>Ga0163148_10000084_pt1 | contig 109622 bp, 92 predicted proteins | sample OliLakLV19MP7P2_FD_148606 | JGI IMG/M metagenome (GOLD analysis project Ga0163148, IMG submission 148606) | Freshwater microbial mat bacterial communities from Lake Vanda, McMurdo Dry Valleys, Antarctica- Oligotrophic Lake LV.19.MP7.P2 | ecosystem: Environmental > Aquatic > Freshwater > Lake >...
CCGAGGAGGATCTCGGGAACAACTGCTCCGGTCGCATGCGTGGAGTCGCGAGCGACCGTCTGATGATTCGCACTCCAATGAACTTTGAAGCAACCCTCGAGCAGCTCTTCGGAAATCTCGTCTCTGGTGACCGCATCGCGGCCCGCGCTCTCGTGAATGATCTCTACGACTCGGGTATCTCCGCCGAGACCGTTTCACGTGATCTCTTCTGGCCCGCACTTGAGATGGTGCACACCTTGCATCGCAACGATCAGATCACGATCCTCGCGCACAACTACGCGACACGTCTGCTCCGCATGCTGGTCGATCAGGCGCAGAGCCGCTACACGCAGAAGGCGCGGCGCAATCGCAAGATCTGCCTCTTCTGCGGTGCGAACGAACCGGAAGAACTGGCTGGCCAGCTCGTCGCCGATCTGTGTGAAGCTGACGGCTACGACCTGATGTTCGCCGGCAGCGGCGTTGCGAACGATGAAATCCTCGCAGAGGTCGGCCAGCACGAGCCGGACGTTCTGCTCCTCTTCGCATCAACCAATCGCGACGCGCCGAATATCCGCATGCTCATTGACACGGTGCGCGAAGTGAACGCCTGCCCGCGCATGCAGATCGTCGTCGGTGGCGGCATCTTCAACCGCGCACCAGGACTCGCCGAAGAAATCGGCGCCGATCTCTCTGCAACGTCACCCTCCGATCTGCTCGAGAAGCTCATCGAAGACAAAGACACCCGAAGCAGCCGCGCCCGCGTCGTGAAGCTTCGTACCCGCGCTGCCGCCTGATCGCGCAGCGCACCATCCAAACCCTCTTCCCTCCCGGGGCTCTTCCATGTCGTATGGAAGTTGCCCCTTTTCATTGGTCGGTGCGACGAAGCCGGCATGCCAGCGTGTTGCCTGTGCGACCCCATCAGGATGTGTGAAGGTTTGCGCAATTCGGTCGAGAAAGCACTTCGCCGAAACTTTCGCGTTCATCCGGGCGCAGCGGGATCGGATTGCGCCTCTTTGGTGCGGGGCCCGGTGCCGCAGCGACAGCTACAGCGTCGGGCGAGTGCGAACGAAACAAAATCGATGCTTCAGGCTTTCGTGTGGGTAGCCGACGCCCCGGATACAGATCAAGCCCCGTCGGCCCTTCGCCCCGGCGGACGAGGCCTGACGCACGGCACTCGAATCGCGCCGCCATCGGCAGATCGCTGTGCGATCCGGCGAAAAAGAAGAAAGAGAGCCCGCCGTCGCCGTCGCATCGCCGCCGCAGGGGTCCGGCGCATGCGAGGGCGACGGCGGGCGGTCAGGCGCCCACATGACGCTGCAAACTCGCTGGAGCCCGAGCGGAGCCGCCCGAAAGATGGCCTTCCTTTTCTCTGGCGCCGGCCTGCGGACGGAGCCCGGGCTGCGGAACGTGGCAGCGTCGCCCACACGAAAGCCTGAAGACCCACAAAATTCAGTTCATGTGATAGTGCCGCGTGGCTCGCGGCGGAGTGCAAGTTCGTCCCGCTCTTGGCCGGTCTCAAATTGGCGCGCATCGATGTGCCGTTGCGCGCCGTGGTCAAGAGCTAATCGCCGCACGCGTACGTCGTTTCATGCAGGGGGAGATCCTTTGGCAATGCCTAGGGAGCTGCCATGCGACGTGAATCAGTAAGTGCAACTTGAAGGAGAGGAAGATTCAATGGTTACGCCAAATATTTGTGGCGGGAAGTTTTCTGTCAGCGCGCTCAGCACGTTCATTGTGGGGGTGTGCGCATCAGTCGCAGGGGTCGCATCAGCTGCGACGAACGTCGGCGGTCCGATCTTCGCCAACACAACGTGGAACGTTGCCGGCAGCCCCTACATCGTTACGAATTCGATCATCGTCGGGGCCGACGCAACGTTGACGATCCAGCCTGGTGTCACCGTCAAGGTGAACAACGGGCTCGGAATCCAAGTCGGTTCACCGGAAGGATTCGGCAACGGCACGCTGGTCGCGATCGGCACGCCGGCGCAGCCCATCACCTTCACGACCAATGATCCGGCACCGTCGCCCGGCAAGTGGAACAACATCCTGTTCACAGATCTTGCCATCGACGCGGTGTACAACGGGGGCGGTGTCTATCAGTCGGGATCGGTTCTGCAGAACGCCATCGTCGAGTACGTGGGCGGCGGCGCCGCCGCATCGGGCGCGGTATTCGCCGTCAACTCCGCGCCCTTCCTGAACTTCGTCGAAGTCCGGCAATCGGCGCGCAGCGGCATTCGAATTGACGGCGCGCTAGCGCCGTCGCTGCGCATTTCGAACTGCAAACTGCACAACAACGCGGCTGGCAGCGGCCAGTCAGGCGGTGGCCTGTACGTGATCAACGGCCTTGGCCACATCATCACGGGCAACAACATCCACAACAACTCCGCGAACAGCGGCGGCGGTGTGTATCTCCAGAGCACCGGTGGTGTGACGTTCTCCAACAACACGTTGGCGTTGAACAGCGCGTCGAGCGGCGGCGGTTTGTTTGCCACGAGCGCCGCGTCGCTCGTGCTTCAATCGAACTCGTTCACCTCGAACTCGGTGTCGAACTACGGCGGGTTCTATCTCGACGGCGGAAGCGTTCAGATTCTCGGTAACACGATCTCCGACAACGCATCATCGAATTACGCTGGGTTCTATTGCTCCAGCAGCAACAGCACCATCACGAACAACCTGATCAGCGACAACACGGCGACGAATGGCTCGTATGGCGGTTCGTATCTCACAGGCAACAGCCAAACGATCTCCGGCAATGAGTGGACGGGCAACTCCGCGGCCAGCCGCGGCGGGGTCCATGTCGACGGGTCCAGTGTGATCTTTACGAACAACGAGATCACGAACAATCAGGCAACGGGCGTGAGCTCGGATGTCGGTGGTCTGGAGATCGGCGGTTCGGGCATGACCGTGTCCAACAACTTGGTGCAGGGCAACTCGAGCCAGCGGGACGCGGGCGGGATTCATATCTCCGGCTCCGGCCACTCGCTGGTGGACAACACGATCGATGACAACTTCGCCGGCAACACCGGTGGCGGCGTCTACATCGTTGCGACCAATACGACGTGGACGCGCAACACGATCACGGAGAACGAAGCGACCGTGCGCGGCGGCGGTTTCTTCAACGACGGGACCGGTACGAACCTCGCCGGCAATTCAACCACCAACATCTTCAACACGATCATCGGCAACGTCGCACCCAGCGGCTCGGCGATCTATCACGATGTTGCCAATGGAGCGAACGGCAACCTGCAGGCGCAGTTCGTGTGCTGGGGAACGAACGACCAGAGTGATGTGCAGGGCTGGGTCTGGGACTTCTTTGACAACTCGGCGCTCGGCATCGTCATCACCAACCCGGTGGTGCAGAACTGCGGTGCCGCTCAACCGTGCCCTGGCGATCTTGACGGCGACAGCGCCGTCGGTGCGTCGGATCTCGCGGTGCTGCTCGGCCAGTGGGGCTCGTCGGGATCAGGTGATCTTGACGGCAGCGGAAGCGTGGGATCTGCAGACCTCGCGATCCTCCTCGGAGGCTGGGGCGGCTGTCCGTGAGATAGCGTGCTGAACACGGATTGAAATTGAAGTAGACGGGAAACTTGTTGTCCCCCTCTGGTCCTTGGCGCAGCGTCATGCTGCGTCGGGAGCCAGAGGGGGTTTTGCGTTGACGCGGGGCGCGGTGAGTTTGCCGTCGCCACAGAGCGTCGGGTGACGCACCACCTTCTCAGTCACCTTTCCAGATGTGATCGTTCACCCATCCGCCAGCATGCACCGCCCTGTCGCCCATTCGCGCAGCTCGGTCACGCGATCGGACATCACGACCGACAGCGGCGGGCTGGCGCGGAGCGCGCGCAGAATGTCGTCCGTCGTCAGGGCGCGGCGTTTGTCGGCGAACGCTTCGCGCATCGCCGATTCAATCGCTGACTCGATCTCCGCGCCGCTGAAGCCGTCCGACTGCTGGGCGAGCTTGTCGAGCTGGAAGTCGGCGGGCGTGCGCCGGCGCTTTGCAAGATGAATCGAAAAGATGACGGTCCGCACTTCCTGCGACGGCAGGTCGACGAAGAACACTTCGTCGAAACGCCCCTTGCGCAGGAGCTCCGGTGGCAGCGCGCTGATGTCGTTCGCCGTGGCAGCGAGAAACGTCGGCGCGGTGCGCTCCTGCATCCAGGTCAGCAGCGTGCCAAACATGCGACGCGAGAGCCCGCCGTCGTTGGAGACCGTGGCCGCGCTGGCGAAGCCTTTTTCGATCTCGTCGATCCAGAGGACCGCCGGTGCGAAGCGGTCGGCCTGCGCGAGCGAAGCGCGAAGCCGGCGCTCGCTCTCACCGACGAACCTGTCGAAGAGCGCGCCGGCATCGAGACGCAAGAGCGGCACGCCCCACGCGGTCGCGATCGCTTTCGCGGCGAGGCTCTTGCCGGCGCCCTGCACGCCCAACAGCAGGACGCCGCGCGGCGGCCGCAGTCCGTAGGCGAGTGCTTCGTCGGCGTGCGCCATTTCACGATGGCTCAGCCATACCTTGAGCCGCGCCAGTCCACCGATTGCATCGAGCGAGACCGGCGCTTCGACGAACTCCAGCACGCCGCCGAGATCGCCGAGCGCGTTGCGCTTGCGGAGGAGAATCGAGTCGAGGTCGCTGTCGTCGAACTTGTCATCCTCGCATGCGGCAGCCGCGATCACGCGCGAGGCTTGACGGCGGGAAAGTCCGCGTAGCCCGCGGATCATTTTGACCAGCGTCGACTTGCGGACCGATGCTTCGATGCGCCGGGTCTTGGCGACGTCGCGGAGTGTCTCGCGGACGATCGCTTCGAGTTCCACGTCATCAGGGCACGGTGCCTGGACAGCGTTCACTTCGGTGGCGAGATATGCGGGCAGCATGCCCGCGTGCTCGACGAGAACAATCGTGCTGAACAGGCCGCGCATCCGCGCGATCGCCTCCTTGAGCGCCCGCTGCGTGTGCATGTCGCCCAGGTGCGGCGAGAGGTCGTAAAAGACGTTGACGCTGCGCTCGGCGCCTGACTTCGTGGCGAGCCACGCGAGTGCAGCCGCCGGGTGATCCGTATCCGGCACCGTCGAGCCGGCGAGTCGACCCTCGCCGAGTCCGAGCACGGCCGTCCAGCGGCGGTAGACCACGCTCTCAGGAATCGCCACGAACAGGTGCTCGCGCACCTCGGCCTCGTCGTCCGTCTCGATCACCACCAGCGGATGCGTGCCGTCGAGCTCCCGCGCAAGGATCTGGCCGAAGGAGCGAGTGCGTGGGGCTGCGGGAGGGACCTTCGTCATGCACGTTTATGCGGGTCAGCGTAACCACGGAGCATCTCAAACGCTGGGCGAACGCTGACCGTGGCTGCTCGCCGCTGGGGTCCGGTACCTCCTCATGTTCGCAATCGACGGGTGAACTCTTGTGCGGGACGACCGCCCCCGGTTGCAATCAGCGGGTACGGATCGCCCGTCATCGCCCGTCATCGCACGCCGTACAGAAGGTCTGATCATGAGCCGGATCGCACATCCATTTGCCGCATGCACAGCCGTCCTCTGCACCGGTCTCGCGCACGGGAGTGCAGCTGCTTCGGTCACCATGTTCACGAGCGAGGCCGCGTTCGACGCCGCCACCAGCACGTCGATCGTTGTTTCCTTTGAAGAGCCCGAGTGGGCAGTGGCGCTTGGTGTGAGTTTCTTCGGATCGATCGCCAGCGACGGCATCACGTTCGTGCCGATCTCGTCGCCGCCTGTGAGTGCACCCAATCTCTTCATCGCGCCGCCGCGCCAGACGAACTTCTGCTGCCCGCTGGCATCGCAGACGCTGACGTCTTCGGGCGGCGAGGACATCGATCTGGTGTTCGCGTCCCCGCCGCGCGCGGTCGGCTTTGTGTGCTACGCGAACGGCGGCGCTCCGATCGTCTACACGCTCACGCTCGCAGGGGGCAGCGAAGTGACGCTCGTCAGTGCTCAGCCGCCGAACACGACAGGGTTCGTCGGCTTCACGAGCGCGCTGCCGATCGAGAAGCTGAACTGGGTCAGCGACTTCGGCGAAATCATCAACACCGGCATGGATGACGTGCGCGTCGGTGACGCGGTGTGCCTCGCCGATCTCAACGCCGACGGTCAGGTGAGCGGCGCGGATCTCGCGATCCTGCTCGGCGCATGGTCAAGCGGAGGTCCAGCCGACCTTGATGGCAGCGGCACGGTGAACGCGGCGGATCTGGCCGTGCTGCTCGGCGCGTGGGGCGCGTGCGGGTGACCGCAGTTGCTAGCCAGCCCGTGGCAAAGGATGGTTCGGCCCGCGGAACATTGGTTGTTCGCATCACCGCTGACTTCAAAGAAGCGCCCCCGGCACAGAGCGCGGCCCCACAGCTCCATGCACCAACGGTGCATCCCAACAGGAGCCCAGGGCAACGCCCTGGGTTCGAACCGGCCGAGCCTGATCAAGCCCTGGAAGGGCGCTCCATCAATGTCGCGCAGAGCTCGTGTGACGCATTGGCGCGCCCTTACAGGGCTCGTGAATTCGTTCGCATCACGCGTGACCCAGGGCGTTGCCCTGGGCTCCTGTTGGAGTGGCCCCTTCGGGGCGGTCGGAGTGTTGAGCAATGCCGCGGCGCGCATGTCCTCACGGCATCGCTGCGGAAACCGCTCGTCGCGGCGCCTTGCATCTGTCCGATCGTTCTCGCTCTCGCTCTCGACGCACGTTCGCCACGGACGGTTACGGAATCGGCAACCAGACTTCGCCGGGATTCATGAGTATCGCACTTGCCTGCTTCGTCAGTCCCTTCATCTTCCACCCGTTGATCTGGCCGGTGGTGGTGTTCTGCCAGACGAGATCGTCGTCGCCGTCGTTGTCAAGGTCGGCGCGCATCGCGAAGCGCCACTGACTCGCGACAGCCGGCGCGACGAGACCGCCGCCAATCTTCGCGGTGTTCTTCAGCAGCCAGCCGTTGATGTTGCCGTTCGCGGAGTTCCGCCAGAGGAGGTCCGCGTAGTTGTCGCCGTTGAGATCGGCGCGCCATGGGGACGTCGCACTGATCACCCCCCAGTGTGATGAACGTATCCGCGGCTACGCTCGGGTCCGCGTTGTCCGGGCACAGCCACAGCGGCGTCGCCACCTGCGGGTCGTTTGCCGTGTGAAACGGCGGTCCCGGCATGTCAATAGTTGTGTCCCACACGACCAGAACGCGATCCGCTTCGCTGGCACACGTGGCATACACGTCCATGACATGGACCTTCCCGGGACCGTACGTCTGGGTCCACGCGTCCGCTTCGAGCCCGGTGACTTGGCCCAAGGACGCGGCGGTAAGGCCGAACGCGAGTGCTGGAACCACGGCGGAGACGATGGGACGCACGGACCGGGATGGATGCATGATCGAACCTCGACGAAGGAGCGCAGGACGGCTACGACACTCAGCGGCTCCCTGAATACGGAAGCCGCTGAGCAATCACTGCGCAGACTTCGAAGGAAATTCACCCTCTGAGCATCGTCCGGATTCTGGACACGCACGTTTCCGCGCTGTCCAAGCACCCATTTTGGACAGGCACTTTTCCCTACATTTTGGACAGGCACTTTTCCCTACCCGGCGTCTCACACCCCCGTCACCGGTTGCAGCACTGCCAGCCCGGTCCGGTGGTCTTGATGAACCCGCCGGCGGTCGGCAGCAGGCCGTCCATCAGCCAGCCGTGCACTTTGTGATTGCCCGAGTGCTTCCACAGCACGTCTTCCTTGCCGTTGCCGTCGAGGTCGCTCATGCCGGCGATCTGCCACGTGCCCGAGACGTTCGGCGCCATGACGCCCCCGCTCGCTTTCACGCTGCCGATCATTCGCCACGCGTTCACGGATCCGGTCGTGCTGTTCCGCCAAAGGAGATCATCACAGCCGTCGCCGTCGAGATCGCCGACGGCGTGCACATTCCACGTGGATGCCATCACCCCAGCGCCGCTGATCACGTCGTCCTTCCAAATCGCGGCGCCGTTCAGGAGCCATGCTCTCACGGTGCCGTTGCCGGTCTTCCATACGAGGTCATCGCGACGATCGCCATTGAGGTCAGCCTTGGCGACGAACGTGAGACCGCTGCTCGAACCGATCGACGTAATCGCAACGAGACTGTGATTGTCGAGAATCCACGCGACGACCTGACCGTCAGTCGAGTTGCGCAGAATCATGTCCGCGTCGATGTCGCCGTCGATGTCGCAGAGCGCGAGCACGACCCAGGTGTTCGCAAGCGGCGGCGCATCTTCGAGCGGGCCTTCGATCTCGACCTCGTTGCTGCTCAGCTTCCACACCTGAAAGAGGCCGGTCGCCGTGTCGCGCCAGAAGAGGAATGCCTTGCCTGTGTCGTCCGTCGCGCCGACGCCTTCGAACTGCCACGTCGCCGGCACGCCCGCGTTCAGCGGACCGCCGCCCGTCTTCACGAGACCGTTCATGAGCCACGTGGACGCAGATCCGCTCGACGGCTTGAACCACAGGATGTCATGCTTGCCGTCTTGGCTGAAGTCGTGCTCGTTCCATTGCGATGACGCGCTGACGACCGGATCTTCGTACTGCACATGATCGATCTCGAAGCCGGCGCCGCCTGTCGTGGTGATCGCGACGGACGCGATGCCGAACGACGAGGTGATGGACACGAGCCGGTCTTCCGCCGTGGCGCCGTTCGAACTTCCGTCCATTGCCGGCCCGACCGTGCGCGTGAACGTGAGCCCGTTGCCGGTGGTCACGACGAGCGTCATCGAGCTGTTCTGGGCGCCGTCTGTCCATGCAAATGCGAGTCGCTCGGGCAGGCCCGCGAGCGCGGTGCCGTTGATGCTCACGCTCACAGTGGCGCCGGGCGCTGCCTTGTACGAGCGGCCGGCGGTGCCGAGTCCGTTCAGGACGCCGTCATCGAAGTCGACGGAATCGGTCGATGCACCGGGCGCGAGGATCGCACCGCCGGCGATGCCGAGGCCCGGGGTGTTGACCGTGCCGTCTTCGAAGGTCTCACAGAAGAAGTCGTCGTCGAGGCTCATCGCGCCGAAGAGACCGCTGTCGCCCAGCTTGGTGTAGTTCTGGGGGGAGAGTACGACCAGCGCGTCAGCGGCCAGCGCCGGGACGGCGGCCGTCGTGATCACGAACCCGCTCACGAATCCACTCAACAGGGGCGTCAGACGAAAAACGGACCAAAAGCTGCGGCTGGCCATGGAAATCTCCTAGGGTGACTTCCGGCGGAGGAGCGGCGGAGCGGACAGATACATGGCGCGGCGAAAGACCGCGTCCGGCTAGATCAGCCCGTGGCGAAAGTCATTTGGGCCGCGGACGAGCCGCAGCGCGATTCTCTTCGTCGCCAAAATTCGCCGCATCACTGCGGAGACCGCTTCGTCTCGGCTCCTTGACCTTTGCGTCCGTGCGGAGCCCTCGCTACCAAAGCACTTTCACCACGGACTGCTAAGCATCCGGGGTGTGGATTTGCGATCGAGATCCGAAGGGTCGCCGCAGCAATGAGACCACTCCGATGGAGTGCGCGCAGCATGCGATGCCTCACAACCGATGTGCAGGGAGAAAGGAATCGCAGCAAGGAATCGCAGCAAGGAATCGCAGCAAGGAATCGCAGCAAGGAATCGCAGCAAGCGAGCGTCGCAAGGGTCCTGTTCAGGGTTCGAGGGGCTGAGTTTGTGTCGACGAAAGTGAAGCAGCCGAATGCAAACAGACACCCGCCGGACGCAAGCGTGCCGGGGGTGCTGTCTCTCTGTGCAGGAGATGCGATCGATGGACTTGCAGCTGGTTGGTCACAACTGACGGTCAGCTCAGGAGCAGTCGCCCCAACCACCCAGAACGATGGCGAGGTCCACCGCATCGACAATGCCGTCATCGTTAACATCGGCCTCGAGTGGACCTCCACTCGTGCCCCACGCGCCGAGGATCGCTGCGAGATCGACACCGTTGACAACGCCGTCTTCGACGACATCACCGTCGCACACGGCACAACCAATTCCAGATTCGCAGCAGTCTGGCACCCCGTCCTCGTTCCCATCCACGAGCTCGCCCCGCAGGATCTGGCCGTAGTCGACGACGCCATCACCGTTGCAGTCAGCTGACCACTCGACGATCCAAGTGTTTGGACCAGACCACCAACACGCGCTGAGATCGTTTGTCCAGATCCCATCGAACGTCATGAAGTGCTCTTCTCCCCAGCTGTTCGAAGGGTTGGAGGGGTACCGGGGGACGACCGCTGGATCCCACGCCTCGCCATCCGACCAGCGCCAACCTCCTGCAGGTTCCTCGAAGTCCCGCGCCGTGAGATCTTGATATCCACCGCACCAACCACCTTGTAAAGGGTCGAGATTCTGATGGACGAACGCAGACTCTGCGAGGCTGGACCAGCTGAGCAACTCGCCGCCGGCGTTGATCGATATGTGGCCCAAGAAACTCGCATAGCAACAGGCGCGTTGATCGGCGGATGTCGTCTGATGAAGGAAATCGGCCGCGGCGGCATGGGTTCCGTATGGCATGCGCAACAGCTTGATCCCCCGCGTGAGGTCGCAGTCAAGTTCCTGCTTGCGTCCTCGAGTAGGCGCGACAGTGATGCGGTCGGACGCTTTCGTCGCGAGGCTCGCCTGCTCGCGTCCATCCGACATCCAGGGGTGGCCGCTGTCTATGCGTCAGGTCTCGAAGCTTCAGAGACCAACCTCGAGGTCATCACTCCGTATCTCGTCATGGAGCTCGTCGACGGCGGAATTCCCGTCGACGACTTCTGTCGCGCTCAGCAGCTCCGCCTGAGCGAGCGCGTACTCTTGCTCGCGGGCGTCTACGACGCCGTTGGTGCCGCGCACACCAGAGGCCTGGTGCATCGCGATCTCAAGCCCGGCAACGTGCTGGTCGACAAGAAGGGCGATCCCAAGGTGATCGACTTTGGCGTTGCCCGACTGAGCGTGAGCGATAACGTCGACGAGACAGCGGCGACAGAGCCAGGACGGCTGATTGGGACGATGCAGTACATGAGTCCCGAGCAGTTTGGTGCCAGCTCTGATGCGGTCGACCTTCGCTCCGACGTGTACGCGTCGGGATTGCTCCTCCACGAAGTACTGGCTGGGCGGCCCCCGTACGACCTCGGCGGTCTCAGCGTCGTTCAGGCGTTTCGAATTGTCTGCGAAGGTGCGCCGGAACGACTTGCAGAAGCGAGTCCGGAATGCCGAGGCGATCTTGACGCGATCGTCAAGAAGTGTCTCGCGAAAACTGCGAACGAGCGCTATGCCTCCGCCAGCGACATCGCAGCCGATCTTCGCCGTCATCTCGCACACGAGCCGGTGATCGCACGCCGATTGACGGCGCACTATCAACTGGTAACGCTGGCTCGCCGACATCCCGTCGCAGCTGTGGCGACGCTCCTTGCAGTGTGCCTCTTTCTCTCATTTCTGTTCCTGCTCGCGCGAGCCCGAACCGAGGCGATCAACTTTGCCGATCGAGCCAATGTCCAGGCTGCAGCGTTTCTGCTGGAGCGATCGGATACTTCGCGTGCGCGCACGTTCCTCCGGTCCGTCTCGCCATCGGGCCGCAATTGGACTTGGCGTGCGCTCGTGCGCGAATCGGGAGCGGATAGCTGGCAGATCCCCGTCGGCAAGTACATCTACGACGCCGCGCCCGTGAGTGGCGGCGCGTTGGCGTACGTGGTCGCTTGCAATCGCCTCCTTGGATTCGACACATCAACGGGCGACATCGTGTGTGACCAGCTGTTCACCGGCCCTGTGCCGCTCCCGCCGGGTGGTTACTACCCCGAAGCGTTGACTGTCGATGCTTCGGATGATGGCCGGTTCGTCGCGACGGTGCACGTGTCGGGGAACTCTGGGGGATCTGTCTCGATCGTTCGCGTTTGGGACACGCTCGATTGCCGGTTTGTGTTTACAGACGAAGTCAAGAAAGGAACGTCAACGGTCGCGATCGCGCCTGATGGTTCGCAGATCATCATCGCGCCCTATCAGCAACCGCTGGAACAAGTCGCACTGAATCGCAGTTCTCCAGTGTCACGAGTTTCTCTCCCGTTCGAGACATTGCACGAAGTGGGATCGCTCGATATCGATCCAAGCGGCGAGTGGCTCGCGATCGGTACCGCTGTCGGGACGCGCATCCTCGTCGACCTCGGGACCGGCACGGAAGCGCATGAACAATCGCTCGCAGCGCAGCCTGTACGCAGAGTTCGCTGGGCGTTCGATGGAAGTGCATGCATCGCATCCTGCGGCAAGAGCCTGCATGTGATTCCTCGCACGGTTCCGCGCATCCATCTGCGCCTCGACACGCCGTCACCAGTGTGGGGATTCGGTATGAACGGTGACCTCAGCGTGATCGCTGCGAATGATATTGGCGACACAAGCTTCGGCGGCGTCATTGTTCGCGCAGCGATCTCCGCTACGACCGAGCACATAGCGGTAGAGCGCGAGGGACAGGTTGTCGAAGTGTTCTCCTTGGATCCGGACGGTGAACGGCAGTCACTCATGTCGTGGACCGCCACCAGTCCGATCGCCGCCTTGAGCGTCCACTCTCTCGCCGACGGACCAGTTGCAGCCGCGGCTCTCGTTGATGGATCGATCACTGTCTTGAACGCGGGCTCGAGGACGGCTGAGCATCACCGTCTGTCCGGATTGAATGCACATCGAGTCGGAGACGTGGTCCCGTCGTGCGTCGCCCTGGTGCATGAGGGAAGAGCTATCGCGGTCGGCACGTCGAACAACGAGGTTGTTCTCCTTGATCGCACGACAGGCGAGACGAGTTTCCTTCGTCCACGCCAGCGTGCTGCGGGCTCGCTGAACACCGAGTCGGGCGTCACGTCAGTTGCTGAGACAGCGTTTGACGGGCAGTCATGGATCGCAGTCGCCAGCTCGGGCAAAATGCGAATGACACTGTGGCATCGCCGCAACGATGCCTACATCTCCGCGGTCAATGATGATTACGCGCCACTCAGGGCGCTCGCCGTCGTGGATCGACTCTTCGTGGTTGGCGATTCCGATGGGCGAGTGAGCTTGGGTGTTGGACCGGAGACACGGATGACGTGGCAACGCCGACTGCTGTCAGAATCTGTTCGTGCATTGGCTCTCCATCCAACCGGCAAGTTCTTCGCGGCCGCCGACAGCAGATCCCTGATCATCGCCGACAGCGCTTCAGGTGACGCCATCGCCGAATTCGTCACGCTGAATCAGCCGCCTCTTGCTCTGCAGTTCGGGCGTGTCCCTGAACGCCTACCTGAACGCCTACCTAAACGACTAGTTTTCATTGATGGAGCGGGACGGCGTCGCATCTGGAACGGAGATCCGCACTCTCCATCACCGCTGTCAGCGATGCCTCCAGTACCAGACGAGGACCGCTCCCGCAGCCACGACTAGTGACCAGACCGCCCACTGCATGATCGCGCGTCGCGCACGATCCTCGCGATCCTGCGCATCGAATGTCGCGAGCAGGCGGTTCACAGCGTCTGGCGGAAGGCTCGATGGTTCGGGTGCATCGCGGGACCGGACGTCATTCATTGCGCGCGTCTCCACCGAGAAAGCCGAACCGCTCTCCCGCTGTGCGCTGAAAATCACGAGTTTCGTAAAACATCACGCACATGCCTTACCTCCTGGTCGACCTCGTCTGGACCGATGCCGTCCTGCTGCAGCAGTTCACAGAGCGCTTGGCGAATCGACTGTCTCACTGAGCGCAGAATCGCGGAGCACTCAGCGGGATGAAAGCCGAGTTCCGTGGCGGCATCCGCGCAGCTGCGCCCATCGAGCACATGACGGCGAAACAGCTCGAATCTGCGCCCCCGTCCAGTCAATGCGATCTGTTCACGGGCACGATCTCACGCCTCGGCGAGCAGCCGTTCTGCCCAACCACGCTCGAAGGCGCGCGCTGCGTCGGTTTCGATCCGAAGAGCGTGCTCGTCCGGGGCGCCGCCCGTTTCCCGTGAGCGATGATGATCACGCAGCAGGCTTCGGCCGTGGAGGTGAAGCCCATTCATGAGCCAGCGGCGCAACTTGATACCCGACGCGTGCCAGCGCTCGAAGAACCCCTCACGACAAAGGTCGGCGGCAAAAAAACCGTTCACCACCTCGTGTGCGTCACCGAGTTCGCGAAGCGACGACCGCTCAACGTACGCGGCCAACGGTGACGCGTACCGCGCCATGACATGCTGGCGGATGTCGGCTGCACCAGCATCCCCGGCCGCGAGTCGCTCCCCTATCCATGTCACGTTGGTACTGGGGAATCGCTGGACCACGAGCAACAGGATGCGGCATGCGGGTCGACCGCACAAGCGCCGACAACCCAGTCCTGGCAGGAAAAACCGGGCAGCGCATAAGGCATCGCATAAGGACAGACGGCATCGCATAAGGACAGACCATTTCAGTCCGGCCGCACCCATTGGGTGCAGCATCGGAATTCGACTGGGGCGACAATCGGTGCCGGCGGCGATCCAGCGTTCGCCGGCGAACCGATCGGCCAGATGGCGGGTCGATGTGTCGTCCCCTCCGAGTACAGGCTGACGGGCCGTCTCGAACGGCGACGGATCTATGGAGTATCAACTGTTTGGCCAAGTGCCCGCTGTGATGTTCGCGACATCGGACACGCACGTTCGGCAGGCGCGGTGCGTCCCGAACTGCGCGCCGTACACTTCCATCAGGCGCGCGCCACGAACCCGCAGGATTTGCGGCGGCCCGTCGGGGAGCGTGATACGTGGATGAGGAGAGCACATCCGCCGGGGATCCGATGCCGCCTGGATGCGTGCTGATCGAGGTCCGCCTCGCCGAGCTGAAGCGGCTCTTCAATGCGATCGACCCCTCGCCGTTCCGCGAACGGGACCTCGATCCAGCGGCAGAGGAATTCATTGTCGAATGGGCCAAGGAAGCGCCGCGCGACGCGCAGTTCGCGCTGCTCGTGCACCTTGATCGTCCGGCTGGCCCCGACGATGAGCCGGTCGCGCTGCGCGACGCGATCCGTGAGTTCTTCACCCATCGCGCTGACGTCACGTTTCGTCGCGTACGTCAGCTGATGCGTGTCGGGCGCACGAGCCTGGTGATCGGACTGGCGTTCCTCGCCGCTGCGGTCGTCGCCAGCGATCTGCTGGCGACGGCTCTGCCCACCAGCCGTCTCGCGAATCTGCTTCGCGAGAGCGTGCTAATCGGCGGATGGGTTGCGATGTGGCGGCCGCTGCAGATTTTCCTGTACGACTGGTGGCCGATTCGAGCCGAGGGACGGCTCTACCGGCGGCTTGCTGCCATGCCGGTTCGCATTGCGTACGGAGGCGACGGCCTTGATCCCGCTGCCTGGCGGCACGACTGGCCGACCGTTCCTGCGCACAGCGGCAGCACGACGCATGTGTAACGCGCTGCGGAGATCGCCCGCCGTCCGCAGATGGGTCGCCGCATGAAGTGCGCGAGTTTTGGACATGCACATCTTCGCGCCCGTGACGCATCGCCCTGCGTCATGCGCGTCGCTGGTCATGCAGCGCTGCCGTTTCCTCCGCCCCTTAGCCGGGGCGGTCCCGACGAAGAGCGCGCTGTCCACGGGTTGCCCGTCGGCTTGGCTGCGCCGCGCCGTCGCTCCACCCGTGGTCCGAACGCGCGTTTGAAACTGCCCCGGCGGGGCAGAGGAAGCGTCGTCGCGCGAGCTACGTTCCGCCAGAACGCCGACTTTGGACACGCACATTCGGCGGGCGCGGCGCGTTACGGACCGCAAGCCGCGGGCCAGATCGAGCGTCGACGCTCGGAAACTACAGCTTCATCCAGATCACTTCTTCGCGCTCCTCACCTGAATTCGTGAGATGCGCCGTGGCTGTGCAGCTCTCGCGCGTCCAGCCGGCGAGCATGCGTTCGTAGAGATCGGACGGGTACCCGCTGACCATCACGCGTCCCTTGCACTGGACGAGCGTGGTGAGCAGCGCTTCGTGATCCTCGAAACTCATCTCTTTGCCGTACGTGCTCGCGGCGCCGCCGTGGCGCGTCTCCGGAACATACGGCGGGTCGCAGTAGAAGAACACATCGGCCGCGTCGTACTTCTCGATGAGCTGGATCGCAGGGAGGCATTCGATCGCGACCGTGCGGAATCGCTCGGCCACTTCGGTCAGCCCCTCGATCGCCGAGAGGTACTTCGATACCGGCTCCGGCATGTGACGCCGTGTGCGGGTGCTCATCGCCCAGCTCGCGGCATAGAGCTTCGACATGCCGAGCCCGCCGATCGCCTGGCGGCAGCGCACGAAGAACCACCACGCGCGGTCGACGGACTCCGCAGGCTCGGGCGCGTCGACGAGCGCCACAAATTCCGATCGGCTGTACGGCGTCAGATACGCGCGGCGCTCGAGCTCGGCGAGCGATCGGGGATCGCGCACCACGCGGAAAAAGTTGACGATCCGGTCGTCGAGATCATTGAACACTTCAACATCGCTGGGCCGTTTGCGCAGCAGCACGTTCGCCGCGCCGCCGAACGGTTCGATGTACACGCGATGCCGCGGAAACTTCGAGATGATCCATTCAGCGTAATACGCCTTGCCGCCGTACCACGCGACGGGAGCGCGCGGCGCCGACGCGACGAAGTAGTTTGTCGGCTGCTCTTCGCCGAAGAGGCTTTGCTCAAGATCCAGGTTCGCGGTGCCTGCTGTGGAGTCGGACATATGGAGAGAGTACTCTCCGCGTCGCGCGGCGCGACATCCGGATACCAGATCGCGCGTCCGCTTTTCCGATGAGAAAGTTCAGCGCACGCGTGAGTCTGTATCCGCCTGACCGCCCCCGGGCTGGCGCGGACGAATCGCAACGCGCACCGTATCGCCGACCCGAATCAGCGCCCGATCGATGCCCGCATCGGCGAGTTCGTCGAGGAGCGCGTCGTCGTCCAGCGCGAGGATGGCGATCGGTGCACGCGGTGCGGACACGATCTCGACCAGCGGCCGCTCGTGTCGCGCGGTCATCACATCGACGATCGCAGTGCTGCGCAGAACGACGCCGACCTCACGGGTCACGGTGTTCTCGCTCCCGCTGAGGCGGATCAACACCAGACACGTGACGACGCATGCGACCAGCACGCCGCCGGCGGCCGATGCCCGCAGCATTCGTTGACCGCGCGCGCGGTCCGCATGCGCCTGCGCCAGCGCGCGCCACGTGATGGACTTGCGTTCTTCGACATCCGGCGTTGTGTGCCTGTCTTTCATTTCACCTCTCCGAACCATCCGGATCGCAGCCGTTCCAGCGCCCGTCGCAGGCGACTCTCGGCGGTGCGCAGGCCTATGCCCAGGTCTTCGGCCACTCCGCGCAACGGTCGATCGCGCGCGAAACGCAACAGCAGCACCTCACGATCGCCGCCTTCAAGTCGCTCAATCTCGTCTTGAAGCCGCCGCAGGAGCGCCCGATCATCCGTGGTGTCGACGATCACCGCGTATCGCTCGCGCCGCGTGCGCGCTCGCTCTTGAGACGATCTATCGCCGCGCTCAGCACCACGCGCGTCAACCATGCGTCGAGTGTTGCGACATTGGCGAACCGCGGCATGCGGCGCAGAATGCGTAGCCATGCGTCGTGCACCACGTCGCACGCGAAGTCATCACCGCGTCCGGTGCGAGCGCGGGTGAATGCAAGCAGCATCGCGTAGCGCGCCTCGTAGAGTTCAGCAAGCGCGTCGCGATCGTTGTCGGCAACGTGGTGCGAAATGCGCGTGGCCCAGGCATCTGCGGACTCGCGCACCGGACGCTCGTGCGACGCCGTCGCCGCAAGGAGAGGCGGTGCGTCAAGCACGTCACTTCGTTCGCATTCGGTCACGATGCGTTCTTGAGCCTTGCGAGCACCTTCTGCATGTCGTGCTGGAGACGCGAACTGGTTGCTGCATCGAGGTCTGGATTCTTTCGTGCTCGCGCGATGTTCGCCAGATGTTCGTAAAGCTCCTGTGGCTTCAATCCTTTGAGCTCATCGTCGGTCAGCGCAGGTGGGACCTCGGCACGCACGGGTTTCTCGGTGGGTCGCGGATCGGCGGCAGCGTGCTCCGAAAGGCGCGGCACGCGCACGGCGATGATCTCCCGAACCAGCGTCATTTCGTCAGGCGTGCCGCGCACGATCAGCAGATGCGATGGCTCGTGATACTTCGCCTGGAACGACGGGGACGTGCCGTCCATCTCGATCGCAATCGTGACGGCGTCAAGCAGAGTCTGAATGTCGGCCGTGTTCGCCCCCTCCAGTGGCGAAAGGTCGAAGACCGTGCGCACTGCACGGACGACCACGACCTTGGGGACGCTCCGACGATCGGTTTCGACGGTGATGATGCACGCGCTTCGCGCAATCAGATCCGCTTCGCTGTGCGACGGACCGAATGACTTGTTCTGAAGCTCACCCGCCGGTCCGACCCACCGCGCCTCGACGGCGGCGATTGCTCCGTCGGGCAGGTCGTATCGGGAGTGGGTCAAGACCTCCACAGCGGTGGCCACATCAGCGCCCCGCAGCGTCACCACCGGCAACGTGAGTTCCGCGAGCATCTCGCGCTGATGAATCACGAAGCCCTCGAACTTCGCAGCGGCGCCGATCGCCTCGAGATATGCAAGGGCTGATCCGCCGCGGAAATTGATGTCGATTCCACCAGGCTCCGTCGGCGATGGTGCAGATGAACCGAATCCCGTTGTGCTACTCGTCGCTTGCGAGAACGCAAATCCGCTGATCAGCAGGCAGAACAGGACCGAAAGAACCGCGCCGTGGCGCGGACACGAGTGACGACCCAACAGATTCGCTGTGTGCATGCGTGACCTCCGGAGACACCAACGACGCAGTGTGACTGGTTCCTCCCACAGAAATGCAAAATTGCGAGAATCATCGGACCATGGCTTTGGAGCAGCGGCCGATGCTCGCTGGCGCTGTGGTCGATGACTCCGGTCGCAGTCCTGCTGTCGGATCATCTCCAACACTGACCTGTCTCGCGGTGCTGTACTGGATGATGTTTCATCCGGCGAAGGGACGCGTGTCGAGGCTCTTCCGATTCACGTACCCAACGCGCCGAGCAGTATCGCACGATCCGCCGCATCGACTGAGCCGCTGCAGTTGAGGTCGGCGTCGCACAGCACGCGCGGATCGCAATCACCTCACGCGCCGAGAAGGAACGCGAGGTCGGACGCATTGATCGTGCCGTCGCCAGTGAGGTCGGGCGGTGTGTCCGTCGCAACCGCCTCGCCGGGGTGCGCGAACATCCACTCGATTGCGCGGCACGAGAGCGCGTCGCCGTAGATCTGGACATCGTCGATGAAGCCGTCAAATGCAAGGGCATTCACCATGTTGCGGCCGACGCGCAGGGTCTCGGTTGCGAGGATGCGGCAGTCCGTCGCGTCGCTTGTCGCAACGCTGCTGGTGAGCCCGCCGTTGAGGTAGAGCGCCATGCGCTTCTCCACGGAGTTGAAGGTTGCTGCGACGAACACCGTCTCTCCCACTGAGCCATACGGCGCGGTGAGGACCTGATCGCCGTTCGCGGTATGCACGGCCCAGAGCAAGACACCGGGCGTTCCGAACAGCGGCTCGATCGTGAAGCCGCTGGTGTTGGCGGGCGTGCGGAGATTCACAATCGAACCGGAGTTCGCAGCGGCGTCCTCCTTGATCCATGCAGTCACCGTGATCGCGCTCGGATTGATGCGCGCTCCGGCAGCAAGAGCCGGCGCATCAAAGTAGGTGCCGGCAAAGATGTCGAATCCCATGCCCACGGCGCCCGCGCGATAGCCCGGCCGATCGGCGTCAGATCGTGGCCGTTGCCCGAGCTGTCGGCGACGGTGCGGTTGCCCGTCCAGTGCGCGATGATTTCCACGGGAACAGCGCCCGCGCAAGCGGCGGTCGAAAGTGCGAACGGGCTGGCTACCAGCGCCAGCGCGCAAGACGATGATCGAGTGATTGCATGCGACATGACAAGGGCCTCGGCTTTGCAGCGAAAGGTCCGACGCTCTCACGAGCCAAGTCGTGACGGAACGGCTCGGTGCCGGGTTCCAAGAAGTTCGTCAGCGCGCGTCAAACTATCGGCGACGGCATTCGTTTGCTCCGCGCTTCCGTGTGCGTCCTGTCGTAGTCCGCCGTCAATTCTTCGCGGCAAATCGCGGATCGCGCGGATCGCCACCTGACTGCAGGTACGCGATCAGGTCCGCGAGCTCGTCGTCGGACAGCGGGTCGACGAGCCCGGGCATCATGGGTGACACATCGCTTGGGGCCCGCGATGCGATCGTGTCGCGCGCGATTTCGCGCGTGACTTCGGGATTGATCACGCTCTCCATCACGCGCAGGGTTGTCGGTGTCTCATCGACGACGCGCCCCAGAACCACTGTGCCGTCCCCAAGCGTGAACGTCTCGAAGCGATACTGGTCGGAGATCACGCGACTGGGCTCGATCAGCGCGATGAGGAGATCGCGCGGACTGAAGCGATTGCCGACGCCCGTGAGATCAGGTCCGCCCGCCTTTCCCCGGCCGGCAAAGCGGTGGCAGTCGATGCAGTTTGTTGCGGCGAACATGCGCTCGCCGCGCGCGAAGTCGCGGTGCGTTGCGAGTGACCGCGCGATCTTCTCCGCTTCGTCGACACTGCGCCTGCGGCCGGGACCTTCAGGGAGCGGACGATCGTCCATCGCAGTCATGACGGGATTCGCCAGCGCCGCGAACCGCGCGCGGTCTGCCGACGGCACATGGGCGAGGGCGTCGTCACGCATGCGGTCGAGGAAACCGGCGAATGACATGCCGCCTGACGTTCGCTTCGCCTGCGCATACCAGCGGAAATTGCGGTCACGAAAGCTCTCGTTCCAGCCCTGCGTGGCGTTGCGCAGCGCCGCAGCCATGTGAATCTGCTGCCGTTGCGGATTCGCTGCGGCCATGCGGAGAATCGTGGTGCCGTAGCTGTCGCTGCGCGAGAGAAGCGACTGATCGAATTCTTCCGTCGCGCGGTCATCGTGTTCCAGCAGCACGATGGCGCGTCCGACCACCGATGGCACTTCGAACCACACGAGCAGCTCGACGAGTTCGCGATCGATCTCGTCGTTTCCGCTCGGAAAGCGCGGCTCGAGCAGCGCGATCGCGCGCGCAGCGTCCTCGGACGAGGGACGTCCGCAACGGATAAAGGTGAGCGTAAGCGCACGCAGCGCGTCGCGTTGTTCAGGCTGATCAAGCTTCGCCCATGGCAATGCGAGCAGCGTTTCACAGAGAAATGCGTTGCGCGCCGGATCGCCCGAGCGGGCCAGCGCGATGCTCGCTTGGATGCGGGTTCGCACGGAGGACGACAAGGTCAACCGCGGAATCCATCGCGCGGGACTCTGATGTTCGAGCACGGTGCGCGCCGCAAACCGGATGAAGCGGTCGGAATCGTCCAGCGCGGCCCACGCTGCGTCGAGCTCGGCATCCGAACACTCCGCATGATGGGCAGCCTCGAGCGCGCGGCGTCGTTTGACGTCATCGCTGACTGAAGTGTCAGCACGGGCGGCGCCTGCCGGCTGTGTTGATCGCACGCGATAAATCGCCGACTTCGCGCCGCGGCCACCGATCGCAAAGTACATCGCGCCGTCACGCGGCGAGATCACAACATCGGTGAGCGGCAGCGGCTTGCCGGTGAGAAACACGTCGCGCCGCGCCTTGAACGTCGCGCCGTCGGGTTCCAGAAACACGGCGTGCATGGTGCCGTACGTCCAGTCGAGACAGAACATCGCGTCACGCCACGGTGCGGGAAAGTTCGCATCCGTGCCGAACACCACGCCCGTTGGTGAGCCAGGGCCTACATCGAGCACACCAGGCAGCGAATCCGGAAACCACGCGGGCCAGCAGATGGATCCCGAGCGCCAGCCAAACTCGGAGCCGCTTGTGACGTGACAGATGCGCGTGGGCCGGTACCACGGCGCGCCCATGTCCCACTCCATATCCGAGTCGTAGGTGAACAGCTCGCCGTTGGGCGCGAATGCAAGGTCAAACGCGTTGCGATAGCCGATCGACACGAGCTCGCATGTCGTGCCGTTCTGATCAAGTCGCATGACGAATCCTCCTGGCGCCATGATGCCGACGGCGTGGCCGTTCGCATCCCACATGCGCGGCAGGAGATGGTCTTCGTCCCATCGCTCGGGCACGAGCGAGCGTTCATGCACCGGAGGCTGCGAATGATTGCCGACCATCACGTAGAGCAGTCCGTCGGGTCCGACAACAATACCGTGGGCGCCATGCTCACCCGCCTGTCCCGGAATGGCGCGGAGCAGTGTGACGGTGTCGAGTTTCTGATCACCGTTGGAATCGGTGACGCGATACACGCCGCTGCCCTGCGCCGAGCTGCCGTTCACGACGACGAACAGTGCTCGATCGTCTCCATCGCTGAACACGAGACCTTGTGCGTCGCCGATCGGAAGATCAAGTGGCGTGAACGTGGCGCTGTCAGCATCTTCACCGACTGCTGCGGGGACCACGCGGACGAGTTTGCCGCGTTCCGGGCCGGCAATCAGCGATCCGTCACGATCGGCACACAGACTTGCAATCGATCCCATTCCGTCAGGCATCGTGGCGACGAGTTCACACACCAAGCCGTCCGGCACACGAATCGCGCGATCGATATCGGGCTGCGGGAAGCCTGCGATCAGTCCCCACGGCGCGACGCCGAGCGCGCCGAGACTCGTGGCTGTTGCGCCGTCCGCCTGCCACGATGCGTCCGTGACAATCGTCTGGTCGTCGCAGCGCAGTTCGGCGATGAATCCCGCGGCCGTTCCGTCATTGCGAGCATCGACGGTGATCGTGTGCTCTCCGGCGGTCAGTGCGGACGTGACATCGATGCTCACGGCCCGCTGCCAGTCATCCGATGCGCCGACAGTCGTGCCGTCGATCGCGACCGTCGCGTGGTTGTCGCATGAGAATCGCAGCAGCGCTTTGGTCGCGTCCTTCTGCAGCGTCACGTGGCGTTCAAAGCGCACACGCTGTCCTTCCGTTGGAGCGCCGGCGCTCCAGATCCATTCGGGAGTCGGTGGCACGACGGCTGCCTGGAGCGGTGCTTCGGTCAGCGTGAGCGCTGCGGTGCGCATCTCGTCGGGGGTGCGGATCGGCGCGAGGGGCGCGCCGATGCGTGACACGATCCACAGTGCGAAGACAGCAGTTCCCAATCCCGCGAGCGTGGCAATGATTCCCGCGACGCGGGCGGCCGGAGCTGCGGCATGATGGTCATGCTGATCATGCTGATCATGATGATCATGATGATGTAGATGCACGCGCCGATCCTACTTGCTCGTGCCTGAAGAATGCAGCAGTTGCAACGCATCCTCAGGAAATTCAATCCGCGGCAGGACGGAGAAGATTCCCGTCGACCGTCAGCAGTCCGTCCGTCACAAGTCCGGGGATCTGCGCGAGAATCCGCTCGCGCAGCTGGGCGCTCGTCGCGCGGAAGCCGAGCGCGCGGGCTACGGCCAGTGCGAGATCGGACTCGCTGGCGCCGTGCAATGCCCGTGCGGTCTCAAGGGCAGCGTGGCGAAGTTCAAGAGCCGGCAACGCACCGACGCGCCGCAGGCCTGCTGATGTCACGTTGCTGCGATCACGCACGGGCACCGGCGCTCCGTGAATGAACAGGCAACCATCATCGCGTGCGCAGCGGCCGGACTCGATGAGTGCATCGACGCCACGCTGCGCCGCCTCCTGAATGCGTGCACCGGATCGCTCCAGCCCCCAGAGCTCGCGGACCCGCGTGATGACTTCGCTCTCAGCAACAGGTCCTTCACACTGCACGATCCGCAGCACGATCTCCGCCATCTGCGGAGGACGGACCTCATGGAGCGTCGTCGTCGTGCCCGGTCGGAATCGCGCTTCCACATACGGAATCGAGACCCCAAGGGGAGCTTCCTCTGCAGCATCGCTATCGTCGCGGATGATGTCGTGCTGCGGCGCGGCGATCGACGCAGCCGTCTCCGCACGCGCGACTTTCGCCTTCTCGATCGCCGCGGCGACCTTCTTCAGTTCGTCGTCGGGGCGCCGAAACCAGTCACTGCTCCAGATGCGGTGCATGGTCCAGCCGTGATCTTCGAGGACCGCCTGCCGCAGCCGGTCGCGATCGCGCGCGGAGGGTGACGAGTGATACGCCGCGCCGTCACACTCGATGCCGAGGAGGTAGCGCCCCGGCTGCGCAGGATCGACGACAGCGAGATCAACGAAGAATCCGCAGCTGCCGATCTGCAAGTCAACGTGGTGGCCGAGGCTCTGGACCGCGTCGCGGACTGCAGTCTCAAACGGCGAATCTGCCTCGCGCCCGGTGGGCGCGGCGATGGCGAGAACGCCCGTCTCTGCGTACTGCAGAAACGTCTTGAATGCGCGGACGCCGCGGCCTGTGGCTCGCCGGAGATCGATGTCATGCGCGCGCATCGACGAGAACACGACGCATTGGCGCTTGGCGCGCGAGATCAGCACGTTGAGACGCCGCTCGCCGCCCTCGCCGGACAGCGGTCCGAAGTTCATGGTGAAGTAGCCGCTGGAATCGCGGCCGTAACCGACGGAGATGAAGATCACGTCGCGTTCGTCGCCTTGCACGCTCTCAAGGTTCTTGACAAAGAACGGCTCATACGGATGCAGGTGACGAAACTGCTGCATGGCGGGGCAGTCCAGTTCGCGCCGTTCGAGTTCGTCCTCGATCGCCTGCTTCTGCTTCAGCGAGAAAGCGGCAACGCCGAGTGAGCGCTGCGGATTGACACGCGCGTGCTCAAGAATCGCGTCGCATACGACGGACGCTTCAACCCGATTGGTCGCAGAACCGCCGCGGTCGTAGTGACCGTTGTCGACGAACCGAAACACGAGTCCGAGATCCGGCGCATCACGGAACGGACTGGGCACGATGAACAGGTTGCTGTCGTAGAACTCGTAATTGGACACGGCAATCAGCGACGGGTGCCGGCTGCGATAGTGCCATCGAAGCATGGTTTGCGGGAGGCCGCGCGCGGCGCAGAGGCCGAGAATGCTCTCGATCTCCTTCGCCTGCGCCGTTTGCACTGCGCCGTCCTCATCTTCGAACACTGGAGCGTCATCGTCGTTGCTGGTGAGGCGCGCGAAGAACTGCGTCGGAGGAAGCTGTTTGCTGTCACCGACGACCACAAACTGCTTGGCGCGGGCGAACGCACCGAGTGCGTCGACCGGCGGAATCTGACTGGCTTCGTCGATGACGAGCAGATCGAACTCGATCGCGCCGGGTTGCAGGAACTGAGCAACGGAGAGCGGGCTCATCATGAAGACGGGCTTGATCCTTTGGACGACGGAACCGGCGTCCTTCAGCAGCCTGCGGATGGGACGATGCCCGCGTTTCTTCTCAAGTTCACCAAGCAGAACACCAGTCATACCGACGTTGGCATGGCGGACCGGCAGCGACTCATGATGCTTCGCAAGGACGCGATACTTCGCGAGCGTGAGGCGGTCACGGTCGATCGTGCGAAACGTCTCGACGGTGCGGGTATGTTCGATGCCGTCAAACTGCGCGAGGTCGGGGAATCGTCCCGCGGCGTGGCGGTACAGCGCGATGAAGTACGCTCGCTCAAACGCATTGATGGAATCCTGCGGGGGCAGCTCGCCCCTTTCCAGGGCGTCGACGATCGGCGCGAGGCCCAGTGTCCGCGCAGCCCGCGCCCGCACGAACCATGCACTCCAGACCGTGAGGTCGTCGAGTCGGGCGCGCCAACCATCGAGCCGGCTGGTGAGCGCCTCGAACGGAACTCGATCGATGTTTTCGACACCGAACGCGGCACGCGTGTTCAGCACCATTTCTTCGACAACCGTGCGCGCAGCGCGTGATGTGGTGTCGACGACGGTGTCGAGTGCGGCGCGCAGGACGGCGAAGTCTTCGGATGCGTCGAGCTGCGTAAACGCTGTGCGGAAGTCGGCGCCGAGCCGTGACTGCGCTTCGTCCGACACCCACGCAACAACCGCCGCGAGCTGCTCCCAGTCAGACGCACGTTCGCGCCACGCATGACCGAACGCGAGCTTGCCGGCTTCTGCTCCCGCGCGGATGGCGACAGCGTGACGCTGCGCCGCGACGGTGTCGTCGAGCAGAGCAATCCGATCTTCGTAGGCGCGAGGCAGTTCGCCGTTCACGACGGAGCGGAACGCGTGCATCGAGCGGCGGTAGTCGCCGCGGAGAACGCGAAAGATCGAGCGACCGAAGCGATGAATGGTGTTGCGGGCGCCGGCGAGATCCGCATCAAACGCCGCGGGCTGGACGCGCTCGCCGAGCGTGCGGCGCAGTGCGGAGAAGGCGAGGCCGTTCTCGATCAGCGAGCGCAGTCCTGCAAGTCCGGAGGTCCACACGCCGTGACAAATCGCCGCGCGGTCGAGGGGCGGCGCATTCGCCACGTGCGCGCACGTGCGCCGCAGAAGCCCAGCACCAGCGAGGTCAGCGGGCACCGGGCGGCGCAAGCGTTGCGACGCCCGTTCGAGTTCGGGGCGCAGCGTGCCAAGCGCAGCATGCAGCCGTTCGAGTGCGGCGGCGATCGGAGGTAAGTCAATCGACACCACATGCTCGCGCTGCGCGCCGCGCCACGAATGCTGCGCGAGGCCGCCCATCAGCGAGGCGCGCTCCGCGAGGTCAGTTATCCCGTCGCGCCGCGCGTCGACCGCAGCGGGTTCCCACTGCGGCGCGTCGGGCAGCGCGTACGACGTGTGACCGCTTCTCCTCGCGAGCGCACCAAGGATCTGGAACGGCGTGACTCCGCTCGGCTGAAGCACCGTATGAAGCGAGACTGCGTGTGTGTTCAGCCGCTGACGAAGCGAGTCGAGTCGCGGCACCAGCGTCGCGAGCTCGTCACCGCGCGGCCGTCCGAGCAGCCACGTGCGCCCCACTTCTTCCAGCACGGCGCGCTTGTGGGCCTTGTGACTGTGCAGCTCAAGGCACACAGCGCCGAGCCCCGCCGCTTCAAGGCGCCGCTTGACAACTTCGAGTGCTGCGAGCTTCTCGGCGACAAACAGCACGCGTTTGCCTGCAAGAACCGCTGTGGCAATCACATTGGTGATCGTCTGACTTTTACCTGTGCCGGGCGGTCCCTGGATGATGAGACTGCAGTCGGAGCGAACGAGCTCGATCGCCAGCGCCTGTGATCCATCCGCGTCGACAACGTGATCGAGCTTCGCTGCGGGAATGAGCGCATCGAGATTGGCATCGGCAGGAAATGGTCTGTCCTTCACGATGAATCCGTCACCGAGCAGACTGCCCAGCGCCTCGCCTTCGAGGAACTTCGACGGGTCAGGCCAGTTCTTCGCGTCGAGATCGCGATACATGAGGAACTTGGCGAAAGAGAAAAAGCCAAGTGTGATGCCGTTCGCGTCGACGGACCAGCGCGGCAGCGAAGCGATCGCTGCACGAAGCTGCTCGAAGTACGTCAGCAGATCGACATTCCCGTCGGCCGGGATGCTCGGCAGTTCGAGCCCGAAGTCAGCGCGGAGCTTGGCTGCGAGTGAGAGGTTGTCTTCGAGGTCGTCCTCGCGCGCCCGCAGAGTGAATCTGCTGCCGGCGCCTTTGCGGTGCAACTCGACCGGCACCAGCAGGAGCGGCGCGTATCGAGGCGTATCCGCTTGGTGGGCTTCGAACCACGTCAGTCGTCCGAGCGCGAGATACAGAATGTTGACGCCCTGCTCTTCCATGATCGACTGGGCGTCGCGGAAGAGTGTGAGCAGACGCCGCTGCAGGGCCTCAGGGGTGAGTCTCGTGACGAGCTTCGTGTGATCGCGATCCTCGCTCGACGCTTCGCGCTCTTCTACGTCAACGTCCTCTTCGTGCGCCGCGACAAACGTCAGCGTCTTGCGGCCGTCAATGAGCAGCTTGTACACCGCCGCACTGTCGCCGCCGATCGCGTGGACAAGTCGCGCCGACTTGGCCTCGATCGGCATCGACAGAAGACGATTGCGCGTCGTGAGATCGAGCAGTTCCCTGCGGTTCTCGTCGATCAGTTGGGCGATCGTCGGTTTAGCCAACGCGTGCGACTCCTTGCGCGACGTCTGCAGAACGGATGGCCGCGATGCAGCGGGCGACATGTGACTCGAACGCGGGCCCATCGGCGGCGCCGACCTCGCGTGCGCCTTCGTCGATGTCAGCGCGGCTCACCGCTGCTGCAAACGTCGCGGTCTTTAGCTTCTTCTTGACGCTTGCGGGTTCCAGCGATGCAAGTCCGTCCGGGCGCACCTTGCCGCATGCGACGATGAAGCCCGCGAGCTCATCGACGGCAAACAGATGGCGCGCCATCGCGCTGATGCGCGGTGTGCCGGTGTAGCTCGCATGTCCCATGATCGCGTCGAGGATTTCGTCGTCGACTCCAAGCGAGCGAAGGTGCTGCACGCCGATGTGCGGATGCTCCTCGGGCGTCGGATGCCTTTCATAATCGAAATCATGCAGCAGTCCGCAGACTGTCCAGCGCGCCAAGTGCGCGGGATCGACGGTCGTCGCATACTCCGTCATGCACGCGGCGACCGACTCCATGTGCACGCGAAGTGCCGGACTCGCTACCCATGCTTGCATGAGTTCGCGGGCTTCGGCAACGGTGAGGCCGTTCGTGGTCATCAGAGGTACTCCTGCATGATGCGTTCCAGCATCTCCTGCCGGCCGCTTTCGAGTGTCGGTTCAGGTGACCCGAGGGCGAGTCGCTCCAGCTCCACCAGCGACGAGCCGCCGCGTTCGATGGCGCGGCCGAGGTCGGAGTCCCAGCTCCGGTAGCGGTGCCGGATGAACTCGTCGATGCGACCGTCGGCGCGGATCGCGGCCGCGATCTTCAGGCCGCGCGCGAATGCGTCCATTCCTGCAACGTGTGCGTGAAAGAGATCGATCGGTTCGAAGCTCTCGCGCCGGCGCTTCGCATCGAAGTTGAGGCCGCCTGACACAAAGCCGCCCATCGACAGGACGATCAGCATGATGCGGGACGCGAGGGCGATCTCCGTCGGAAATTGGTCGGTGTCCCACCCGCAGTGTTCCGTCCCCATGTTGGCATCGATGGATCCGAGCGCGCCAGCATCACGCGCGACTGTCAACTCGTGCTCCATGGTGTGTCCGGCGAGTGTCGCGTGATTCGTTTCGATGTTCAGCTGAAAGTGCGGGAGCAGTTCAAACTCGCGCAGGAACGCGAGACAGCTCGCGGCATCCGAGTCGTACTGATGGACCGAAGGCTCGCGCGGCTTTGGTTCGATGTAGAACTGTCCCTCGAAGCCGATCGCCTTCTTGTAGTCGACCGCCATGTGAAGCAGGCGTGCGAGGTGCTCGCGCTCGCGCTGCATGTCCGTGTTGATCAGCGACGTGTAGCCTTCGCGCCCGCCCCAGAAGACGTAACCGCGCCCGCCCAGCGTGTGCGTCACTTCGAGCGCTTTCTTGAGCTGCGCGGCGGCGTACGCAAAGACACCGAGCGACGGACTTGTTCCAGCGCCCGATGCGTAGCGCCGATGTGCGAAGAGACACGCGGTGCCCCACAGAAGCGTTGTGCCGGAGCTCGCCTGGTGTGCGACAAGCGTCTCGACGATCTGATCGAGATTGCGATGACTTTCGGCGAGCGTGCTGCCCTCAGACGCGACATCGCGGTCATGAAAGCACCAGTAGTCGATGCGGCACTTCTCGAGGAACTCAAAGAACGCTGCGACGCGCCGTTGCGCGTTCGAGATCGAGTCGCTGCCGTCGTCCCAGGGCATCTGTGCGGTGGGACCGCCGAAGGGATCGGCGAGTCCGTTGCGCATCGTGTGCCAGTAGGGAGATGCGAAGCGGAGATGGTCGCGCATTGATTTGCCTTCGATCACTTCGTCGGGGCGATAGTGATAGAACGCAAGCGCCGTTCGCGAACCCGGCTCCGCGAAGGGAACGACATCGACATCCGGAAAGGCGGCCATGGCCGTTAGCGTAATAAGTTGGGGTCTTCCGGCTTTCCTGTGGGTGACGCGCCCAGAACTCAGGACATGCTCGATCGCCGAGCTGGGCGCACATCGCCTCGCGCGAGCCGCATGGACAAAGGAAGTTCCATTTTCGGGCGGCTCCGCTCGGGCTCTGACGAGTTCGCAGCGTCATGTGCGCGCGTGACCGCCCGCCGTCGCCCTCGCATGCGTCGGACCCTTGCGGCGGCGATGCGACGGCGACGGCGGGCTCGCTTTCTTCTGTTTCAGCGGATGGCACAGCGATCAGCGCGATCGCGGTGTGATGCGACTGACACGCGTCTGTTGTCTTCCACCCGAGCCCTGAGGGCAGACGGAGGCCGCTGTAGCAACTGATCCGCCGACCGGGCTGGCCCGAGCAGCTTCCGCCAAGGCGAAGCGCCAACGGGGCCTGATCTGTCTCCGGACCGGTCCGCTACCCACACGAAAGCCGGAAGCGCCATAAGTTGTGAGCCGTTCTTCGCCCGGCAGGAATCCGGTCGGCATTCGCTTGCGTGTCGCGAGCGGGTGATGGTTCAATGCCCACAGCCGTACGGTTCGTCGAACCGCTCGTCGATTCGTTCTTTGATTCGTTCGTCGACCCGTCCGCCGCTGATGGTGACAGTCTTCCGATGAACGACCAAGCTACCGCGTCCGATGATGACGAAGATCGTGTTCTCCGGGCGCTGTTGGAAGGCACATCGCGCGCGACGGGGCAGCGATTCTTTGAGTCGCTGGTGCGCCATCTTGCGCGCGGTGGATGCTGGAGCTTGTGCGTCGCCATCCGCGGCGCGGCTACCGCATGGTCTGCGGCAGGCTCCGGCTTGAGGGCTGGCTCGTGAATCACAAGCGGATCTACCGGCTGTGGCGCCGCGAGGGCCTCTGCGTGCCGCGGAAGCACCGCAAGAGGCGGCGGCTGGGCAATAGCTTATCGCACTGCACCGATCACCCTGCACCGGCCGCATTGCTGAATGTCACCTCCTTCGCGGCGGATTGATCGGGGTGCAGCGGAGCTGCGTCCAGCAGAAACGTCAGATCTTCACGGGTCATCGACGCGATCGGACCAGCATCACCGTTGACGATCGCGTCGGCGAGGAAGCGCTTGCGCCGCTGCAATTCCAGCACGCGATCCTCGATCGTCCCGGCGCTGATCAGCCGTATCGCGTGCACCGTGCGCTTCTGGCCGATGCGATGGGCGCGATCGATCGCCTGCGCCTCGACCGCCGGGTTCCACCACGGGTCGAGCAGGATCACCCGTTCGGCGGATTGCAGATTCAGTCCGACACCTCCTGCCTTCAAGCTCAGCAGAAACACCGCGCAGTCGTCGTCCGCGTTGAATCGCCGCACGCGTGCCGCACGATCAAGCGTCTGGCCGTCCAGCGACTCGTAGACGATGCCCCGCTCGTCGAGCTGCTCCTTGACCAGTGCGAGGAAGCTCGTGAACTGTGAGAATACGAGCGTCTTTCGACGCTCGAGCGCCGAGGCTTCGAGCATCGGCGCCAGCACCTCGAGCTTGCCGCTGCCGGCGCCGCGCCGCTTGGCGTCGACGAGGACGGGATGACAGGCCGCCTGGCGGAGGCGTAGCAGTCCGCTGATGACGAGGAGTTTCGCTCGCGGGAGCCCGACCTCCTCAACGGCGCCCAGCAAGTCCGCGCGCACGCGTTCAAGGAGGGCGTCGTAATGCGCCCGCTGCAGGTCCGTCATGTCGCAGTGCAGCGTTTGTTCGATGCGCGCGGGCAGCTCCTTGGCGACATCACGCTTCGCGCGACGCAACAGGAAGGGACGCACGGCCTGTTGGACGAGCGGGAGTTCTTCTGGCCTCGCGTTCCGAGAGAATCGTTCGAGACGCTTGGCCAGCGCCGGATTGAGGAACTCCATCAGGCTCCACAGCTCGCCAAGATGGTTCTCGATAGGTGTTCCGGTCATCACGAGCCGGTACTCCGCTTGGAGACATTTGGTCGCCATTGCGGCCCGCGCGGCAGCATTCTTGATGGCCTGTGCCTCGTCGAGGATGACGTAATGGAACGTGCGTGTGGCGAGCTGGGTGATGTCGCGGATCAGTGTGCCGTACGTGGCGATAGCGACATCACAGGCCGCGAATGTCTGGTCCGACAGCTTGCGATCTTGCTGCGACAGGTCAATGACGTGGAGCCGCGGGACGAATCGCGCAGCCTCGTCCATTCAGTTGCGGACGATCGAGCGCGGTACGACGAGCAACGAGGGACCCGTCGGCACAGCGGATGGGCGGTCACTCGACGCGGGGCGCGGTCTGGCCTCGTGCTGCGACGCGAGCAGGGCCAGCACCTGGACGGTCTTGCCAAGTCCCATTTCGTCGGCGAGGCAACCGCCCATGTGAAGCTCGCGGAGTCGCTCGAACCAGCCGAGGCCGAGCTGCTGATAGTCGCGCAGCGTGCCGGTGAACGACGCCGGGGGCGCGAGGGCGCGTGGCGTGTGGAAGCTTTCCAGCCGCTGCCGCAGATCACGGAAGGCTGCGTCCTCTTGGGAGCGGTCGGCTTGCTGAAGCAGAGTATGGAGCAGCAGCGCTTCGCTCCGCGCGAACTGCAATGGGTCGTTGCCCGAGGTGGATCCGGTCGCGGACGCCACTCGGGGTTCGCGGGTCGAAATGATTCGCGCTAATCGCCGCAGGACCGCGCGCATCTTCGCTGGCACAAGCACCGACGTGCCATCCGACAGCGGGAGAATCTCGATCGCATCGGGTTCCCTTCGCGCGGCGTCCACGAGTTCGCGCAGCGGGATCGCCCCTTGAGGTGTTTCAAGCGCACCATTGAGGTCGAACCAGTCGATGCCGCTCCTGACCGACAGCGACCAGGCACCGCCTATGCGCGCCATCTGCTTCTGCATTTCGACGAGGAACTGCGCTTTGGCCGCAGCCCCAAGGAGCGTGGGAAGCTGCACGCGCGGAATGCGCCATTGGGACTGCCCGGCGCCACGAGCCTTGTAAAGCATGTCTCTGGCGAGCGAGTGAAACCCTGATTCGAACTGCCGATCGCCGCGCGGCACAGTCAGTTCCGGACTCGATGGATTGTCAACGATGCGGTGCGTGCGCGGATCGCGATCGACCACGATGGTTGCATGGTCGGGATGCACGTAGCGGGCCAACGGAAGCACGTCGACCGTGCTGCGGTGGGCAGCGCCGTCCAGGCGCAGGACTGCAAAGGGCTTCGCATCGAAGAACGAGATCCCGAGTCGAGTGTCGAGATTCAGAACGGGCCGCGGGCCGTGGGCTCGAGGGTATCGGTCGTTCTGATGTCGCAGTTCGTCCATCAGCAGCGGCAGCGCATCGCGTGAGTGGGTCTCGGCCCCGGCGAGCACCTCTCGCGTCGCATAGGTGATGGTGCCAAGCCAGCACGTCGAACGGGTGCCCTTCTCCGTTGCGCGCGGACCTTCAAGTTCGCCTTTCCGCCCGCAATCCAGAACGACATCCTTCACCACAACGAGCTGTGCGAATCGAGCCACCGCTGGTTCGATGCAGTCGATGTGGGGTTGTCTCTCAGCGATGAGCCGAATCCAGCTTCGTGCGCCGTCGGCCGTGCAGAGAACGTGCCGTTCGCAGTTCCACGCCATGTCGCCTCGCCAGCGCAGCGCGGGACCGATGATGTTGGGCGAGGCGGCGAGGTGCAGCCGTCCGGCTTTAGCGGCCCGGGTAATGACGTGAATTGCGACGTGGTTCTCCCACTGCGATTCCAGCTCGCGAGGGTCCAGCCGCCGAAGCTGACGCATGATCGCCACGTCGAAATCGTCGAGCGCGATGCCGGAGGAGTCATGCAAGGCAAGGAGCTCGGGGATCCGTCCGCCGCGCGGTTGGACCGCTCCGCCCTTGTCGACGTGGCGTTGATGCCAGTCGAGTCGGCACTCAGCGTTCTGGCCTCCCCCCAAAGGAGTGAGTACGTACAACAGCGCAGTGCGCTCGCTGCCGGGCGTCACGTCGGGCGTCGCGTTGGGCGCTGAGACGTCGCTCGGGCGCCCCGAGCCGTCTGTGTTCGCGTTCGATGAATGAGAATTTGCTCGCACGCGCCGATACTACTGCGCTCTTGCGCTCTCTCTGAAAATGCTGCAGAAAATCTTGTCGCCGTTCTCTCGCCTCGGCATCGAAGAACAAGCGGCGTCGCTGCAACGCGTTGCGCTCTTTGATCGGCGTCACGCGCTCGCGAGCCGGTACGATTCGTCGCGGGAGACCTTTATGGCGACAGTGCGTTCGATGTGCGGAAACCAGACGTCGCGTGGCATCGCGGTCCTGCTGGCGTGGATCCTCGCGGCGTGGATATTCGGGTCTGTCGCTCGCGCTGAGGATCCCGTGTTTCCGCCGACGGTCCGTTACACGGATCTCGTCCAAGCAATGCGGCTCGTCGCTCCCGACACCGTGCTCCCGTGGGACCGCATTGATGCCGCGTACCTGCGTTACCTCGAACGATCGGACGAGCTGCGCCGGCAGTTCGTGACTCCGCAGGTGTTCAGTCCCGAACCGCATGCGCCTGACGGGGTTCCAGTGGAGGACACCCGTCAATGGTTTGCGCGAAGGAAGACAGCGCATGGGCGACGCGTTCGATCCTCGATGCGATCGACCAGGACAGCGTCGACTCTCGCGCCGCGCGCAAGCTGGCGCGCGAGCGCGACGAGCTGTGGGAAACAATGGATCTCGGCGTCACAGACATGAGCCGGGCGGCGCGTCTGGAACGCTATCACGCGATGGAGGCCGCCGCGACGAAGATCAACGTGCAGCTCGAGGCGCTGCGAACCGCACGCGCCGCGCGCTTTGAACGGCTGCACGACGCTGTGCGCGCACTGCTCGACGTGACGGAGGAGCCGTCTGAAGAAGATCCTGATGCGCTGCGCGCAGTTCCCTCCGAGCTCGCTGCGTCTCGCCTGCTTCGAAGCCCGGCCGCACAGCTGGAGATTCGGCTTCGGCGCGACAGACCGGAACGGTGGACAGTGCCGGTGCTGGACGATGCGCTCTTCGCGCGGCTGGCGCAGCAGCTTCCGTTGGACGAGGCGATACGCCGACGGATGGCTGCCGTCATCGATGCGTTACGCACTATGGCAAGCGAATCGAACGTCCTGTCGCGCGTGCATGCGCCGTTCGGCGACGCGTCGCGCGTCATGGATCGTCACGGCAATCTCGCGCTGGCGGCGATCGACGCTGGACTGCCGGCCCAGTCGCATGGGGCCGCGTGCGCTGTGATCGCGCAGCACAGCGACGCGATGATTGCAGCCGCGCGCCGATACGACGTCGATGAGATTGAGGCGTCGCTGCTCGCGGACGGCTGGTGTCCGGACGGGGAGTCCGACGCGTCGCCGACCGGTGAGCGGCAGGCGCTGCGCGAGACAGCGCTCGAGCACGCGTTGCAGTTGGTGGACGCGGCGGCTGCCGCGCGGGCAGCGGTGATGCAGCGGGTCGCTGATGAACTGCGGAACACGCTCGACGCGGCGAGTTTCGAGCGAATCGAGCGTGTGCACCGCTGGGGGGCGTCGCCCGGAGTGGTCGACTACCGAACGCAGGCCGCGCAGCTCATGGACGCTCTGATCGACCGCGCCGCCGACGCGCTTGAGCCGCTCCGTTTGACGCTTGACGCTTGACGCAATGCGCGCCGCGGCCCTGGTCGACATCGACCGCGCGAACGACGCGATCGCGCGGCTCGTGTGGTCGCCGCCCGTGCCGGGATGGCCGAATGACGCCACGACGGGATCGTTCGACGACATCGAACGGGCTTGGCTCAACTTCCGTGGCGATCAGACGATGACGGCGTGGATGGCGCGGATGGCGCGAATGCTGCCGGCAGGCTGATGTTGTGTTCGACCCCCTCCTACCTTCCAACAATCATCACCTCGTCAGTGGTGCGCGCGATGCCGACTTCCATGCCGGCTGCGCGGAGTTCGTCGATGGCCTGATCGTCGGTCAAATACTCGCGGCGTAGAGCGCCTCAAGCGCATCACGCGAGCCCGCCGCGACTCCAGCGGAGATGCGGCGGGCCTAGGTGTCGTCGAGGTCATCGAGGTCGGAGCGCGGCATCGGCTCCGCGTCAGCGGCGACCGCCGATCGCGCCGTCAGCGGTGGGACTCGGGGTCACCGTCGAGAGATCTGTGACCGGCAGTTCGACGCGGGCGTTTGGAAACTTCCCCTTGACGATCTGTGCCACGACACCGAGCTCGTCGAACGTGCCTCGCACGATCAAAAGGTTGGTGGGAGCGTGGAACTTCGCGCGAAATGTGGTGGAAGCGCCGTCGAGATTCGTCGCCAGCGCGACGGCGTCGAGCATCACGTCGAGCGCCTCTTTCGGAACGGTTTCGTCGCCGAGGGTGAAGGCGGCGCGACGCACGTCGCCATCCGACTCCGCGTTGGACGATTCGCGATTGATGACCAGCACCTGTCGCTCGTAAAGTTCAAGAAGGGCTTCGGGGGAAGGTCTTGGGAGGATGCCCGGCGACACATCCGACCAGCGCGCGATGAGTCGAACGGGCTCGCCGTTCTTGTCTTGTGGAGGAACTCGCGAGAGAAGCGACAGGGCGTCACTGATCGACATCAGCTTCATCTCGACCGGCCGCATGCGCAGCGAGCGCAGTTCTTCGGATTGATAGATCGGCGGCACGAATCCGAACTTTCCGAGAACTGCGTCGACGAACTCCTCGACCGATCCACCGGGGAACTTCGCTGACACAGTGCGTGCCTCAAGTTCTGCGTGCTTCGCTGAGTCCCGGTTCGTCTCGTTCGCGAGGGCCTGGGCAAGCCATTGCTGCGCCTTTTCCACCTCGGCCTGTTGACCTCGCAGCCTGATTAGAACCGTCTTGCCTTGATGGGGCGCGTGCGCGCCGACGAGCGAGGCATCGACCGGAGGTTCTATCGCTTGAAGGAGCGCCAGCACATCGTTCACTGAGCGGTCGCGCGGGAGTGGAAGCAGGTGCGTCTTTGTGTCGCCCGGTGCCGCGGGCGGCTGAGCCGTACTCGCGCTCTCCTGCGCCAATCCCGCACCCGACACCATCGCCACCAGCACGCCACAGACAATCGCTTTGATCATGACTGCATCATCCTTTCGATAGGCCGGGTTCGCGCCCGACCTCCACGAACGACACCACCCCCGTCGATGCGACAGGCTCGACCCCACAATGTTCACAATCGCCGGAATCCCGCCCCGCTGCTGATAGCGTGCAGCAATGAGCGATCGGTCTCCGTCTGATCGGCCTGTCATCATCGCCGGCGGCAGCGGATTTCTCGGCGTTTCCTTGGCGCTGCACCTCGCGGCGGCGGGCACGTCTGTTGTCCTTCTTTCGCGGCAGGCTCCGCCGGTGAACGGCCCATGGCGTCACGTCGCCTTGGATGCGCGGACGCTCGGTGACTGGCAGCGGGAGCTCGACGGCGCGGCAGGCCTCGTCAATCTCGTCGGCCGCACAGTCGACTGCATCAAGACGCCCGATCATCAGGACGAGATTCTGCGCTCGCGCGTGGAAGCGACCCGCGTGCTTGGACACAATGCCACAGCACCGACGAATCCGTCTCATGAAGATCGCGCTCGCAATGGCCACGCTGTTTGCGCTGGGGCTCGCGGCCGGGCTGACGACATCGTCCGGACGAAATGCATTATGGTCCGCATGGTCACGCCTGCGTGGCCGCGCGACTGTTGCGGACCGCGTGGCGGCGTTTGATGGCAGCGTGCGCGACGACGTCCGTGCATGGTGCACGCAAGCCGACGTGAACTATCCACCGCGCGAGGTTGCACTCGTCGAGTTCAAGAACGAGCGCGAGCTGCACGTATTTGGCCGCACGGATGCTGCGTGGGAGCATCTGGTCATGCTGCCCATCCTCGGCGCCAGCGGCACGTTGGGACCGAAACTCGCCGAGGGCGATCGGCAGGTGCCGGAAGGCATCTACGCCATCGAGTCCCTGCATCCCGACTCGCGATTTCACCTCGCGCTGCGGGTCGGCTATCCGAATCAATTCGATTGCGACCGCGCGGCGACGGACCAGCGTACCGGACTGGGCGGCGACATCATGATTCACGGGGGTTCGCTCTCGATCGGATGTCTGGCGATCGGCGACGACGCGATCGAGCGAGTGTTTCTGCTGTGCGCCGATGTCGGCGTCGAGGCGATCCGCCTTGTGATCGCCCCCACTGATTTTCGTCGGACCGACCCGCCCGCGCATGCAGGCGCGCCGCCGTGGATCGATGAGCTGTACGCGCGTCTCCGCCTCGAGCTCGCGGAGTTTCCGGCGCCGCGTTGATCGAGCGGTGGGCGTGAGCCACTTGACATGAGGTGTCGCGTTCGAGCAGGAATCGAGCGTCACACAGGCGCCGGATTCCGCTCGGTAAAGAATCGCTGGTGCCAGTACGGATACGGCAGCGTCGTGGCGCTCGCGGCGTCGAGCGCTGCCACCTGTGGCGCCGTCAAGTTCCAGCCGACGGCGCCGAGATTCTGCCGCAGCTGTTCTTCGTTGCGGGCGCCGATGATGACCGTCGCGACGCTCGGCCGCTGCAGCAGCCAGTTGAGCGCGATCTGCGGAACTGTCCTGCCGGTTTCCTTCGCAACAGCATCGAGCGCCTCGACGACGCGATACAAATACTCGTCGTCAACCGGCGGTCCGGCATCGATCGAACGCTGGCTGCGCAGACGCGACGTTTCGGGAAGCGGCTGACTGCGCCGGATCTTGCCGGTGAGACGTCCCCAGCCAAGCGGACTCCAGACCACTGCGCTGACGCCTTGCTCGAGCGCGAGCGGCATGAGTTCCCACTCGTAATCGCGGCCGATGAGCGAGTAGTACGCCTGGTGCGCAACGTACCGCGCGAGGCCGTACTTCTCGGAAGCCGCGAGCGCCTTCATGACGTGCCAGCCCGAAAAGTTCGAGCAGCCGATGTAACGGATCTTGCCGGCGCGCACAAGATCATCGAGTGTGCCGAGCACCTCCTCCGTCGGCGTCATGGCATCGAAGCCGTGCAGCTGATAGAGATCGATGACATCCGTGCCAAGCCGCTGCAGACTTTCGTTGACGGAGCGCGTGAGATGGAAGCGCGACGAACCGACATCGTTCGGTCCCGTTCCCTTGCGAAACGTGCCTTTCGTCGAAATGAGCACCTGATCGCGCCGCCCCTTGATCGCTTGTCCGAGGATCTCTTCCGCCATGCCGTTGGAATAGATGTCCGCTGTGTCGAACATCGTGAGGCCGGCTTCGAGACACACATCGACGAGCCGAGTGGCTTCGGCGACATCACTCGCCCCCCACGATTTGAAGAGTTCGCCACTGCCGCCGAAGGTGCCGCTGCCGAAGCTGAGTGCGGGCACCATGAGTCCTGAACGGCCGAGCTGTCGATATTCCATGAGTTCTCCTCTCAACACGTCACCCAACACGTCACCCAACACGTCACCCAACACGTCACCCCACTCGTCACCCAACTCGTCACCCAACACGGCGGATAGAAACGTCAGATCTTCACGCCGGTCGGTGCAGTCAATTGTGTGTGCTCGACGTTGCCGGTGTTGCGCGTCGCGGCGGGCTCGAAGAGCAGTACCTCGACCTCTTCATCGGCGACGGTGCGATGCTCGACACCGCGCGGTACGACGACAAGTTCCCCCGGCCCGATCTCGACGGCGTGGTCGCGGAACTCGACTCGAAATCGCCCGCGAATGCCGAGGAACAGTTCATCCTCGTGTTCGTGATGGTGCCAGACAAACGTGCCTTGAAACTTGACCAGTTTCACTTCCTGGCCGTTCAGCGCGGCGACCACTTTGGGGCGCCAGTGCTCGGCGATCAGCGCGAGCTTCTCCGCGATATTGACGGGTTCGAAGTGAGGCATGCGACCGTGCAGGGAGCGTACCTCCGCGCGCGGTCGCATGGCGTGGGCGCTCGTCGCGATGATCGAGCCTTGCCACGCCTTGCGGCGCAGTTCGCTGGTTGCGCTGTATCCGTCGAGCTCGGGCATCCGACGATCTCTCCCTCGACGTAGCTCGGGACAGGTCCGACGGGATGGTTCGGTCCCGCGGAACATTGGTTGTTCGCATCACGGAGCAGATGCGTCTGTGCTCTGATTCAGCGTCACACTTGCATATCGGCGGACTCAACGTGTTGGGTCCGATTGAGGGAGCTGAATTAGAGGCTTTCGCCAAGGACTCGCGCGACGCGTGTCCGTTGCTTTCCGTATCAGCGGATACTTCGGAAGTTCCCGATCACACTTTTCGCAATCGGGGACTGTGTCGGTGGCTCGATGTGCTGCCCGGCATCGTCGAATCTCTTTCGGACGCTGGTCCGCAGATATTGGTGGTGAAGCTTGGCCGGCTTGGCTCTGTTGTGGCAATGGGCCGGGACCGTCGCTTCGAGATAGTGCAAACTAGTGTAGTTAGTCACGCTGATTGCAACTTATCAACCACCGCCCTCGCGCGGCGCACCTTTGCCAGAATCGTCTCGGCCCTGGCGGTCCACTTGAACGTCTTCGGATCGCGGTTGTGCGCGGCGATGTACGACTCGATCGCGGTGATCAGCTCCTTCACGCTCCGGAACACGCCGCGGCGGATCCGCTTGTCCGTGATCTCCCTGAACCACCGCTCGATCAGGTTCAGCCACGAGCTGATCGTCGGAATGAAGTGCAGATGAAAGCGCGGATGACGCTTCAGCCACTGCTTCACCCTGGGATGCTTGTGCTTCAGGAACTCCTCGTGCCGATGACGGGGCAGGCATGTCCCGATCAGCTGACCCGTGAGCAGCGAGATCGCGGCGAAGAGCGTCGTCGTCCCGTTCCGCTTGTAGTCGTGCGTCATCGTGCCCCTTGCGGTACTCGCTGCGAACGTCGATCGTGCCGCCCAGCATCGCGACCAATCGTTGCGAGATGATGAGGCCGAGTCCCGTCCCGCCGAATCGCCGCGTCGTCGATGCATCGGCCTGCGAAAAAGGCTGGAAAAGCCGGTCGAGCTGCTCGGCGGTCATGCCGGTGCCGGAGTCGATGATCTCGAATCGAACGACGCTTCGCGTGTTGGGCACGTCGCTCGCACTGATTCGTACCGTCACTTCGCCCTGCTCCGTGAACTTGATCGCGTTGCCGACCAGGTTCGTGAGCACCTGACGGAGGCGCAGCGGATCGCAGCGAAAGTACAGAATCATCGCGTTCTCGGGAAGCGTGATGTACAGATCCTGGAAACGGTTGTGCCACGCCGGACCCGCCTCGGCAATCACCTGCCGCGCTGCGAGGACGCGCCGGCGGAGATCCGCATCGATCGTCTGACCTGCTCCGATGCAGACGCCGACGTCGCGAGTACCGTCAAACCCTTCGGGTCGATTGCGCGTGACACCGTCTGCGTGCAGGACATAGAGCCGGTCGAACTCAGCTTGGGGGTCGGTATCACCCATGGCCGCGATCGCATCCAGGTACTGCTTCAGCAGCACGCGGTGGTTGTCGAGCGCCAGATCGAAGATTCCCTGTTCGCGCGCGCCGCGGGCATGCACATAGCGGCGCCCTCCTGAACGATGCGGCGAGGAAACGCGAGTTTGAAGCAACTGGTGCGTCAATGCGTCAATGGCCAAGGACGTTGGCTGGGATCGTCACATCGTCAAATCCCGGCCCGCTCCAGCGCACGCGCAGCAGCTCCTGTCCCTTCGCCTCGAAATATTCGACGCGGAAGAGATGGGTTCCGGCGCGCAGAGGAATCCGTCCCTCGCGCGACTCCCACGCGGAACGGGCGTCCGCGTCGCACACCAGTTCGTTGCCGATGTAAAGCCGGCTGCTGTCATCTGACCGCAGCGTGAACGTGTAGATGCCGTCTTGCGCGATCGTAAGGTACCCGTTGAACACGAGCGCGAAGTGATCCGCCGGCCGCGCTTTGGGGAGCGCGATCTGGTCGACGATCTCTTCGGCCGCAACGGTTCGCTTGTCGAGTCCCTCGAGCGACGTGACGGCGCCGTCGAAGCGGCGCATGCGCAGACCGGGGCGGGGTGGCGCGAACAGTTGAATGCCGGGACGGAATGATGCTTCGTCAAAGAGGATGACCTGTGCCGCCGCCGGATACAGGCTCGCGCGGCCATCACGAATGGCAACCGCGCGGATGCGCGTCGAGTCGCGCAGCACGAACGGTGCGGTGTAGGAGGGACTGGCGCTCGTCGGACCGGTGCCGTCGAGCGTGTAATGAATCGTGGCATCCGGCATGTCGGTCTGCATCGTGACCGTCGTCGTGTCGGTGAAGGCCACGTCGCTGGCTGTGATCGCGACTTCCGGCGGGGCGCAGTAGCAGCTGACGCTGCTGAGCGCGGGACACGCCTTTGCGGCCAGGATCTTCACGCGCAGCGACGACGCGGAGACTGTCGGAAATCGCAGCACGCGCCGCGGTCCGATCGTCGTCCCTTCGGCAACCTGACGCCATGTGCCGCTGATCAGGGCGTCGATCTGGAAACGCTCGATCCGCTGGCCAAGAGCGATCGTTTCACGCACGTCCACGCGATTGACGGGCTGCTGCGCGCCAAGGGCTATCTCGAGATCGGCGACGATCGTGTTGTCGTCGGCGCACCAGTACGTCGCGGGATCGCCATCAGTCACGTTGCCGGCGGCGAACGAGGGATCGGCGCCGCGGAGATTGCTCGCGACGACGGGCCGATGCTTTGCGAGATCAACCGCGAACGTCGCGTCGAGCAGTGCCCGCAGCTGTCGAAGTCGCGCGATGTCCGGTTCGGGAATCAGTCCACGCCGGTCCGCCGGCACATTGAGCAGCAGATTGCAGCCGCGCCCGACCGACGCGTACCAGATGTCATCGAGCTCGTTCAACGATTTGACGCGGTCGTTTTCGCTCTGACGCCAGTACCACCCTGGCCGAATGGACACGTCGCATTCCGCCGGCACCCAGTGCGTGCCGTCGCGATGGCCGGTGCCGAGTTCCGCTTCCTTGTCGGGAATGCCGGGGTAGAACTCGCCCCGGCGAAACGGTGCCCAGTTCGTTTCGTTGCCATAGCCGCGTTCGTTGCCGACCCAACGAATGTCGGGGCCTGCGTCGCTGAACATCAGCGCGTCCGGCTGCGTCTCGCGGACGACCGCGTGAAACGCCGGCCAGTCGTAGACCTGTCGCTTGCCCGTCGGACCTTCGCCGCATGCGCCGTCGAACCAGACTTCGAAGAGCGGACCGTACTGCGTGCACACTTCGCGGAGCTGCTGCTTGAAGTATTCGTTGTAGACATCGGAGTTGCCGTAGTCAGGATGGTTGCGGTCCCACGGCGAGAGATAGATGCCAAAAAGCAGGCCGTCGTGGTTGCATGCGTCCGACAGCTCACGCAGCAGATCGCCCGTGCCGTCGCGCCACGGACTGTTCTTGACCGAGTGCTCCGTGAACTTCGATGGCCAGAGGCAGAAGCCGTCGTGATGCTTCGCGGTGATGATCACGCCGCGCATGCCGGCCGCTTTGAACGCCTCGGTCCACTGGCGAGTGTCGAGCTCGGACGGAGCGAACTTGCTCGGCGGCTCGATGCCCTCCCCCCACTCCTTCCCCGTGAAGGTGTTCATGTTGAAGTGCACGAACGCGTACATGCCCAGGTCGTGCCACGCGAGCTGCTGTGGCGTCGGGACTGGCGTGACGGGAGCGGGCGGTGACACGGGGAGTGGACCAGAGAGTGGACCAGTCATGAGCGCCGCGGCGAAACTCGCGAGTGCCATCGCATGCATGGAATCATGCTAACGAACCGCTGCTATCCGCCGTAGTCGATCTCATACTCCGTGGTCGACTCGCTCGCAGTTTGCCCCCCGCCCATCGCGATGGCCATGCCGACACTTGCGAGCGCAAGCGCTGCGGGGAGCGCGACGCGAAGAACGGCAGCGAGCTTCTGCTTGCCTGCGAGTTTGTTGGAGGATGCGACGAGCATGAGCAGCAGTGCCAGCACCGGCATCGCCCAGATCCAGACTGGGAACTGACCTTCGTAGTACGCGGCCCCGGCGGCGGCGAATGAGACGAGCAGCCCCAGCGCCGCTGCGAGCCCTCCGACACCAAGTCCGACGGGCCAACGGAGTCCGAGGAGTGCGATGCCACCCAAGGCAGCGCCAAGTGACCCGCAGAGCACTGCGAGCTTCGCAAAGCCGCCTTCAAGGCAGAGACCGGCCAAGCCGGCGAAGCAGAAGCTGATCGCGGCGGGAACACTGAAGCGGCGCTCGCGCACGGCTAGACCGGCGAGTGGAACCAGGACAAACGGCAGCGTTCCCATCGCGATGAACTGGATTCCCGGCATGTCAGCGTCAGGGAGGCGCAGCGCGAAGCCGACCAAGGCCGCGGCAAGAATCGTGTTGGCGACGATCCGATACGCAAACTTCGAGCAGCGCTCGGCGATCAGCCCATCAATGGCGGCAAGCAGACCGAGCCCGCCCGCGACGATCAGGATTGAATGCCACTTGGCGGCGAGCGGCCAGGCCGGGAACCCCTCTTGCGTCACAAAGTTCCAGCCCAAGGCGAACGCCAGCGCAAGTCCGACAGTCACCGCCGGATCGGCGCGGCGCAGGCCTCGACCGGCAAACGCAACGATCGCGGCCAGCAGTGCGCCGATTCCAACGTGGATGAGTGCGGCAACAGGGTCCATGGGGAATCGCCTCGCGCTGGAAGGACAGCGGCGCGGCGGGAGGAGCGCTACTCCATCCCCGCCGCGCCGTGTGGACATGTCATCAGGTGTGAGGAGCGACGGTCAGGACTTCTTGACGCCTTCGAGATTCACGATGATGCGAACCTCGTCACCGAGCATGCCGTTGTCGACGCCGTAATTCATCCCGAACTCGCTGCGTTTGATGGTGAAGGTCGCTTCGTAGCCCGCGCGATCGCCTGCCTTGCCGGCCTTCTGGCCCGTGAATTCGACGGTTGCCGTGACCGGCTTGGTGACGCCGTGCAGTGTGAAATCGCCGGTGACGTCGAAGAAGCCTTGCTTCGCCGCCTTGACGCCTGTGCTCTTGAAGGTGAGCGTCGGGAACTCTTTCGCGTTGAAGAAGTCAGGGCTGCGAAGGTGCTCATTCAGCTTCTCGGTGTTGGTGTCCACGCTGCTCGCCTTGACCGTGATGTCGAAGCGGACGCCTTCCGGCGAGCCGTTGGCGGAAGTGAACGTCCCGGACACATCATTGATGCGCCCCCAGAACTGACCGGCGCCCAGATGCTGGACGCGAAAAAACGTGGCGGAATGGACATCGTCGACGTCGAATGTCGACGCGCTCATCGATGTGGACGAGGGAGCGGGCGTCCGTTCGGACTGCACGGCCGGCGCGGCGGCGATGAGGGCGAGACCGGCACCGGAAGCGACGACGGCAACGAAAGCGAGACTGGTGAGCGGGCGCATGGTCATGGTTCTGTTTCCTTGGTGGGATCCAGCGGCTTACGGCCTGTGAAAACAGGGAAACCGATGGGGCAGCGACGATAGGGCTTTTTCCATGCGAGGTCCAGACACGCTTGAGGGATCAACGGCCGCCATTAGGATCCGGTGAAGCCATGCCGCCCGAATCGCCGCCCGCATCCTTCACCGCTCTCCTCGTGGCCTGGCCAACGCTTCTTTCGCTCGCGATGGCGGTCCCGCCGCCGGACCCCACCGAGTTGCCTGCCGACCGCCCGCGCTACGACGCGCCGACCAAGCTCAAGCCCGTCGCCGGACTTCAGACGGCACTGTTCGCGAAGGAACCGCTCGTCGCCGATCCCGTGGCATTCTGTTTCGATGATCGCGGGCGCCTCTATATCGCCGAAAGCTCGCGGCAGGAGCGGGGTATTGAAGATAATCGATCAAGCTCGTGGTGGCTGATGGATGATCTGCAAAGTGTCACCGTCGGTGACCGGCTGCGCATGTATGAAAAGTGGGCCGAGAAGCGCGACGGGGCTATGGATTTCTATCGCAAATACGAAGACCGGGTCCGGCGTATCGAAGACAGCGACGGCGACGGGCGCGCCGACCGGGGAACGATCTTCGCGGCTCCCTTCAACGACCCGCTGGATGGCACGGGTGCCGGCATCATCGCCCGTGAGGGCGACGTCTGGTACACGAATATCCCGACGCTTTGGCGGCTTCGTGACAACGACCACGACGGTGTCGCCGAACAGCGGGATCGCGCGTGGACGGGATTTGGTGTCCGGGTCGCGCTGCGCGGCCACGACATGCACGGCCTCGCATGGGGCCCTGACGGCAAACTGTACTGGTCAATCGGCGACCGCGGATATAACGTTACGCTGCCGGATGGACGCGTCCTGGCCGACCCCCGGAGCGGCGCGGTCTTTCGCTGCAACGCCGACGGAAACAATATCGAACTGTTTTGCACAGGATTGCGAAATCCGCAGGAGCTTGCGTTCGATAACTATGGAAATCTTTTTACCGGCGATAATAATTCAGACGGCGGCGACAAGGCCCGCATTGTGTACTGCGTCGAAGCGGGCGAGACGGGCTGGCGGATGGACTACCAGACGCTCGAGGGCGCCAACCTCCGCGGACCGTGGAACCAGGAGGAGACGTGGGCGTTGCGTCCCGATCTGGCACCGGACCGTGCGCGCGAATACTCGAAGCTGCAGCCCGCCTACGCGATCCCCCCCTTGGCGCACGTCAGCAGCGGGCCGTCAGGCTTGGTGCACTATCCGGGCCTCGGGCTGCCGGCCGCGTTCGACGGCAGCTTCTTCCTTTGCGACTTTCTCGGTGGCGACGCATACAGCCGCGTATTGAGCTTCAAGACCGAGCCGGTCGGCGCGGGATTCAAGGTCGTCGAGGTCGCACCCTTCATAGAGAACGTGCTGCCCACCGACATCGACTTTGGCTACGACGGCAAGATCTACGTGAGTGACTGGGGCGGCGGCTGGTACAGCAAGGGGTACGGCGAGATCTACTCGGCGTGGGATCCCGAGGCGATCAAGGATCCGCGCATTGCGCACGTGGCACAGCTCTTTCGCGAGGGCTTTCGGGGCCGCAGCTCGAGCGAACTGCGGCAGCTGCTGGGCCATGCCGATCAGCGCGTGCGGCTGCGGGCGCAGTTCGCGATCGCTGAGCGCGGTCCGCAGGTCGTCGCGCTGCTTGCCGATGAGGCGATGAACGGCGCGAATCATCTCGCGCGTGTCCACGCGATCTGGGCGCTCGGCATGATCGCCGGCGACGGATACTGGCCGGAAGCGGTCAAGGACCTTGGTCCCCTGCTCCAAGATCCTGACGCCGAGATCCGTGCCCAGTGCGCGAAGGTCATCGGCGAAGCGCGGTTTCACGGGGTCCATGCGGACCTGATCCGCCTGCTCAGCGATGACGCCCTCCGCGTGCGCTACTTCGCGGCGATGGCGCTCGGGCGGATGGGCGTCAAGGAAGCGCACGCACCGATCGTCGCCATGCTGGCCGAAAATGATGGCAATGACGTGTTCGTGCGGCATGCCGGGGTCGCGGCGCTCGAGTGGCTGGGAAACCGCGAGCAAACGATGACGCTGACGACGGAACCGTTAGCGGAATTGCGATTGTGCGCGGTGCTGATCCTGCGCCGCTGGCACGACCCCAACGTCGCCCGGATGCTGCAGGACAGCGACGAGCGGATCGTGATCGAAGCGGCACGGGCGATCAACGATGTGCCGATTCCCTCCGCCCTACCGCGCGTTGCGGAACTTGCCCGGCGATTCATCGGCGATCCGGTGGACGAAACAACGGCGCGGGCCACGTTTCAGCGGGAGATCTGGACTGGCATCTCGACAGCAGGCGGCTCAGTGCTGGGTGAGGACGAAACGTTTCGTCGCCCGGCCGACCAGACCGAGACCGCGACAACGTTTGACGGAACCGCGAGTCTCCCGAAGGAGCTCGCGAATAATTATCTCCAGCGTATCTCCGGCGTCGTGACGCCTCCGGTCAGCGGCGTCTATACGTTTCACATCACGAGCGACGATCACTCGGCGCTGTACCTGAGCAGCTCTAAGAGCCCTGCGGAAAAGGCTGAAATCGCACGGGTGGAGGGATATGCCGGCCGCGGTGACTGGAGCGGGCAGCCGGGGCAGACGTCGCAGCCCGTCATGCTCGAAGCTGGCGTTGATTATTACCTTGAAGCCCGCCACGCTGAGGGCGGCGGGGACGACTTCGTCGCGGTGGGGTGGACGCTGCCCGACGGCACGATGGAGAGGCCGATCGGCACGGGGACTGTGCAGCCGCTCGAAATCCCCCTGCTGCGCCGCATCATCAATGCGTGCGTGCGCTCCGACGACCCCGCGTCGGTGACCGCCCTCGCTGACCTCGCGCGGGCGGCGTCTGTGCCGGAATCAATGCAGGTGGAAGCGCTCGCTGCGCTGGCGGAATGGTCGCGCCCCGGACCTCGTGACCGGGTCAATGGTGCCTACCGCGCCATCGATGCATCGGCGCGCGATACCGAGGCGTATCGCACGGTTCTGAAGCAGAAACTCCCGGGGCTCGTGCAGTTCGGGAAGGGGCCTGTGAAGGCCGCCGCGCGTGATCTTGCAACCGTCGCGGGCATCACGCTCGACGGTGGCGCGAACTGGGATGTGGTGATCGATCCGCAGCAGCCGGCCCAGGAGCGGGTCGCATGTCTGCGACAGCTGTGCAACGATAAAGATAAGCGGGCCGACGACGCGATCGCACGGGCCATCGAGTCGGATGCTCCCGCACTGCGCGCGGAAGGCCGGGCACAGCTCGCGCTACGGGACGCGACGAGCGGAGCGGCGGCACTGCGCGAAGGATTGGCCGCAGCGGACTCGCTGGAACGGCAGGCCGCGGTGGTGGCGCTGGGCCGCGCCGAAGGTGCCGAACTCGACCCGATCATCATGGAACTCATCGCTCAGCTGGAGTCGGGACCCTTGGACCGGGGGCTGCAGCTCGACGTGGTCCGAGCGGCGCAAAGCCGTGCCGGAACGACACTTGCGGCCCGAGCTGATGCATGGGTAGCGTCGCAGGATCGCGCCGGTCCCTCAGCGCGGTTCGCCATGACGGCCGAGGGTGGTGACGCAACGCGCGGCCACGAGATCGTCCACTTTCACACGTCGGCCACGTGCTTGAAGTGCCACGCGATACGCGGCCATGGCGGTGATGCCGCCCCGCCGCTCGACGGCGTCGGGACGCGGCTCACGCGCGACCAACTCGTTGAATCGCTCGTCCAGCCCGACGCCGTAGTCGTCGAGGGTTTCGGTGCGCACTCGGCGATGCCGTCGATGGGACCGGTGTTGACGCTGGAAGAGCTACGTGATGCGGTCGAGTATCTATCAACACTTCGATGAGTGGATATGAAACCCGCCACAAGAATGGCGGGGGTTCGTGCGCGGATTCGTGTCGACTTCTCAGCCGCGTCGCCGCCGCGCGCCCGCGATGTACAGCATGGCTGCAGCAAGAACCGACGGCGCCGGAACGGCGGCGGGAACGCCGTTACTTCCGAAGACCCAACCGTCCCACGAGCCGTCGGTGACGATGCGATCAGAGAATCCCATCGCGGGCTGCGCCCACGCCTGATCAGACGAGTCTCGTCTCCAATAGTGCCAGAAGTCGAGATACAGCGGCTTGGTCCCGACACCAAAGTTATAGTCGCTGCCGATGCCCACGCCGACGAGCTGATTGCCGAATGAGAACTCAATCACCTCAAACATAAACGTTTCCGGCTGTGCGGCTGCGACGACACTGAACAAATCCTCGCCTGTCTGTTCACCGTTCCAGTACACCGTGTAGAGATAGCTGTTCCCATTCTCGAAGTCGAACTGCAGCATGGAGGAGCTGGCGCCGGTTCCCACCTCGTAACTCGCTATGAGTGCGGCACTTGCGACTTGGGCTCCAAGCAGGACTGCGGAGGCGGAGCTGAGTGTAAGGGTTCTGGAGGATAACGATAATTGCATACAGACCGGTTCCCATCGGATAGATGCCGGGCTCGCGCCGGCCTAGGCAAGAAACGATCGTTCCACGTATGCAATTGACGGCGAGAAAGTACGCTGCGCTATCGATAAGCGCCTGCGCATTTCGAGCGTCTCTTGGCACGCGAGGAGGATCAACCCGTTCAGCGAGAGGACGTCGACCCGACTCTTCGCACGACCCTCTCCCACTCCCCTCCAAGTTTGGGTTGGGGGGGTGGGTCGCTCGAAATACGGTGACGCGTTCGTGGCGGATTCACACCGCCTTCCCCGTCCTCACGCCGACCTGTCATCGGACAGGTGGCGGGACTGTAACCCGGATTTGGAAACCCGGATTTGGAAGCCCGGACGGGTGGGCAAGCTGACGGGCGAGGCTTTTTGGTTGACGCAGGCGGTATCTCGTGGGACAAGGGTGGCTAGGTGCGCGATGTTCCACGTGGAACATGTGTGCAGCCGGGAGTCCGTCTATCTATCTCGCACGAATATGTCGCACGAATCTGATCGTCCCAACGACCCCGGTAAGCGGCATCCGCCACGTCGACTCGGACGGGGCTTGGAGTCGCTGCTTTCGAAGCCCGTCGAGATCAATCTTCCACGCCCGCAGCCGAGTCCAGTGCAACGGCCCGGTGCCGGCGTTCCGGTGCCCGAAGTTCCACGTGGAACAACTCCCGCAGTCGAGGCGCCAGCGACCGAGGACGTGACACCGCGCGAGGGGCTGGTCCTCATCCGCGTCGGTGATATCCGCCCGAACGCGCGCCAGCCGCGTCAAGACTTTCCTGAAGCGGCGATAGCCAAGCTCGGCGAGAGCATTCGCAGCGCCGGACTGATGCAGCCGATCGTTCTTCGCCCGGATCGGGCTGGCGGGTTTGAGCTCATTGCAGGCGAGCGACGCTGGCGTGCGGCCAAGCTGATCGGTCTGGAGCGGATACCGGCCATCGTTCGGGATGTCGAGGATCAGGTGGCGGCTGAGTGGGCGCTGATCGAGAACATCCAGCGCGAGGACCTCAATCCGATGGAGCGCGCGTTCGCGCTCCGGCGGCTCGCGGACGAGTTCGGGCTGACCCATCACGAACTGGCGGATCGCGTCGGCCTTGAGCGCGCGACGGTGACGAACCTTCTGCGATTGGCCGAGCTCGACGAGTTCACGGCCGATGCGGTTCGCAAGGGGAGGCTCACGCAGGGGCACGCCAAGGCGCTCTTGTCGCTGGGTTCGAATGAGCAGAGGCAGTCGATGGCCGCTTCAGCCATGGCGGGCGAATGGTCGGTGCGCGAGACAGAGCGTCGGGTGCAGCACGCCATCCAGCGGGCCAGCCTTCTCCCGGGCGCGGCGATCAAAGCTGGCGCGGCGGGGGCGACACCTGTCCTGTCACCGCATCCGTCACCGCATTTGGCGGATCTCGAACGCCGCCTTGGAGAGCACTTGGGAAGTCGCGTCGTTATTCAGCTGGGACGAAAGAAGGGCACGGGACGGGTCGTCGTCGAGTTCTTCACCTTGGATCAGTTCGACGGCCTCCTGGACAAGCTGGGGTTTCCCACAGAGTCATAACGACTCTATATCGATCGTGTGGTCGGTCGTGTGAGCGGCTCCGCGTTTGCCCGCGCCACATCGAGTTTTGGCCGCTTTGGATGGTCGCCTGAAGTCGACCGCCGCCACGGTCGATCAGTCAGGTGGACGACGCCGGAACGCGATTCTTCGCAGAACCGCAACAGAACCGCAACGTTGCCCCGACGAGACAAGGACGTCTCGTTGCCATTCTGCGGACTTCGGAGCCTCGGCGACTCTCGTCGGTGCTTCTCTCCGCGATCACCACCGCGACGGAGCGCCATGAACTTCTCGAACTCTCGTCGCAGACCTCTCCATGGTCGTGCGGGGTCCACCTCAGGTGGCGCTCTGCAGACACCGACCGTTGCGCAGGCTGATCAGGTCGTTGCTGGCGTCCGCGCAGCGTTCCAGCGAACGCTGGCGGCGTGGGCGTGCGACCTCCTTCGACTCCAGGCCGACGGAACTCGCACACCGCGGTGGACCACCGCTGCCGATCAGGGCGGGGACGCGTCGCTGACGGCACGTCGCCGCGCCGCCTGAACGGGGCCTAAACGGCACGCCGCGTGCGTGGACATGGACGGCGACGCACAAGATTGCGCTTCCGGAGCGGTTGCTGCCGCGCCATCGAGGGGTGCGGTGCGCAGCTTCGCGCAAGAGTGACCCGGCGCGCTCCGTCCTTGACGTCGGGTCTACGACGATCGGTCTTCGGCGTCAGGCTCCGCTTTGCGGACGTGGCGCGGAACGACCAAATGAAGGAGCTGGACTCATATGGGATCTATCTCAAGTGGCGTCGGACTCATCAGCGGTATCAACAGTGCCCAGCTGATCGAACAGCTCATCTCGCTTGAAGGACGCGGCAAGATCCCGCTCCAGGCCAAGATCGCCACGCTCACGGCGCAGCGCACGGCCTTGCTGGACGTGAACGCCCGCCTGCTGAACTTCAAGAACGCATCATCTAAGTTCCGTATTGACAAAGTGTTCCAGACTTCAATTGCAAAGTCGAGTGACGATACCGTGCTGACGGCTCTCGCCGGCATCGACACGCCCGGCGGCTCGTACCAGTTCTTTGTGAAGCGGCTCGCGTCCATGTCGCAGGTCCGCACCAAGGGCTTTGCGACGGCCGACGGAACGCCACTTGGACTCGAGCAGTTGAAGTTCGCTTTCGGCGATATCGGCGTCTCGCGCTCGATCGATCTCACGTCGCTCAATGGCGGCGATGGCGTGCGGCGCGGCAAGATCGTCATCACGGACAAAGAGGGCGAGAAGTCGACGATCGATCTGTCGAGCACCACGACGCTCGAAGAGGTTGTCGCGGCGATCAACGACGACGACAACGTCGGCGTGACCGCGCGTATCGACGGCGAGCGGCTCGTGATCGAAGACACGACGCTCGGTGCGGGCTCGCTCAAGATTACGAACGCTGCGGGGGGTTTCGCGGCCACGGATCTCGGCATCGTCCAGACGACCGCAGGGACATCGATCACCTCCTCGCAGATTCATCGTCTCGGGGCGCTGACGACGCTGGCGTCGCTGAACGACGGGCTGGGGGTCCTCATCCGTGACGGCTCCACCGACTTCAAGCTGGATGTCGGCGGCGTCGTCCATGCCATATCGCTGGGACGCGAAGATCTGCCGATCACCGGTGCCACGGAACTCACGAGCCTGAACAACGGCAGCGGCGTCAAGATCAACACCACGGATGCGGCCGACTTCATTGTCCGCACCTCGACCGGCGTGCAAGTCCAGGTCAACCTCGGCACCACGCTGAACCCGGATGGCAGCGTTGACGATCCCGCCGTGAAAACGGTGCAGGAGATGCTCAATCGCGTCAACGAGACACTGGCGGATGAGCTCGGCGCGGGCAAGGTCGTCATGACGCTGAAGGCCGATGGCAAGGGCTTCGACATGACCGACACGATGGGCGGCGCGGATCCGCTGCGCGTGTGGGGGACCGGGCCCACCGGCGACGGCACCGCCAAGGATCTCGGCATCTTCACCGGCTCGACAGCGTCGGGCACGAACGTGATCACGGGCCTGACCGTCAAGAACCAGGTCGCCAAGCCGCAGGCTGCCACGATTCAGGACGTCATCGATCGCATTGCCGAACAGACGGCGGGCGCGGTCACGGCGACCATCAACACCGCCGGTACCGGAATCGACCTCAACGCGGGCGGAGCGACGATCACCGTACTTGCGGGCGCGGTCGACGGGTCCAGCTTCGGTGCGGCGGTCGGTGAACAGACGGCACGGGACCTCGGGATCTTTCAGCCAGCCGGTACCACCGTCAGCGGGTCGCGCGTCCTCGCGGGGGCCGGCACAGTTCTGGCTCGCAACATCAACGGCGGCGACGGTCTTGCCGCAGCGAGCAGCCTCACGCTGGTCGATCGCGCGGGTTCACTCGTAACCGTCAACAACCTCGAGAACTACACGACGCTCGAGGACATGATCGATGCGATCAACACCGCCGCAACGACTGCGGGTGTCCTCGCGACAGTGTCGGTCGGAGCGAACAACGCGAGCCTTGAAATCACCGACAGCAGCGGCGGCCCGGGAACGCTCTCCGTCGTCGGTTCCGCCGCAGCGGCTCTCGGCCTCGATGGCACGCCAACCGCCAACGGCGGGCTCAAGGGCAAGGACCTTGGGATTCAATATATAAGCGGCGCCCAGTCCGTCGGCAGTCTGAACTACGGGCGAGGCATCGGCACCGGCACTTTTAAACTATTCGATTCGAGCGGGGATTCGGCGACGGTGGACATCGCCAAGGACACGACCACGCTGTACGACGTGATGCAGGAAATCAACTCGCGCGGGCTGCTGATCGAAGCGCGGCTGAACGATGCGGGCGACGGACTGGTGCTCGTCGATACGAATACCGGCGTTGCCCAGTCGAAGATGAAGGTGACCAGCACGTCCGGCACTGTCGCGGCGGGACTTGGCATTCTCGGCGAGGCCGCGGCGCCTGGCGACGACCTCAGCGGAAGCTACGACAAGGTCGTGAAGCTCGCGACCACCGACTCGCTCAAGTCCGTAGTCGCAAAGATCAAGGCCGCCGGCATTCCCGTGACGGGCAGCCTGGTGAACACCGGTTCCGGCGGAGCACCGTTCGCATTGACGTTCGGGAGTACGATCGCGGGCAAATCGGGGCGGTTGACGGTGGACACGGGCAGCGTCGATCTGGGCCTGACCACGATGAGCGAGGGGCATGACGCGGAGATCCTGTTTGGAAACGGCGATCCGGCACAGGCGTTTGCGCTTCGCAGCTCGACAAACACCTTTGATGAAATCGTGACCGGCCTCGATGTGACGGTCCTGAAAGTCTCGACCTCAGCCGTGAGCGTCGATGTCGCACGTGACATCGAGGGGATCAAGACGAAAGTCGGCGACTTCGTGACGACGTTCAACGACGCCATGAATCGCATTAAGGACTACGACAAATACGACAACGAGACGAAGAAGCGGGGGCCGCTGCTGGGAAACAGCACGCTCGCCCGGACGCGGCAGGTCATGTACTCGATTGTGCAGGGCAAGGCCAAGAACGTCACCGGCTCATATCAATACCTGTCGCAGGTCGGCATCAAGGTCGGCAAGAACGGCACGCTCGATTTCGACCAGGCCAAGTTCGATACCGCGTACGCCGCCGATCCGGCGGGCGTCGAGAAGCTCTTCGCGACGTTTGAGCAACAGACGGTCGCTGCAACCAGCGAGATCCCGGGCGTGACGATCGGAGGGTCGACCCTTGTCAGTACGGCACTCGGCTTCGGTGACATGTTCGATCAGGCAATGAAGACGCTGACAAACACCGTCGACGGCGCGTTCACAAAGGCCAGCCAGAACTTCGAGAGCCAGATCACGCGGGCCAACGAACGCATCGAGTCGTATGACGAGCGGCTGGACCGGCGCCGGACCTTCCTCCAGCGGCAGTTCCAGGCGATGGAAGTGGCGCTGAGCAAGCTCCAGACGCAGCAGTCGTCGCTGGGTGCGATCCAGTACATCGGGATATGACGCGGTGCGGACTGGGCTTCCACTGGAAAGGGACCTTGAGCCCGAACTGGGGGCCAAACGGACCCCAAAGAGAGAAAAGTAGCCTTCGATCTCGGCCGATACAAGACGCATGTCCGTTGCCCCAAGTCAGGCTTATCTGCGTACCAAGGTGCTGACGGCCTCTCCGGCCGAGCTTCGACTGCTGTTGCTCGACGGCGCTTTGCGCTTCGCTGAAACGGCGAAGCGAGGCTACGAAGAGCGGAATTTCGACCTTTCCTACGAGGGGACGTCGAAGTGTCAGGCGATCCTGACCGAGCTGATGTGCAGCTTGCGTCCCGAGCGCGACCCCGATCTTTGCAATAAGCTCGCGGCCCTCTACACGTATATGTACAAGCGGTTAATAGAAGCGAGCATTGAGCGGAGCACGGCTATCGTCGAAGAGGTCATCGGCCTCCTTCAGTATGACCGGGCCACGTGGGTGCTGTTCATGGCGGATCTGGCCAAGACCGGCGGTGTTTCGTGCGGTCCGCAATCGACTGGTACGACCGACGCTCTCCCCGGTGCCGATGCGACCACGGGGACAGCTGCCCCGAAACAACGAATCAGTCTTACGGGGTAAGCGTGGAAGTCGATCCCGGCCACACGGCTGGAGGCGTAACCGCTACTCTGACACTCGCAGACGCAGCCCTGCAATACGAAGGCATAAACGAAAAAGCTATGAGCACGCCAACCGCCATGCGACCCGCCGTCCCCGCCGCTCCAGTTGCCGAACGACTCCGTGAGCTGATCAAGACGAACCGGGCCGTGATCGGAATCATCGGACTGGGATACGTCGGTCTGCCGCTGGCGCACGCTCTGCACAAGGGCGGCCTGCCGGTCATCGGGTTCGACATCGATCAGCGGAAGATCGACGCAATTGCCAAGAAAGAGAACTACCTGAAGCATCTCGGCGACGAGATGATCCAGACGCTGTCGACCAGCGAGCGCTTCGAAGCGACGACGAACTTTGCACGTCTCGGCGAAGCGGACGTCCTCATCATCTGTGTTCCGACCCCGCTGGGGAGCCACCAGGAACCGGATATCAGCTACATCCTGAAGACCGCCGAGCACATCGGGAAGACGCTCCGGGCCGGTCAGCTGATCATTCTCGAATCAACGACCTATCCGGGCACGACCCGCGACGACATGATGCCCGCCATCTTCGCCGCGGCCGGCGAGCGCGGCACGCAGTTGCAGATCGGACGCGATGTCTTCGGTGCATTCAGCCCTGAGCGCGAAGACCCGGGTCGCAAGTCGCATTCGACATCCACGATTCCGAAGCTCGTCGGCGGCCTTGACGACAACTCAACGGGACTGGCAGCGGCGGTCTACCGCAAGGGTGTGACCGACGTCGTGGAAGTCTCGACGGCGGAAGTCGCCGAAAGCGCGAAGCTCCTCGAGAACATCTTTCGCTGCGTGAATATTGCGCTCGTCAACGAACTCAAGACCGTCCTCACGCCGATGGGTATCGATGTCTGGGAGGTCGTCCGCGCCGCGAGCACCAAACCCTTTGGTTTCATGCCCTTCTATCCAGGTCCGGGCCTCGGCGGCCACTGCATTCCGATCGATCCCTTCTACCTCACGTGGAAGGCGAAGGAAGTGGGAATGTCGACCCGCTTCATCGAGCTCGCCGGCGAGATCAACACGTCGATGCCGCATTACGTGGTCGACCGGCTCACAGATGCGTTGAACGATCGCGCCAAAAGCGTGAAGGGCTCGAAGATCCTCGTGCTCGGCCTCGCATACAAGCCGGACATCGATGACGTCCGCGAGAGTCCGTCCTTCGAGTTGATCGAACTCATCAAAGCCAAGGGCGGCCTTGTCGACTACACCGACCCGCATGTCCCGGCGACGTGGGCCGGACGCAAGCACGATCTGCAGATGAAGAGCGTGCCGGTGACCCCTGAGACGCTCCGGTCCTATGACTGCGTTCTCGTCTCCACGAACCACGCGGCCTTTGATTGGGCGATGATCGCGAAACACGCCAAGCTCGTCGTGGACAGCCGCGACGCCCTGCGTCCCTTCCATCACGAAATGCAAGGCCGTATCGTGCTCGCGTGAGCGACACGTCTGAGCGCGGGACTCCTGCCGCCACGGGGCCAATTCAATCCCACAGCCGGGCGCTGCGCATTGTGCATGTCATCGAGGGGCTGCACCCCAATCGCGGCGGCCCGCCTGTCGTCGCAATGTCGCTTGCCGCGGCCCAGGTCCGGCTCGGCCATGACGTCACGATTGTGTGCGAGGAGCCCGGCTCACGGCCGGACGGCGTTGACGCGCTCATCCGATTTACGCGCGACGGGGAGCGCGTCCGCATCGAACGGGTGCCGATCCAGCGGCGATTCAGCAGCCTGCATGGGACGTTCCGGGACGTCACAAAAGCGTTCGCGACGCCGCCCTCGCTGGTCCATCTGCACGGCGTGTGGAACCCGATCGTGATGGTCGGCGGCCGCACCGCCGGGCAGCTGAAGGCCCCATACGTCATCAGCACCCATGGTGCTCTGCATCCGGATGTCTTGGCGATCGGAGCGCTGAAGAAGCGCGCCGCGCTCGCGCTGGGCCGGACGCGGCTCCTCCGCAATTCGCGCAAGGTGCTCTGTCTGAACGTGGAGGAAGAACACAGCGCCAATCGCATCGCAGGCCGTGTCGTGGGCCGGATCGTCGCGGCAACGCTTCCCAACGGCGTCGATCTCCTCTCGGTCGCCTCACCCGCCCCCGGTGCGTTCCGCAACACATTTGCACCCCTCCACGCAAGGCCGTACTTCGTCTTCTTCGGTCGGTTGGACCGGGTCAAGGGGCTCGATGCGCTCCTTGATGCCTACCTCCTGTGCCGGAGCGCGGGCAGCCAGGCGGATCTCGTCTTCGTCGGCCCCGACTGGGGCGAACAGGCAGCGATCACCGCAGCCGCGGCCGCCGCCGGAATCGGCGCGCACGTGCACTTTGCCGGCGCGCTCTATGACGAGCGCAAGTATGCCGCGCTCAAGGATGCCATTGCGTTGGTCCACCGGCCGCGCTACGAAGGCTTCGGACTCGCGGTCATCGAAGCAATGGCGGTGCAAACGCCGGGAGTCATCGGTGAGCGCTGCCTCCTGCCGGTCAGCGGGGAGGCCGACGGCGTCGTCATCGTCCGTGGCGATGCCCGCGCCTTCGCGCAGGCGATGCTGGACATCGAGACGAACCCGGCCCGCCGGGAGGCGCTTGGCGCTGCGGCGACCGCGTGTGTTCGTGAGCGGTTCGACTGGACGGCGATCGCGGTCGCCACGCTCGCTGCGGCGGGTGTCGCTTGACGCTCCGCGTGCGGGTCGTGCATCCGCTGATTGCGAAGTATCGCGAGCCCGTCTTTGCCGAGCTGGCTCGCCGTCCGGGGATCGATCTCGAAGTCTGGGCGGATCTGCGGGCCAAGACCGGCAGTCTCAAAGGGCTCCCGGGCAGCGACTTCTTTCGCTGCGTGCAGGCCCCGTATCGCGAATTGGGGCCGATCCTGTGGCAGCCGACCATGATGGCGGCGGTCACAGGCCCCGTCGACGCGGTGATTCTGCCGTGGAACTCCCGGTACGTGCATCTTGTTCCCGCGCTGCGACGCGCCCGGCGCAACGGCGTCCGCGCGGTGCTCTTCGGTCACGGAATCGGCAAGCGCGAAAGTGTGCTCCGCCGTCGGATCCGGAACGCGATCTTCAGTCTCGCCGATGCATGCGTGCTCTACTCGCCGGGACAGGCCGCGGCACTGATCGCCGAAGGCAAGCCGAAGGGGCGGATTTTCGTCGCTCCGAACTCGCTCGATCCGGCGCCGATCGACGCAGCGCGCGCCATGTGGGACACCGCCCGAACGGACGCATTTCTAGCGGAGCGCGGGTGTGCGCGCGGCGAACTCATCGTCACCGTGTCGCGGCTGGAACGCTGGAAACGCGTCGACCGTCTGCTTGAAGCGTTCGCGTTGATCGCCGCGCGGCGGCCGGCTGCGCGCCTCGCGATCATCGGCGATGGTCCTGATCGTGCGGCCCTCGAGCTTCAGGCAACGCAAACCGGTTTCCGCGATCGAGTGCACTTCACCGGCGCGCTGTATGACGAAATCGCTATTGCGCCGTGGATGCTCGGAAGCGCGTGCCTCGCGTTTCCGGCAGCCATCGGCCTCAGTCTGCTGCACGCGTTCCTCTACGGGCTGCCGGTCGTCACGAGCGACGACCGCCTGCCGCACGGCCCCGAGATCGAAGCACTGCAGGACGGCCTCAACGGTTTGCTCTACCGCGAGGGCGACACGGCGCACTTTGCCGCGCAGATCGAGCGGCTGCTTGGCGATTCCGCCGAACAGCGCCGTCTCGCGGGCAAGGCGCAGGCGACGGTCAGTTGTCCCGGCGGCTGGAACATTCGGACGATGGTGGACGGTTTTGTAGCGGCCGTCGGGGGGGGAGTAGGAAGTTAGAAGTATGAAGTATGAAGCATCGATGGAACTGGTTGCAATCACGCGCTATGGCGCGCCGGCGAAACCGATTGGGGAGCTGCCGCCCGTCGGCTACGAGGTTCGGATGCGCTACGCGGAGCTGTATGAAACAGGAGCGTTCGTGCCGCCGTGGATCGGCTACTTCGCGGTCTCGGACGCTCTGTGCGTCGGCACGTGCGGATTCAAGACGCCCCCCGTCGATCATCGCGTGGAGATCGCGTACTTCACGTTTCCCGAACACGAGGGGCGCGGAATCGCGACGCAGATGGCGAAGGCGCTGATCGCGCTCGCGCGCGCCGCCGACCCGACGCTCGTGGTGGCTGCGCAGACGCTTCCGGAAGAGAACGCATCCGCCGCAATCCTGCGCCGACTCGGATTCGCAATGGTCGGCATCGCCCACGACGACGAAGCAGGACCGGTCTGGGAGTGGCAGAAGCTGGGCGAAGGATGAAGTAAAGTAAGAAGTATGAAGGATGAAGGATGAAGGATGAAGGATGAAGGATGACGTGGGACGTACTGCTTCCTCTTCCTTCTTCCTTCTTCCTTCTTACGTTCCCCCCACGCCTTGAGGATTTCTGCTTCGCGCTCGCGCGACATGCCGGCTCGGAACGTTTTCTGTTGCTCGGGCTTGAGCGCGTCGTACCACTCGTAGAGGCTTCGGATGGTTGTGTCGAGCGGCCGGAACGTGAGACCGGCAGTGACGGCCTTGCTGACATTCCATCGGTTGAATCCTGCCTCTTCGCCTTCCGGTGAGATCCAGATCGGCAGGTCGCCGCCTGGAGAGACGTTTTAGTCTTTCAGGAAATCCGCAGGCGCCCACGTGACATGTGTATCAACAGTATGCGGCGATACGGCTTTGGCGGCACTGATGCTGCTATCGATAATCTGACCGATGGTGCCTGACGACTTCGGGCCGGTTGCGATGAACACGCCCATCGTCTGATCCTCGGCGCACTTCACGATCCACTCGGCCAAGTCACGCACGTCGATCCACTGGATCGGATTGTCCGGCGCACCGGGCCCCAGCATCTCGCCGCCCTCGCGGGCGCGCAGCGGCCAGTAGTTGAATCGCCCGCTCCAGTCGCCGGGCCCGACGATGAAGCCGGGGCGGATGTTCGTGACGCGTCCCGGCATTGCCGCCTCGGCCGCCTGCTCGCACAGCGCCTTCAGTCCGCCGTAGTTCTTGCTGCCTTCGCCCATTGTTTCGGCCGCGGGATCGTCGATGACAGCAACAGCAATGCTCTCGTCGGAGTTCGGCGGCGCGCCCTCCTTGCACGGGCTGATGCTGGAGATGTAGATGTACTGCTTCACGTGGGGACCGAGCAGCTCCGCGGACGCCTTCACGGTTCGCGGGTAGCAGCCGCTGTTGTCGACGACGACGTCCCACGTGCGTCCTTCCAGCGCTTTGAGTCCCTCATCTCGCTCCGGATAGCGATTGCCGCGCAGCGCCTCGATATCGGGAAAGAGGTCGGGGCGGGTTTTTCCGCGGTTAGACAGCGTCAGCGTGTGGCCGCGCGCCTTGGCCGCCGCGACCACTTCCGGGCCGAGAAACGCGGTTCCGCCAAGGATCAGGATCCGCAGCGGCTTGGCCGCTTTGGCCACCGGCGCCTTCGCGCCGGAGTCCTGCGGCGAGCGCCAACGTGGTCTTCACGTCGCGCGCGGAGACATGCGGACCTTGAAGTGACGATCGCGAACGGCCTGCGCGACGCGCTGGGATTCGAAGTCAGTACCGTTCGTGCGAACGGCCACAGAAGTCGCTGCGATCGTTGCGAGCAATCCGTTCACAGCGTCGGAGACTGCGTCCGCCGCAAGCCCGTCGGATTCCAAGTCACCTGCGGCGCTGAGGCACCCGCGAGTTATCGACGCAGCGCCGGTACGCGATCCCGCCCAGCACAAAGGCGCCCACCGTGAACGCGCCGAGCAGCAGGGGACCGATCTTCGTGTGTGCAGCACGCTCACGCCGCGCGATGGGTCGCTCGAGCCGCTCCTCGCGGCTGTCGGCTTCATTCGGGTGCTGATCGACTTCGTCCGGCTGCAGAATGAACGTGGAATGCATCATGGTGCCGAGCAACATCGCGTGTTTCAGCACGCAATGCGACGGGGCAACTGCCTCAGCTTGCGTTCGTCGTCCGAGATTACGGATAGTGCCCGCAGGAGACGACACCGACGCGCGGAGCGCCGGCAGCGCCAGCATTTCCCAGAAATTGCCGTTTCCTTGAGTCGAATCCGCACGTCGGGCATGGACAATGCGGTCGGTACTTGGTTGCAGTCATTGCGACACCGCGGCGAACCACGTGGGCGAGCGTTCGGACGAATCAAAATTGGTCGGGGAGAAAGCATGAGCACTCAATTTGGCGGGACAGTTCGTCATTTCGGCGAGACCAGACGATCACGGCTCGCGTCACTTGTCGGAGGTTGCATCGCGGCTTTCAGCGTCGCGACGGTCGGCAGCGCGGATGTCATCGCCAATCCGCAGTCCAGCTACACGTCCGAAACGACGTGCAACACTGCAAACACCGGCTGGACGTGCACGAACAGCTGCTGCTGCGATGTCGGTGTCGCCGGCGGTGGAGGGACCCCGGCAGCGCCGCACAAGCTTCAGACTGGCGTGCAGTTCGCTCCGGCGTCCGCGGGTATGCCGGAAGTGCTGGTCACCGACCAGTTCGGTAACCCGATCGCCATCACAGGCAAGCTTCTCAAGTTCAATCCCTCGGACATCACCACGCAGAAGCTGAACGAGCAGTACGGAACGCTCAGCTCCGATCACGTGTGGTTCGGCTTTGAGTCAAACGTCGAGATCACGGCTCCGGTTGGAACCAGCGCGGTGGTCTACCGCGTGACGTTCACGTGGCCCGTGCCCGTCGCCGCGACCGGTTCCACGTGGTTCAGCGACAACGGCGACGATCTGCACGGCGACATCGTCATCGACGCGTTCAACGCGATTCCTGCGGCACCGGGAACGCCGCACATCGACGGCGGAGCGGGCGTTGAATACGGCCCCCCGATCGCGGTCCAGAATGTGCAGACCAACTTTGGCGATTCCAATCTCGGCAACCTCGAGTTCGCGAACGGCAGCGAGCTCGACGCCGGCTACGGATTCATCGACGAGACGACCGGCTACCTGTGGATCACGCTCGCCGGCAATCTGGAGAGCAACTTCAACAAGCTCGATATTTTCCTCGACTACCGGGACGGCGGCCAGAACCGTCTCCGCGGTGACAATCCCGATGTCGACTTCAACGGCCTCAACCGCATGGGCGACGACGGTTCGGGCAACGGACTCACATTCGACAGTTCTTTCGCCGCCGATCTCTTCCTCACCACGACGTGCGGCGGCCAGCCGTTCGCGACGTTTGCGAGCTACGCGCACATGTTCACGGAGGGCGGTGGTTCCGGCGGCTTCATCGGCTCAGGCGGAGCGGGCCCCGACGCAGTGCTGTATGGCTCAAACGGCGTGCTCCTGGCCCTGAACAACTCGAACACGGGCGGCGTCGGCGGCGGAACGAACCGCGCGAACGGCAAGGGCGTGATCACCGGGGTCGAGCTGCAGATTCCGTTGATTCTGCTGCAGGATTACGTGGGTGGCGACGTCAAGGTGTCCGCGTTCATCAACGGCGGAGGCCATGACTTCGTGTCCAATCAGGTCCTGGGCGGACTGGGCGGTGGCACCGGCAATCTCGGCGAGCCGCGCAACGTAAATTTCAACAACCATCCTGGTGAGCAGCACTTTGTCATTCACGGTGCGGGCGTCGCATGCGTGGGCGACTTCGACGGCACGTCGGTCGTCGACGGCGCCGATCTCGCGATCCTGCTTGGCGGCTGGGGTGGGCCCGGAGGCGATCTGACCGGTGACGGTACGACAGACGGTGCCGACCTCGCGACGCTGCTCGGCGCGTGGGGCAACTGTCCAACGCGATAAGCGGGCAAGTGCCCGGCATGATCGACTGCCGTCTGGCGATAGCGTCCAGCCGCGGTGCCCTGGTGTCGGGCACTGCGGCGTTCGCTTTTTTGGCAACGGCCGTTGAACACAGTCGCGACGAACCCCACGGCATTCCCACACATGATTCCTGCATGGCTGAAGCAACGGTGGGATCGATTGTGGACTCGTGTGGGAGAGCGGCTTCCGTTCGTCGGCCGCATGCTCGCTTGGCGGCGACGCCATCGTCAGCTGGTCTTGATCAGCGTTGTGCTCTGTGCCCATCTCTTGGGTGCGATCAGTTCCGTGCAGGCGGTGATGGACACTCGTACGCCGCAAGGCGCGGTTGCCTGGATCGTGTCGCTTAACACAATTCCGTATGTCGCGGTCCCGGCGTATTGGGTGTTCGGGCGAGCCAAGTTCAAAGGGGACATTGCCGATCGACGCGCGGACCTGGCGCACATCGCGCCGACCGCAACGAAGTTCTTCGAGGCCTTACGTGGCGAGGGGCTGGTCGCTGCCGACGCGGAGGGCCGGTTCACCGAGATCCAAAAGCTGGCGCATCTGCCGGTGACCATCGGTAATGACGCGGAACTGCTGATCGACGGCCGAGCAGTTTACGACTCGATCTTCGCCGGGATGGAGAAGGCGCGCGAGTACATCCTCGTGCAGTTCTACACGCTGCGCGACGACGGGATCGGCGGTGAGTTCAAGCGCCGGCTGATCGATCGGGCCCGCGCCGGCGTGCGTGTGTACGTGCTGTACGACGAGGTTGGCAGCGGGGAGCTCGACGAATTCGCGGGTGAGATGCGCGCCGAAGGTATCACGATCCGTGCCTTCGACAGCACCAAAGGGCCGACGAACCAGCTGCAGCTGAACTTCCGCAACCATCGCAAGATCGTGGTGGTGGACGGGCGCACCTCCTGGATCGGGGGCGCCAACGTCGGCGACGAATATCTCGGCCATAACCCTGAACTTGGCATGGTGCGGGACACGCACGTGAAGATCACCGGGCCCGCGGTGCAGCAGGCGCAGCTGAGCTTCATCGAAGATCTGCACTGGGCCGTCGGCACGGTACCGCCGCTGACATGGGATCCGCAGCCTGCCCCGAGCGGTGTTTCGCGGACGGCGCTGTGCGTTCCATCGGGGCCATCGGATGAGTTCGAGACCTGCACGCTGTTTCATATGTGGGCCGTGAACTCGGCGCGAAAGCGGCTGTGGATCGCGACGCCGTACTTCGTGCCTGACGAGCAGTTCATCAGCGCACTCCAGCTCGCGGCGTTGCGGGGCGTCGATGTGCGGATCATCATTCCCAAGATCACGGACAACAAGCTCGTGAAGCTTTCGGCGTGGACCTATGTCGAGGACCTCCACCGCGCTGGTGTCACGTTCTTCGAGTACCAGCCGGCGTTCATGCATCAGAAGGTGATGCTCGTCGATGATGACGTGAGCGTCATCGGTACGGCCAACTTCGACAACCGCTCGTTCCGCCTGAACTTCGAAGTCACGATGGTGTTCTTCGACGAGGACTTGGCGGGGCAAACACAGCGAATGCTCGAACAGGACCTCGCCGACTCGCGCGTGATCACGATCGAGGAAGTGCAGGCGCGCAGCTTCTGGGAGCGGTTCGGGAGCCGGGCGGCGCGGCTGATGGCGCCGATTCTGTGACTCGTAAAAAACACCGCTCGTCTCTTCGACCTGCTGGCTCGCGAATGCCGATCACATTGCGGTACTGATCGCGATCCGTTGCGAGAGAGATTTCGTGGCTCTTCTGCTTCCAGCGCTGCTTGGGCTCGCAGGGGCAACGCTCATTGTGTTGCACGCTGTCGGCGACGTGTGGTCCCTCGTCTGTGGTCGGCCGCATTGGCTGTCCGGAGTGCGGTCGAACGTTGCGGGGCCGCCGCGAGCTGGTGTGCCGAGCGCGGGCACGACCCTCGTCGCAATGACACCGACGAGCGTCCTGCTGCGCGGCGAAGGTGTGCTCGGTGTTGGCACGCCGCTCGATGTGCGCGAGGAAATCCGTCGGCGCGCGCTCGACCATCAGCTTGATGACATGCAGATCACCCGGTTCGTGCAGCTTTTGGTGGACGATCTCAGAAGCGACAGCTTGCTCGGCAATGCGACCGATGCGATCGAGCAGCTGGCGATCTTCGGCAGCTACGACGACACCCCGTTGATCGCCGCTCTGAAGTCGGATGACGCACAGCAGCGATACTTGGCGGCGGATGTCCTGAGTTCGCTGCCGCGGGACGGTCCTCCACCAGCGGCGCTCGTGCAGATCATGGTCGACGCGTTGCGTTCCGACGATGTGCGCTGGAACGCCTTGGACGCCGAGTCGTATCTGTCCGAACACGTGCGTGAGGCGCGGGCCTTGCTGATCGATGCGATGGGAAGCGACGACGCGCAGCAGCGATCCGCAGCGATGCGGCTCATGCGGCAGGACTACATGGCTGATCCGCCGCCGGCTTACGCGGGTGTCGTTGATGGTGTTCTCGCGATGCTGCTTTACGCGAGTTGCGAAGACCTGCGGTCTTCACGGGGACGTTACGTGGCGGGCCGCGGATTTCGATTTCTCGTTCGGTTTGCGGCGTCTGCAGAGCAGATGCTCGTGGAAGGCATGATGAGTGCTGATCCTCGGCAGCGACTGTTGTGCGCGGCCGTCGCAGGCTGCGCGTCGCGTATGCAGCTGATGGAGCAGGCCACTCCGATTCTGGTCGAGCACCTCGCGAGCAATGCGATTGAGAACGACGGGCTGGTTGCGGCGCGGGCGCTCGGCGGCTTCGGCACGGCTGTCGTTCCGCTGCTTGAGCCGATGCGTCGCGCGGCCCGGACTCTAGACGAACAGCAGCGACAAGCGATTGACTACGTCATCCGCCGCCTCACGACGAATGACTCGGTGACCCGATTGCGACGGGAACTGCCGGCAGCGCGGCTTTCCAGCGTTCAAGCTGACGTCCTCGAATGTGACATCGAGTCCATGCGGAAGCCGCAGTTCTAATCTGACTCTTGCTCGGTCGACCGGTGGTCCGCCTTTGGACTGCACAGCTTTGGTTGTACGCTGAAGGGGCTTGTCACTCACCTCCACCATGCACAACGTCGCGATCGAACTCGCAGACGTTGATCGCGGCGTATATGAAACGCTCGCGCTGAAGGTCGCCCGCCACCCCTCGGAAACCGAGGAGTTCTTCGCGACGCGCCTGCTCGCGTACGCGCTTGAATGCAGCGAAGGAATCACGTTCTCCCGCGGACTTTCAGAGCCCGACGAACCGGCGATCACGGTGCGGGATCTCACGGGCGCGCTCGTTTCGTGGATCGAGATCGGCATGCCGGCCGCGGCTCGACTCCACAAGGCGAGCAAGGCGTCGCCGCGCGTCGCCGTCTACATCCACAAGGCCGCCGAACCGTATCGCAAGCAGCTCGCCGGCGAACGAATCCACCGCGCGGACGAGATCGAGATCTACGCGATTGAACGCGAACTGCTGACGGGCCTCGCGTCGCGCCTCGATCGCCGGATGGCGATGGACATCTCGGTGAACGAGCGGCAGATGTTCGTGACCATCGGCGGAACGACGCTGGAGGGGAAGGTCGAGCGCGTGGTGATTGGTGCGGAGTGACGACGCACACAGCGTGCTCTGGCTCCGGACTGACGTGGCTCTTTGGCGTCGTCGGCTTCACGGTCGGAGGCGCATGGACCGGCGGACTTCGCCTGCAGGGTCAGCGTTGAGCCGGCATTGAGCGTGAGCGCTGACGACGGAGACCGCCGTTGGACGTTCAGGCGCGATCCACCTCGGCACACGACCGCGTGAGGATCTCCCTGGAACCGCAGCTCGCGCGGCATCGCGCGTCGGGTTCCCGAGAAGGTGTGTCTATTCTGGTTCCGTCCACCTCCGCCACGGGCTGGCGTGACTGCACGGGCGCCGTTGGCGGCGCCGTCGCCGGCGCCGCTTCTGTGTGCAGCGCTCCAGGTTCCGACGCACGTTCCGCAGGCGCTCTCCGCTGCACGAACCACCGCGTTCCCGGATTGATCAAGCGCCGGCACGCCACGTCGGCGAGAGAGAGCATCGCGGCCATCATCGCGAACAGCTGCCACATCGCGCGCGTCCATGTCGGGAACCGCACACCTGAACGATCGAAGAGCGACGTTGGCGTCGAAAGCTCGAGCGCGCGGCCGCCCGTCATCGCGGCCGCCTAGTGCAGCAATGCCGTGTTGGCCGCCGGCTCCGCCCATTCGCTCGGACTGCGATCCGCGTAGGCGACACGGGCGATCCCCGTCCCGCTGTCGGGCGCTGACGGCTGGGCGATGAACTGGGCCGTGATCATCGAAAGCGATCCGCGCGGAACCGCGGGCGGTGCGACGAAACGTCCGGGCCCCGCCCCGCCGCGTCGAGCGTCAACGTGCCGCGCGTTCCGTCGAGTGTCAGGTAGCGCGCCTGGGCGACCGCGTTGACGGCCGGCGCGCCGTCCAGCGTGGTGACCGTGAGCACCACCTGGTCGCCAGATTCGGTCCGCTCGACCATGAGGCGGCCGGCTGTTTCCGACGACGACCGCGCCGTCCGTCGCACGAGCTGCCGCCAGAACGGATCGAAATCACTCCACGCCCGCCACTCAGCGCCCCACGCTCCGAACGGATCACCCTCCGGGCCGCGCGTCGCGACAATCGCGCGCTGGTCGCGCTCCGCGACGACGCCGTAGCCCGTGATGCGCGGGAGACTCGTCACGCCACGGAGCGGTCCGTCCGCGATGGTCACGGCGAGTTCGTACGGACCGCCTTCACGAATCGGGGCCCGGTGAATCGTCTCCGCCTCGCGGCGCAGCACGTCCGGAAGCTGCCGTGCGACCGCTGCACCGGCGACGCGGTGGTGGCGGCGGCCGCCGGCGTGGGCGAGCTGCGCGAGGAGCTGGTCCGCCGCGCTGTCGCCGATGGAGATCGTCGACATCGTGATGCCTTCGCGCCGCAGCTCTGCCGCCCGCCGCCCGCCGAGCACCGCGTCGCCGTCCGACTTGCCATCCGACAGCAGCACGATGTGTTTGACGGACGTCGGTGCTGCACGAAGTTCCGACGCGGCCGCTTCGATCGCTCGGAATACGTTGGTACTGCCGGCAGGTGCGATGGCGCGGATGGACGGCGCCGCGCTCGACGGATCGTCGTTCTTCCGCAGCGGAACGATGGCGGCGGGAGCGCCGTCGAACGCAACGACCGCGACAAAGTCGCCGCGCGAGAGTGAACGGATTGCGGTGATGGCCGCTTCGTTCGCGAAATGCTGCTGCGAGCGGCCCGTCGAGCCCACCCGTTCCGCCATCGAGCCGGATCGATCGATCACGATCGCCACCGCGCCGTGCGAGGGAACGCGCGATTCAGGCAGACGAAGCTCGACGGGCAGCATTCGGTTCGAGCGGCGTGTCCAGCCAGTCGCGGGCCAATCCCTGGTGGTTGCCGATGACCAGCACTCCGCCACCGGCATCCTCGACGTACCTGCGGAGCTGCCCTTGGCGCGGCGCGCCGAGATCCGTCGCCGACACGCCGGCCAGAATCACCGCGTCATTCGCAATCCCGCGTCGGGGGATTCGAGCGCGGCCGCAAGCGAAATCATGTTTGCCAGATTCGTCGACGTTCGATCGATCCCGAGGGTCGCGCCCGTGGCGATCAATCGCAGCGGCACATCGCTCGGCTGGTCGCGAACTGCGGCGCCGCCTGCATCGACGACGAGACCGATCCGTTGGTTCGCTCCCGTTGTCGGCTGCCCGGCTGATCGACGAATCGCTCAAAAGCCCGCTGGCTGGCTGGCGGAATCGAATCGCTGACATCGTGCACCACGACCACGGAGAGCGCCCGCGAAGTCCACGTCCATTGCGGATCGGCGAGTGCCAGCGCCGCCAGAGCCAGCACACCGAGGCGCACGGCGAGAAAGAAACCTTCACGTTGCGACGGTCGCCGCCGCCGCCACAGGATCGGCAGGCAGACCACCAATCCCAGCAGTGGAAACACGAGCAGATACCACGGACGGTCGAAGGCAAGCCAGCTGTCGGAGTGCTGTGCGAACGGGTCCGTGAGCGTGCGAACCAGCGCGGGCATCGTCATAGGTGCATGGAGCGTAGCGATGGACGTTGGCCGCGAGAATTGCGTTCGCGCCGGAATGCGGAAGATGTCGCCAGAGCGGTACGCTGTGCGCGTGATGGTCACGAAGAATCCTGTCCCACTTCATGGACGGCGGGAAAGTGCTGGCGCGGAACCGGAGGCATCTGTGACGAACGACTGCACCACACCGCCATCCAAGCAGGAACTCCCCACATGGGTGATCGCGCTCATTGTGTTCGGGCTATCGTTTCTTCCGGTCGTGGTGATCGCAATCGTGATGTTCGTGCGCGGGATGCAAGCTGCAGCACGCTGAGCAGGACGCATGCCGAGCCAGGCGCGACGTTGCCCTGAGCGCGCCCCTCGCTCACCTCGGCCCGTCACAGCCTCCCCATGCGCCGAGCAGTGTCGCGAGGTCGCTGCTGTCGACGGTGCCCAGCAGTGACTGAATTTTTGGACAGGCACTTCCGCGCTCTGGACGGCACGTTCGACTGCCCCGGCGGGGCAGCGGAAATTGCGAACATGCGCTTTGGCGAAGTAGCAGCACCGATGCTCAAGCGGCGAGCGTTGCGGCAGCGTCGGCGCGCCGGGACGCAGCGACTCGTCTCCTCCGCCCCTGCCGGGGCGGGTCGGATGGGAGCGCGCGGTCCACGGGTTGCGCTTCGGCTTGGCTGCGCCGCGCCGGCGCTTCACCCGTGGCTACCGGCCGTCGCCCCTGCCGGGGCGAGGAGGGCGCGCTGGGCGCGAACTGTTCCCTGACTTTGGACATGCACGTTCGCGAGCGCACGTTCGCGAGCGTTAAGAGCGACGCCCCGACGGTGCCCGTTACTCGCAGCTTCCCCAGCTCCCTAAGACGATCGACAGATCCGCCGCATTGACAATCCCGTCGCCGGTCACGTCGGCCTCGTCGGTGCGTGTACCCCACGCCCCGAGCAGCATCGCGATGTCGCCCGCGTCGACAGCACCGGAGCCGTCGATGTCGCCGTCACACGGTGTGCATGCAACGACCGAGCCCTCGATGCCCGCGTAGTTCCGCGGGGTGTTTGGCGTCACCGTCCCGTTGCTGTTGAGCGCGCTGACGCAGTCGGTCGGAACCTGGTCCGCTCCGATGACCCACGTGTCGTAGACGTGATACGTCAGTGTGTCACCGGCGGTCCCGAAGAAGTTGTCCGCGATGATGTAGTCGGGGGTCGGCGCGCCTGGCAGCGCGGCGAAGCCGCTCGTCGCGAGCAGGAGGTATTTGAATCCTGTGGGTCCCTGGATGTTCCCGGGAAACGTGAACGACTTCCCGGTCGCGGCGCTCTTGATCTTCTTGCCCCCGATGAAGGTCTCGCCATTCGCGTTCGTCAGGATGTGCAGTTCAATGAACTGCACCGTGCCGTCCGCGTTGCTGAAGATCTCATGGAACTCCCACAGGTGCGAGCCGGCGAAGCTGGTGGACGCGAGAGCGAGTGAGCTGACAGTGGCAAGCAGATGGCGATGCATAGGAGAAACCTACTTTCTTCGTGCGGGAGATCACTTGGTCGGACGATCCGACGGACGACCAGCGAAATACGTGATATTGCAATCAGGACAGGTACCGTCGTAAACCATGGCACACGCGCACACTTCGCAGCGGTCGCACATCTCGACCGCGGAGCGCAGCACCTCAAACGCCTGCAGCGCCTCGGTCAAGGTGGCGTCGTCCGCGATTCGGACGTTTCCCACGACGCCGCCGACCGCCGGGAACTCGGGCAAACCGTCCGCCGCCGACGTGCGAGTGCCGCCGGCGAGGAGCCACGTGAGGCGCGTCATGTACGCGAGTCCGTCGCGCCATCCGATGTGACAGGGGTTGCAGTACCCGTCGCTGCGGATCGCGGCGACGCACGTCGGACAGGTGACGGACTCGTGCGCAATCACGTGGCCATGCGGATCAAGTGTCTCGAAAAGCTGCGCGCTGGGAACGCTGAGTCCCGCGACGCGTCCCGCGGCGTGCCGTTCACACCAGCCGTCGACGAGCATCGCCGCGCTGCAGGTGCAGACGGACGGGTCCCCGGTGCCGGGATGCTGCGACGGAGGCGAGACAAAGTGCCAGCGTTCGCGCGACGCCCCTGAGGCATTCGGGAACGCATGGGGATGCTGATGGTCGTCGAGCACGGCCCGCAGGGACACCGGCATCGGCTTCGATGTTGAGGTGGGGGCGACGAGCACTGAGGTGCGTTCCGTCGCCGGCACCGTCATGGGCTCGGATTGGCCGCAACCGATGACCACGCAGCTGCTCACGCATCCGGCCAGCAGCACACGAGCGCCGACGGCCCCGGTCCTGCGTGACAGAAACGAATTGTGGGCGCTGCGTTGCGTCACCGGACGATCCTCCCAAAGGCCGCTGTGTTCGGGTTAGCAGTGGAACATATCGAGCGGCGCGCAGCCAGTGCAAGGAAATTCGAGATGATTGAGTTACCATCAAAACCCCCCTATGGACGAACAGCGCTTCTGGGCCATCATCGAGCAGGCATGGAAGAAGGTTGGCGGCGCGACGGTGGCCCGCCAGCGGCTGATCGCTGACGAGTTCACCGAAGCGGATCTTGTCGCGCTGCTTGACGCGCTGGACGACCTGATGCCCGCGTTGCGCAAGCAGCTGTATCCGCTGACGGCGGAAGAGCTTCTCGCCTTCGACCGCATCCTCGAGCGCAAGCTCTACGAGATCGACCGCGTCGACATGCACACGCGCACCGAGGGCACCGCGAAGGAGTTTCTCGCGATCCGGGGATTTATCGTCGCGGCCGGCAAGGACTGCTACGAAGCGGTCGGTGCGAATCCGGCACTCGCGGTCCCTGAGCTTGATTGCGAAGAGCTGTGCTACATGCCCATGCGGATGTATGAAAAGCAGTTCGGCAAGATGCCCCGGTCGGAGATTTCGCGCGAGACATGCTCGAACGCGCTGCAGTGGCCCGAGGATGAGCCGGAGCCGGAGCCTGACTAAGAGTCACTGGCCCGCCTGTTCCATGACTGCGCGCTCACGCTCTCCAAGCAAGCCTCCGCATTCGGGGCACTTGCGTGTCGCGGTGCGAGTCACCGTTGCAACGGCATGCGTTCGCGTGGCGGGCGAGGCCCGTCGTCGCCGCGCAGTGACCAATACGTGCGGTGGAGCCCTGGACGCCTGACTGTGGCGTGCTCGTCGCCTCACGAGCCGGTCCACGCGCCGAGGAGCATCGCGAGGTCGGCTCCATCAACATCGCCGTCGGCGTCGAGGTCGGCGCTGGAGTTCGCGTCGGCGCCGATCCGCCCCCAAGCGCCGAGCAGGATGGCGAGGTCCGCCCCGTCGACGGACCAGTCGCATGTCAGGTCACCGAGGAGCGGCGGAACGGGCGTCAGGCGGATGGCGTAGAGCGTGTCCTCGCCGAGTACTCCGCCGACCGTCGTGATCTGGCCCGCATCGTTGATCGCGTACCCGAATCCGAAGCCGAATCCCTCGGGCCCGTCGATGAACTGCGTCATCTCGGCCATCTCGCCGTTTCGCCACACGAACGCCCCGCCGATACTCCCGCCCAGGCTGGTGCAGAATCCGATCACCGTCCCGTCGCTCGTCAGGTCGGTCGCGTCGCTGTGGTATTCGCCGGGCAGGACGCCGAGGTTGATCGGAACGCCGTCCTTCCACAGCACAGCGCGGCGGAGCGGGATCCCCGATCCTCGCACTGTGAACCGGCAGGTCCCACAGGCGTCGCCGAGATCGTTCACCGCCCGCGCCTCGCACGCGTAAGCGCCGGGCAGCGGTGGGAGCGTGGTAACGCGACCCTCATGCCAAATGAACCCGCTGGTGGGTCCGATGGCTTGGGACACCCCCATCCAGCCGGCGATGTGCCCGTTGGGGCTGATGTCGGCCGCGACGGAGTTAGGGCCCATCGGGAGGATGAGCTGCTCGATCGCCCCGTTCACCCAGCGCACGGCCCTCGGGGAGATTGGGAAGGAAGCAAGCCCGACGACCGTCGGCGGCGACTCGTCGCTGATCGCGTAGGCGTAGCTGTGCTGCGCGTTCGGGAGCGTTCCGAGGTCCACCACGCTGCGGCCGTCGTAGAGGAACGCCCGCGCGGGAAATCCCGACGAGTCGGGGTGCATGTGCCCGACGACGAACCCGGCGTCGTTGACGCCCCACGCCTTGCCGTAAGGGAAGTCGGGGGGCATGGGGAGAAGCGAGTAGCCGGACTCGGAGCTGATATAGGGAAAGATGATGTCCGGATCGAAGCCGCAGAACCGCTCTCCGACGACCGTGCCGTTCTCGGCGATTCCAAGCGGCGCGAGAGTTTGCGAGAGTTCGCACTGGAGAGTACCCACTACCTCGACGGAGTACCGCAGGCACCCAAACGATGCGTCGCCAGCGCTCGCGATCGGCGAGAAGCACGCGACGAAGACCATCATCTGGACGAGGCGTTTCACGCAGACTAGTCTGCCGGAGGTATCGATGTACTGCAAGCAGAGCGTCGTGCAATGCCGTCGATAAGCGAGAAACCAAGCAACAGGAGATCGCACGTGAACAGTCGTCAGCGAACCGTCTTGGCTGCGTTCGCATCGCTCTTTGCCGGTTCGGCGGCGCACACCGCTGTGCTCTGGGTTGATGCGTCAGCGCCTTCCGGGGGCGACGGGACGTCACCGGCCACGGCCTACCAGCGCCTGAGCGACGCGCTCGTCGCTGCCCTTCCCGGAGACACGCTGTTCGTCGCCGGTGGCACCTACTTCCCCGATTCGGATTCAAATCCCGCGACGCCGCCGACTAGGGCAGCGACATTCGAGATCCCTGAAGGCGTGATCGTGCAAGGCGGCTATCACGGGTGCACATTCGGCCTGCCCGGCGACCCGGACTGCGCGAATGCCCTCGTACGGGATGAGGAGTCGATACTGGACGGCAACATCGGCGAGCCTGAACTGTCCGACAACTGCCTTCACGTCGTCACGATCGCGAACGTCGCGCTGGCGGGAGCAAACGGTGGCCTCGTGACGCGGCTGGAGGGGTTCACGATTAAGAACGGCAACTCGACGCCGGACGATACTGATCTACCGCCCGACCCGGAGTCCTTTCCATGCTGCTGCAACACGCCGCACCCTCAAGTCTTCAAGCCCGGCGGTGCGTGTGACTGCCTCGGAAGCGATCCACCGGAGAGCTTTGGAGAGATCGGAGTTCCGGGCGACGGCGGTGCCGGAGTTCACGTGCACAATGTCAGCGAGCAGGTGTCGATCGCGAGGTGCCGGATCGAGTCCTGCATCGGCACGTTCGGCGGCGGCATGCGCTGCGTGTGTGCAAGCCCGATCGTGTCTGAGTGCGTGTTCAGCGGCAACGACGCCCAGAACGGCGCCGGTCGCTACTGCTTCGGCGCCTCGTCGCCGAAGGTGTTCAACTCGTTCTTCGTCTCTTCAAATCGTTCTTCGTCTCGAACGACTCAACGCACATCGGCGGCGGTGCCGCGATGCAGCAGTACGGAAGCGCGCAGTTCACGAACTGCGTCTTCTACGACAACTTTGCTGGTGACTACGGCGGCGGCGTTCGGAGCGGCTTCGAGTGCAGCCCGACTCTTTCACACTGCACCCTTGCGTTGAACGAGGCGGATGGGAACGGTGGCGGATTCTCGGCGAATCGCGACGACCCACCCGGCAACGGCGTTGTTTCGCTCAAGGGGTGCGTGCTGCACGCGAACGACGCGCCGGCCGGAACTCAGGTCTACATCGAGCCCGGCTTGCCCAGCGACGTGCGCATCACATTCTGCTGCGTCACCCCGGACGGAGCGGTCGGGCCGTTCCTGGGCAGTGACAACCTCTTTGTCGATCCGCTGTTCGTTAATGTCAACACCGTCCCTGGCCTTCGGCTCTCCGACGGTTCACAGTGCATCGACAGCGGAAACACATCCGATGTCCCTGCCGACACAGCGAACGTCGACGGCGACGCCAGCCTGACGGAGCGCGTTCCGCTCGATGCTGCACGGTTGAACCGTTTCTTCCGCGATAAGGTCGATCGGGGGGCGTACGAGAGCGAATTCTGCAAGGCGGACATCAACGGCGACGAGACCGTCGACGGCACGGACATGTCGATTCTCTTGGGTGCTTGGGGGACGTGCAACAGTCCTTGTCCTTCCGATCTGACGAGCAGCAACGTGGTGGATGGCGCCGACCTGGCGATACTCTTCGGCGCTTGGGGAGGCTGCGACAACAACGCCGCAATGATGGCGGGGCCGACCGAGGAAGGCGAAGCGTCGAATGCTTGGGTCGGGCCGCTCACGCCCCAGGTCTTGGCAGAAGCCCTCGGCTTCAGCGACGTGGCGGAGTTGGCCCGATACCTCGGCTCGCTCGACTTCGAGACGATGCAGTCGCTGCTGGAGGCGTACTTCGGCAACTGATCCCGTCGTCGGCCTAGATGTCGAACCAGGGCAGCCCGCGCTACTCGCCCGGGCTGCCTCCTTTCTAGCGCTGGGCTTCGGAACGATCTTCCCGCACAACCGAATCGTGGCGAGTCCGTGCGACGGATTGCCGTCGCCTGCAGATGTAGAGGAATGGCGGCAACGTCTCGTCGTCGCCGGATCGCGACCCTGATGCTTCTTCCCAACTCCATCGTCAGTCGCGAGCAGCATGAGGCCCGCTGCCGCGCGCCCTTCGAGCGCCAGTGACCCGATGATCCCGATCGCGTCGAGCGATGCATGAAGCGGCGCTATCCGGCGCCACTGGCCGGCGCCACTGGCCGACGCCTTTGACCGCCTCCTCGAACGCAAGCTCCACGACATCGACCGCGTCGACATGCACACGCGCACCGAGGGCACCGCGCAGGAGTTTCTCGCGATCCGGGGATTTATCGTCGCCGCCAGTGCGAATCCGGCGCTCGCCGTCCCTGCGCTTGATTGCGAAGAGCTGTGCTACATGCCCATGCGGATGTATGAAAAGCAGTTCGGCAAGATGCCCCGGTCGGAGATTTCGCGCGGGACATGCTCGAACGTGCTGCATTGGCCTGAGGGCGAGTAAGAGTCACTGGCCGCACGAGCCGGCTTGGCCCGACTGTTCCATGACGGTGCGCTCACGCTCTCCGCGGCAAGCTGCGCGAGCGTGATCCGGCGGTGCGTCGTCCGGGAAGAAACCCCGCTCGGGCTTACCCCGCGCAACGTCAAATGAAAGATGGTCCGGCGGGACATGTGAATGGCCTCGGAGCGTGGCTGGGCCGGTCGTGGGCCTCTCGTGAGCAGTGTGCGGACTTATGGGTAGGATCACCCATCAATCGGGACACTTTCAGAATCCCAAGGCGGGGGGAGGTCGCTCTCTCTCGTCCGTATGCATTCGAGCAGGACGCAATGACTGACGCTGACGGATCGAAGATTGACGAGCCATTTGCGAGCGACGACGAGATCCTCAACATGGTTGCGGAGTTCGAAGAGTGCCGCTGGCCGTACGAACGATGGACGCATCGCTCGCACTTGGCGGTCGCGGTGTTCTACTTGAGCTGGCTTTCGTATCCCGAAGCGCTGAAGCGGATTCGACAGAGCATTCAGAACTACAACCGCGCGGTCGGCGACGCCCAAGGGTACAGCGAGACGCTCACGGTGCTCTTCCTGCGCAAGGTGGATGCGCACATGCGAGCGGCGGCTCATGAAGGCCGCCCGCAATCACGGCTCATCGACATGGTCGAAGAACTCGTCCGCGTGGCTGACGCGCGATGGCCGCTGCTCTACTACTCGGAAGCGCGGCTCGCGTCTCCTGAGGCCCGCGCGGGCTGGGTCGACCCCGATCTTCGTCAGCTCGACTTTTGATGCGATACATTCCGGCCCTTCTCATGAACAGACCATCGATCCTTCCGAAGGGCCAAGCGGGTCACCTGCTTGACCTGTGGCGAATTGTGACGGGCACCTTTCACGTCCCCCATAGCTGGACCAAGTATCGACAGATTGTGTCGTTGGGACGCGCCACCGGGGGTGATGTGTTCTTTGAGGTGGGAACGTTTCTGGGTGTGACGACGAAGCGCTGTGCGAAGAAGTTCCGCAAGGTGTGGACGGTCGAACTCGATCCCAAGCTCTGTGCCGAGGCGCGGCGGTATCTCGCAAGTTCCTTTAACGTCGCCGTGATCGAAGGGGACGGGCTGAAGGAAGTGGAGAAGTTCCTTGCCGAGACCGGCGAACGCAACGTGATCGTGTTTCTGGACGGTCACTTCTCCGGCGGCGCGACGGCGAAGGGAGACCTCGTCGAGCCTGCGCTGGAGGAGATCGCGATACTCGCGCGCCATCGGGACAAGATCGCCGGCTTCATCGTCGACGACTTCCGCGAGCTCGGAACGCAGCCCGGCTGGCCTACCAAATGGGAACTGATCAAGTCGGTCGAGACGCTGTTCGGGCAGCATGGATTTCGCGTCGCGGTGCATCTCGATCAAGTCGTGGTGCGCCGCATGCGCAACGCCTGATGCTCAGGTGACAGGCGGGCGGCCGGCCATGTTCTGCGCGCGGGCCGCGCGGGAACGCTCGATGACGTACGCAGCCAGTCGCCGGCGCGGCATGATCGAGATGCAAAGCACACCCGGAGTCGCCCGCAGGTCACCGATCAGCGGCTGCACGCGCCGCTTCACAATCACCCGCGCGACGTCGATCGCGATAAAACGCAGATGATTCACAAGAACCGCCGCGGTGCGCTGCACGCTGCCGCCCGGGCCTTTTCGGTGCGTGTGCGCGTGATTCAGGCAGAAGCTGAAGCGGTCGAGCCAGCCGGTCCGGATCTGACCGTCGGCTCGTGGGGTTTGCAGATGATGCATGAGGGGGAGGCGTACTTCGACGAGTGCACCGCGCTGCAGCCAGCGCAACGATACATCGATGTCTTCCTGGTTGTTCAGCACCATCGCCTCGTTCATCGGCTCGGCCACTGCGTCGCGCCGCCGCGCCGTCATGTACGCGCCGACAAACGAACGGACAGAGCGCAGCGGAACGCCATTCATCGAGTAGGAGCGTAGCGGGCGACCATGGCGGAACGACGCGTGCCGAAACCAATAGATGCCACGGCCGCGCTGCGCACCGCCGCGTTCGATGCGCGCGGCCCGCGCGATGGCGTCGTCGGGAATCGGCCAGACGCCAGCTTCGATGGCACTGACCGCCGAGATCGGCGGCTGGCCGCCGACTGATCCATCGTCGCTCTCATACACGGCGAGCAGGATCTCGGCACACTTCGGATGCAGGAGCGTGTCGTCGTCGATCAGGAAGAGCACGTCTGCCGACGACGCAGCGACGGCTCGGTTCCACTGCACGGTGTGTTGCGCAATCTCGCTGCGGACGTAGTGGACCCCCACTGCGGGGCCCCCAGCGGCGTGATGGCGCGCGACGAGATCAAGCGTCGCCTGCTTCGCCTGCTGCATGCCGACTTGGCTCGCATCGACGACCACGATCTCGATCGGCGGGCGGGTCTGCGTCAGCGCGGATTCGATGCACTGGAGCAACGGGCCGTGACGCATGTACGTCGCCAAGGTCAAACCCCATGTCAACGGCGTTGGGGTGTCCTGCATTCCGGTCATTATGCAAGCAGCGATGGCAGCTGCGTGCGCGCGGCCGCCCGGCGGGAGACGACTGTTACCATCTCTGGCATGCGAATAGTCCATGTGGTTGCGGTGCTCGACCCCGCCAAAGGCGGTCCACCGATGATCGCGGCCAAGCTCGCGGCTGCGCAGGCGGGACTCGGTCACGACGTGCACATGGTCTTCGCCGAGGATCCGGAGCGGCGGACGGTGGTGCGGGCGTCGCTGAGTTCGATCCCGTTCTTCGACAGCCTCCACATGCACCCGCTGCCGCCCAAAGGCCTCCTCGAACAGGTCTTTGGGATGGGGGCGCACAAGTACCTTGAGCCGCTCATCGAAAAAGCCGACGCCGTCCACCTTCACGGCGTGTGGGAAAGCATCCTGCGCGTCGCGGGGGCGATCTGCCGTCGGTATGACAAGCCGTATCTCGTGCTGCTGAACGGCATGCTCGATCCGTGGAGCCTGGAGCAAAGCGCGCTGAAGAAGAAGGTCGCGCTCGAGTTCGGATACCGGCGCATGCTGAATGGTGCGGCCGCGCTCCATCTTGGCAATGTCGATGAGCAGGAGCTCATCAAGCCGCTCGGCCTTACCGTGCCCGGCGTGCTGATTCCAAACGGCGTGTTCCCGGAGGAAGTGGACCCGTTGCCTGAGGCGGGAGAGTTCTACGCGGCGCATCCTGAGCTCGCGGAGGAGCCGTACGTCCTCTTTCTCAGCCGGCTTCACTACAAGAAGGGGCTCGATCACCTGGCTGCCTTGTTTGCGCTGGTCGCACGCGAGGACCCGCGCGTGCGACTCGTGGTGGCCGGGCCTGACGGCGGTGCCCAGGAGGATTTCGAAACGAGGATCCGGGAGGCGGGCATCAGCAACCGTGTGCATCTCGTCGGCCCGGTCTACGGCCGCATGAAATGGGCGGCACTCGTCGACTCCGACTGCTTCTGCCTGCCCAGCCGTCAGGAGGGCTTCAGCATGGCGATCACCGAGGCGCTCGCCGCAGGAGTGCCCGCGGTGATCTCCGAACCGTGTCACTTTCCCGAAGTCGCGACTGCGAACGCCGGGTTCGTGCTCCCGCTGGAAGCTCAGCGGTTCGCCGACGCGATCCTTCGCCTGTTGCGCGACGCTGCGTTGCGGCGCAGCATGGGCGGCGCGGGCCGTGAACTCGTGATGACTCGATACACCTGGCCCAAGATCGCGGAGCAGACGATCAACGCGTACCAGGCGGCGCTGCAGAAGGCGTAATCGCTTCGTCGCGCTCGTGAAGCCAGAACAGATCATCGGCGGGCAGCCCCTGCAGCGCCCGGTCGATGACGCGCCGCTGGAACTCGGGGTTGTAGAAGCGGTCGATGATGACACGGCACCGCGCGCGTGTCGCCGCGTCGGTCCCCGGCGAATGGAGCCACGGCCGCATCGCCTCGATGAGTGAAGGCAGATCGTCGCGATGGAACAGCGACCCGGTCTGGCCCGGAGTGATCGCTTCCCACTCGGGCATCTGATGATCCGCATCGTTGTGCGTGATGACCGGGATTCCATAGCCCAGGCTCTGCATCGCCGTAAGGCCGACCTTGCCCGGAGCGACGGTGACATTCGAAGCCATCGTGTATCGCGCCAGCATGGTCTCGTCGTAGCACGCGCCGGTGAAGCAGGTCGGAACGCCCCGTTCCAGCGCCAACCGTTCGAGATTTTGCCGCTCCGGTCCATCGCCCACGAGGAGCAGTCCGATTTGCATGCCCGACCGCCGCAGCTCGGAAGCGGCTTCAATCAGCAGGTCTAGCCGGCGCAACGCAGTGAGCCGCGTTGAGCACATCGCGATGGCGATGTCCGGGGAGCCGAACAGCTCCCGCCGCAGCGCGCGTTCGTCCTCGGGGGTCACGCGGTCGCGAGCCGCGGTCTGCGCTTCCACGTCGAGGCTGTTGTAGACGACGTGGAGACGCGCCGGATCGAAGCCGGCCCGGATACCGATCTCCTTGGCACCGTGGCCGTAGAGAAGCAGCCCGTTGGCCAGGCGGTAGAACGCGTTGCGAAAGAGTCCCTTGATCCCAGTCGGCGGAACGATCCAGCCATGCGTCCAGAAAAACACGCGCTTGCCGGTAAGACGACCGAGGATCGCCGTGATCCACGTCGCAGGCCACGTCGCGTTCCCGACGAAAACGAGCGCGTCAAACTCGCGGCTCAGCCCGAGTTGCACGATCCCCGATTGCCACATCATGCCGCCAGGGAGGTAGCGGGCCCGGGCGGTGCGAACCGGAATGTCGGGCGGCGCCTGCCAGCGGGCGATGCCTGATCCAGCATCGGTGCCATCGCCGAACAGCACCCATCGAAATCTCCCTCGTCGCTGCAGCGCGGTGAAGACCGCGCCGCGGTAGTGCGCGATGAGGAGCGAGACGAGCGCGGCCCTTGGCCGATCAGTGGGCTGGCGAGCAGACCGGGCGTCTGGTCCGGTGGACGCGGAAGTCGGTTCGATTGGAGCCATTGCAGTCAGTGCAGACGCGCGACCGGCTCCATCACCGGGCTGTCGAGGTCCGAATCGACGTGGTACGCGGATTCATCGATGTCGTCCTCTTCCTCCGCCCACGCCTCCGACTGTTCGAGCCGGTACAGGGCAACCACGCGCCCCAGCAGGCAGATGCCGAAGAACAGGTCGAACGCTCCCCAGACCGTGCCGGCCTTGTTCGACACGATGAACTTGAACAGGACCAGGGCACACAGCATGGTGGCCAGAGCCCGGAGTTCCGGATCATCACGAAACGCGGTGAAGAGCGTTCGTCCGTTGCGGATGGTGATGTACGCCAGTGATACGCCAATGACGATTCCGGGGAGTCCGAGTTCAAAGATCAGGTCAGCGACGAGCACGTGCGAATACGGGTCGCCACTCCTCGTGGGCAGATCATGGAAGGCCGCCGATCCGAGGCCGATCAGCCAGTACAGCGGGCGTTCCAGGTACAGACCGGCCAGATCCACCACGTTCTCGAGTCGACCGAATGATCCTGAAGACAGGGACTCCGCGGTCCAACGGGCCTCGTTGCCGTCACTGACGAAGATGCCTCGCACCATGACGAAGCCGATGAGGAAGACGCCGGCGACGGCGCAGGTCCCGAAGAACTGCCCCACATTCTTGATCCGGCGTGCCATCGGGAGCAGCACTGCCGAAGCGATGAGACCCGCGATCAGTTCCCCTCGTGATCCCGACAAGAAACTCACGCCGAGCCCCGTCACGAACGCTCCGGCTCGCAGCAAGAGGAGCCATCGCCGAGACTCAGGCGCTGGACCCAGGATCGCGAGTACCGTGAGCAGCCCGCCCAATGCGCCGATGGCGAGCGGATTCGTCCGCGAATCGGCGTCGACGTTGACAACGAGACGTCCTCCGACGAGCCCGAAGTTCGGATTGGCAATGATCAGCAGCCCGATCCCGGTTCCGACGAGAAGCAGAGCGATCCGTAGCTCGGCGAGGCTTCGAACACTGCCAATCAGCAGCGGCGCCAACACAACGGACACCACCACGTATGGCGACGTCCAGCGGATGTATTCCCCGAGCCACTCCGGCGAGGACGTCCACAAGATCGAAAGTCCCGCGTAGCCGTACAGCGCCGCGGTGATGCCAAGGGTCATCGTCAGCCAGCCCCGCCACTCCAGCCGCCCGCGCATCACCGCAATGGTGAGCGAGACGAGCACCAAGGAACCGATGAGATAGTTGGCGAGTGAGCCGGACGACCGAAACAGGCCCGAGCTCGCCTGCAACGCCTGCTCCATCGGGAACATGAGCAAGACGACCGCAGTGGCCCATGTCGGCCGAAGCGCGGCAATCATGAATACGAGGCCTGCGAAGATGAGGGTGAGCGTGGCGACCATGCGTGGCGAATCGGCTCTTCAAAAAGGGCAGCGGTCAAATCCTATCGGTGAGAGCACTCCTGATGTCGGATGCGGGGCGGGTGCGGGGTTGACAGGCAGATAAGACTCTTTCGACCCGATCAGGTGAGCGGATGAGCCGGGGCGGTGTACGGCGGCAACAAGCGCTGGTTCTTCCCCGAGCGGCACCTCCACTCAGATCGCCTTGCGGCGAAAACAAAGTGCGGGACCGGTCAAAGACCGGCCCCGCACGTCCTGTCGTGTTTGGAGTAACTCGTCCGGTGGTCCGGAGAGCGTCTTGGGCGAGCTGCCCGCGAAAGCTACTTGGAGTTGCCGCCGCCAGCGACCTGCTGTGCAGCACTTTCCTCAGCAGTGCGCACTGCCGTGACGTAGGTCGACAGGAAGTCGCCGATCTTCGTCGCGGTGGTGGCTTTTGCCTCCGCCGTGGACCACGCCGAGGGTTCGACGTTGTCATAGAACAGTTTGGTCAGGATGGCACGGGCGTTTGCCCGCGTCGCCTCCGCTGCCGTCGGAACCGAAGCAAGTCCTGCGATCCATGACTGGTAGTTCAGCGAACTCCACAGGAAGGCACCGTCGGCGCCAGCGGCGAGGCAAGGAACAATCTGATCGTGCAGGAACTCTTCGGTCTTCAGCGGCTCCCAGATCACGCCCGATCCCCCACCCTCGTACACCAGCGAAACCGAGGCGATGATCGGCATGTCGGGCTTACCGACGGCCTCGCGCAGCCGCACGGCGAGTTCCACCATCTTCTTGCGATAGATCGGCTCGCGCAGCTTCATGGACGCCTGCTCGACTGCATCGTGCTTCGTGTAGTCGTACCGGTCATAGACCGCCGGGCTAATCCAGTCGAGCTCGGCGACCAGCGTCTCGTACAACTTGAACTTCTTGTCGATCGTCTCCATCTGGCTCCACTGTGGCGCCTTCTCCCAGCCGCCGCCGGTGATCCAGTAGCGCATCGTCGGCACGCCGTAGTACGTGAACTTGCAGTTGGGCAGCTGCGCCTTGGCATACTTCATGCCCTCGATCATCGAGTTCAGCATCGGAATGAGTCGCGGGTCTTCGAATCCGTTGTCGAACACCTCGTTCATCGGATCCTCGTAGTCGAACATCACCCAACCGGATGGGTTCGGTCCGAGTTCCGCCTTGACCCCCGCGACCATCTTCTCACCGCTGACTTTGCCGATGATCTTCGCCTCGGGATCAAAGTTGTTCTGACCCAGGACAAGCAGCGTCTCCACCCCGTTCGCGACCGTCGTCTCGTTGAAGTGCAGGGCCGGCGTGAGATGGCTCAGAATGATGGCCTTCGCCGGGGCGGCGGCAGCAGCATTGCCGCTGACGTTGTTGGAGGCGGCTCCACCCGGGTTCGGCGCGGCCTGACCCCCGCCAGCACTCGCGACCGGCTCGCGACTGATCCTGACCGGAGCACCGAGGCGCGGTCCAGCAGACCGCGGGCCGGCGATCACGGCCCGTCCGCCAGATGCCCTCGCACTTGCTGCGCTCGCAACGGGCTCCCTCTGGTCCGCAGCCTTCGCGACCGCAGCCTTCGCGGCAGCGGCGTTTGCGGCCGGCTTTGCGGCTGCCTTCGCAGTCGGCGTCGCGCTCGACCTAGCAACTGCCCGTGCGGCCACTGGTCGGGCAACGGTTGCCGCCTTCATCGTCGAGGAGTCCGCGCCGCGGATCGAGACCCGGGCGGACGAACCGCGTGCTTCCGGTCGAGACCCGCCCCCGTCCTGGGCGATCGGGTCGGTAAAGGGATCCATCAGCGGATACGCAACGGGTTCCGCGAGCGGGGAATCCATCGCGGCGATGAGCAGCATCGGATCGGCGATCGGAGCAAGCTCGATCGGTCCGCCGGCCTCACCAGCTGGAGTGAGTCTCGCGGCGGCGGCAACGTCGGATGTCTTTCCCCGATGCGCCGGAGCAGGATGCTTCATCCCGTCACTCGCGCTGATCATGACCTTCTTGGACTGCGGGGGGCGCACCTCGGGCTCCGCCGCCGAGGCGAAGGAAGCAAGGGCGACAGCGGCAGCGAGCGTGGACACACTGAGCCATCGAAGGCCTAGGCGAGCAGCTGTGCTGTTTGGATTGTGAACGTGATACATGCAGAGTCCCTCCAGGTGAGCGCGGATGCGTCGACCGGGGTGAGAGTAAGTTTCAGCACCTCTGAAGCGATTCCTGCGCATGATGTGCGAGTGCGTTTCGGGACTCAACGCGCATCATGGGAAGAGTATTCCGGCTGTGCGGTCCGACGACCGTTCAGTTACTGGTCGTGACCGATGTTTTGGGGGAGTTGATGTCCGGCGTCCCGCAGGGTCTTTTCCCGTTTCGCCAGCTCGAGGTCATGCTCCACCATCATTTCCGCCAGCTGCTCGACCGTGGTCGTGGCTGACCAGCCCAGCTTCGTTTTCGCCTTGGCGCAGTCTCCGAGCAGCTGTTCTACTTCGGCGGGCCGGAAGTACCGCGGATCGATCTCGACAAAGTCCTTGTAATCAAGACCGAGGTGACCGAAGGCGAGTTCGCAGAACGTGCGGACGGAGATCATTTTCCCGGTCGAGACGACGTAATCGTCGCCCATCGGCTGCTGCACCATCCGCCACATCGCGTCGACGTAGTCCCCGGCATATCCCCAGTCGCGCATCGCATCGAGGTTGCCGAGGAACAGTTTCCGCTGCATGCCGAGCTTGATGCGGCCGACTGCACGGGTGATCTTGCGAGTCACAAACGTCTCGCCGCGGCGGGGACTCTCATGATTGAACAGAATGCCGCAGCTCGCGTGGATGTTGTAGCTCTCGCGATAGTTGATCGTGATCCAGTGGCCGAAGACCTTGGCGCAGCCGTATGGCGAGCGCGGGTAGAACGGCGTCGTTTCCCGCTGCGGAACCTCTTGCACCTGACCGAACATCTCGCTGGAGCTCGCCTGGTAGAAACGGACCTGTTTGCCGGACGCATCTTGGAAGCTGCGGAGCGCTTCCAGCAGATTGAGCGTGCCGATCGCGACGACTTCGGACGTGAAGATCGGCTGATCGAAACTCACCCGCACGTGGCTCTGGGCACCGAGGTTGTACACCTCGTCCGGCTTCACATCCTGGAGCAATCGTGAAAGGCCCGCACCATCAGAGAGGTCGCCGTAATGCAGTTTGAGCCGCGCGCTTCGTTCGTGGGGATCCTGATAGATGTGATCGATGCGGCTCGTGTTGAAACTCGCGGAGCGCCGAATGACGCCGTGCACTTCGTACCCCTTCGCAAGGAGAAGCTCGGCGAGATAGGAACCGTCCTGGCCTGTGATGCCGGTGATGAGGGCGCGTCGGGGACTGGACATGAAGGGCGTACCGTTTTGGTTCCAAAGAGCCGTAGGCAGAAACTGATGGGACAGGAAGCGGAGTATGACGGCTCGGGAGCCGGGGCGGGGGAGTCTACCGAACATGGACTGGGAGTCGGTCGCCCAGCGATCGTCCGGTCTGCGGTAAGGTCTGCGATCCGCCGCCCACCCCGCGGTTCGGTCGGCGGCCGCCCCGTCCTGTGAGCACAGCCGATGGACCTTTCAAAACAACGCATCGTGATCACCGGCGGTGCCGGATTCCTCGGCCGGGCCGTCATCGAAAGCCTTCGCCGTCGCGGGGCGGTCGACATCGCCATCCCGCGTCGGCGCGAGTTTGACCTGACGAACGAAGCGGACGTCGCACGCCTGTACGCCCAGATGCGCCCCGATGTCGTGCTGCACCTCGCCGCCGAAGTCGGCGGGATCGGCGCGAACATGGACAATCCGGGGCGCTACTTCTTCGCCAACATGGCGATGGCCCTGCACCTGATCGAGCACGCCCGCATCAACAAGCTGAAGAAGTTCGTCCAGGTCGGAACCATCTGCGCGTACCCGAAGTTCACGCCGGTGCCGTTTCGTGAGGAGGAACTTTGGAACGGCTATCCCGAGGAGACCAACGCGCCATACGGCGTCGCGAAGAAAGCGGCGATGGTCATGCTCGACGGGTACCGCCGGCAGTACGGGTTGAACAGCTCGTATCTCTTGCCCGTCAATCTGTACGGACCGTGGGACAACTTCGATCTGCACACATCGCACGTGATTCCCGCGCTGATCCGCAAGTGTGTCGAGGCGATCGACGGCGGCCGCAGCGAAATCATCTGCTGGGGAACCGGCGCCGCGAGCCGCGAGTTTCTCTATGTGGACGACGCCGGCGAAGGCGTGGTGCGCGCGGCGGAAGTGATGGACGAACCCCTGCCCATCAACCTCGGGACCAACATGGAGATCACGATCAAGGATCTCGTCACGCTCATTGCGAAACTCACGGGTTTCCACGGGGCGATCCGCTGGGACAGCACCAAGCCGGACGGTCAGCCGCGCCGCTGTCTCGACACATCGCGCGCCGCGAAGCTCCTCGACTGGCGGGCCAAGGTCGGGTTCGAGGAAGGGCTGAAGCGAACCATCGAATGGTTTCGCTCGCGCCCGTCGAACTGAACCAGCATGCGGATCCTGCTCCTCAACCAAGTCTTCTACCCCGACTCGGCGGCCACTGCGCAGCACGGCTGGGATCTCGCGCAGCATCTTGTTGCCGCGGGTCACGAGGTGACGGCGATCGCGTCGCGCTCGCTCTACGGAAACACCGGCGCGTCACTCGCCAAGGAAGAGACGGTCGGCGGTGTGCGGATCGTGCGGGTCGGCAAGAGCCTGTTTGGAAAGAAAGGGTTTCTGGCCCGCGCGGTCGACTTCGCGCTGTTCTACGTCGCCAGCCTGTGGGCCGTCATTCGACTGCCGCGGCACGACGTGATCGTGTGCTTCACCACGCCGCCCTTCATCGCATACGCCGGTCTGCTTCTGCGGGCGTGGAAAGGCACGAAGTGCGTGCAGTGGGTGATGGATCTCTATCCGGATGTTGCGATCGAGTTCGGCGCGATGCGGCGTGGCTCGCTCGCGGCTCGCCTCTTGGAACGAATCGGCGTGCGCATGAGCCGAAAGTGCGACGCATCGGTCGTCCTTGGTCGTTGCATGCGCGATCGGGTCATCGCCAAAGGTGTTCCGGCCGAGAAGGTTCATCTGATCAACGTCTGGTCGGACGCGGAGGAACTGCAACCGGTTGATCGATCGGAGAACCGGTTCCGCCGCGACTGGGAGATCGGCAACCGCTTCCTGGTCATGTACTCCGGCAACTTCGGCATCGGTCATGACATCGACACGTTTCTGCGAGCAGCAGAACGGCTTCGCGGCGATGACCGGGTGCGATTCGCATTCGTGGGCAGCGGCAAGCGCAAAGGAGAGGTGGAAGACTTCGTTCGTGCGCGGGGATTGCCGAACTGCATTCTCGCGGGAGTCCAGCCGCGGGAACGCCTCGCCGAACTTTTGTCGGCCGCCGACGCCCATCTGGTCACGCTGCTCGATGCGTCGGCAGGCCTGATGGTGCCGAGCAAGTTCTACGGCATCTTGGCCGTGTCGCGCGCCGTGCTGTACGTCGGCCCCCAATGCTCTGAGGTTGGCCTCACAATCAACGAGACCGGATGCGGTACCACGGACTGCATTGGCGACGTGGAATCACTGACAGCGCATATCGGCACCTTTGCCGCAGCACCGGGCACAGCAGCGGAGTGTGGGAGACGAGGGCGTGACGCGCTCGTGAAGCAGTTCAGCCGATCGATCGCTTGTGATCGCTGGGCTTGGCTTCTCGAAACAGTGCACGGCCAAAGGCAATCAGGTTCAGGCTCTCAACTGAGAGGATGAAATGTCGGACACCCAGCAGGCCAACGAACCGAGTCCTCGGCAATCGCTTCTTGCTCAAGCCAAGGCTGGCGCCATTCGTTGCCCGATTTGCGTCGGGCGCGCCGAAGCACACTTCGTCGCGGGGGCGCATCACATGTTCCGATGCATCTCCTGCCGCAACGCGTTCGTCGCGCCCATGCCGGATGAGAGCTATCTCGCCGATTTTTATTCGAACTATCACGTCGGCGAAGGTGACGACGGCAACTATGCGAATGAAGCGAAAATGCGAGCCCGTCACCCCGCGCAGATCGCGCTCGTGCGCGCCCACACCGGTGGTGATCCGGGACGGCTGCTCGACATCGGCTGTGGGAAAGGATTCTTTCTCCGAGAGTGCGTGGATCAGGGCATTGCGTGCGCCGGCATTGAACTTTCGGATACGGCGGCCGATTACGCGCGGCGCGAGCTTGGATTGGATGTGATCGCGGGACGCCTCGACGAAATCGGCTCCGCGCCCGCGGATCGCAAGCCGGCGTTGCTGACATCCTCGCTCTACGCAAGCGAAGGCGCGTTCGACACGGCGACGATGTGGGGCGTCATCGAACATCTGCGCGACCCACTCAAGATGCTGTGCGCGACCGCGCGCGTATTGAGGCCGGGAGGCAAGCTGTTCGTCCAGACAGGCATCGGAGATGATTGGCTTGAACGGCTGCTTCCCGGTGTCAACCAGTGGTATGACCCGCCGCAGCACCTGTTCGTCTTCTCCGCGCCTGGCATCCAGGCGTGCGGCGAGCGCGCGGGATTCGATCTCGCGCACATCGACTGCTGGTACGAATACTCGCAATCGCGGCGCGTCGTAAAGTTCGTCCGCAACGGCGCGACGGCGTTCATGCTGCGTGCCGTGGCAACGCTCGGTCGGCTGGCCAGGCCGCCGTTTCAAGTGACGAAGTTCCCGCTGGCGCTTGATATGTTCGCGGTGTTCACGAAGCGATGACGGCGCACGATGCCAGCTGTGAAGTAGACTCGCAGCCCGGATGACTTTTGCCACGGACTGTTAAGATCACACGTGACGCCGGAGTGAAGCGTGGCACTGCGACCTGGAGATGTCCAACTGGCGATTGTGCACGTCTCGGACCTCCATTGCGGCGAGTCGCCGGCGGATGAGATCCTGGAAGGTGCGGTCGCTGATCTGCGATCCGAGGCCTTGGCCGCCGGTGGTGGCCGCAGCGAGATTAGCGCCATCGAGGATCTCGCGTCGCTGCTTCCCGGTGCGGGAAAGGCGCAGGAGCAGGAGGTTGCACTCCTGTCGATCGCCATCGACTCGCGACTGCAGTCGATCTGCGACGGTGAGAACGTACCGATCGCGTGTGTTGTGAGCGGAGACTTGACGCGCTGGGGACGGCGCTCGGAGTTCCGCAATGCGCACCGCGTCATCACCTCGCGGACGGAGACGGTCACGACGCGGTTCCATCAGGACACTCGTGCAGCCGGGCTTGGCTTCGCGAGCTCGGCGCGGATACCGGGAAATCACGATCATTTCGCCGGGGACAGTCTCGCGCTGCAGGACCTGCTCCTCCGGCCGTGTCGACGAAACGCGGTGATTCACACGTACGGCGAACTCGGGTTTCATCCGAGCGGTGCTCGCGATCCGGGCGGCGCGGCGTGGGGGCCGGTCGATCTGGCGACGAGGGATGAAGACCTGTGCGTCCGGCTGCTCGGTGTCGACTCCAACTCCGGGTATGCCGACCGGTCGCAGGAGGATTTCGACTTCGGCACGGAGGCTCGCCTCGCGCCGGAACTTCCTGCCTGGCTGGTCGAGGCCGCACTCGCGCCGTGCGCGCAGGCGCGTTGCATGCGCGCGCTGCTGCATCACCACCCGCTCCATGCGGTGAACTTCGCCACCGCCCGCTCCGATGTCATCGCGCTGCGGAACTGCTGCATTGAAGCGGACATCGCCGCCATTTTCAGCGGTCATGAGCATCGATTTCATGTCGGCGAAATCGGGCTGAGCCGCGACGGGATGCGGATCCGCAGCTTCATGGCGCCGTCTGCGCTGCAACTCGCATCGGTGGTCGCACTCGTACGACACGTGGAATCGTCACTCACCCGCATCTCGTCAACCAGCGCGCGGCTCGAGCGCGCGATCCAGTCCTTGGTGCGCGTGCTCAAGCCGCGTGCGGAGTGCGGCGCGCTGATCCACGTCATCGGCTGGCGCGATGCGAGACGGGTCGAACTCCAATGGGACGTGCACTGGGTTTCACTCGGGAATGCCGCCCGCGTGCTCATCGCCGCGAAGAACGGGCACGTCGAATCGATCTTCTATCCGATGCGGGGAAGCGGTTGAGTACTGCCCTTACGCGCAGGCCGACGACGCGAGCCGGGCGGCGACCGCGGCGCTGACCGGAGCTGCCAGCATCTCCTCGAGCTGCAGCATGGTTTCTTTCTGCTCGATCTCGATCGGGAGGACGGCGAGCACCATGAACGTTTCGCCGTGGTTCGTCATGCGCACCGTTCCAGCAAGGTCGAGCAGTCCCTGCTGCAGTTCGGACAGCAGATGGTCGGCCAGGTAGGTCCGGACATCGATTCGATCCGTACCAAGTTCCGCGGGAATCGCCGCTTCGATCTCGTGACCGACTGGCCACGCCAGTTGCTCCGGCCTGCTTCGAGGCCCGCGCGGCAGCACGGAAATCACACCACCTGCGGTCGGGCGGCGCCAGTCGACGCATGCCCACCACAGCCCCTGTGACGCACTCTGGCGATCCTGCACTTCCTTGCGCAGGCGGATCGCCGCCATGCGGAGGCAGCCGGCGATCGCCGCGCTGACCGCCGGCAGCGCAAGGCCCTTGGCCGTCGCGACGAATCGTTCGGCACTGGCGTCGCACTCGTTCCGGAAGCTCTGCTCGTCCCATTCCAATTGACGAATGAGGTTGACCGCCCGATCCACATTTCGGGGAAGAGGTGATGCTGCGGGGATCCGAGCCAGTCGTCGATTGATACGAGTCATGCCAACCTCCGCAGAAGAGCGCGCAGACTCCGTGAGCCGCATGGCGCCTTGAGGAATATCCGATCGGACCTCATCTGCAATCCGGCGATGGAGCCGGTGCAGAAACACCCGCCAGTACCGGCTTGTCCTGCCCGCGAGCCGTGCGTACTGCGACGCCCAGTCGGCGTCATCGGCGCGCAGGGCATGAAATGCGAGAACGTCCTGCGCTCTGGACGGCAGTGAACGAAGAAAGGTGCAGACACGCTCGCGCTCGTCATCTGTCAGTGGCGTCTGCTCGAGCGAGTGTCCTGAATCCAGCGACAAATCCAGACGCACCAGACCCATGACGCGCTCCCGGAGCAGCGTCTTCGCCGTGTTGCCCGCGATACCGAGCAGCCAACTCACCACGTCCGCGCGATCGGGCTGATACCGATCCCGCTTCAACCAGGCTCGGGCGAAGCTGGACCAGACGACCTCATCGACTTCGGACGGGTGCAGCGCGTTGAACCGTCGAGCGACTGCGACGCGCACCACGGGCTCCAAGCGGCGAACTGCGACGGCGAATTCGTCGCGCGACATCGCACCCCAGCGAGCACCCAGCTGGTCCAGATCGCGCGGCTGGAGCGCGACCAGACTGGACAGGCCGCCCGCCTCGTCGATGCTCGATGCTGAAGAATTGGTCTGGTTCGTGGCGCTCATGAGTAACGTCGGGTGCGGGAGGGTCATCCCGTCTGCATCTACCCCCTCCCTCCGTTCCCAGTACGGCAGAGCGTTTCACCGTTGAGGGTTCGAACCGGCAGTTTCGTCCGCCAAGACCGCAAATCCGGTTATGAGCCCCCGCCCTTCGCCTTCATGTTCGGCAAGCCGGGGATGTTCTGCCCTTCGGCCAGCCGGTGCAGCTTGTCGCGGAACAGCACGCTGATCATGTACTCGTAGTTCGCCATCAGGCAGGCGAGATGGAATCCGGCCCGGCCGTCCAGGAATCCGAGCCGCAGAAAGTACATGTAGAGAAACCGCAGCATCGGCCGACCGGGAATGCGCGGCCACACCGTGCGCCGGATCATCTGCCGCCAACGGAGGTGATCCTTGAACATCCGATGCGGATCGGCACCGCCGCCCGCGCCGAAATGCGCTCGCACCCATTCGTCGCTTTCCAGATCGGCGTAGCGCACATGCTTCGTGATGTACTCGCTGATCGACTCGCGACGGATGTGCAGCATCTCGCCTTTGAGGTAATTCGTCGGACCGTCGCAGAGCATGTGCTCGTGAACGGCGCGGTCTTCGTAACGGCAGCGCCCACGCCGGAAAAACCGCAAATTCCACGACGGGTAGAGGCCGCCGTTGCGAACAGCGCGCCCCATGAACAAGACGACGCGGTTGACGAAGAATCCTGCCGTCGCCTGTTCGCTGGCCGCGACCTCCAGCAGCTCCTTGCGAAGCTTGGGGGTGATGCGTTCATCGGCATCGAGAATGAAAATCCAGTCGGCAGTGAAAGGAAGATTGTCGAGCGCCCAGTTCTTCTGCCGGGCATATCCCTCCCACGCGTGTTCGACCACCGTCGCGCCGGCCTTGCGCGCCATCTCCTGCGTCCCGTCGGTCGAACACGAGTCCAAAACAAACACCGGTCCGACAGCGATCGCGTTGAGCACAGTTTCTTCAATGTGCGCTGACTCGTTGAATGTCGGAATCAGGATTTCGACGGAAGGCTGGCTCATGCGCGGTCCTGTTCCAGCATTCGCGCGGCGAGCGCATCGGTGCGCTCTCGCCAGTGACGGCGCTGCTCCTTCAGTTTGAGTTCGATCCAGTACTCGTACATCGAGATCATGGCCGCGTAGTGAAATCCGGCGGCGCCGTCGAGAATCGCAAGACGCACGAAGTACATGTACAGAAAGCGGACGAGAGCTCGAAACGGCGGGAAGAAGCTGAGGTTCTTGATCGCGCGCCGCCGGACTGACTTCTCCTGGTCGAATGCGAGCTTGATCTGCGCGCGGAGCCCGCCGGCCACGACGCGCGTGGCCTCGCGAGCTTCCAGCTGCGAATAGGAGTTGTGCTTCTGGAACCACGGCACCAGCCCCTTGTTGAAGCTGTAGTGAATGAAGTGCGTGCGCAGCTCTCCCAGCGAACCGTCCACGACCGGGTGCGCGTTCACTTCACGGTCCTCGTAGCGGACCTTTTCTGGGCGAAACAGACGCAGAATCCAGACGGGATAGATCCCGCCGCGCCGGATCCAGCGCCCGAGAAACATGTTCTTGTAACGGAGTCGATAGGCGACATGCGGGAGTGAACTGTCGTTGGTCGTCGCGATGAGCTCGTCGCGCAGCTCGACGGGCATGCGCTCGTCGGCATCGGAGTAATACACCCACGGATACTTGAACGGAATGTTGCGCAGCGCCCAGTTGGAGTGCGCCGACCAGTTGTCGAACTTCCGCTGAATGATGCGGACGTTGGGAAACTGTGCGGCGATCTCGAGCGTGCGATCCGTGGAATAGCTGTCAAAAAGCACGACGTCGTCCGTGAAGTCGAAGCAGCGAAGACACGCTTCCAGATTGACTTCCTCGTCCTTCGTCAGCACGAGAATGCTCACGGGGACTTTGCCGGCTGGCAGGGCGACGCGAAAGCTGCTGCTCGCGGGCGGCGAGTCGGTGGCGGCTCGAGTCACGCTGGGCTTCCTCGATGGTCGGTCTGCTGTGGATGCGGCCGCGGCTTGATGACCCGCGCCGGGTTGCCCGCGACGATCATCGCCGGCGGCACGTCACGCATCACGACGGACCGCGCGCCGACGAGCGCATTGTCACCGACGGTGACGTCAGGCCCGATGAACGCGTCCGCGCAGACCCAGACGCCGCGGCCGATCGTGATGAATGACCGGAGCAGTGGCAAGTCGTCGCGATGGTAATCGTGCGTTCCGGCGCAGAGGTGGACTCGTTGCGATACGACGGTGTGCTCACCAATGCGGATCGGCCCGAGGTTGTAGACCAGCACTTCGTCAGCGATCGCGCTGTGCGCACCCATGGTGAGCAGCCAGGGATGCTGCACTCGGGCCGAGCGGCGCACGACGGCGGTCGGATGAAGTTGCGCGCCGAACCGGCCGAGCAACCAGGTCCGCCAGCGATTGGCCCTGCGGGGAGACCAACGGAAAACGGTGGCGCACACCACTTCCCAGATCGCGCGGCGCAGATACTCGCTTGTCGGGTACGGACGGCTCGCAGTCTTGTCGAGCCGCTGGTAGAGCGTTGGCGCGGGCGGCGCCGCGCCCGCGGCGGGCTGCGGAGGTACACCCGGCGAAGGAGAAACGGAGTTGCTCATCGAACCGCTGATGCCTCCGCGGCGGCCCAGCGCACCGTCGCTTCAATTCCTTCGGCAAATGCGGTCACTGGCTCGTACGCGAGCAGCGCCCGCGCCTTGCCGATGTCGGCGACGGAGTCCCGTACGTCGCCCGCGCGCGGCGCGGCGAATGCGGGCGCGTTCGGCTGTCCGAGCACCTTCGCGATACCGGCGATCGTCTCGAGCAGGCTGACGCGGACGCCCGTGCCGATGTTCAGCACTTCGCCGGGGAACGTGCGCGGCGAGGCGGCAGCCAGAAGATTGGCGTGGACGACGTTGCTGATGTACGTGAAGTCGCGCGTCTGCTGGCCGTCGCCGAACACCGTCGGCTGGCGGCCGCTCGCGAGGATGTCCGTGAACGCGCTGATCGCGGCCGCGTACGCGGATTTCGGATCCTGATGCGGCCCAAAAATGTTGAAGTATCGCAGCGAAACCGTGGAGATCGGATAGCACCGGGCAAACGCGGCGAGCAGCACTTCGCCGGCGACCTTGCTCGCGGCATACGGAGAGCGGCAGTCGGTCGGATCGATCTCGCGACTCGGCAGCGTGGGCTCGCCGCCGTACGCCGCGGCACTCGCGGCGAAGAGCACGCGCCGCACCTTTGCGGCAACGGCTTCTTCCAGCACGCATTCCGTACCCAGAATGTTCACCTCGGCGCATCGGCCGGGCTGCTCCACGCTCTGCGGCACGCTGACCATCGCAGCTTCATGAAAGACCGTCTCGCATCCGTCGACCGCGCGGCGCACGAGCGCCCGATCGGTGACAGAGCCTTCGAAAAAGGTCGCCTGTCCCGGAACGCGATGGCGATGCCCGGATGAAAGGTCATCGATTACGCGGACCTCTGCGCCGAGCGAACAGAGCGCCTCGGCGAGGTGCCCTCCGATGAAGCCCGCGCCGCCCGTCACAAGGACGCGGCGGCCTCGAAAAGCGTCGCGATACGGCTGAGATCGGAGTTCGTAGGGCATGTGGACCAGTGAGGGGGACAACTATACAGAGGGGGACGCGTCGATATCGGCGATTCGACGGATCGACTGGCACTGCTCGATGGCTTGGCATCAACAAGGGTGTCGGGAACACACGGCGGCACCCGATACGATCCGCCGTCTATGCCCTCTACGCCTGATCTGAAGCTGCATAACTCGCTCACGAAAACGCTCGAGCGATTCACTCCGATTGACCCGACCCGGCACACGGTGACGTTCTATTCCTGCGGGCCGACGGTCTACGACTACGCTCACATCGGGAACTTCCGTTCGTTCCTGAATGCAGATGTTTTGCGCCGGACGCTGGAGTTTCTCGGCTTCCAGGTGCGGCACGTGATGAACATCACGGACGTCGGCCACATGACGGAGGACGCGAACGCCGACGGCGGAGGCGAGGACCGCATGGCCGTCGCCGGTCGGAGGCTGCTGGAAGCGAAGAAGGCCGGCAAGCTCCCCGCGGGAGCGTCGATCGATCCGAACGATCCGTATGCGATCGCTGACTTTTATGCCCAGGCGTTTCTGGAGGACTCGAAGACGCTCGGATTGAAGGTGGCGATCGATCGCGACCGCGATCCCGCGCTGATGCCGCGTCCGACGCGTTACGTCGCGGAGATGATCTCCCTCGTCGAACGCCTGATGGCGCGGGGTCACGCGTACGTCGGTCGAGACGGCGTTGTGTACTTCGACGTGCGATCGTTCCCGGCGTACGGACAGCTTTCCGGCAACACGCTCGATCAACTGAAGGAAGGTGCCGGCGAACGGATCACCGCCGGCAATCAGGCGAACAAGCGGAACCCGGCGGACTTCATGCTGTGGAAGCCGGACCCGACGCACATCATGCGCTGGCCGAGTCCGTGGGGCGAAGGCTATCCAGGCTGGCATCTGGAGTGTTCGGCGATGGCCGCGGCGCTGCTCGGTGAAGAGATCGATCTGCATTCGGGCGGCGAAGACAACATTTTTCCGCATCATGAATGCGAGATCGCGCAAAGCTGCGGCGCGAGCGGTCACAAGCACTTCGCGCGCCACTGGTTCCACACTCGCCATCTGCTGGTCGAAGGCGAGAAAATGAGCAAGAGCGCGGGGAACTTCTTTACCGCGCGCGATCTGTTTGCCAAGGGTGTGACGCCCGCTGCACTGCGTCTCGAACTCGTGCGCACGCACTACAGCATCAATGCCAATTTCACACTGCAGGGCATCGCCGATTGCCAGCGCCAGATTGATCGCTGGTCGCGCGCGTACGACGCGCTGAAACTCGCGGGCGGCAACGGAGCTCCGGATGCGTCAAAGCCCGCGGGCCCGCTGGAGCACGGTCTCGTCGAGTTCACGGATGCGCTGTGCGATAACTTGAATCTTGCCGTTGCGACGGCAGTGGTGAATCAGGCAATCGGCGAAGACGCAAGCGGCGCGTGCGCGGTGCGCGAGCGTAAGGCAATGGAGCGCATGAATTCTGTCCTCGGTGTCCTCGAGCGCAATCACCCGGTCGCGACGGCCGACCACGGAGCGCTGGAGACGAAGGTCGATGAACTGCTCGTCCGGCGCACCGCAGCGCGAGCTGCGAAGAATTGGGCGGAGAGCGACCGTGTGCGCGACGAATTGATCGCGATGGGTGTGGCGATCAAGGACGGTCCGCAGGGAACGACGTGGTCGCGAATTGTGCGATGAAGGACGAATCCCGCGAAGAGGTCTTCACGCATCGTGAGCATCGCTGGCTGCTGATCCTGCCGCAGTCGTCCGACGCGCTGATCAGCGATGTCGAGTTCGCGCGCGATGAGCGATTGCCGTACTGGGCCGATCTCTGGCCGTCTTCCAAAGCGCTGACACGCCATCTGCTCGACGCGCCGCTTGCAGCATGCGACGTGCTGGAGATCGGCTGCGGTGTCGGTCTCGCATCGTTGGCCGTTCATGCGACCGGCGGGGACCCGATCGCGACCGACTACGAGGCGGAGGCGCTGCGGTTTGCCACCCGCAATGTTGCGGCCAACGGCTTCGGACCGCTGCGCACGATGGAGCTCGACTGGCGCACGCCTCCTGCCGATCTGCACGCGGACGTGGTCATCGGCGCCGACGTGCTCTACGAGCGGCGCAACGCGGAAGCGATCGCGGCGTTTCTTCCGCGCGTCGTACGGCCGAACGGTCGCGCGATTCTTGCTGATCCGCAGCGACCGTGGCGCGCGACGTTCGTCGACGCGCTTGGTGGGCGCGGCTGGACGGTGACGGAGTCAGCGACTGGCGACGAGAACGGACCGACCGGGAGGCCCACACCGATCGTTCTGCTGATCTGCCGACCGCCGGTTGCGAGTACTGTGCCCGCGTGAACGCTCCGCAGCGACCGACAATCGGGCTGGTCGGTGGAATCGGAAGCGGCAAGAGCACGGTCGCCGCAAACTTCCGCGACGCGGGATGCGTGGTATGCAACTCCGACGAGTTGGCGCGGGCGGCGCTCGACGATCCCGCCATCCGCGCCACGCTCGCCGCATGGTGGGGACCTTCGATCGTCGACCCGGCCGGTGTGCGGGAGGGCAAGGTTGATCGTTCGGCTGTCGCGAAGATCGTGTTCACGAACCTTGACGAGCGCCAGCGCCTTGAGCACCTCGTCCACCCGTGGATCGAACGCGCTCGCCGCGCGCAGTTCGATGCCGCACCGGCTTCGACGGTCGCCTTGGTCATTGACGCTCCGCTGCTTCTGGAGGTCGGACTCGACAGCGAGTGCGATGCGGTGGTCTTCGTGGATGCCCCGGCGGTGGAGCGGCTTCGCAGGGTTACCGAGAACCGGAACTGGCACGCGGAGGAACTCGCCCGCCGGGAGGCTGCACAATGGCCGCTTGACCGCAAGCGGGCGTCAGCGGATTATGTGATCCGCAACGAGGGCACCCTCTCGTCGCTGCACGCTGAGGCGGATCGCGTACTTAAGGCGATTCTGGCGGAGTTCCGCCGGAAGAACGCGTAAGCGTGCCGTGGCGAACCCTTGCCTTCTGCTTCCTGACGAGCTCCGCCCGTGTCCGCGAGCGCCGTTCAAACTTCCTTCTACAACTGAGATCTGAGATTTTATGAGCAGCAAAGGTGGCCGTCGTCGGCGTCGCAAGGGTGGCAGTATCGGCGGCGGTAGTGGCGGAAGCAGCGGTCCCAACGGCGAGCGCGAGCGCTCGTTTGTGCCGACGATGAGCCTCGCTCCGGGGTCGGTCCCGACGGACGAGCAGCTCGAGGCCGAAGCGCTGGCGCTCGAACAGGAGATTCAGGGCAAGTACGACATCGCGAAGAAGGACGATCTCAATCTCGCGATGCTGCAGCGCATGACCGGTGAAGAGCTGGTCAAGATCGCGAAGAAAGAAGGCGTCGAAGACGTCACGCTCGCCAAGCAGAAGCTCGTGTTCGAGATCCTGAAGTCGCGCGCGAAGAAGCACGGCCTCATGGTCGCTGAGGGCACGCTCGAAGTCATGCCCGACGGCTTCGGGTTTCTGCGCAGTCCTGAATATTCGTATCTGCCCTGCGCCGACGATGTCTACGTCAGTCCGTCGCAGATCCGCCGCTTTGGACTGCGCAAAGGCCAGGTTGTCAAAGGACTCATCCGCCCGCCCAAGGAAGCAGAAACGTACTTCGCGCTGCTGCGCGTCGAGAGCGTGAACGGCCGCGACCCCAGCGTGCTGCACGAGCTGCCGACGTTTGAAAACCTCACGCCGCTGCACCCGAACAAACGCATTCAGCTTGAACTGCTTGGTCAGCCCAGCAAGATCGAGACGCGCATCATCGACATGGTGACGCCGCTCGGCTTTGGCCAGCGGGCGCTGATCGTCGCGCCGCCGCGCACCGGCAAGACGGTCATTCTCCAGCAGATCACGAACGCGATCGCGACGAATCATCCGGAGGCGTACATCATCGTGCTGCTCATCGACGAACGGCCGGAGGAAGTCACGGACTTCCGGCGCAACACGCCGAAGCGCGTGGAAGTCGTCGCCAGCACGTTCGATGAGGAAGCGAGCCGGCACATTCAGGTCGCCGAGATGGTCACCGAGAAGGCGCGGCGCATGGTCGAGTTCGGCGATCACGTCGTGATCCTGCTTGACTCGATCACGCGACTCGCACGCGGTTACAACAATGCGATGCCGACGTCGGGCAAGATCGGCTCGGGCGGCGTCGATAACGCTGCGTTGATCAAGCCGAAGAAGTTCTTCGGCTCCGCACGCAACATCGAGCACGGCGGGTCGCTCACGATCATCGGGACGGCGCTCGTTGACACCGGCAGCCGCGCGGACGAAGTCATCTTCGAAGAGTTCAAGGGCACCGGCAATGCCGAACTGCATCTGGACCGCAAGCTCGTCGAGAAGCGCATTTATCCGGCGATCGATGTCTCGGCGAGCGGCACGCGTCGCGAAGAGTTGCTGCTCGATCCGAAAGAGCACGAACTCATCGTTCGCTTGCGCAAAGTGATCAGCGACATGAACGTCGTGGAGGCAATGGAGCTGCTCAAGACCCGGGTCACGAAGACCAAGAGCAACGCCGAGTTCCTGATGACGATGAACATGGGCTGAGGCTGCCGAATCAGGGGCGTTTTTTGGCGCACGTTTCATCGAATCAGCCGGCCCCGGAGCCGGTTCGCGGCATGGGCAGATCGTTCGGCCGCGGCGCCGCCTTCCTTTCGATGGGCGCCATCGCATCGCGCTTCACGGGGGTCTTTTCGCAGGTCGTCCTCGGAGCGATCCTCACAAAGGAACAGTTCGGTGTCTTTGGCGTTGCACTGGGCGTCATGACGGTGACGGGCAGCCTGCGCGGCGGCGTCGTGCATCAGTATCTGCAGACGCTCTCGCCGGAGCGCTTCGAGAAGGAGGCGGGTGCGTACGTGCGCCTTGCGGCGTATGCGTGCGCGCTCGGTGCGATGGCGACGCTGATTGCGGCGATCGTCGTTCCGTATTGGCGACCGGAACCGGGACTGCGCGTCGTGCTGTTTGTCATGGCAGCGCACGCGCTCATGCCGTTCTTCAACAGTCCGCTGCGGGCCCGCATGCAGGTTGCCATGCGATTCGGCACCATGGCGACCGTCGACACGATCAACACGGCGCTGCGCACCGTCATCGCGATTCTGCTCGCGCTCTTCGGCGCCGGTCCGGCTGCGCTGGCCATTCCGCTGCTTGCCGGCGCGATGTTCGAAGCAGTCGTCTTCAGCAGCATCTTGCGCCTGCCGATCTTCTCGATGGCGGCGCGCGGCGCCGGCGGCACGCGCGACGCGTTCCGTACGGTGCGCTGGACCCTGCTGCTGGCGATCGCGTCCACGAGCGTCTTTCAGGGCGACTATCTGGCGGGGAGCCTGTTCGCGTCGTCCACCGTCGTCGGCGTGTACTACTTTGCGTACGGACTGTGCAATCAGTCTGGCGCTCTCGCGGCCAGCATGCTGGGCGAAGTCGTCGGCCCCGTGATCGCCCAGCTCCGCCACGATCCGCAGCGTCGCGCTGCCGCGGCGCTGCGCATTGCGCGGGGGATCGGCATTCTGCTGCCCGGTCTCGTGTTCGCGATCCCGGTGATCTTCCCGGAACTCGACCACCTGATCTGGAAGGGCGGATGGCAGGATGCTGCAACGACAAGTTTCCTGCTCTCGGCGCAGGTCACGTTGCTGCTCACGACAACGCTCCTGTACGCGACGCGGCATGGGCAAGGGGATTTCCGATCGCCTGCGATCTTCGAATGCATGCGCGGTGCGGCGGTTCTCATCGGTGCCGGTCTTGGCGCATGGCTCTCGCCGACGCCGGAAGGAATCGCGCTCGGCGCACTTGGCATCGGCGGAACGACGAGCCTCGCCGTCGGAGCGTGGATCATCCGCTCGATGGGTGTCAGCGCAGCCACGGCTGTGCGTGTCATGCTCGGCGGACCGCTCGCGGGGTTCGCGCTGGCGGTCGGCCTGCGATACGGTCTTGATCAGATCCAGGGCTGGTCAGGGGCCGACGACGAGCACCGATGGCGGTGGGGCATAGAGGTCATTGTCGAGGGCATCGCATACGTGGCCCTCTATCTGCTCGCGGTCCGCGTGTTCTTTCACCGCGCACTCAAGGACATGCTCAGCGTCGCTCCCGCGCGGATCTCAAAGCCGCTGCGATTTCTTGCCTAACGGGTGGGGGCTGACCACCGCTCAGAAGATGGCGAGCGAGCACTCGGGATCGGTCGCGGCGCCGATCAACGAATCGTGCAGCACGTGCTCCGGCACCGGCGTTCGGTTCGCAAGCAGCGGCAGGTACGGCTTTGATCCGAGAAACGCTGCCCAGGCAGCAAACGTGCTCGGCGGACCAACGACGAGATCGCAACTCGCCAGCGCTGCGATGCTCTCGACGAAATGACCGCCCATCTCCTGCGAGCCGCTCGCTATGCGGATGTCGAGTCCTTCAAAGTCCGCCGTCATGATCGGCTCGTCGCTCGTCAAGAGGAACGCCACGCGGCGGTCGGGATACATCGTGCGGATGACCCGCAGCTTCTCCGCGAGTACCGCGGGCGGAATGTAGAACCGGCCGTTGCGATACACGCGATAGTCGGTCTGACGGCTGAGAACGCCGACGATCATGTCGTGTGACGCCCGCATGGCGTTCGGAAGAACGAGGCCTGGCGCGGCGAGCGGGCGGCGGATCATGAGATGCTCGCGCACCGCAGCAGCATGCTTCGCGAGCAGCGGCCACGAACCGATTCGCATCCCCGCCAGCCACGCGCCGCGATTGGCGGCGCAGAGTTCATTGAACGCAGGGCTCGCGAGATCGAGTCCTTCCGACCCGGTCTCGACGCGGACGATCGGCCGTTTGCCGGTTCGATCCCCGGCGCGCCGGACGATCGCCTGCAGGACGTAACCGAGCGCGCGGCGGGAAACAGGCTCGGGCACGCTCGTCACGATGCGTGCGACGAGGTCGAGCCGGGAGGGCCGTGGGGGATAGACGCCGGCGGGGGAACGGTCGTAGCCCTCGAGCAGCCGCATGTATGGCCAAGCTGCAAGATTGATGAGCTCGGCGTGCGGACTGTGCTCTTCGGCCCACGCGATGAGATGGGCGAATCGGAGCATCTGATTGCCGAAACGACCGCCACCGCCGAAGAAAATGAGAACCGTTTTGCCGGCGGAGCCTGCCATCGTCGGAAGTGTACGGAGCTCAGATGGCACTGCTGGCATCGTCGGCATCGGATCAGTTCAGTCTTCGAGCCAGCCGCTCGCTGCGAGCTGCGCGTCGATCGCCTCAGCCATGGCCGCATGGCCGGCGCGCGACGGATGGATGACATCGGCCATCACAGCGGAACCGTCCAGTCTCTTCCGCTCGATCAAGGACGGCCCGAGTTCCCACACGGGACAATCGTGGCGCGTCAGAGCAGCCCGGAGTCGGTCATGCGCGGGACGCGGCGCAGAGGCCGCCTGCTCATCGCGATCCCAACAGAGCGCGTACGCCACGTGGGGCACGGTGGTCACGAGTCGCTGATGCAGCGACTCCAGCGCGGCCAGCGACTGCTGCGCGAGCGCTTCGTCACCTTCGTCGCGCTTCGCGGGCAGCGTCCCGGGGAAGAGTCGCGGCCACACCAGTGACGCGACCTCCGTCCATGCGCACCACGGTGGCGAGGAGGGGCCGCCCGCACCCGTACTGTTTGGATCAGGCACGTCCACCAAGTCGTGCGAGGAGAGCACCACGATCGCAATGTCGGCGTCGAAGATGCCAAATCGCTCGATGAAGCCAAGCTGATTGGGAGGCCCCCAGCTGTTGGCTGAGGCGTTGATCACCAGGACGGGCCGGTTCAGCCGTTTCGCGAGCCGCGTCTCGAGGACTGCCGCCGCGGTTTCCGATTGATCGACATTGGATCCGCCGTTCGTCACGCTGTCGCCCACTATGAGGATCCGGAGTTCGCGCGGCTCCGACTTCGTCGCGGGGAACTCCCGGCCGCGGAGGCCCAGGCTGTTGGTCTCGATCTGCCGTCCAAACCGGCGGACGCTTTGGTTCGGCTGCATCCGGTACTCGAACGCAGGCTGACGTTCATACAGAATCGGCGTCCCGAATCCCCAGCCCGCACGCAAGGCCCCCTCGCCGATCCCGACGGCGAGTGCCGCGAGCAGGAAAGCGAAGAGGATTCGGCGGCGGGTGCGACGCATCGGGCGGTCGAGCGGAGTTCAGGAAGGCTGGTTCAGGGATTTTCGACCATCGGAGGCACACGGCCGAAGTATGCTTGCGTACAGAACATGGGCCGCTGCGGTTTGACCGTGACGTCCCAGACCACCTTCCCTGCCGACTGACGCTCGTTGCCCCCACACATGTCTTGGGCGTCGGTGCGGTGTTTCCGAAAGTGGATCGATGCAGTCCCGGCCGCTCGGCCGGGCATTACGGAGGTCCTTGTGGCCCAGTCGTTTTCGCGTCAGCTGCATGCTGGCAGGTTTCACCGCTCGGGACCTCGTCGCCTGCGGGGTATGTCGCTCATCGAGATCCTGACTGTCATCGGCGTCATCGCTGTCCTGATCGCGATCCTGCTTCCTGGTCTCAACATGGTGCGCAAGAACGCGCAGATGGCGAAGAGCCAGAGCAACCTGCGTCAGATCGCGACCTTCATGACGTCGTACGCCCAGGCGAATCGCGAAACCATCGTGCCGGCGGCGTTCGACTATTCCGCGCAGGCCAATGATCCGCGGGTGAAGGTCCGGCGGGAGTCGCCTCCCGGCATTGCTCCACCGCTCGGGGACGAATTGGTCGGAACATGGTCCGATATCTTGTGGACGGAGAACAAGCTCGGCCCGATCCTTGTCAACACCGGACCAGTGGCCGGCTACGACTACGCCTTCGATTCGCCTGACCGTGCCTTTTACGACAACGAGCCGGACTATGACGACAACGTCATGCGGTCCGCCGTCCGGATGAAGCGGAGCGCCGAGGGCACGGCCGCTCTCCCGTTCGGCACCGGCACCGAGATCAACGAGATTGGCCACCCAGGCTACTTCGCCTGCAACGAGTTCTTCGACATTCGCGCGCCGGGGTCGAAATGGTGGGTCACCGGTGAGATCAAGCGCCCATCGCTCTCGGTCTATCTCGTCGACAGTTATGCCGGGGAGATCACGGAGACGGTCGGTCTCAGCGACGCCACGCTCCAGTTGGAGCACGTCGACTACCGCTACCCGGGTGACATGACCCTGATGCTCTTTCTCGACGGTCATGTCGGGTTGGAGTCCGAGTGGAAGACGCTGCGGGACCTGGAAGCGAGTCGCCAGATCCGGTTTCGCGATCTCCACCTCCAGAACCCGTTCTGAAGCCGGTCTGTGTTGATCGGTTGGGGGTGCCGGGCATCGTCTCCGCCCTTGCCATCCGTCTGGCCTTCGCTACACTGTTTGCTCTACCGTCCCGCGAGGGGCGGTTTTTCTTCGGTCCAGTCTTGGTTGCCAGTCTTGGTTGCCAGTCTTGATTGCCAGCCTTGATTGCCAGCCTTGATTCTCAGTTGGGTACCCAGCTGGGATTTCATAGTCAGTCGCCGCCCTAGCTCAGTGGTAGAGCACACCCTTGGTAAGGGTGAGGTCGTGGGTTCAAGTCCCATGGGCGGCTTTCGCGGCGTCTCTGTGGACGCCGTCTCACGAACGGGACGGGGCCTTCAGCGCCGCCGCTCACATCGCACGCGAATTAAGTCGGAGACATAGCTATGGCGAAGGAAACATTCGTCCGCAAGAAGCCCCACGTGAACGTGGGCACCATCGGCCACGTCGATCACGGCAAGACCACGCTCACCGCGGCAATCACAGCCGTTCAGGCGGCCAAAGGCTTCAGCAAGCACGTCAGCTACGACGATGTTGCGAAGGCCTCGGCTTCTGAAGGTCGTCGAGACCCGACGAAGATCGTCACCATCGCCACCAGTCACGTCGAGTACGAGACGGCCAACCGTCACTACGCGCACGTCGACTGCCCGGGCCACGCCGACTATGTCAAGAACATGATCACCGGCGCGGCTCAGATGGACGGCGGCATCCTCGTCGTCTCGGCAGCTGACGGTCCCATGCCCCAGACGCGCGAGCACATCCTGCTCGCCCGTCAGGTCGGTGTGCCGAAGATCGTCGTCTTCCTGAACAAGGTCGACCTCGTTGACGATGCTGAGCTTCTCGATCTCATCGAGCTCGAGGTGCGCGAGCTCCTCAACAAGTACGACTTCCCCGGCGACACCACTCCGATCATTCGTGGCGCGGCGTTCCCCGCCCTCACGAACCCGAAGGACCCGGAGAAGAGCAAGTGCATCGCCGAACTCATGGACGCGCTCGACACGTTCGTGCCGGAGCCGGTCCGCGAGACCGACAAGCCGTTCCTCATGTCCGTGGAAGACGTCTTCTCGATCAAGGGCCGTGGCACAGTGTCCACGGGCCGTATCGAGCGTGGCATCGTCAAGGTCGGCGACGAAGTCGAAATCGTCGGCCTCCGTGCTGACACGAAGAAGACAGTCGTCACCGGCGTCGAAATGTTCCAGAAGACGCTCGATCACGGTCAGGCGGGCGACAACGTCGGCTGCCTCCTTCGTGGCGTTGAAAAGAACGACATCGAGCGCGGTCAGGTCATCTGCAAGCCGGGGACCATCAAGCCGCACACGCAGTTTGAGGCTCAGGTCTACGTCCTCACGAAGGAAGAAGGCGGTCGTCACACGCCGTTCTTCTCCGGCTACAAGCCGCAGTTCTACTTCCGCACCACCGACGTCACCGGCAAGCTCGAGCTTCTCGGCGGCGCCGAGATGTGCATGCCTGGCGACAACGTCGCGGTCCGAGTCGACCTCGAAGAGAAGCCGGTTGCGATGGAAGAGGGCGTCCGTTTCGCCGTCCGTGAAGGCGGTCGAACGGTCGGTTCAGGCGTCGTGACCAAGATCACTAAGTAAGAGATTACGAAGGAACGCTGGACCTCAGAGACAGACTCAAGTGCGAACGCCGGTGCCGGGGAATCCCCCCGGCACCGGCGCCTCATGCGAAGCAACTTGCGGACATCGGTAGCGACGCCTTCGGCGGTGCGCTGCTCGTGACCGAGCGAAGGACAAGGCAGTCAAATGGCCAAGAAGGCAACAGATCGCGAATACGTATGGCTGGTGTGCACCGAGACCGGTGACCAGAACTACCGGACAAACATCCGGGTCAAGGGTGGCATCGCGGAGAAGGTGAAGGAGGGCTTCATGAAGTACTGCCCTCGCCTTCGCAAGCACACGCTGCACAAGATCAAGCGGAAGTGAGCCAGACTTTCTGGTCGCCCGGGAACGCCGCGCGCAGCCGCGAAGTGCACTCGCGTATGCAGCGTGTCGCGAGGGACGCACAGAGCCGTCACGGCTGACATCGGTAGCGCCAGTAGCTCAATTGGTAGAGCAGCGGATTCCAAATCCGCAGGTCGAGTGTTCGATTCACTCCTGGCGCGTTCTCAAATCGAGTTTGGTTTTGATGGATGGACCATGACGCTGCAGGGACCGTAGCGCCGACGGCGGGCACTTGCAGCCGCGCGGCGCACGACAACCTGCGACTAGGATCGCGATCGTGAGCGGTCGCGAACGGCCCCCATGGGGGGCGATCAGTATCTGGAGCGCAGAATTTCTATGGCCTCAGGCATCTACAAGAGCGGACAGGGCTACTACACACGGATGGGGACGACCATCGGCGCAGGCCTGTTGTCCCTGCTGGGGCTGTGGTGGCTCTGGAAGTACGCGATTCAGATTCAGATCGAAGGCGTCAACGAGAACTACGTCGCCGCCGGCATCTGCCTTCTGGTAGGCGGCGTCATCACCGGGTTTCTCTACTACTTCGTCTTCAGCAAGCCCTCGACGGGCGACTTTCTCATCGCTACCGAAGGCGAGATGAAGAAGGTCAACTGGTCGACGCGCCGCGAGATCTTCGGTTCCACCGGAGTCGTGATCGGTGTGATGCTCGTGATGACTTGCTTCATCTACGTCGTCGATCTCATCTTCGTCCAGCTGTTCACCTACATCGGCGTGCTTGAAACCGGCATGTGACGACCCGCGCGCCTCCATGCACGAAGCCCGACTCAGATCCTTGGACGACCACATGATGGACAGCCTGACCAACAACTTGAGCGACAGCCCTTTTGAGGATCCCAAGGGCACGGATTCGGGTGTGGACTCCAACGAGGCGCCCGGCGTGGACGCGATGGATGACGCGGAGCAGGAATCGGATGTCGAAGCGGAGCTGGAGTCCGAAATCGATCAGAAGCAGGGGAAGAAGCTCGTGTCCGGCCGGGGGGCGAAGGCGTCCGGCGGCAGCACGCTGAAATCCGTCGGTGGCGTCGCGACCAGCAAGGCCATCACGCCGGGCGCGGGCAAGAAGGGCAAGGCCGCAGCCGCCGACAAGGAAGCAGCGGCCAAGGCCAACGAGGCCCGTGAAGCAGCCGGAGGAATTGACCCATTCGATCCGGCAGCAGATCTGCCGATGTATCGCGAGGGCATGGACTGGTTCGTGCTTCGCGTCGCGAGCAACAAGGAGTCGAGCGTGCGCGAGACGCTCCTTCGCAAGGTGCAGATCGAAGGCATGGAAACGCTCGTCGGCCGCATCATGGTGCCGACCGAAAAGACGAAGACGCTCAAGGGCGGCAAACAGCGTGTCACCGAGACGAAGCTCTATCCAGGCTACGTGTTCGTCGAGATGCGGCTGGAGCCGGACGGCCGCATCCCGCAGGATGTGTTCTTCCTGATCAAAGAAACCACGGGCGTCGGCGACTTCGTCGGCACCGCCGGTCGACCGACGCCGATGGCGCCGCACGAAGTCGAAAAGATGCTGTTCGATTCGCGCCGTCCGGAAGAGACGCCGCAGGTCAAGATGGAATTCGTCAAGGGCGATTCGATCACGATCAAAGAAGGCCCGTTCCAGAATTACGAAGGCTCGGTCGACGAAGTCCTCCCCGAGAAGGGGCTCGTCCGTGTGCTCGTCACGATCTTCGGTCGTCAGGCACCGATCGAGCTCGAGTACTGGCAGATCGCCAAAGCAGGCACCTGACCGCAGCGTGTGCGGCGTCGAATCAACGCCCTGCACATTCGAGACAACACCATGCCGCGACTCCACCGGATCCTTTCGCTCAAGAACGTGCTGGTGTGGGCACTCGCCGGCTTGGCGGCCGCAGGCTGCGTGGCGCGGAAGACGTTTCCGCCGACGACGGGCAAGTCGTATATCGATCCGAGTATCGCTCCGTTGCCGGGCATGATGGCGGCGGCGATCAAAGAGGGTCACGCCAGAAGTTCGGTCGCGGGCGGTGAGATTGTCTACAACCTCCCCGCGGGCATGCGCAAGCAGGCTTGGAAGCGGATCAGCGAATTGCTGCCCGAAGCCTCCAGGCCTTCAGTGCCGGGCGATCGGCAGGTCGTGTCCGTCGAGCAGGTGCGTCTCGACGGCTCCATCGGTCAAGTCGACATCCTCGTTCCGCAGGGCGACTACTTTCAGCTCTACACGCTCCACATGCAGGGAGCGATCTTCGATCCGTGGAAGGTGACGACGGCACAGCCGTGGACGATCCGGAACGAGCCGCCGGCGTGCAACAATCCATGGGCCAGTGAAAGCGGTTCCGCGGCGTCGGATGGCGACGCCTCGCCTGCAGACACGTCTGCGGATGAGAGCGCTGACACGGCGCGCAGATGACGGAGCAGATGACGGAACTGACGTCGCGCCGCGCGCATGCGTCCCATCGCTGCTGGACCAGGTACGTTCCGGCCACATGGGTGACACTTGCGTTCGGGCACATGGGTGACAAGTGAGCGGCGGTCGACGACTGTGCTCGGCATGCCGTGGAAGGAAACCTGTGCCGTGTCGGAACGAGTTCGTCTGG
>Ga0163148_10000085_pt1 | contig 109360 bp, 86 predicted proteins | sample OliLakLV19MP7P2_FD_148606 | JGI IMG/M metagenome (GOLD analysis project Ga0163148, IMG submission 148606) | Freshwater microbial mat bacterial communities from Lake Vanda, McMurdo Dry Valleys, Antarctica- Oligotrophic Lake LV.19.MP7.P2 | ecosystem: Environmental > Aquatic > Freshwater > Lake >...
TTCGTACAAGCATCAACCTTATTGCTGACAAGTTGCTCTCCAGCAGAGCTTGCTTACTCTTCAGGATGATGACCAAGTTTAACCATTTACTCCAACAAAGTCACCAACTATTTATCAGTACATTACCTTTTAAGGCAAGTGTTCGATTTTCATTCGTCACATTATGCAAATGCATTTCTATTGCATAACGTGGGTTAATTCTCGTACCAACTTATTTCCATCGCATTGATCGGACAAAAACCTCCGCCATCCGTATCGGTAAGGGTAACTGTAAATGTTGAAGCAATAGGGCTAATGGTGGTCCATTGAAGTGCCTGCGAAACATTGTTAGTAATGTCGTTTAAACTTTTCTGATCTCCATTCACGGCAACCATCATTGTATTTTTTCCATCGGTAGATACAAACGTGGTTCCACCATGAACACGGATTGTATATTGCACTGCATTATTGATTTGCAAAATTGAAAAACTTCTTGAAATTCCTTGCGCTGGCCCAGGCACATACCAATACTCTTTCATTGCATTATCTGGAAACACACCGGAATTAATACTGGTGGAAGTTCCCAAAGGTTGAGGTGTTAACGGGGAGTTAATGGCCAGGTCAAAGGTTGTAACCGTTCCATCAACTTGAATCAAATTTGACCATGTTACGCCAGCATCTGGAATGTTTGTGTAAGCATGATTCCACTTATCCGCTCCGGTAATTAAGGGAGCCGATGCACTTCCAAAGGAAATGAGTACCCGCTTTAATGTAGGTTCATTATCTGTAATGGTTAGCACATAATTAATATTGCCACCCGGCCGCACAACACCGCCCCCAGATGAAATGGTGAAAAAGATAATCCGATCGGGATTGTCAACCGCATTATCAATTGGTACTATTTTCAATTCGGCTGCGGTCGCGCCTTTCGCTACATTGATTACAATGTTGTTTCCTGATGCAGCCGGGGTAGTTGTAAAGTGTGTATTATAACTGGCCGTTGCAGAAGTAAAAGAGACTGTTACAGTTCCCGTTTCTGAAGCTGGAATTGAAAGTGCAATTGGCACTATTATTCCTGCGGCATTCGTTTCGGAAATACTTCCATCGGTAACCGGAAAGCTTGCAAACGAGGGGTTCTCATCCTCCTGAATAGTAACGGTTAGCTTCTTCACTACCCCTGCCTTTACCGATCCGGTAGTGGCGGTAATATCAAAAACAATTACATAGTTATCATGGAAAAACGCATCATCTTTAGCAACTATGGTTAGGCTTGTGCCCGTGGCGTTGTCCGGCACTGTTAAGGTAATAACATTAGCCGCCACAGCAGGCAGCGTGCTGAAATGATTGCCATACGTGGCATTGTTGGAGGCCCACGAAATAGTTATAGTGCCCGCCCCTTTGGTAGGCTGCGTAAATGGAATCTGAATGGTTATCCCTTCCAATGAATTTTCACTAACCGAAGCCGAACTCGTTTGAAAATTGGCGACCGCCTGGCTTTCATCTTCCTGAATGGTGAGTGTAATCAGCTTGCGCGAACCCAATGCAAAATTGGCTGTGGGGTTTGCAATCGTAAAGGTGATGGTGTTATCACCTTCATAAACATCATTGTTTACCGTGGCTATCGTAAACTTAGCGGTAGTAGCACCTGCGGCAATCGCTACCTCAAAGCTACCCGTGTTGCCGGATGGGTTAGTATTATAATCTTCCGTGTAAACTGCCGCACCACCCAATTGCACAGTAATAGTGCCGGCCGATATAGCTGGCCGCTCTAACTGAAGGGTAATGTCTACCGCATTGCCCTCAACAACACTTTGTGCATCAGCACTAAAGCTAACCTCCACCGGAGGCTCAGGATCGTCCTTACCGCACGATGCTAAAACAAGTAAAATTGAAAGTAAAACAAAACCTAGTGCTACCCTAAATTTGCTGGTGACGGCCCAGACTTGTGGAACGCGCATAATGCAGTGGATAATAATGTTAATGAAATGTAACACGTGTTGATCGTCCATTCCTATTACTTAGTAACCTTTATTTATTCAATCCTAGTTCAATCGATTAAATCAAGCATTCATGTAAATAATACCACTAAAAGTGTAATGGTTCAGTAACCGAAAATGTTGTTTTTTAGGCACCAATGTTACATTGACTTCAATAAAAACTTAACATCTTTTTTAACGGGTTAAACTATTGAAATACCTTAATTTTGTGGTTACTTTTGAGTTAGTTGGCGTATCAGGAGTATTATTGAATTCGTTTATTTTCTGGCTTTAATCTAAAAAACCTTACATGGTATCCCGTTGGCTTTTATCAGTTCTGCTTGTCTTTATAACCTCGCTCACTTCATATTCACAAATTATTCAAAGGTATGATAGTGGCTATACTTACCGTGAAGTAGTTGACGCTATTTGTGATGATCCCGACAATATGTGTAATTACTTTAAAAGCGTTGGTTGGAATGACAGTCAGATAAAACAGTACACGTATCGGGGAATGCAGGGCACTAATGTGGTAGAGTTTATGAACTGGCGCATGGTGTTTCCTTTAAACTACGACAACCTTAGAGCAGAAGGTTATCCAATTATTTTAATGCTACATGGTGGTGGCGAATCCGGCAGAAAATGGGGCGGCACTACTTTCTTGCCTACCGAAAATCGTTTTGACAATAATGGGTATAATGTTATCCATGGCGGGCAGGCACACTTAAATGCCGTAAACCGAAACCCAAATTTACCGAATGCATTTCCGGGCATTGTAATTTGGCCACAAGTAAGCTACAATGGCGCCTGGGAAAGTGGTTGGGATAATGGCAACCTAAGCCAGAATGCCAGAATGACGGCACAAATCCTTGAATGGGTTATCCAAGAATACAACGTTGACCCGGATAGGATTGCCGTACATGGTCTATCAAACGGAGGTAAAGGCTCGTGGGATATTGCCGCCAAACGGCCAGATTTGTTTGCCGCAGTGCTACCTATGTCGGGGGTTGGTTCCAATCTGGGCCCGATGGCTCAGGCGTTAGTAACTACTCCCCTTTGGCTTTTTCAAGGGGGCAACGATACAAACCCGCGGGCGCAAGCTGCAGTAGATTGGATTGCAGGGCTGCAACAGATTGGCGGTAACCCGCGCTACACGTTGTACCCAAACCTGGGGCATGGCACCTGGAACACCGCCTATGCCGAGCCGGACTTCTTTAGTTGGATACTGGAACAGAATAAAAAAAATATTTACGTGTACGGTGGCGACCCCAGCATTTGCCCCGGTGGTTCATTGAACCTTGGCTTCTCAGCAAACATGCTTGCTTACCAATGGGTAAAGGATGGTGTTGACATGCCTGGAGCCAATACAAGATTTTTGACAACTGCTATAAATGGCATTGGCACTTACAAGGTAAAGTATAAAAGAAGATTTGGGCCGGACGTATGGATTGAGTCAAATTCATTAGTTGTAGGCACAAAAGCTACTTCAACGTTTTCACCAACTTTAACAAATACAGGATCTATTGTACTTCCCATTAAGAGGGGTGCAGTCAATGTGGGAGGAGTAAACAACATCATAACATTTACTGTCGAGCCAGGATACGCCAGCTATTATTGGTTTAAAGATGGAAATCCAATGACGCCTGCAACAACAACGATAGGGACCAGATCAATTAGTAATAATAATGGTGCCCAAATCGATCAAGGTATTTATACTGTAAAAGTTCTTGAAGCCACTGGATGCGTTAGCTCCTCCTCAAATTCAATAAATGTTAGTTGGAATGATCCACAACCTGCTAATCCCCAACCAACAATCCCAACAATGACTCCAATTTCATCAACCTCCTTAAAAGTTGATTGGAGTGATGTGGCGGGAGAAACAGGATACGAAATCTGGCGCCTAAGACTCCCGACAGCAGGTTACAATTATGCTACCGGTTTGGGAGGTTACGTTGATCAATCATGGAGATTGTTAAAGATTTTACCAGAAAATACAATAACATACACAGATGAAGGCTTGCGACCACAAGCGCTTTACAAATATATGATTAGAGCTCTTCACTCAACCGGGGGTGCTACTTTCTCTTCTGAACCTCAGCCTAACGGAGTGCCTTTAGTGGATAGCGCTCCACCTACTGTTCCCCAAGATTTTGTCGTGAGTGATATTGAAGATACACAAGTAACGCTTTCGTGGGCACTTACAAGCGATAATGATGTTGTTAGTAAATATCAAATTTTTGATGGGGTCAATAAGTTCAATATTGCGTTGGGGAAAGATGTAATTGCCGACACAGTATATAATGGTGCACCGCTGTTTGATCTAGACTTAACAAATGCAAATCCTCCACCGCCAACAACTTTTATTCTTAAAAATCTTACACCCTTAACAACCTATTTTTTGAGCGTTAGAGCGGTTGATCATTCCGGAAATGTTTCAGCATTTAGTGACGTTATACCAATCACAACTAGCGCTCCTGATGCAAATGGAGTAAGCTATAAATATCATGAAACATCAAGCTCTATAAATACGGTTGGTACATTTAATTTCAATCTGATTCCAAAAAAAATTGGAACCTTAAATGTCAATACATCAGGTTCGGCTGACTATAGTGCAAGTTTATTGGCACCTAGGGACAGAGATACAAATATTGTTTTTGAATATCTTTCTAAGATCCAAATTGATATTCCGGGGATTTATACCTTTTACACTACATCTGATGACGGAAGTAGATTATTTATTGCAGGGCAAGAGGTTGTTAATAATGACGGTCCACACGGTATGCAAGAACGTTCGGGAACTTATAATTTTACTAGTTCTGGCAGATATGATTTTAGAGTTATCTTTGCCCAAGGAGGTGGCGGATCCGGTTTATTCTTTCATTATCAAGGGCCAACAGGTAGTGGTGTTGCAAAACAATTAATTCCAAACTCAAAATTATGGAGGCCAGGAACAGATCAAACGATTACTTATTACTTTAAAGCTTCTGGAGTAAATAATATTTTGACTTTATCAAATTGGGGCGCTAATCAGGATGGAAGTGGAACTGCCCCGACCAATTTTACTTCTAATTATCAAAAGTTTGTTCTAAGAAATAACTCCCCAACGCTAAGTGCTAGTTGGTCTGTTTCTGGTATAGGCTCCAAAGTTGTAGTTGAAAATGGCCAAACTTTTACAATAGGAGCCTCCGGTCAACTAACAGGAACACTTGAAGCTAACGACACAGGAGTAATTAATATAAATACTCCGACATCTACAGCGTTTCCAAAATTTGGCTTGCTCGCTGCTACATCTACAGTAAATTTTAATACTCCGGGAAATATGGAGCTCCCCATAGGATCATACGGTCACGTTAATCTTGGCTCCACGTCTTTCACAACCACATTTCCTATTAATACAACTTTAATAAAAGGAAATCTTGAAGTTGGGTCAGGCATAACGACAACGGGAAACTCGAATAATCAGTCCGTGATAAAGGTTGGTGGAAATATTTCTTTCAATAACGCAAATCCATTTCCATCAAATCCGCTTCAGAACTACTCACTCGTTTTCACAGGCAACAAAACCCACACCGTTAGTTTTGCCACTGCGGTTGCGCCAACCCTGTTTAGTATCCAAACGGATTTTGGTGATTCGGTAAACTTTACTAACCTGAGTGCCCAAACCTTTACGGTAGGCTCTAATCAGGGTGGCGGCTTAACGTTAAAAGGTGGCTCTACCTTAAACCTGGGCAATAACAATTTGACGATAATCGGCCGTGGTACCATTAACAACAATAATGAAACCGGAGCCTTGAGTATGCAAGGCGGAAACATTACACTTAACACAACCGCTACTCAAAACAACAGTCTATACTTTTCTGCCAATGCTTTTGTAAGCAACCTAATCACCAACACCCCGGCTGCAAACCGCGCAAGCATTTTAACTACACTTAACGTAAACAACTTAGTTACCGTAAACGGGGGTGAGTTGAATGCCGGAGAAGGGTATTTGGTGTTGCGCTCTATCTCAGATGCAGTGGGTGGAACAGCCCGTATTGGTCCGTTAGTGAATGGTGGTGCTAAAGTAACGGGTAAAATAAATGCGCAACGCTACATGAGTGGCGAGGGTCGTATCTATCGGTACATATCATCTCCTGTAAAAGGAATTACTGCAGCTACCTTGCAGCAACAAGGAATTCCTATTACAGGCAATTTTACAGGTGTCTCCACCGGGCCAGGCATAACCTCTGGTACCGCTTCCATGTTTCGGTATGTAGAACCAGGCTATGTTCAATTTCCGGCAGTAGGTAGTACCAACCTCGATACGCTAAGGCGGGGTGTTGGTTACACCCCTTTTATTCGCGAGGCTTCTGTCCCTACGGTTATGTCATTGGTTGGAGAACCCTATCAGGGAACAATTAATTTTACATTGATTGGCGGAACAGGTTCAGAGTTAAATGGATGGAATTTGCTTGGTAATCCATACGCGGCACCTGTTCAATGGACAGGCGGTTCAACGGGCGGCTGGACTATGACTGGACTCAATAACACGGCATACGTTCGAGAAAACTCAAATACAATATCTGGTGGTTTTATGTGGAAATCACATAATGGAATCACAGGGACTGGTGGTTGGAACGGTTTGATTGCACCCGGCCAAGCATTTTGGGTACGTGCCACCGCAGCAAATCCAACACTTACAATAAGCGAAAGTGCCAAAAAGATAACCGATGGCGCATTTTTTAGGGAAGATGGAAGTGTAGATAACACGTTAGAAATAATCATGACAAGCGCAACAGCACAAGATGCTGCCATCATTCAATTCATTGATGGTGCCACCCCGGCATTCGATACTAATATTGATGGAGCGAAACAAAGCAATAGTTTCTTCAACTTATCAACGCTTACTTCAGATAACAGAGCCCTTGTTATTAACCAAACAACTCTTAATTATTGTGCTCAGGAAATCAAGCTTCGCATTGTGAATGCGGCTGCAGGCACGTATGGATTATCTATCAATGGCCTGGATAATATTATCAGTGGCGACAAGGTTACACTGATCGATAATTTCTTACAGACAGAAAAGCTAATTAGCGAAGCCGAAAATCTTTCGTTTACCATCACAAGCGATGCAGCGTCTAAGGCCGATGGGCGGTTTACGTTGCGCTTCGCAAAACCGGAAGTCGTTTTAAATCAAACGTTGAAGTCGAACCCCGCGTGTGAGCAAACTAACGCATTAGTGTTGGTAGGCAATTCGCAGCCCGGTGTTAGCTATCAGGCCTTCTTTAATGGTGCGCCTGTAACGGAAGCCATAACAAGCATTGGCGGCATACTTGAAATTCCGGTAAACCCCGCGTTAGTTGGTTTTGGTACTACTACTCTTAATGTAAAAGGTGGTTTTAAAGGGTGCAACAGTTTTGATTTCCCTATGCAAGTTGCGGTAACACGCGATACGCTAACACAACCTGAAATTATTGCGGAGCCCTTAAAGCTAATAGCGAGCTCAGAAAATGCCAGCTATCAATGGTACTTCAATGGTGAAATTATGGATGGCCAAACAGAGCGCGCGCTATTGGCTCCGGCCGATGGTTTATATTTTGTTGAGGTAACTCTTTCATCATGCAGCAAAGTATCAGACACCGTGAGTTACGTTATTACCAGTATTGAAAAACCTAACCGCGCGCATCAGCTCTATCCTAACCCTACCCGCGATAAAGTGATTGTAGCGCTTGAGCAGGCCATTAACTTTGAATCGCTACGAGTTATCTCTTCGGTGGGTCAGATGATTGGTGTCCCCGTAACACGATTGAGTGCCGAAAGTGCCGAAGTTGATTTCATCAATTTACCGGTTGGTCTTTACTTACTACAGGTAAATGGGCAACACTATCGGGTGTTGAAAGAATAAGGTTGAAAAAAGATTTAACTATGGGCATCTCTAAAAACCCTTGCTCTCATTACCTCAACCCCTGTCCCTTCTAAAAGAGAAGGGTAAACGGAGTTTTTAGAGATGCTCTTATATTATACCCTGTTCAATATGAGCGGGGTATTTTTTTAATGCGCGTGCAGGGTTCATTTCAAATTATCAAATGCTCTTAATTACCTCACCCCGGCAAGCTGTTTGCAACTAGCATGATTTTCCTGCCCCTCTTCTAATGGAGAGGGGCAATGCTATGCCACCGCTTAACAAATGCTTTTAGGGGTAAGGTCAATAGTTCAAATGGAGGGGTCTGACGCCAGCTAGCTGTGTAACTTCAGTTAGTAATCAACTTTATCAATCCTATAGAAAATAGTATCTTGCTACAGTTGTTAATCACTACTAAACAAAGATGAAGTTTATCAAACGCCTAGCTATACTCGCCACTCTTTTTGTTGTAATGCTTCTTGTTGCCTACCTGATTCTAAATAAAAATCAGGAAAGTGACCCGATGGATGAAATTGCACGAAAACACGCGGTCGGAAAATTCATAAAGCTATCCGATGGCATTACTCATTATCAGGTGCTTGGTTCTTTGAACGATCGCACGCTTTTATTTATACATGGTGGCGGGGTTACAGGCTTTGAAGTGTGGTATAAAAATGCCTCGTACTTTGTTGAGCATGGATTTAGCGTATTGCTCTATGATTTGTATGGCCGTGGCTATAGCGACCGACTTTTAAATGAATACACACCAGAACTATTTAACAGGCAATTGAATGAGTTGCTCGATACGTTACAAATACAAGAACCCATTAGCGTGGTGAGTATGTCAATGGGTAGCATGATTGCGTTGGATTTTGCAGCCCAGAAACCTGACGCAATCCGAAAATTAATTATGATCGATCCGGCTATTACCGGAGACTACCGCGCCAACGCACTTTTAAAAATGCCCGTAGTTTCCAATCTGCTCATGACTTTATATTGGTATCCGAAGGCAATCGAAAATCAACGGAAGGAATTTGTGAGCCAACAAGTTTTTAAAAATTATGCTAAGCGTCTTGATTACTTTACCGGTTTTGCCGGCTACAAACATGCTAATTACTCGGTATGGATGCATGTGTTAAATCAAAATAAGTTGCCCCTGTTAGGTAAATTAAAAGAAAACACCGTAATGCTGATTTATGGAACCCGGGATCCGTATTTCCCAAAAGATAACGTTGATCTGTTCTTAAAAACTTACCCAACCCTGAAAGTGAGCGAAATTTATGATGCCGGGCACATGCCTCATTTGGAGCGGGCTACCGAAGTAAATCCTATTATACTTGAGTTTGTGTTTTAGCTTCGGGCAGCGAATACCAGTTTTCGATCAACCACAGAAAAGCGGGTATAAAAATCAACACCTGCGGCACCAGAAATAACCGTGTTTCAACAGCCGTGCTATAAGCGAGATGAATAAAAAACCACGCGGGGACAACTAGCCAAAACCATCTTTGTAAGACAACAGGCAAACGGGTAAGAAAAATAATTACAACCAGCGGTAGAAATGCAAAGGTTCCAATAAGCTCAGGATACATCGTTTTAAATTTTAGATTGAACACGAAAAAATCTAAAAATGTAGTCATCCCATGAATTCCTGCGGGGGGGCTGTATCCAAAATATAGTCTGACACCGACAAAGCCAATCGCGAATGCAACAACCGATGTGACCGTAATGCCAAATATTTTATAATTGATGCTAAATGGCTTCCATGTGATAAACTGAATGATAAGCATGCCCGGAATCAGCAGCGAGGTCTCGCGGTTAAGCGCAGCAAAAAACATCAGTGGAATTAGCCAAACTACCTGCGCCCGCATAATTAAGAGTGCTGCTAACAGGTAGAACAAGATATCAAAATATGTATTGAAAGAAAGATCGGAGCGAAAAACACTGTGCGAAAAGGAAAATGTCATGATCAAAATACCGGTGAGAATAAGCCAGGGATTGCGAATGTTGAGCGACTGAAAATAGCTTTTTGCAATATAGAATATAAGTAAGTTCTGTAGAAACCGAAAGAGCAGAAAGGAGAGAGGCTTATCAATACGACTGCTAACATTATTTAGCAGTTGGTGAAACCCTTCAACTAAATAGGTACTGAGAATTCGATACTGCCAAGGATTAAAAAATTCAGATTCTCCATCCAACATGCGTTGATGCCTAACTATTTGTTCTTCGATTGATATCGCGTTTAAATCAGTAGCTTGTTTATAAACCACATAAGAACTTAACAACATAAAACACACTAAAGTTAGCCACTTACTTCCTGAAGAATAGAATAATTTCATTTGATATAATTATCTTTCGAAAAGAAAAAAATAAAGGTAATGAATTACGATTTGATTGTAGTTGGAACTAGTTTCGCAGCTTCTTTTTTTCTGAAAAAATACCTTGAAAAGTCACCGGCCAATGTGCAGGTGCTTGTGCTTGAGCGCGGCCAATTTGAACCCCAGCGAGATCGAATAGCCCGTGCAAAAAAAATGCCCTTCGGTCAGGTTCCATTCGTAACGAGTACCGCCACAGGTGCCACATACATAAATGAAAATCCTGACAAGCCTTGGATTTTTGATCCAAGTTTTGGTGGCAGTTCTAATTGTTGGACCGGCTGCACACCGCGCTTTATGCCAAATGATTTCAAACTTCAATCTTTGTATGGTGTTGGAATGGATTGGCCAATAAGTTATGACGAGCTGGAACCGTATTACTGCGAAACCGAAGAAATCATGAGTATTTCAGGGCCAGAAGTTACTCCCTATCCGATGTCGAAGCCCTATCCTTTGCCAGCACATAAATTGAATACTGTCGATCATTTACTGCAAAAGCAACACAAGGAACTTTATATTAGCCAGCCAACGGCACGGGCAAGCAAACCGGGTACCCGCAATGCCTGTTGTGCCAGTTCCATTTGTCACTTGTGCCCGGTTGGGGCAAAGTTTACCATTGAAAATGGAATGATGCCCTTGTATGCCGATCCTCGTGTAACGGTTCGATACAACACTCAGGTAATTTCGCTGGATATTCAGGCTGGCCTTGCCAAAGGTGTACTAACTTTATCGGAAGGAAAAAATAAAAAGTTTGAGGGGAGTGCCATTGCATTGGGTGCTAATGCAATATTTAATGCACATATTTTATTGAATAGCGGAGATACCAACCAACACACAGGCTCCAATCTTTCTGAGCAGATTGGGTACTATGGGTATATTCATCTTCATGACCTTGATAATGTTGGCGGGAGTACCATTATAACCGCCAATGGGTTCATGCTTTATGATTTACCGAACCGAAAAGAGGCTGCATCCTGTCTTATCGAAAACCATAACGATACCTTTGTTAGAGCTGAGCCTGGAAAATGGAGAAAAATTGCCAAAATGAAATTTATTTTTGAGGATTTACCCAATCCACTAAGCCGGGTTCGGAAAGGTGAGCAAGATCATGTTCCAATTGTTGAATATCAAGGGCATAATGAATATGTAAACCGGGGTTATGACTATATGAAAAAAAAATTACCGGACTTATTATCCTCCTTGCCAGTGGAAGAAATTTTGTTGGATCAGAATGCACAGGTTTCTGAATCACATATTCTTGGAACAACCCGGATGAGTGCTACCGCTGCAACAGGTGTTGTGGACAAGCACTTGTTGCATCACACATACAGGAATGTTTTCGTTTTGGGAGGTAGCACATTTCCGGCAATCTCAGCGGCCAATCCAACACTCACGCTCTCGGCCCTATCATTATGGGCGGCAGACAAAAGTTTTTAAGTATGAAGCGGAGAACATTTATAAAAACAGGAATTGTTTTGGGTGGCGTTGGCCTATTGACGTTTCTCTCAGTGCCGTCATTTCAAAAGACAGTTAAAAAAATATTAATAAAAGATACCGCTCAATTAAAACTAGATGAGTCTGTTATTGATCAATTTCTAACGGATGCATCACGTGAGCAGTTCTGGTTGAGATTTAGTACGGCAAAAAGAATTATGATAATTAGTTATACCTACGCAGGCTTCATGAAGAGTATACTCCCCTATCACAATAAGTATGTTCGTTATCGAGGTCAAATTACCGGGCGATTCATGCACTCAACAGACTTTTTTATGAACAAGATGGATACAGAAAAACCAATTCAATACATCCAATTCTTTAATCCATACAAACAGCCTTGCAACAACCCTTTCGCAGTTATCCATTATCCCGAAACGGCTTAAAATATTTTTTTGTTGCTATAGATAACATTTCTTTATCCCCTTTAGAGTCGCCATAGGCAATAATTTCATCATAATCAGACAGAACTATTCGTTCACGAATTCTATTTACTTTCTCCTGGCCATTGCAGTTAGCGCCTTGTAGTTTTCCTGTTAACCGTTCATTAGTCTTTTCAAGAACAGTTGCTATTACCTCTATGTTATGCTTTATAGCCCATGGTAAAATCCAATCTTCAGGTGACGCTGACACGATTACAATTCTTGCTTGTTGCTTCTTATGTTCTTTTAACGCTTCTAATGCTGCGGGACGAATGAACCCCGGCAAAAGTTGATCGCAAAATCTATTACAAAAACTCGCAAACTGATCTGTTGTGGTTCCTTTGAAATAATACGAAATAAAAATTTCTTTCGCTCGCAGGGCTGGCAGTAGGCCTAACTTATGTGCAAGTAACACGGGTGATAGGTAGACAATTCCAAGTCTAAATCTAAAAGCTCCCGATACAAATTTTGCAAATAGAAATAAAGTATCGTGTGTGGTTATGGTTCCATCAAAATCAAATAAAGCGAGGGTACGATTTCCCATTTACAATTTCAATCTCTTAAATAAGAATTCAGGAATTGATTTAATTATAAGCATGATCCAAAACCAGATTGGCAAAACATAAATTACATTTTTCTTTCTATCGATACTTTTATAAATCCTTTCAGCCACCTGGGTAGGGCTGGCAGTTATTGGTTTTGGTAATTTTAACCCGGCCGTCATTTTAGTATTAATAAATCCAGGTTTAACAGTAAGTACATGAACGCCTTCTCTAAAAAGTCTATTCCTTAACCCAGATAAATAAGCACTAAAACCTGCTTTAGCACTGCCATAGATAAAATTGCTTTGACGTCCACGATCTCCACCTACGGAGCTTATGCCAGCTATTACACCAGTTTTTCGTCTTTGAAAAGACTCCGCTATCACATTTAATATCGATACTGCGCCTGTATAATTTGTATCAATGATGGTCTGTGCTTCACGCCAGTCATCCATGGCTTTTGTTTGATCGCCCAAATAACCAAAAACACAAATAGCAATATCAGGTGTTACAGGAAGACTATTAAACCATGCCTTGTGCTGATCAAAATTACGGGCATCAAATAATGCAATGGAAACATTCTCCTTCAAAGGCATTGTGCTTAATTGCGCATTTAGGTCTGATTGATTGCGACCGGCTAATATCAGGTTGTGTCCATGTGAATTGTACACGGTTGCTAATGCTTTTCCCACATCAGATGTGGCACCTAATATTAACACTGTTTTTTTAACCATAATTTTAAATTATTTTAAGACGCTGAGACAATGAGGATGCGAATTTGTGGGTTGGATCAAACCTTGTTACTTGCTCTTTAAATAAGGAGGCATTTGGATACCCTTTCCAATAAATATCTGATGCCATCCGCGCATCTTTAACCAGATAAATTCGCCCACCCAAGTCAACAACAATTTTATCAAGCTTATCCAGAAACGGAAATATTGAATTAGATACTGGAAAATCTAATGCTAACGTAAATCCAGGCATTGGAAACGAGAGTATATTTTCTCCTTTACCTAATGCTTTTAAAACAGTAAGAAATGAGCCCATGCCCGACTTACTAATTGCCTCTAAAATTATTCGAAGTCCATTTTCTGCCTGTTCAAAAGGAATAACAAACTGGTATTGCAAGAAGCCGCGCTTGCCATACAGCTTATTCCAATTCTTTACAAAATCGAGTGGGTAAAAATACGGATCATAGTGAACGATAGAATTCTGAGACCCAATTTTATGTTTATTGAAAAAAAGAAAATTAAAAGCACTTACCGTTGTTGAGTTCAACATAAATGAAGGAAAGAAAAAGGGAACGGTTGCTACGGGTCGAGTATGGGTTTTAAGCAGATTACGATGTGTTACTTCATCCCCGGTTGCATGTTCGCCTAACATGATTACACCACGGCCCAAGTTTCTACCACTGGCCAGGCAATCAATCCATGAAACAGAATATGTAGCATCATTAAAACTTTGCAACTTTTCCAGAATTTCCTCTAAGTTGTTAGCAATAATATTTTTTTGGCGGATATACGAGGTCATAATTTTCTTTAGGCGAAATGACACCGTCAAAATGATTGCACTTAAACCGAGCCCACCACAAACTGTCTTGAACAAGTCGCTATTGGTTTCTGAACTGCACGATGTAATGCTTCCATCAGCAAGCATTAAAGTCATTTGCGTTACATACTGGCAAAAAGATCCTTCGCTATGATGATTTTTGCCATGCACATCGCCCGCTACAGCACCTCCTACTGTAATGAATTTTGTTCCGGGAGTGACTGGCAAAAACCAACCTTTTGGAACCACTACTTTTAGAACTTCGTCAAGCGTAGCGCCAGATTCAACATTAACTATCCCAAGTTGTGAATCAAATTGAATTATCTTGTTGAACTTTTGTGAAGAAAGAATATTGCTTGCAAGTGATGCGTCTCCATAAGACAAGCCCGAACCGCGAATCGTAAACGAAGGCATTGAATCAGTCTCAGACACAATATCACGCTCACTAGAGAATTCGACTATTTTTGCCTCCATGGTAGGATAGTTTCCCCAATTTGAAATCTTAGTCATCGTTGCTCAAATATAGATAATTACAAAAAAGCTAAGAACCCAAAGACCAATGGTAAGTTGTATAAAGACGTCAGTTAAAAAAATTCGCATCGGTGATCCGCTCCTGTTCTCAACCATTGTTATTTGAAGAAATCTTAATAAACCTGCTAGCACGAACAAGGCAGTTACATATAGATGTGATGTATTCAATCGATGAACCACCTCATCAGAAATGGTGTACATGATATACGAAACTATAATAACTCCTGCCAGCACAGATAATATTGTGTTAATGAAATCGAGTGTATAGGCTTTGGAGGATGCTCTTAACGGAGCCTGGCCGTTTTGAAACAAGATTAAATCATCCCTTCTTTTTGCCGTTGCTAAAAAGAAAGATAATAAGAACACCATAATTACCAGCCATTGAGATATTGCGACATCCGCTAACCAGCCTCCTGCCAAGGTTCGAATCAAAAATCCTGAAGACACTAGAAGTGTATCCAAAATGGAAATATTTTTTAATCCCGCTGAATAGAAAATATTAATAAGCAAGTAGGTAACCAAACTTGCTCCAAAATATACGCTGAGATAAAACCCCCATGATAGTGAGCTAATTGCTAATATAAATAGCAATAAAATAGCTATGGAGGGGGAAATTTTTCGTGAGGCAAGCGGCCGGTTTTTTTTAGTAGGATGCAACCTGTCTTTTTCCCGATCTCGGTAATCATTGATAATATATACACAACTCGAAGTCAATGAAAAACAAAAAAATCCCTGAACCAATAAAATCAGTGTGCTCCAATCAGCTAAAACTCCAGCAAAAAAAGCAGGTATAAATACAAATAAATTCTTTGGCCAATGATGGACTCGGAGCAGGAAAAAAAAACGCATGGATTAAGCCTAAAATTCAGGTGAAAATACTATTCTTTCGGTTAAATTTGGCTGTTTAAAATCATGAATAAAAGCCCTTTCGAGAATTTTATTACAAGTCCGCGCAAACTTCTAATTGTCGACTTTTTAATTGTTGTTCCATTTTTGGTTTTACCACTATTTCTCAAACTTCCCTACAGAGTCAATATTTTTTTAACCTGGGAAGGAGCCTATAGATTATACCTTGGCCAAACTCCGTTTGTAGATTTTGGCATTCCAATGGGCTTTGGATTTTGGGTTATCCCAGCAGCATTTTTCAAAATATTTGGTACTGCCTTTATCTCTTTAGTAAAGGCTCAGGTATTTATTAATTTCATTAGCATAATAAGCCTTCGAGGCATGCTTTATAATCTTAAAGTTAAACCAATAGCGATAACTCTTTCAATCCTAATTTTTTGTTTAACCTTTGTAATTTACAATTTTTGGCCTTGGTACAATCACTCTGTTGTTGTTTTTGAGCTTGTCGCTTTCTTTTTTCTTACTTCCTATGATGTTGATAACGGTAAGTGGAAGAACATACTGTTTTTAGTAATGGCAGGTTTTTTTACGTTCTTTTCTTTTTTTACAAAGCAAGATGTAGGCGGTATCTGTTTGGTAATTTGTTCGTTCTTACTTGTCTATATCTTTTTGCTTGAGAAAAGAATTTACCCCCTTATCATATACCTAATCTCATTCTTTGTAGTAGCTATTATTTTTACCGTACCATTCATTAATCACGATTTTTTCTATTGGTTTAACTACGGTCAGGCCCCGCATAGTTCAAGAATTAGTATTAGCCTTTTGGCAGATATTTTATTTATTGAATCCTTAAATGAAAAAATCTATATTCTATTATTATTAGGAGGCATTATTTTAACAATTCCATCCTGGCAATATTATTTTAAGGACAAGCATTTATTTTTTATAACAATATTAAGTCTTGGCCTCATCTTACAATCACTGGTAACAAGAGCCACTAGCCCGCTGCCAACGAACCACATGAATTACTATCACACCTTTGGGTTTATCGGGATTGCTTACTTTTTACCTTGGGAAAAATGGAATCGCAATTTTTTATCAATAGCTATGATAGCGATTCTACTTATGGCTTGCTATTCCGAAGGATACTGGAAGTATGTATCTGGCCTTATTCCTAAAAAGCAAAAAGACTTAGTTGAAGAGAAAGCAGCCGTAAAATGGACAGAAAGTAGCTTACCAACTATGAAAAGAATTTTACTGCCTGAACCTACTAATAAGGGAATAGATAATGTACTATCCCTTCCCTTCCTAAAAAAGGAAAATTTGAAAGTTTTAAACATGACAGAACTCACATCATTAGCTCAGGAAATTGGTTATACTCCCATAACGAATCAGCCACTATGGTACCATCTGAATATTGGCATTTTTCAAAAGCAAGTAAATGAAATTAACAACCTGGTTAAAGCCAAATACTATGACCTAGTACTATTTGAAGACATTCCCAGTCTAAACAATTTCTATCCTTATGAGATAGTTCATGAATTACGAAAAAACTATTTCTACTATGATTCATTTATGGCTCCTAGAAAATTAGAAGACTCACATATTGATGTTTTTATTCGACCTGATCTAGCAACTCAATTTGAATTAAAGCCAAAAAATAACCTGAGCAATTTAAATCGCCAATAACTCCACAAGTCTTTTTAACAATTGTGTTGTGCTAACCAACTAAGAATTATTTACCTAACCTTATTATCGCTTAACATAATAGTACTTACTTTTAAACTATGACAAAAACACTAAACTTCGAATACGGCAAGACTCAGGTCTTAACCAGTCCCAGGATGAGAAAAAGCCCAAAATTGTCCAAGTTTATTTATTCAGTATTTGGCTACACTAGTATTGGAAATTGGGCAAGAGCGAAAATTTTTGTCAATCGTCTTGGTCTTTTGCCTGTTCAAAATTTTAAAACAATAATGGATTTAGGGGCCGGCCTTGGTGAATTTACTTTTATGATGGCTGATGCTCTTCCTGATGCAAAAATAACGGCACTGGAGATTTTACCCGAACGAATTAGCTATTTAAAGGAAGTTCTTGCGAAAGAATCATATAGCAACGTGACTGTTTTTGAGGATAAAATCGAGCAGCTGAACCAAAATGGCTCTTACGATTTTATTTTTAGCGTTGATGTTTTCGAGCATATTCTTAAAGAAGAAATGCCATTTGAGGAGAGTTACAAAAAGCTTAAAAAGGGTGGTTATTTAATGGTGAAAATGCCAAACATTACTCAGTTTACAATCTGTCCTGACTCGTGGTTTAAAGAACACAACGATTGGTTAGAAGAAGAACACATTGGCCAAGTATATAATTTGGAAGACCTGATCAATCGATTTAAGCAAGCTGGCTTTTCTATTAGTCACGCCTCCTACTCCGATGGGTGGATTTCGCGATTGGGGTGGGAGCTTAGCTACTTTACAGCAAAGGGTGGTGCCATTATTCAGTTGCTTTTTCTGCCGCTATGCAAATTTATCTATTGGATTGAGCGAGCCACCTATCGATCCAAAACAAAAGGAAATTCTATACAAGTAGTTGGACAGAAATAGTTAACCAAGTATTTTTTTTTGAAGATATACTTTCAATTGTTGAGGCCAATCTTTATGCATACATGGCTTTTCTATTAACAAATAAAAAATAATACTAGCCGTTAACAGTATTGGGGTTAATAGGCATAATTGAATAAGGAAGTTTATTGTAAAGAAATCGGTTACGTGTATAGTTTTTGAAAATCGAATAAATAATTCTATAAGAGGAAGGTGAATTAAATAAATGGTATAGCACATTCCTCCAATTGCCGTAATCCAAGGAAGGGTAACAAACCTATTTATCCAAGTTGATCTAAAAACAGAATATACCAATACAAACAGGGCAAAGGAAAAGAGGATCCTATTTATCAAAAAATGATCCCATGACCATAGCATTATTGCAGCGGCAAAAGACAAAATGGCTAGGTAATTAAAGTGGGGTTTTCGTTTTATCCCTTGATCCCAATCAGTCAAATATATATCTACCAAAAGGAATCCTATCAGAAAAAAATGTATGTGAGCCAATATAGTTAATATGGTGTACTGATGCGGAATTCTAAAATACTGTTGAAGTAACACAATAAGAAAAATAAAGCTTATCATACAAATACGTCTAAGTATTTTTGGCTTGATTGAAAAAAGTAGCATTGCAAGAAATGGTGCTAGTATATAAAATTGAACTTCAATTTCAAGGGTCCACACAGGCGGATTGATGTAGCTCCAAGAATGAAAAATAATACTATGTAGGTAAAAAACGCTGGCAATAAAGTGAGGCCATATTTCACTCCATGAATAGTAACCCATTACTACAAGAGATACAGTGACTAACGACAATACGATAATGTAGGGAGGTTCCAGGCGTGTAAGTCTTCTAATAAAATAAGTTTTGATCGAAACTTTCTTTCCTCCTCTTAAAAAATATGCAGCAAAAGGCATCCCCAAAATAAATCCACTAATCACAAAAAAAATATAAACTCCAATAAATCCCCTGTTTGTTAAGTAGTGAGTAAATTCGAATTCACTTCCTGGTTGAAATGTGAATGAAACATTCCGTTCAAGTCTTTCACTAAGATGTTGTATTACAACTGGAAAAATTGCTAAAAACCGTAAGCCATCAACTTCAGCTATTACTCTTCCACCGGAAGTTACCCGAGATAGTCGTGAAGGAAGGGACTTAAAAAAATCAGCAAAAGAAATCATTCAAAGGATCAATCTATTCTAATCTCGGAATCCAATTTTTGAACAAATTGCTGATACCCTTCTAACTCAGAAAGATCAATTCCAACAAGTGCCTCCAAAGTTATTTTAGAATTATTAAAATTTGCTTGAGCTTCAACAACCTTTTCAGCTTGCCCATAATAACTCTGAACAGCCGTTCGATACTTTTCGATGTCGATCTCGCCAGTTGAAAATTTCTTTTCTGAATCCTTATACATGGTTAAAAAATCCTCTTTAATTTGCTCGCGCAGCTTCATGAACTTATAGAATTGCTTCAACTTTTCAAAATTAGCAAGCACCTCCTCACGCACAAGTAACTTTCGTTCATTCACCTCATTTTCCGAATTAACAATTTTATAGGATCCCATTTTAGAATGTAGCGAAGTAGTCACGAATGTTCCAATGCTTACCCTAACTCCAAAATTGTATCGCGGAAAAAAAACATTTGAAATACCAAGAGGTGATGGGTTAATTGTATACTCATTTAAGTTGCCATTTGCATATATGTCATCAAGCCATTTCAATTGAGAAAGTTTTTTTTCTTTTCTCGCAATTTGAACATTCTGTAAAACAATTTTATTTGATGGATGATTTCTCCATGCAAGTTGGACTAATCGTTCTTCAAAGGTGGACGGGACAGCATTATCAGGTAAAATAATTTTGTTATAATCAATGTTTTGTGCCAGCCCGCAAAAAGATTGAATTGCCATAAATAATACTAAGAAAATTGATTTCATATTTTTTCATTTAAATTGTCGACTCATCTAGCTTTTTCAGTTTTATTATAAAAGCCATAATTATATAAAAAATCAAAATAGTCGGTGCCTGTATTAAAGCTTCCTGCGGATAATTTGCAATTACTATACTAAAAACAACTCCTAAGAGTGCTGCTAGATAAGTCTTAAGCAATGGATTATTCATTCGGTAGTAGTTTCTGATTCCTGTTATAAGTATTACTGAAAAAAAAAGACAATAAACGATAAGCCCTATCCAGCCTAATTCAACGGCTACTCGCACATATCCGCTATCAGGAGCAAACTTAGCTAATGGTGAATCGGGAGTAAATCTAGCACTCCAAATACCAATACTTCCTAATCCGGCACCAAAAGGATGAGACTGAATAAAGGGTTTTATGAATGCTTGACTTTTTTCTCTTACCTTAAAGGAGGGATCTTCACTAGGCTTAAATGCCGATCGAATTCTCTCTAAATTACTAGTTGACAAAAAAGGCCCAACACTCCGCACATCTGAGAAGATGATTCCAGCTCCTATTGCACCAATTACGCCACAGATTACAAGAGTTCTTCTTTGGAGAGTTAACAAGGCGAAGAAAAGAAGACCCGCTGGAATCATAGCATAGGCTGTTCTGGTTCCGGCATACACCATTGCCAATAACATAGTACATGCACAAAAACATAAAAATACTTTATACCAAAGTTTAAATGGCCCGGGTAATAACGCGATGCAGAAGAGACCTGTATACGCCATTAGAATACCAAAAATTGTAGGATCAGTAAAAAATGAGAATATCCTATATCGCCCCCAATTAAAAATCAAGTTAAATCTGAACTCATCCCTGGCCACCCAATCCTTCTCCGCTTGCGTTAATCCATGAAACTCCTGAAACAATCCATAAAGAGCTCCCAGTAATGTTAATACAAGCCACAGGTTTATTAAAGTTTTTAAAAATTTCAAATTATCGGTTGCATGTAAAACAATAAAATAAAACATCATTAATAAAGCGATTCCTCTAATAACATAAATCCATACCTGCCTTGACGCCATTGGATTAAAAAATTCCAACATATTATAAATGATCCAAATCCATACTACATAGCTTATAGGATTACTAGAAGCTGAGTAGTCATTCTTTTTCCATTTTTCAACAAGAAGACCTAACAGCATAGCGCAAAGCAAAATGTCCATGGCTACTCCAAGTGGAACATCCTTAATAAAACGATTAAATCCCAAGAAGTAAGAAAAAATTAGAAGGCAGATTACTCCGAATTTTAGATTAACCATCGAATAGATAGTTACAGGTATTCCAATTATTAAAGCCAGGAAAATAAAACCAAAAGCTGCGCCAAAAATAGACAGCCCAAAGGCAAGTCCAATTGAAATGACAATCAGAACTAAGAAAACAAAGGGTGATTTTAAGATTTTTTTTACATACCCTTGTTGCCTCGAAGTTCTTGACTCAGAAGTATGTTCACTGCCGTATAACCTCAATATGAAATTCCTCTCCCCCATTATTTAGAAAACTACTATCATAAGAAAAAAAGTAAGAAATGTAGCTATCGTAAGCACGATCAATAGCCACTCCATAGTTTTTTGAAGCGGTGAAATACTGTTATTCTTATTTGATTTCAAATTGCTCATATTCTTCAAGTATCCTCCAAAATTCACTTACTCTTGATTCCCATGTATTACTCGAGGCTTTCTTCTTTCGTTCAAATCGCTTATCCTCAGAATCATTATCTATTTCTTCTTGCAAAGATCGGACAAAATCAAATTGCGAGTCAGTAATTTTTATTACATCCGAAAAATCTTCAAGATCTATGGAAAAATTTGTTGATACAACGGGTATTCCTAATGATAAATATTCGTTCAATTTCAGGGGATAAATGCTCTCCGTCAATTTATTGCACACAAAAGGAATAATACCACAATTCATCAATCTAACATAGGAAGGCAATTCGCAAAGGGGCTTTGACCCCGTAGTTAGAACATTTTTGAACAACTTCAATTCTGAAGCATTGAAGTCTTCGCTAAGCGGACCTACCAAAAGTAAAAACCAATCTGGATAAGTAATAACGATATCTCTTAGAAGATTATAGTCAACACGATGATCTATGCTACCAATGTATCCAATTATCATTTTGTTGAACATAGTTTCGAGTGGTATTTCAACACTAATATTGGGAGCTTGCTGAAATAGATTAAAATCGGCTGCGTTCGGTAAACAATAAGCAGCTTTAGATAATCCACTCGCATACTCGAACAATTTCCTCGAGGTTGCAATAGTTAAATCAGACTTAATAATGACCTCTCTTTCGAAAGAACTTCCATGTTTACCAATATACTTTGACTCTGAAATATTATCCACACAATGATAAATTGAACAAATAGGTTTGTAAGCACTTACATCTCTAAAGTAAAACGGGTTATACGAATTAATGAAAATAAACTTTTTTATTTCAAAGCTTTTAATAACAGAGGCAAGGCTACGCGAAACCAACAAATTATTAATTCTATTCAAAAAATTATAGAGTTTTCCTGCGGGAAGGAAATTAATAGGAAGAGTTAAATAAGGGGTAACATTTACAAAGTTTTCATTTGATGAGTCTATTCTATTATACTTTTTAATTCCAAAAAAAAGAGCATTAAGTCTTTTACGAAATGAGGGCTTAAAAAAATCAGTAATTACATCCTTTACGGTAAAGGGGTTTTCAATGTAAAAAACTCTTGCTGATTTAGATAATTCTAATGCTAAGGATAAGGCTGTAGAGGAAAAAGGGCCATCCCACCTTGGTAGTGCAAATATTACAATATCAGGTTTCGCTGCAAGCATTAACGCACAACTTTACTTTTCACAAATAAGAAGCCTTGCTTGTAATAATGAATCATATAGTTGAATACTCCAATTAATCGAACATCAAAATATTTTGCTAGCATCAAATGACCTATTATAGAAATAATAAAATAAGACAACAAAGTTCCATAGGCCGCTCCAATTAAGCCCATAAAGTGGATAAAGATTAAATTATTAATTACATTAATGCAAAGCGCTAAAACAAGGAGGAAAAAGTTCAATTGTGGTCTGTTAGAAGAATCCATGGTCATTCCAAACTGTCTATTAAATGGGGTTAATAAACCGAAAAGTATAGTAACTCTTAAAATTTCAGCTGATTCAGAATACGATGCTCCTGCTATTACGTATATGATCAAGTCTGAAAAAAGAAAGGTTACTAATACAATTGGCAACGTAATCGTTAAAGTTAATCCTACAGACTTTTCATAGATTATTTTCGTCACATGCTCACCTTTTTCCTGAATTTGTGCAGTACTGTATGGATAAACTACTTCTGCAACAGAAGTAGCTGGGTACTCAATCATGTTTGACAAACGCATTGCTGAACTGTATATCGCTACACTGCTTGGGTTTAAAAAATATCCGATCGAAAACTGATCAACACTTTTAAAGAAAAGTGAGGAGATGTTAGTGCCCATTACATATTTTCCAAAATTAAATACTTTCTTCGCAATCTTTCCATCCCATTCGAAGCTGTAATCTGCATACTTTTTTGCGGAAAAATAAGCCACTAAAAGACCCACAATTGCACAGGCTGATTGAATAAGAACCAAGGCAACTAAAGACAAATTAATATTTACTAGAAAAGTTAATACAACAATTAAAAAAAATAAGCCTTGACGTACAAAAGCCGTCCAGAAAATACCGCTAAAACTAAACTTTGCTTGCTGAAAATAATTATACTGGGATATTGGTATTAACAACAGAATAGTTATACCAAAATAAATAAACATTGAAGTTAACTCGGCCATACCAAAAGCCTCCTGAAATAAAAAGGAAAAAATGACCAGAATTAAATAAACAATAAGAGAATATATAATATTAATTACCCATGAAGCCGTTGCAATTTTATTTGCGGATTCACTATCATGTGAATGCAAAAGTTTAATCAGTGCATTTTGAATCAATCCATTTCTAGACATTTCCACTATAGTAGTAATTGTGAGGAAAATACTCCAAGCCCCAAAATCACTTTTCGATAGCGCTCTGATTAAGAAATAAAAACTTCCAAACCCAAAAACAAGAGTACTCAACCTAGAGCCAATTGAATAAAAGCCAGATTTGACCCAATTTGAAGAATTGAAAACTTTCATTTTAGCGATTCCTCTAGATTTGATCCTAACTACTACACGGATAAATCTTTAAGCTGGACCTTGTTTAGTACAGTTCCTAAAAGTTTTCCTTTTATCGATTTTAAATATTGTACAGACTCCTTGTCACGATTATTGATAGTTGTCTCAGCACCAAAAACCGTAATAACTCTATCTGAGTAGTCGATTAACTCTTTTGTATCTGAATATTCATTTAATGAAGGGCCCTCCATTAAAATATAGTCGTATTGAGTAATCAAATTATCAATGACTTCCTTAAAATCTCTTCCCGCCAAAATTTCTGATGGAGAATCTTTTCCTCCAATATTTCCAATTATATCAACCCCATTAAACTCCGTATTATGGATTATACTATTACCATCATTAGTGTGTCTCTTTCCATTTGTTGAGCTATCAGTATTAAACTGATTATTTGATTTTTTTCTACTTTCATCAAAATCAAAGCCGCTATCATTTTCCTTCTTTACATTAATAGCATTGTCTTCATTCAATTTTTCCTCATCCCCAAAACTTCCCTTTTTAAGAAGTTTAACATTTTCATTTTTATCAAGTAACAATTTCGTTAATGAATTGTGCCTAAAGTTTGTGTCAATAATTAAAACCCTTTTGTTAATCAAACTTAACGTGTAAGAAAGGCATACAATCAAAAATGATTTGCCAGCACCAACCTGAGTACTTGTAATTAAAAATACTTTGTTTTTTGAGGATTGAACTTCATACCTAAGTTTACGAAGAAAATGCACAAAGATCTCGGACTCCTTATCTAACTTTTTTTCAAGAAAAATGCTTCTTAAATTAAATTCCTTAGTTTTAATTAAATTAATTGAACCAATGCTCTTGAGTCCAGTTAAACGATCTAATCTAGCAAGTATCTTAATACTAAAATCGAGATACTCAATTCCCACAAACACCAATACACATAAAGTAAAACTACCAATACCAGCTAATGCCATTAGCAAAAGTGCTTTTGATGGCTCGGCTTCATAACTAGGCTGACCTTGTAGGGTTTGACGAATCGAACTACCAATAACCAAAGCTTTATTTTTTGCAGTATTATATTTGTCTTGAACACTTACGTAGTCATCGGCTGCAAATTTTACGTTTCGATCTAAATCAGCTAAGGTTGCTTCCTTTGATGCGAATCCAGAGACATCGTATTTCATTTTTCGCAAGGATTGCTCTATAGAATTGAGATTCGCTTGTGAAATCTTTAATTCAAGTTTTAACTGATCTCGCTCTTTTTCTAGTTGCTTCAAGTCATCAGCTACCTGCCCCTTGTTAATCGACTCAAGCCTACTTACTTCAAGTTGCAATTCATCACGGAACTGATTTATTTCAATTTTATTAACCTCGCTACCTTGGCTATTTAAGTCTGAAATTTTTCTCCGTAAATCAATGATTCTTTGATTTACCTGCAGGACTTCTTGTTGGTTAACTTTGCCATATCCTTGAATCTTTTGTTCCAATGAAGTTAATGAGAGTTCAAGTCCGTTTATTTTTTTACTTTCATTTTCCTTATTCAATTCGTAATCTGCTATCAGCGATATTTTACTTTCACTCTCAGCACCATAGTTGTATACATTATTAGAAACTTTATATTCGTTAAGTTTTGAAGTTCTTTCTTCTAAGATTTTCTTCTTCTCAGTCATTAGGTCTTCTAAAAATTCAATTGACTCCGATGATCTATCCACCTTAAGTGCCTTATTATATCTTATAAATTCCTCGCACACTGCATTCACAGCCAGTGCTGATAAAAGAGCATTTTCAGATGTGAAGTCAACGGAAATAAAATCTGATGTCGAAACCCTACGGATCCAAAGTTTTTCAACTATCGATTCATAATCATATTCATAACCTTTCAATATTTCATAAAGAAGTCGATCATTGTCATCCACAGAATTAAGAGGTCGAAATTCATCCAATCTCTTCTTGAATTCTTCCTTAGCCCATACAAATTTTTCCTCTTCAATATTTACTTCAGAATCTTTTCCAGATTGAAAAGATCTATGAGGAGTTGGGTCTTCTAAATCATGCAATACAAGTCTATAGGATACCAAACTCAAAACAGGAACTGAGTTCATTGACTCAATGATATTGATAAAGTTAGTGCTAATCTCAAAAGGATTTGAGGATCCATCGTTGAGTTTTACTGCATCATCAGTTGTAAACCCTGTAGCAATCTGCGCTGTCGATTTATACTTCTTGTCCATAGATGAAATGAAAAAGAATGCACAAACAACAGTTATGATCGGAATGCTAATAAGTACCCACAGTTTCCTTTGCAGGGCTTTTAGTATTGCTAAGAAGTCCATTTATAAAAATATATGCGAAATTACAAAAAATAAGACATTTTAGAGTTCCCGTAGTTACATATCATTTAGAGAACCTTATCTTCACACGCTCCTTTTCAGTAGTGTTTTCATCTTCTAATCCTAGTGATACCCTGCTTCCCTCTAAACCCAAAGTTTTTAGATAATCGAGTACTGTTAATAATCTGTTCTGGTATAACTCCAAATCAACGCGACCAGAAGGCTTCAGTGCAATTAGGGTACAACGAACCTCTTTCTTATTACTAACCGCCAAGAATATCTTTTTTAAAATCAACTTGTTGATTTCAGTCAAATAGCTTGTGCCCTTTTCGAAAATTAGCTCAGGCTCAACTTGAACTAAACTACGCACCTCTTCCTTTGATAAATATTGAGCGTCATTCTGTGACCTAACAAATCTTTCTTGCTCTACTTTTGAAGTCTTATAAATCTCAGCTGGTCCATTTAATCTGGTACTCGAAAAATACCCAATACTATCATGCAAGAAAAAATATCCCTCAAAAGCAGATGAATTAACCTTATCGCCCAAATTCTTTGGCGCTCCCCATGTTTCCCACGAATCATATAACCTGTCACAATAAAAAATATCTGCATCCCCAAAACCACCATGACCCTTGCTTGAAAAGAACAGTCGCTTCTTATCTTCGGTTAAGAACGGTGAAATCTCAAAATCTTTTGTATTGATGGTAGGACCAAGGTTCTTTGGCTCCGTCCAATTGCCGAAGGAATCTTTTAAGCTTACATATAAATCTTCTTCACCATAGCTGTCTTTCCCTTTCATTGATAGTAAGATTACATCAAAAGAAGGGTTAGCATAAAGGCCCACAAAATCATCTCGATTAATGCCTGGTATTGGAACAAATTCAGGAGCTTGCCACTCACCGCTGTAAAATTTTGAAAACGAAATGCCGCTTTTATTGGAATAGGCATTGAGCAAATAGACTACTGTGTTGTCCTTATTGATGCCAATAACAGAATTCGATCGCTTGTTATTCCATTTGCTACCCATGTTAGCAGCAGGTAACCATTGACCAGTAGCGTCTTTCTTTGAAACCCAGATATCAGTACCTGCAAACTTTCCGCCAGTATTGTTGGCATGGAAAGCTCTTGAAAAATACATGGTGCTTCCATCTGGTGTAACAAGAACACCCAATTCTTCATCAGCAGAATTAATTTGAGAACCTAATTTTATCGGCTCACTAAATACCAAATCCTGTGACTGAACTTCGGTTAGAGAATAAACTAAAATTAATAAAAGTTGCAACTTCCTCATTCTCTCATTACCAAAATCTTGGTCTCAATTTAAATTTATTAAACATGGTAATTCCTAATACTATCTCATGCGTATTCACATTGAAATTATTAAGCCCGGAAGTATACATATCATACGCATAATTAAAATTTATTCCAGTCATGGTTACACCAAAAAGTATGGAGACTTTTGAATTTGAATCGTAAGCCGCTCCTAAATATATAAACTCCTTATAACGCAGCCTTGCATTTGCGGCCCACTGCAAATCGTACCCATCTTGATACGTTGCAATAACTCCAGGTGAAAGTTCCAGCTCCGGGCTAACTGAAAAAGTGGTTCCGGTTTGCATTCGATATCGGGCACCTTCGCTTAAATTAAATAGTTGATCCCCATTCAATTTCCTGGCCACCAGGTTGGATGAAGATAACCCAAAGAAAAATTTATTTGAATAAATTACGGTACCAAAATCAGCAAGCAGTGTGTTTTGGCTTCCTTGGTTAGATAGAATTAAGGAATTATAAAAAGCATCATTCACATCATCCCGAACAGTAAGCCCTGAAAAGTCTAGCCGTTGATTCGTGTACCCAACCCTTGCCCCCAAAGAAATATTAAGTTTATTTGAAAGCGGCAAATGATAGGCATAATTCATGGAAGCACTCATGGCTTTATAGGAACCAACTGTTCTGCTAGTTATCATTCCACCAAGTCCATGCCTTCTTCTAAATTCCTTTTCTTGTTGAACCGCTTCAAAAACTTTCGGATTGGAAGTCCGTAACGAATTATTTTTTCTACCTGATCTATTTGCGCTATTTAACGTACCATACGAACTCAAAAATGAATTGCTATTTTTTATTCCGAAGCCATTCCATCCTTCACGCACACCTACTTTCAAATCAAGGTAATCTTCCATGCCAGTAAAGCCTGCATTTATTGCGGGCATATTAGTATAGTATTGCGTATAGTCATTTTCCTGCGCCCAGATCTTATTTACAAAAACAAGGAAGAAAACTAAAATCGATATTTTCTGCCAGGCTCTCATCGCAATAGTGTTACCGTACCCTGATATTTTCGCTTACCGCCATTCAAATAAATAGTATAAAAGTATGGTCCCGGTGGCAGTGTCTTTCCACCTAATTTCCCATCCCATTTGCAATCCTTACTTTCACAACTGTAAACTTTTGCTCCATTCCTATCAAAAACCATGATCGAAATAGTTGAGTAAAAATCTAAATTCCCAAAATCCCAATAATCATTCACTCCATCATCATTGGGTGTAAAGGCATTTACGATGCTTAATTCAGGAAACACTTCTGTAATAGAAACAACTCTTGACACCGGGCTACTGAAGTCGCTACTATCTTTAACTGCAATAGTTATAAGCTTATCGGAGATAATGGCATCTCCAGAAACTGGGCTACTAAATACTACTTTGGTTAAGGCAGCTTCATAGTTGGCTCTCGAATCCTTTCCGCTAAGCGTAAGCTCACCTTTTGTTGCATCGTAAGCTGATATTATGGCTACACTGGCACCCAATCCGAGAGCCAATAAGTCTCCTTTGGCAAAATTTTGAGCAATAGAAATTCTGGCTGAATAAACTAAGTTATCATCAACATCATTGATTACTGTGGTTTGAGTTAATACAACTGGAGCATCGCCAAGACTATAAAGAATGGGTTGGGTTTCAATATTGCTGAGCGTTGGCGCATCATTGACCTTCTCAATCTTAACTGAAATAGTGGCACTTTCTGTAGCCATGAAAGAACCATCCGAAGCATTCCACTTAAATGAATCCGAGCCATTGAAGTTTGTAGTGGGTGTATAAATGAAATTTAGGATCGATCCGTTTTCTACAGTTACTTCAGCACCTGTGGTTAAAGGAGAGCCATTCCAGAATAGCACTCCATTGCTAGGCAGTGAAACAATTTTAACAAATACAATCGAGCTTCCAGAGAAGCTGGTAAAATTATCTTCAAATATTGAGTAAGAAAAATTGAACTGCTGATCTTCAGCTGTAACAATTTGAAAGTTGTTAAGTGTTGGGGGAAAATTAGGATTTATTGTTAACGTGCCGGGTACATAGACAAAACTATAATTATTATCACTACCTCCTGAAACGGTGATGGAGTAACCCCCTAAAGGAGAAGCAAGAGTTGCTGTACTAGAAGCAATGGGAGCAACATCCAAATCTGCAACGCCATTCAAATTTACAAAGCCGCTATAACTAATAGTTAAAGGAGGATTGGGAGTAGCTAATAATCTGCTTTTATCATCCGCTGTAACTGTTAGGGTAGCTTTTGTAATTGCTAATAAACCGGCTGTATACGTAAAGTTGTAGTTATTATCTACGCCACCAGAAATTGTGATTGGGTAATCTCCAACGTTGGAAAGTACGGTTGCAGCAGTGCTTACGGATGGTTGAGTTTCTAAAATTGTTTGAATTTCACCAATTACAAATCCAGTATAGGTAACGGAAAGTGTTGGATTAGTTAATCCATATACTCGACTTTTATTATCCGCTTTAGCTGTAAGGTTAATTTTATTTACCGTAATCAGTGCAGTTTTTCCTGCTACAGCATTGTAGTTAGCAGTATTTGATGGAGTAAAATCTACTGATAAGATTTGATTAGCACCGGCATTTAAAATAGTAGTTGCCGCAGGTGTATATAAAAATGTGCCTGGTACGCTAGCCGTGGCATTCAACTGAGTGGTGCCCAATGGTGTGCCATACGAAATAGCTGCCGGATTAGCCCAGTTTATACCCGGAGTTGCTTTGTTTACATTGATGAGTGTAGTGGTTCCAGTAACAATATTAAAATTAGTTAAGTTAGCTGGAGTAAAATTAACTGATAAAACTTGATTGGATCCTGCATTCAATACTACCCCGCTGGCGGGTGTATAAGTAAAAGCACCAGTTGTATTGGCCACAGCATTTAGCTGCGCAGTACTTAAAGGCGTACCATAGGCGATTGCCGCTGGCGAAGCCCAGGTAATTATAGGATTTGCCTTGTTGACAGTAATTTGAGTCGTAGTATTAGTAACTGAATTATAGTTGGCTGAATTAGTTGGCGTAAAATTTACCGATAAGGTTTGGTTAGCGCCAGCGTTTAAAATAGTTCCGGCAACCGGACTGTAGGTGAAAGTACCCGGTACATTAGCAGACGCATTCAGCTGACTGCCTCCCAATGCAGTGCCATACGTAATTGCAGAAGGTGATGACCACGTAACAACCGGAGTAGCTTTGTTTACCGTAATTAAAACAGTAGTTCCGTTTACGGTGTTGTAGTTTGTTGCATTGGTAGGAATAAAATTCACTGACAATACTTGATTAGCACCCGCATCCAAAATTGTTCCGCCTGGTGGCGTGTATGAGAAAGTGCCGGGCACATTAGCGGTTGCATTTAATTGAGTAGCTGTTAATGGAGTTCCAAAAGTGATTGCTGCAGGTGATGCCCATGTAACAACAGGAGTTGCTTTGTTTACGGTAATCACAACCGTTATGCCATTGATGGGATTAAAATTAGCTGCATCGGTTGGATTGAAGTTTGCCGATAATACCTGATTTGCTCCCGCATTAAGAACTGTACCAACAGATGGTGTATATGTAAATGTACCTGGTACATTTGCAGAAGCATTAAGTTGTGTGCCACTCAACGGAGTACCAAACGAAATAGCTGACGGGTTATTCCATGTTATTATTGGATTTGATTTTCCCACCGATAAAATTCCATTCACATAAGTAAATGCATAATTATTATCAAATCCACCCGAAACAGTAATAGGATAATTACCGATAGGACTTGCAACAATCGCTGTGGTGGTTGCTGTTGGAAGCGAATTGATTACCGAAACCGTTTCGCCATTTACAAAGCCAGTATAATTAATTACAAATGTTGGATTAGGTACTCCGTAGGGTCTACCGGAATCTAATGCGGTAGCTACCAAAGTTGCTTTTGTTATTGTTAAGGTGCCCCCTACATAAACGAAATTATAATTATTATCAGTTCCACCGGATGCGTTAACCGGATAGGTGCCTACACCACTCGCTGTTGTCGCTGAGGTTGAAGCACCAGGCATTTGGTCAATAACGGCTGAGTTTTCTCCATTGACAAAGCCTGAATAATTAATCGTAAAAGTTGGATTGGCAGCTCCATAGACTCTCGTTGCATTGGCTACCGTTGCCGTAAGGCTAACCTTGGTTATTGTCAACGTTCCTGTTGCATTGATTAAATTGTAATTATTGTCTGAACCTCCCGAAACATTTATGGTATAAGATCCGGTAGGACTTAGCACATTGGCTGGTGTTGATGCAATTGTGGGCGAATCAATAACAGATGCATTTTCGCCATTTACAAAGCCAGCATAGGTAAGGGTAAATGCAGGGTTTGCTGCACCGTATAAACGGGTTTGATTACTTGCAGAAATAGTAAGCGATGTTTTATTAATAGTCATCGTGCCCGATTGCAAAATAATTCCATAGTTTATCGCAGAGCCTCCACTTAAGTTAATCGCGTAAGCGCCCACATTACTATTTGTAACAGCCGTTGTGGTTATTATGGGTTGCGTGATTGATCCTACGTTATCACCGTTAAGAAATCCTGCATAAACAATAGTGAGTGTTGGATTTGTTTGCCCGTATGTTTTTGAAAGATCGGACGCCCTGGCAATTAGCGGTGAGATATTAACCGTTAAAGCACCAGGTTGAAGCGAAATATTATAATTGACTGATGATCCTCCACTTAATGTTATAGGATACGAACCCACATTACTACTAGCATTCGCTATTGAACTTGCAGACGGTACAACTATATCACCTTGTGTATCACCATTTACAAAACCCGTGTAGCTAATTGTGAAGGTGGGATTAGACAGTCCATACGATCTTGATTTATCATCGGCCTTGGCTGTTAAAGCAGCCTTAGTAATAGTAAGCGAGCCATTTACATAGGCGAATGAATAATTATTATCAACCCCACCAGAAGGTATAATTGGAAATACACCTCCGGCATTGTCATTTGCAATAGCCGAGCAGGAAGCCGTTGGGGCAGTGTCAATTACACTTGCATTTTCACTATTTACAAACCCTGAATAATTGATTATAAAGCTAGGATTACTTGCTCCATAAACCCGGCTTGTACTAATAGCAGTAGCTGTAACAGTAGCCTTATTCACGCTAATCTGAACACTTCTATTTATTGCGTTGTAATTAACTCCATCGGTTGGCATGAAGTTGACAGACAGTGTTTGATTAGCACCAGCATTTAATAAAGTTCCAGAAGCAGGTGTGTATACAAATGTTCCTGGAACGTTTGCCGTTGCATTGAGTTGCGTGCTACTTAATATTGTTCCATAAGTAATTGTCGTAGGACTTGCCCATGTAATTATCGGATTGTCCTTACTATTTACATCAAGCTGGACTTGTGTGCTTGGAACTGTATTATAATTAGATGCATCTGTTGGGGTAAAAGATACCGACAAGGGATAGGTTCCTGCGGAAGCAAAAGTTGTTCCGCTTGGCGGTGTATAAGTAAAAGTTCCGGGCACATTAGCCGTTGCATTCAATTGAGTTACCGTTAACGGCACATTTACCTTTATAGGAAGTGGTGTATTCCAGGTTACAATTGGTGTTGCTTTGTTCACTGTTATTAAAACTGTTTTACCAATAACTGAACTATAATTCACAGCATCCGCAGGCGCAAAATTCAAAGTCAGTGTTTGATTGGCTCCTACATTTAATATACTACCCGTAGCAGGTGAGTAAACAAAAGTGCCGGGAATATTTGATGTTGCATTTAACTGAGTTGCACTTAAGGGAGTTCCGTATGTGATTGCTGCTGGATTATTCCATGTGACTACCGGAGTTGCTTTTGTAACTGTTATTAATCTTTGAACCCCGCTAACCGAATTATAATTGTTACCATCGGTTGGCGTAAAGTCTGCGGACAACGTTTGATTGGCATCAGCATTAAGTAGCGTGCCGATGGTAGGTGTATAAACAAACGTTCCACCAACATTAGCTGATGCATTTAATTGCGTAGCACTTAGTGCTGTTCCATAAACTATGGAAGCCGGATTTAGCCATGTAATTACAGGAGTAGCTTTATTAACGGTAATTAAAACTGTAGTCCCACTAACAGGATTGAAATTGACAATATCCGATGGCGTGAAATTTACTTCCAGCACCTGCCCTACTCCTGCATTTAATATTGTTCCAGATGGTGGTGTGTAAACAAATGTGCCAGCCACTGTTGCGGTAGCGTTGAGCTGAGTGGCTCCAAGTGCTGTGCCATAAGTAATAACCGCTGGTGATGACCAAGTCACTACTGGTGTAGCTTTATTTACCGTAATTAGAACCGTAGTTCCATTAACTGAATTATAATTAACAGCATCCGTAGGTGTAAAATTCACCGACAAAGATTGATTGGCTCCAGCATTTAATACGGTTCCTAAACCCGGAGCATAAACAAAAGAACCCGGTACGCTGGCGGTTGCATTCAACTGCGTTGCACTTAAAGCCGTGCCATAAGTGATTGGTGATGGACTTGACCACGTTATGGTAGGAGTAGCTTTGTTTACTGTAAGCAGCACCGTTGTTCCATTAATTGAATTATAATTTGCCCCGTCTGTGGGAGTAAAGTTTACTGAGAGAACCTGATTCGCGCCAGCATTTAATATGGTGCCTGAACCGGGGGTGTAAGCAAATATTCCTGAAACACTTGCCGTTGCATTTAATTGAGTTCCACTAAGCGGGGTTCCATAAATTATTGACCCCGGATTTGCCCAGGTAATTACCGGATTTGCTTTTGTAACGGTAATTGTAACTGTAGTTCCGGCAACGGAATTGTAATTGGTAAGATCGGAAGGAGTAAAGTTTACTGAAAGTACTTGACCTGCACCGGCATTCAGTATAGAACCTATAGCAGGTGTATACATAAAAGTGCCGACAACGGTTGACGATGCGTTTAACTGACTTGCGCCTAATGGTGTTCCGTAAGTAATGGATGCCGGGTTTGTCCAGGAAATAATTGGGGTAGCTTTGGTTATGGTTAGGATTGCGCTAACATAATTAAACGAGTAATTATTATCAGAACCTCCAGAAACAGTTATCGGGTATACGCCAACCGAACTGGCAAGTGAAGCCGTAGTGCTGGCGGTTGAAAGAACATCTAACACCGTTGATGTTTCGCTATTGACAAACCCAGAATAGACAATAGTAAAGCTTGGATTGGCAACACCAAATACGCGAGTTGCATCGGTTGCTGTGGCTGTAACAGTTGCTTTTGTTACCGTTAAAGTACCGGCAGTATATAAAAAACTGTAATTGTTATCTAATCCACCTGAAACAGCAATTGGATACGCACCTGTATTGCTTAGAACAGTTGTTGTTGTTGAAGCTGTAGGCGGAGTATCAATGACGGAAGCATTCTCACCATTTAAAAAGCCTGTGTACGTAATCGATAATGTCGGATTGGCGGAACCATATAATCGATTTGCATCAACACCAATAGCTGTAATCGATGCTTTGGTAATTGTTAGTGTTCCCGCTACATAAACAAAATCATAATTATTATCTACTCCACCAGAAACAGTTATCGGATAGTTACCTACCGGGGATACTCCTAAAGCCGCTGAAGCTGCTGAAGGCAATAAATCTAATACCATAGAATTTTCACTATTTACAAAACCTGTATAGTTAATTGTGAATGCTGGATTTGCAGCTCCATAAGTTCTTGTTTGAATATTTGCTGTAGCCGTTAGGGTCACTTTAGTAACTGTAATCAGCACGGTCGTTCCTAATACCGAATCATAGTTGGTCGCGTCACTGGGTGTAAAATTTACTGACAACACCCTATCTACTCCAACATTCAATATGAAACTACTTGCTGGAGTGTAAACAAAACTTCCAGCAACAGTTGCCGTTGCATTTAACTGAGAAGCACTCAAGGGAGTTCCATAAATGATTGATGCCGGAGCGGCCCATGAAACTATCGGTGTGGCTTTTGTAATTGTTAAGGTACCGCTTACATAATTAAAATTGTAATTATTATCTGAACCTCCCGCTACCGTTATTGAATAAGATCCAACCGAAGTTGAAAGAATTGCTGTAGTTGCTGCCGTTGCTGTAACATCTAACACGGATGAATTATCACCATTAACAAATCCAGTATAAGTAATTGTTAGCGCTGGATTGGTGATGTTATATACTCGAGTTTTATTATCTGCTGTAGCAGTAACTGTTGCCTTAGTTACGGTAAGGGTTCCTGCTGTATATAAAAAATCATAATTATTGTCTGCGCCACCAGAAACTGTTATTGGGTAACCTCCAACATCACTGGCTAAATCAGCAAGTGTAACGGCTGTGGGTGGGGTATCCAGTACTGACGAATTTTCACCATTCTGCAATCCTGTATAAGTAATAACAAGTGCGGGATTAGCGCCTCCATAAATACGGCTTGCATTGGTTGCCATTGCAGTTACGGTTGCTTTGGTAATCGCTAGTGTACCCGTTAAATAAACGAAATCGTAATTGTTATCATTACCTCCCGAAACGTTGATGGGATAGGTACCCACATTTGTGGTGGCAATAGCAGTGGTTGAGGCAATGGGGAGCACATTTATTACAGATGAATTTTCACCATTTACAAATCCTGCATAATTAAAAGTAAGTGCTGGATTTGCGGCTCCATAAGTTCTGCTTTGATTACCAACACTAACACTCAATGGGGCTTTCATTACCATGATTTGAGCTGTAGCACCAAGCACTGAATTATAATTAGTTGTGTTAGTGGGAATAAAGTCAACAGACAATACTTGATTTACTCCGGCATTCAAAACTGTACCTAAAGGTGGCGTGTAAGTATATGTTCCTGCAACTCCACCCGATGTGGCATTCAGTTGAGTAGCACCTAGCGCAGTGCCATACGTAATATCGGTTGGATTATTCCACGTGATTGTTGGCGTAGCTTTAGTGACAGTGATTTGTGCTGTTTTATTTAGAACACTATTATAATTAATTCCATCGGTGGGAATAAAGTCAACAGACAATACTTGATTTACTCCGACATTCAAAACTGTACCTAAAGGTGGCGTGTAAGTATATGTTCCTGCAACTCCACCCGATGTGGCATTCAGTTGTGTTGCACTCAGTGCAGTGCCATACGCAATATCGGTTGGATTATTCCACGTGATTGTTGGCGTAGCTTTAGTGACAGTGATTTGTGCTGTTTTATTTAGAACACTATTATAATTAATTCCATCGGTGGGAATAAAGTCAACAGACAATACTTGATTTACTCCGACATTCAAAACTGTACCTAAAGGTGGCGTGTAAGTATATGTTCCTGCAACTCCACCCGATGTGGCATTCAGTTGTGTTGCACTCAGTGCAGTGCCATACGCAATATCGGTTGGATTATTCCACGTGATTGTTGGCGTAGCTTTAGTGACAGTGATTTGTGCTGTTTTATTTAGAACACTATTATAATTAATTCCATCGGTGGGAATAAAGTCAACAGACAATACTTGATTTACTCCGGCATTCAAGACTGTTCCTAAAGCTGGCGTGTAAGCATATGTTCCTGCAACTCCACCCGATGTGGCATTCAGTTGTGTTGCATCTAGCGCAGTGCCATACATAATATCGATTGGATTATTCCAGGTAATTAACGGGGTAGCTTTACTTACCGTAAGAGCAGCATTCACATACGTAAACGAGTAATTGTTATCTAACCCCCCACTTACAGTAATTGGATAGGATCCAACTAAACTGCCCAACACAGCAGTTGTTGAAATACTTGGCGGAGTATCTATATCTGTTGTATTATCGGAACCAACATACGAAGAATAAGAAAATGTTAATGGCGGATTTGCTTCTTCAAATACTTTAGTTTTGCTATCCGCAGTTACGGTAAGGTTTGCTTTACCAACCATAAACGGTTGATCCACGTTAAGCGCAGCATTGTAGGTACCATCTCCTGCTTGCAAGGCGGTTATATTAGCCGATCCTGCGCCAACAATGGTTACTATATTCCCACTTATAGTGGCAACTAAAAGATTATCGCTTGTATAACTTAGCGGCAGGCTTGATGAGGCCGTAGCTCCGAGTGCAAAGCTGGCATCGCCATAAGTCTTTGAAGCAAGCGCATTAAATGTGATAGTTTGATTAAGCTTCACACCTGTCCCGCTAAGATTAATTACAAATGGACTATTCAAATCATCACTCACAATTTGTATTGCTGCCGCGCGACTTCCGCTTGCCGTTGGGGAAAATGTTATTGTGAAACTTGTTGTGGCTCCCGTACCAAGGGTATTTACTAAACCTGTTGTGTTTAGCACAAAATCACCTGCATTAGCTCCTGTTAATGAAATAGCGCCAATCGTTAAATCTTCGGGCAAACCGATATTCTCTAAAACGATGGTTAATGGAGCTGAGCTAGAAAGCAGGTTAATGCTTCCAAGGTTTTCAGTTGCTCCTGTTGAAATAGGAGATCCGCTCAAACTCACTTGCAACTCCTGTACAACGGAAATTTTTCCAGCTGTTGGAACAACGGTAGCAAAAGATGCCTCAGTAACTGCCAATAGCAATCCGAGCAGGGAAAAGAATAATTTATTGAATCGATTAAAAGTCAACATCAAGAGCCAAAATAATAGACAAAAACAACGCCAGTCAATCGAATTTGGTGAATGATGGCTATAGAGATTCTTGTAAATGGCTCTCTATTAGCTTTTCATCAAAAAATTCGTTTGCAGGTAATATTTGGTAACAAACTGCTCAATATTCCCGCTTAACCTGCAAAGTTAGGAGAAAGAACCTGAGTTTATCCTCTGAAAAATCTAAATGTAACTTGTAGTTTCACCCCTTTAATTGACTCAAAAACAGTGACTAACACAATTTCCATTGTCTTTTGGATCGGCATAGCCATCGTGGTTTACACCTATGTAGGTTATGGGCTGATTATTTACATTTTGAACAAACTTATAGGTCGAAATAAAAATACTGATAATCAAGCAGATAACTTTTATCCTGAGATCACGCTAATGGTTGCCGCTTACAATGAGGAGCGTTTTATTGAATCAAAAATTATCAACTCTTTATCACTTGACTACCCGAGCGATAAACTCAACCTGTGGATAGTTGCCGATGGATCAACTGACAAAACTGTGGAAATGGCGCAAAAATTCCCCACAGTTACCACTTTTCACTCGCAAGAGCGGAAAGGTAAAATCCATGCCGTAAACCGGGTAATGAAATCCGTTAAAACACCCATTGTTATTTTTTCAGATGCCAACACGGTATTGAATAAAGATGCCATAAAAAATATTGCCCGTCACTTCAAAGATAAAAAAGTAGGTGGAGTGGCTGGTGAAAAACAAATTGTTGATAATAAATCTGATAATGCCTCAGGCTCAGGCGAAGGAATGTACTGGAAGTATGAATCTGCCTTAAAGAGAATGGATTCAAATCTCACCACAGCGATTGGGGCAGCAGGTGAATTGTTTGCTTTACGAACTGAATTATATCACGAAACAGAACCCGATACTCTTATTGAAGACTTCGTTACTTCCATGAGAATTGTTGCTAACGGGTATCGCTTTGTTTATGAACCTGATGCGTATGCAATTGAAACAGCATCGGCCACTATTGGTGACGAGTGGAAACGAAAAGTGCGTATTTCAGCAGGCGGCATTCAGGCAATAATAAGGTTACCAGAACTTCTTAATCCTTTTCGTTATGGATTGGTTTGCTGGCAATACGTTTCGCATCGGGTGCTGCGATGGACATTAGCTCCTTTGGCTCTGCCTTTAATTTTGATTACAAACATTTTTCTATTCAATCAGTCGCTGTTTTATAAAGTATGCCTGTTTGGCCAACTTACCTTTTATTCTGTCGCACTATTAGGACATCTATTAAAAGATAAAAAAATCAGCATTAAGGGATTCTTTGTCCCCTATTACTTTTCAATGATGAATCTTTCTGTATTTGCCGGAGTTGTCCGCCTAATTCGAAAGCAACAATCTGTTGTTTGGGAAAAATCGGAGCGAGCTTAAATTAGATTGATTTACTATTTCGTTCATCGTTTTGATAATAATCATCTTTAATACTGATAGCCATCAGGATTTTAATGAATACTTCGGCTTACATTTAGAAAAAGAACTATACTATTATGGGAACTATATTATTACCAACCGATTTTTCTGCTAACGCAAACAATGCATTGAATTATGCTGTAGAAATAGCTGAGTTAACCGGCACATCATTGCAATTACTTCATGTTTATACGCCAATGGTGCCGCCCAATAGTGTAATTCGTGCCTTAATAACAGACGAGGTACTGGATGCAAAAAAAGAAAATTTAGAAAAGCTTATCGTGCAATCAAACACGATAAAGTCGATGTACCCTAAGCTACAGGTTGCCATTAGATCGGAGGTTGGAGAAACAGTCTCCACGATTCTTTCTTGTGCAAATGAAATAAAACCTGAACTAATTATAATGGGTACGTTAGGAGTTAGCAACATTACGCGAATGATCTTTGGCAGCAACACAGCTGCGGTCGTTAGCCAATCGAGTTTTCCGGTCTTGTGCATACCTTCAGAATGCTCCTTTCAGCTACCCAAGCGAATTTTGTTTGCCACCACTTTTTCATTTGACGACATGAAGGGGATAACCCGGCTAGCACCTCTTGCCAAACTTTTTAAAAGCGAGATACTGGTTGGCCACGTGGATACCTCTTCAAGCGAAGAGCCAAATGATTCCTCAATGAAAAAATTCTTGCAGGAAATCAAACTACTTACCGACTATGTGAATATTAGCAGCTGTGTAGTTAGCGACCATAATGTAAGTATGGGCCTAGAGCAGATCATTAGCAAGAATGATATCAACATGCTTGCGCTTTCAACGTTTAAGAGAACTTTCTTTGAGAAATTCTATAAACCAAGCCTTGCGAAAAAAATGGTGCTGTACCCAATGCTGCCCATAATCGTCTTTCAAAACCCACGCGATGAAGAAGGTACCGGGTCAGATTTTTAAGTTTCGTCTCCGTTCTCAGCTCTTTCAATCGTTTCAGTAATAGACGATACTATATCATCCAATCTTTCAGCAGACTCTTGCAGATGTGCATTTGCAGTGCGCATTTCATCACTCATCGGTATTGCCTTCATTAGATTAACCAAGCCTAGAATGCTAGCTAACGGACTACGAAGTTTGTGTGCATTAATAAAGGCAGCTTCTTCAAGTGCTTTATTCTTTGTTTCAAGTTCGGCAGTTCTTTGCTGAACAATTCTTTCCAGATTCTCATTGATATTTTCAATCTCCCTTGCCTGCATACGAATGGCTTCATTGCTTGCTCGCAAGGCAAGCCGCGCACGAATCTCACGAATGACAAGGTTGTACCGGGTTTGAATTAATACTATGGTGAACAATGCCACGGCTGCCAGCAATAACCCTCCGTTAACAAAAAACTGATCAAAACTTAGAGTAGGATTTGTAAACAGAAAGTAAATTGTTACCAAAGCAGAAATAAAAACGATGATCGCGGAATAGACCCAACGCCAGAGCACGAACATGGCAGCACCAAAAAATAAAGCCATGTAATTCAGGTTTTGTCCCAGAATATGCTCGATGTCAATTACGCTATACACATACGCATTTTGAAGAGATATCAACAAAAAGGGAATGGCGGCTACAACAAATGACGGTAGTTCAAAACGCTTTCTGATACTTAGAACAAGCAACGTAATAGCTGAAACACACAGTCGGATCGCCAATAAAGTTTCCCAACTGTCCGGAATATTGAAATAGTCCGTCAAGGCAAAAATTGGATCAACGATCACTGCCACCCAGGCAATTGTGATGTGAAATCTTGAAGAAGTTTTCTCAAGTTCAGGTCTCCACAAATCCTGCGTTACCTCCCGCAGTAAATCCAAACTCCTTAAATCATCTTTCTTCATGCTGCAAAATAATTTTCTTTTTGAGATTTCTCTTTAACCCAGACTCAAGCTCAGCTTACTGCGTTAATGATTGACGTTTGCAAACCTGATCTGGCAGTTAATGTTTCGCGTGATGCGTGTAGTATGTTTGAGTTTTACCGCGCGAATGAAATTATTGAGCGCAGACCCAAAGCTTTTCTTCAAACCTACGAGCAACATCAACGCTGATGATGGTATATCCTGATTAAATTCCTATCTTTGCGCATCACTCCTCCAAATTCCCGCAGAAAAGTACTTTCTGCGTAGCCGCTCAAGGCGGATTCGAGCCAAGAGGCGTCAAACTAAAAATGAGTACACGGACTCCGTGTATCACTACAATTAAAAAATGTCATTCGAAAAATTAAATTTGATTGAGCCTATATTAAAGGCTCTCAAGGCGGAAGGTTATACAAAACCCACCCCCGTCCAAGAACAATCTATTCCAGTTTTGCTGGAACGTAAAGACCTATTGGGCTGTGCCCAAACAGGTACCGGAAAAACTGCAGCATTTGCAATTCCTATTCTTCAACTGCTTCATCAGGATGAGCTTTATAAAAAAGCCGCTCCCGGTATTAAAGTTTTGATCTTAACGCCAACCCGCGAACTAGCCATTCAGATTGGTGAAAGTTTTGCGGCTTATGGAAAACTTCTGCGCATTAAGCATACTGTAATTTTTGGCGGTGTGCCACAACGTTCTCAAACAGATGCGTTGCGTGCCGGAGTTGACATCCTTATTGCAACACCTGGTCGCTTACTCGACTTAATGGATCAGCGCTATGTGCGACTTGATCAATTGAAGACGTTTGTGTTAGATGAGGCGGACCGCATGTTAGACATGGGCTTTATTCACGATGTAAAAAAGATCATCACTAAAATACCAGCAAAACGCCAGACTATTTTCTTCTCAGCTACTATGCCGGCAGAAATTTCCAAACTGGCTGCAACTATTTTAACAAACCCGGTGCGGGTTGAAGTAACTCCGGTTTCGTCAACAGCAAACACAGTAAAACAAGAAATCTATTTTGTTGATAAGAATAGCAAACGGTTACTCCTACTCCATTTGTTAAAAGATGATTCAATAAACACTGCGCTTGTATTTACACGCACCAAGCATGGTGCTGATCGTGTTGCGAAAGACTTGAATCGTGCCGGAATTATTACAGAAGCAATACACGGTAACAAATCTCAGAATGCACGTCAACGCGCATTGTCAAATTTCAAATCGCAAAAAACCCGGGTGCTTGTTGCAACGGATATTGCTGCCCGAGGTATTGACATCGATGAGCTATCGCACGTGATCAATTACGAATTGCCAAACATTCCAGAAACGTATGTGCATCGCATTGGTCGCACAGGCCGCGCAGGTGCAAGTGGAATTTCCATCTCTTTTTGTGATGCGGAAGAAAGGGCTTACTTAAAAGATATTCAGAAGTTGATTGGAAAATCTGTGCCTTTAGCACAAGACAACCCATATCCATTAAGTCAATCCGCCATGAATAGTCCTGTGGTGGCACCTAAACCACAGCAGCAAGGTGGGCGTCAAGGATTCAAACGACCCGCAAGAACAGGCTCATTCAAATCTGCAAACTCGAGCAAACCAACTGGTTCAACCAGATCAAACGACTCCAAGCCAGCTAGTTCTTCAGCTCCCTCGCGAAGACCAGGCAGAGATTGGCGAAGCATGTCGCAGGAATCGAATTATTAAACCTTAGCCACAGATTCACAGACAAAATATCTGTGAATCTGTGGCCATTGTTTTTTAATTTTCAGCCATGAAGATTGGCCTTCTTTCCGACACACACAGTTATCTCGATCCAAAAATTTTAGAACACTTTAAAGGGTGTGACGAGATTTGGCATGCGGGTGATATTGGCGATCGGGCAGTAGCCGATGAATTAGAAAAGTTTAAACCACTCCGTGCTGTATTTGGAAACATTGATGATCAGGATCTGCAGGTTCGATATCCGGAAGATTTATGGTTTACGTGTGAACAGATTACGATCTGGATGACGCACATTGGTGGCGCACCCCCAAACTATAATCCCAAAATAAAGAAAATCTTAAAATCAAAAGTGCCCGATATTTTTATCTGTGGCCATTCTCATATTCTAAGAATTAAAAAAGATCCAAACCATAATAATATGCTTTACTTAAATCCGGGGGCAGCCGGAAGGCATGGATTTCATCTCATCAAAACCATAATGCGATTCGAGATAGTGGGGAAAGAAATTAAAAATATGGAAGTGATTGAGTTGGGGAAACGCGGTGCGATTAATTAGGATATTTTAAGAATGCAATTCTCTTTGCCCGTTTCACCGAAGAGAATTATTTCACCTTTGTTTCGTAAAATCAGATTTAAAATATATTCAGTACTCCTATTACCACAAACAAGATGAACTATTTTGGGTGGGCAGCCTACAAGTAAACTTCGCTCATCAAAGTCATTGGCTTTAGTAAGAATCACAAAATCATCATCTAACGCGTGCTGCCAAACAACAATATCATCCGCTGCAATTCCAACTATATCTCGAACACGATTGGTACCTGAAAAAAATCTAAAAGCTTGGCGACAAGCTTGAAGGAAAGATTATATATCAACTAGAAGTTTCATGCTAATTTCAAAGTCGAGTATGCTTTTCAGAGTCAGCCGCGTAGCTTAGGCAAGCTTTAATGTCTTGTTCGGTAAGTTCAGGAAAATCCTCAATAATTTCGGAATAGGTCATTCCTGCTGCCAAATAACTCAATACATTGTAAACAGTTATTCTCATGCCCCTTACACAAGGTTTACCATTTCTTTTTCCAGGCTCAAGAGTAATAAGTTGTTTTTCTGAAAGATTCATAACTAAAATTAATGAAATCTTACCAATTAGGCTAAAAACAAATAGCCAATGGCGTTGGCCACTGGCTATCCTATAAAAGGAATAAAATGATATTACTTGGCCTTTTTAGCCTTGAATTCTTCTTTGATCTTCTCAACATCCACCGTCTTAAGCACGGGCTTAAAGCCTTGAATCTTCAAATCGGTTTTTCTGCGGGCAGATTTACCTTTATCCTTGCGGCCTTTTCTTTTCAATCGGGTAACTGACATAATGCTTTGTGTTTTAAAGGGTGCAAAAATAAACAGGTTTTGTAATTTATCGCCACTGATTCACACATTATTTCCATTTAAGCTATAAAATCTATCAATTGATGAGTATTCATAACATTTGCTCAGCATTAAGCACACAGGCAATCTGTGAATCTGTGGCTTATCCTTAAATTGCCATGTTTTATTATGGAAAAACCAACTTTACCAAAAGGAACCCGCGACTTTGGGCCAGTAGTAATGGCCAAACGCCAGTTTATTCTTAATACAATCCGCAGTGTATTTCAATTGCATGGCTTTCAGCCTCTGGAAACTCCAGCCATGGAAAACCTGAGTACCCTCACGGGGAAATATGGGGATGAGGGTGATCAATTGCTATTTAAGATTCTTAATTCGGGGAATTACTTGAAAGATGTTGACCAATTAAAACTAAATACGAAGGACTCAAGACTCATTACTTCTGAGATTTCCGAAAAAGGACTGCGCTACGATCTTACCGTTCCGTTTGCGCGCTATGTAGTGATGAATCGTCATGAAATTACTTTACCATTTAAGCGCTACCAAATACAACCAGTATGGCGGGCCGATCGGCCACAGAAAGGAAGATATCGCGAATTCTATCAATGTGATGCTGATGTGGTGGGCACTGATTCATTAATCTGCGAAGCAGATATTATCTTAATGATCAAGTCTGCGTTTAGGGTATTGGGTATTTCAAACTACACTATAAAAATTAATCATCGCGGCATCCTTGCGGGAATAGCTGAGTTAGTTAATGCTAATGAAAAGGAATCATCTCTATTTGTTGCCATTGATAAGCTGGATAAAATCGGGGAAGAAAAAGTAAAAGAGGAATTACGAACGCGCAACTTTGACAAGGATGGTCTCACCACCTTATTTGAAATTCTAAACTTCAAAGGAACTACACAAGAGAAAATAGAATTTTTGACTACTCGTTTCGCGGCTTCTGAAAAAGGCAAAAAAGGACTTACTGATTTGAACGAAGTCCTTGATCTATTAAAAGGATATGGCGCTTCCCAAGATCATGTTGAATTTGATATTGCTTTAGCGCGCGGTTTGAGTTATTACACAGGTTGCATCTTTGAAGTAAAAATTAATAACGTTGCCATTGGCAGCGTAAGTGGTGGCGGTCGGTATGATAATCTTACCCAAGCCTTTGGAAGCAAAGAAAAACTTTCGGGTGTTGGAATTTCTTTTGGCGTAGATCGCTTGTATGATGCCATGGAAGAATTAAAACTTTTTCCAGAGGAAGCTCAAGTGTCTTCAACTGTGTTGATCTGCCACTTCGATGAAGAAAGTAAACGCTACGGACTTGGCATTTTGCAAACCTTGCGGGATAACGGAATCGCTTCCGAAATCTATCCCGACTCGGTAAAAATTCAAAAGCAATTGGATTACGCTAACAAGAAAATGATCCCTTACGTGATTGTGATTGGATCGGAAGAAGTGAAGAGCGGACAATTAACAATTAAAAATATGAAGACGGGTGAGCAGGAAAAGAAATTCATTTCTGAAATAATTTCTCTCATGGCCAGCAATTAGTACCAGAAACAAAAACGATTTGCAAACAACGCACTACATATCAAACAATCCCCTTACATTAAGCGAGCTTGATCATGCACTCCATGATCACTCCAAGATTGCGTTATCGGAAGAATCCCGCCAGCAAATTATCCGCTGCCGCGAGTACCTCGATGAAAAACTGGCTACTTCCGTCAATCCGATTTATGGAATCAATACCGGTTTTGGTTCACTCTACAATAAAAACATTCCGAAAGATCAATTAGAAAAACTACAGGAAAATCTGGTGAAGTCGCATGCGTGCGGCACGGGATCTGAAGTGCCCAGAGAAATTGTTTTGCTCATGCTGTATCTTAAAATACAGTCTCTCTCCTATGGTTATTCTGGGGTTCAGCTTTCAACAGTAGAGCGATTGATCGACATGTTTAATGAACGTGTGCTGCCAAGAGTTTATGAAATGGGTTCGCTAGGTGCATCGGGTGATCTCGCGCCACTCGCGCATTTATCATTACCGCTTATAGGTTTAGGGGAAGTTAATTACCTCGGCAAAATTTATCCAAGTGAAGAAGTTTTGAAATTATTGAACTGGAGACGAATTCATTTTAAAGCCAAAGAAGGATTGGCTTTGCTTAACGGAACACAGTTTATGAGTGCCTATGGGGTTTGGAGTTTGCTTCACTCCCATCGCCTAATGACGTTAGCTAATAAAATCGGTGCGCTTTCGCTGGATGCTTTTGATGGTCGTATTGAACCCTTTGATGAATTAGTGCATCAAATTCGTCCGCACAAGGGGCAAATGAAAACTGCTAAAGAAATTAAAGACCTTTTACAAGGCAGCACCATCATCGCGCAAGCAAAAAAACATGTGCAAGATCCGTATTCGTTTCGGTGCATGCCCCAAGTACATGGCGCCAGTGATGACACCATAAATTTTGTAACACAAACTTTTCTCACCGAAGTAAACTCTGTGAGTGATAATCCAAACATTTTTGCGGAAGCTGATAAGATAATCTCAGCCGGAAACTTTCACGGCCAGCCCTTGGCAGTTGCTTTTGATTTTCTTGCTATTGCACTGGCCGAATTAGGAAGCATTTCCGAACGCAGAACTTATCAGTTGATTTCTGGCTCCCGCGATTTACCGAATTACCTTGTGGCCGATCCGGGCATTAACTCAGGCTTGATGATTCCGCAATACACTGCCGCCTCGTTAGTGAGCCAGAATAAACAACTGTGCACACCCGCTTCAGTGGATTCAATCGTTTCGTCTAACGGGCAGGAAGACCATGTAAGCATGGGTGCCAATGCGGCAACAAAAGCCTATCGGATTGTTAATAATCTTTACTCAATTTTAGCCATTGAATTAATTACAGCAGCTCAGGCATTGCATTTCAGGCGACCTTTAAAGACCTCCCCTCAGTTGGAGACATTTGTCAATACTTTCCGGGAGGTTGTGCCGTTTATAGAAACAGATCGCGAATTGCATGTTGACATTGTGAATACCGAGAATTTTTTAAAGACGTGTACACTCTGATCGAAAACAAAATTTTTGAATTGAACCTGTGAAGCAAAAACTACTTACCCTATTGATTGTGTTGGCAACTGTAGCAACCAGCTATGCACAATATAGTAGTCGCCTGGGCCGCTTTCAGGTTGATGAAATAAAAGGGTGTGCACCTTTAACCGTTGCTATTCTTAGCACAAATCTGATTACAACAGGCGAGTGTACCGCGGGGAAGCCGTGTTTGATGAGTGCTGGAGATGGAACCGCACAGCAGCAAAATCAATTTACCATTACGTATCCGCAAGCAGGCACTTTTACACTTTCAGTCTTGTATCAAAGCATTGGAGCCGATGACATCACGATTACTGTTGATCAAAACATTCAACCTGAGTTTGAAGTATACACGTGCTCAGGATTACGAACGTCTATCAAGATTACCGACAAGAATTACGATCAATACACCATCGATTTTCAAAATGATGGCACCCCTGAAATAGTTATTCCAAATAGCAACAATCAAACGGCTACCCATAACTATGGAGTAGCGGCCAATTTTAATATTAGTGTGAAAGGAAAAGATATCAATGCTGCCAACAACTGCAGCGCAAAGGTGTTGCCTTTTACTTCACTCCTTACTTTGCCGGTTCCACAAATTAATACGTTAACCGCAGTAGATGCAAGCAGTATAAAATTAGATTTTACACCCCAGCAAAACATTCAGTATAAATTAGAAATTGCCGTTAACAACTCTGCCACCTTTCAACAATTTCAAACCTTGTACGGAGTTAATACTGTCACCATTCCAAATTTAAAAACAGAAGAAAACTTTTATTGCTTTCGGCTGAGTTCATTTGACCCATGCACCAACAGCAACACGTATTCATTTCCAGTATGTAGTCATAATTTTGATTTGGCGATACAGAATGGATCAAATAACCTTACCTGGGCAACTTCATCACTCGGTGTAAACACAACAGAAATTATTCGTAATGGAAATTCATATACGTTAATTCCGGGTGCGCCATCCACGTTCAATGATGTTGATGTGATTTGCAAAACAAACTACTGTTATCAGGTAATTAATTTATATGCAGGAGGCACAAGAAGTATTTCGCTCGAAAAATGTGGTGAAGCATTTACTACGTTTAGTCCAACGGCTGTAAATAATATTTCGTCAGTGGTTGGTTCCGATGGGGTGACTTTAACCTGGCAGCAAGATCCCTTGTTTACTGTGGAAGAATATGCTGTGCTGCGAAATCAAAATAATTCTTCATTTGGGTTGTTAGCTAAAACAACTAACACCAACCTGATCGATACTGACTACACAACCGATGGTACTTTTTGTTATCGGATTAACTATGGCGATTTATGCGGCAACGCCAGTTCTATTGGGGCATTAATCTGCCCCATGCGTTTAACTGCTTCCGTTGATCCTAAAAATGTAATCACATTACGCTGGTCTTCACTTAAAGGCTGGCGCAATGGCGTAAGTAATTATCGGATAGAAAAATTCGATAAGAGTGGGGGGCTTATGCAGACTGTGAATGTTGGCACGGACACCGTTTGGGTCGATGATCAAGTTGATATACTTAATCAGGTGGTGCAATATCAAATCATTGCGCAACCTGTTGAGGCGGGTACAATCAATTCTGTATCTAATAGAGTAGTGGTAACTAAAGATGTCAATCTGTTTTATCCGAATGCATTTACACCCGATGGTGTTGGGCCGGTCGAAAATGAAACCTTTACGGTATTAGGACACTACATTATAAAAATAGAATTGAAGGTCTTTGATCGCTGGGGTTCATTGGTTTTTTATACGGATGAAAATACACCGTGGGACGGCACTAATAATGGTCGTGCATTACCTGAAGGCACCTATGTTTGGAAAGCGCAAATCAAGGATCTGGCTGGTAGACTTTTTTCACGAGGCAGCACGGTGGTCATCTTAAAGAAAAAAAACTAGCATTCGATTTTCATGTTAAGAGATTTCATCCCTAACAGGATTCTATATAACTACCTAAACATCCATTCTACCGATATATTATCACTAACGGTATTCGGATTACGTACTTTCAAGTATCGTCTCTGTAAGGAAAATACGATTGTTGAATTATAAAAAATACTTTGAAGCATTAGTTTTCCTTAATCTACTTCCAGACTTAGCCTGCCTATGCCGAAGCTTCGCGCAGGCGGACATGCAAAATAATCTTTACCTTTACTGAATCAACTAAAATAACACAGCTATGTTCGACATGATGAAGATGATGGGGAAGATGAAAGAGGTGCAGGCTAAAATAAAAGAAGCGCAGGATAATCTTGTTCGGGTGCAAGCAACAGGCGAAGCGGGTGGCGGCATGGTGCGCGTAGTTGTAAACGGAAAGAAACAAGTAGTCTCAATAGATATTGATCCTACTATTTTAAAGGCCAATGATAAAGTGTTGGTGCAGGATCTTGTAGTGGCGGCTGTTAACAAAGCGAATGAAGAAGTTGAAGTGGTAGCGAAAGAAGAAATGAAGAAGGCTACTGACGGCTTGCTTCCTAATATCCCAGGCATGGATTTAAGCAGCCTGATGGGATGACCGAATTAGTGGTTGTTATTTTAAATTACAACGGAAGAAATTTTCTTCAACAGTTCCTGCCATTGGTAATTGCCAACAGCGGCTCGGCAAAAATTATTATTGCTGATAATGGATCAACTGATGATTCAATCTCAATTTTAGAAAATCAATTTAAAAAATCAGTGGAGGTTATAAAAATCGGAAGCAACCTGGGCTTTTGTGGTGGCTACAACTATGCATTGAAACAGGTTCAATCAGAATTCTATGTTCTATTGAATTCAGATGTGGAAGTAACTCCCGGCTGGATTGATCCCATCATCAAACTTTTTAAAAGCGATTCGTCTATCGCGGCCGCGCAACCCAAAATACTTTCTTATCATAATAAAGATAAATTTGAATACGCGGGAGCCGGTGGCGGATTTATTGATGCCTTAGGTTATCCTTTCTGTCGCGGTAGAATTTTTGAAACCCTTGAAAAAGACTTAGGTCAATACAATGATACCCGGCCAATCTTTTGGGCTACGGGTGCATGCCTCTTTATTCGATCTAATATGTATCATGGCGCTGGCGGATTGGATGAAGATTTTTTTGCGCACATGGAAGAGATTGATTTATGCTGGCGATTGAATCGCGCTGGTCATAGTGTTTATTACGTTGGGGCAAGTAAAGTCTATCATGTTGGGGCGGGCACGCTTTCCCGATCCAGCCCACGTAAAACCTATCTCAATTTCAGAAATGGACTTTCCCTACTTTTTAAGCATTTACCGGCAAATAAAATTTGGTGGAAGTTTCCAATCCGATCGGGCTTAGACCTAATTGCTGCGCTAAAGTTTTTGTTTCATGGGTCACCTGCCGATTGTTGGGCTGTGATTAAGGCTCATGGTAGTTTTTGGTGGCGCTTTAGATCCAACATAAAAAAGAGACGAATTTTACAAATGCAAGTGCAGCATTATAATGTAACGAATCAATATCCGGGTTCCATTATAGCAGCCTATTACTTGTTAGGCAAAAAGACCTTCAAAGACTTAACAGGATTTTAATAATCCCAAATAGTGCTTCGCCTGCGCAAATGAGTGCGCATATTAAGAACAAAGGCTAGCGAAAGGTAAATGATAATCGGTGAGCCAAAGGTGAGGAAAGAGGTATATATAAAGAACAACCGAATGGAAGAAGTAGCTATTCCCATCTTTTCGCCCATTGTAGTACAAACCCCAAATGCTTGTCGTTCAAAAAAACTTTGAATGCTTTTGATCAAACTTGTCATTGTATTTTATTGAATTTTCCCCTCAAATCTTCCGTTTACCTAAGTAAACGCCTATCTAACGATTAAAAAGCCAGCGCACAAATATAAGTGGTAACACTTCTATTGCACACGGCCACTAAGTTATTTTTTTGACTATTTTTGCAATAATAAGGGGTATAAAGGTTAACTTCGCACCTCGCTTACAGAAACCATAAATCAAAATCCATGAGAAAATTAGTTTACGCATTCGTGATCATTGGGGCTCTTAGTTTTTCAAGTTGTACCCTGCCTAAAATGATCAAAGCTTCCAAAGAACAGAAATTGGAAGTAAAACCTAATCCACTTGAAGTGCATAAGGACACTGTCAATTTTGATTTTTCAGGCAACCTTCCTGTTAAAATGTTAAAGAAAGGAACTGTTTACACCATCAATACTTTTTACAAGTATGGTGAGAGTGAACTAGCTCTTGATCCGGTATCTGCCCGTGCTGAGGACTATCCGAACAGTGCAACAGAAGAAATAAAACTTGCCAAAGCCTATTCATTCCCTTACCAGGATGCTTATAAAGTTGGAACCGTAGAAGTTCAAGGTGTTGCTTCTAAAGGAACAAAATCTAAGACCACTGACCGGATGCCATTGGCAACTGGTATTATCACTACTTCCAAACTAGTTCAAAATTCATATTACGCTGCTTTCGCAGATCATGGATATAACAACCAGGAAGAACTTATCCCTGTAGTTATCCCTGATTTTATCTTCGAAAGAGGAAGATCAGTGCTCCGTCCGTCTGAAACCAGAGCCGATAAAGGAAAGCAATTGGATGCTTACATCGCTGCTAAAAACGTAACCCGCACAGTTACTATAACAGGTACTCACTCACCAGAAGGCGCTGAGCGAATAAACACAAAACTTTCAGAAGAACGTGCTAAAGCAATCGAGAAATTCTACCGCGCTCAAATGAAAAAGTACGATTATAAAGGCGCTTCTGATTCAATCAAATTTATATTGAAGCCTGTAGTTGACGATTGGACCGAATTCAAAAATTCATTGTCATCTTATGAAGGCATTACCTCTGATCAAAAGTCAGAATACCTAAACATCATCAACGGTGGTGGTTCTTTTGAAGATCAGGAAAAGCAAATGAAGAAATTGAATACTTACAACAAAGTATTTAAAGATGTATATCCTGGCTTGCGTACCGCTAAAACTGAAATCCTTACTATCAAGGAAAAGAAAACTGATGCTGAAATTTCAGTGTTAGCAAAGCAAATCACTTCTGGATCAGCTCAGGCTGATGCGCTTAGCTTCGAAGAAATGATGTATGCAGCAACCCTTACTCCTTCTACTGAAGAAAAGGCTGCTATTTACGAAGGTGCTACTAAGAAAGGCAGCAACTGGAATGCTCATAATAACTTAGCCGCTTCTTATTTGAAATTGGCTGTGGAGAATCCTTCACGCGCAAGCGAATATGCTGAAAAGGCTTCTGCTCAAATTGAAATTGCGGCTAAATTGAAAGAGACTCCTGAAGTACACGCCAACTTAGCAACTATTTCATTGTGGAAAGGAAACCCCTATAAGGCTTACAGCCATGCTACTAAAGCACTACGTGGTGCAAACAACGAGGTTACCCGCGGTGTAAACGGAGTAAAAGGTGCTTCTGAAATTTATATGGCTAACTACAGTGCAGCGGTAAGTTCAACTTCTTCTGCCTTGGATACTGATGTTAACTTGTTCAACAAAGGACTTGCTCAATTATTGAATAAAGATTTCAACAATGCATCATCATCATTCGCTGAGGCTTCTCGCAAAAACAGCAACTACGCATTAGCTTATTACGGTGCCGCTGTTGCAGCTGCCCGTTCAGGCAATGGCGATGCAGTGGTAAGCAACCTTACCAGCGCAGTTAAGATTGACTCTTCATTGAAAGAGAAAGCATTGACTGATCTAGAATTCACTAAGTTCGCAACTACGGATTCATTCCGCAGCGCACTTAAATAACATAGATTTATTTCTGTAAAGGAAAAACCCCGGCTAAACCGGGGTTTTTTTTTATACCTCACCCCTGCCCCTGTCCAGAGGAGAGGGGCTAAGACTTAACCTTAAATGATCTTCGCAAGAAGACAGGGCATTAAATGCTCTTCCAAGCAAAAAAACATTCCATTCCCTTTAACCTATTGGCTCAGATACCTATTTTTACGGGCTTTCCAAACTAACGGCAGCTATGAGAGAAATACAATTTAGAGAGGCGCTTCGCGAGGCCATGAATGAAGAAATGAGAAGAGACCCCAAGATCTTTTTGATGGGCGAAGAAGTAGCCGAATACAATGGAGCCTATAAAGTGAGCCAAGGCATGCTAGACGAGTTTGGCGCTAAGCGAGTAATCGACACGCCTATTTCTGAATTGGGTTTTGCGGGTATCAGTGTAGGTGCGGCCATGAATGGCCTTCGACCTATCGTTGAGTTCATGACCTTCAACTTCTCGCTGGTAGCCATTGATCAGATTATTAACTCGGCTGCAAAAATGCTTTCCATGTCGGGAGGACAATTTAATATCCCGATAGTATTTCGTGGGCCAACCGGCAATGCCGGGATGTTGGGTTCGCAACATTCACAAAATTTTGAAAATTGGTTTGCCAATACCCCTGGTTTAAAGGTGGTAGTCCCTTACACTCCGTACGATGCCAAAGGTTTGTTGAAGACTGCTATTCGCGATAACGACCCGGTTATCTTTATGGAATCGGAAATGATGTATGGCGATAAGGGCGAAGTACCTGAAGAAGAATATCTCATTCCTATTGGCGTGGCCGATATCAAACGAAGCGGCACCGATGTTACCATTGTTTCTTTTGGTAAAATTATGAAAGTGGCCTTGGCCGCTGCCCAAGAACTTGAGAAAGAAGGTATCTCGGCCGAGGTTATTGACTTACGCAGTGTACGCCCTATTGACTATGCCACTGTGGTGGAATCCGTTAAGAAAACAAATAGGTTGGTAATAGTTGAAGAGGCTTGGCCGTTATCCTCTATCGCCACTGAAATTACCTACCATATTCAAAAGCATGCATTCGATTATTTAGATGCCCCCGTGCATCGCATTAATAGTTTAGATGTGCCACTACCGTACGCACCAACCTTGATTGAAGCCATATTACCAAATGTAGCCCGCACAGTGAAAGCTGTGAAAGCGGTTATGTACAGGGATTAAATTTCTAATCCCCAAAAAATTAAAGATCTCTGAAGTTTCAGAGATCTTTTTTTGTGCTTTGATGCAAGGTAATTAAGAGGTTTAGGTTAACTTCCGTAGAGATGTTTATCGGAATGAAGTAATGACTTATGAAAGACTATAAAGAATTTTCGTTCGGATGGTTGATGTTTGTGTTCGTACCTCCGGTTCTGGTTTTTATCACTTACTTATTCTTAAATGATTTAGGTAATAATCCACTTACAATCTCTGGATACATTACCGTTATAATTGTAACTGGTTTGGTTTGTTTACTCTTTTATGGGTTAACAACGCGGGTAACACCAGAAAAAATTAAAGTCTCGTTTGGGATTGGGTTAATCACAAAAACAATCTTGCTGAATAGAATTAAAACAATTGAGGAAGTGCGAAACCCATGGTACTATGGTTGGGGAATTCGGATTATCCCGAAAGGAATGTTGTTTAATATTAGTGGTGCCAAGGGCATCGAACTAAAATTTACTGACAGTAATAGAATAGTAAGAATCGGATCTCAGAATCCTTTTGTATTGAAGCAAGAGATTGAAAAAAGACTGACTCAATTTAAACAACCATGAAATTAATTTTACGCTGTGTTCTATTTTCATTGTTGATTCTTGCGGATAACTTAGCTGTTGCTCAACCACTATTTACCAACCCCCTACTACCCTCTGGTACCGATCCGTGGAGTATTTATCACAATGGTTTTTATTATTACACCAACACCACTGGCAATAATATTACCATCTGGAAAACAGATAATCTCGCTAGCCTGGCAACAGCCGAAAAGAAAGTAGTATGGACACCACCATCAACCGGACTTTATTCAAAAGAAATTTGGGCACCTGATATTCACTATCTGCAAGGCAACTGGTATGTGTATTTCTCGGCAGATGCGGGTAAAAATATCGATCACAGGATATTTGTTATTGAAAACAATTCACCCGATCCTTTGATGGGCGACTGGAAAATGGAAGGTAAACTGGAAACACCAGATGATAAATGGAGTATTGATGGTTCAGTATTTGAACATAAGAACCAACTCTATTTAATCTGGAGCGGCTGGAAAGGAGATGCAAATGGCGAGCAGGATATTTACATCGCTAAAATGAAAAACCCGTGGACGGTCATCGGAGATAGAGTGTTGCTGTCTGCGCCAACTTATGATTGGGAGCAGCATGGCGATTTAAATAATCCCGATGACCCACCGCATGTTAATGTAAATGAAGGTCCGCAAATACTTGCGCATGGCAATAAACTATTTTTGATTTACTCAGCCAGCGGTTGTTGGACTGATTTTTACGCACTGGGTATGTCGGTAGCAGATGTCAATGCTGATTTGATGGATGCAGCTTCATGGAAAAAGCATACTCAACCGATATTCCAAAAGTCTGAAAAAAATAAAGTTTTTGCCCCGGGTCATAATTCTTTTTTCAAATCGCCTGACGGAAAAGAAGATTGGATACTGTACCACGCCAATAGCAAACCCGGGCAAGGCTGCGATAGATTCCGTTCACCACGCGCACAACGCTTTACGTGGAATGACGATGGCACACCAAATTTTGGCGAACCCGTTGCTGAAGGCATAAAACTGGAACTTCCTTCGGACACGAAATAACCTTAGATTAGAATTTTCTTCTCGAGCCAGATTATTTTCCTCATTTACGTTGCTCGAAAAAGCAACGGGAAGTATAGTTGGACTTGCTGGAGTTCTATTGTTTGTAATAAATTTATATTTATTTCGCTTTGTGCCGGGGATAGCGCGCAATTTCAAAATCCCAGCACGAAATAAACACAAAATAGCTGGACGCAATAGGTGAAAATGGAAGATAAGAATTTGATTCGCATAAATAAATATTTTAGTGAAATTGGCTATTGTTCGCGCAGAGAGGCTGACAAGTTCATTGAACAAAAGCAGGTAACAATAAATGGTGTAGTTGCGGAAATGGGAAGTAAGGTATCGGCTAAAGACGAAATTCGTTTAAACGGAAAACTAATTGCCGGAAAAGAAAATAAACAAGTTTACATTGCTTTTAATAAACCACGCGGAATTGTGTGTACGACAGACACCCAAGGAGAAAAAAATAATATTATTGACTACATCAATTACCCTGAGCGTATTTTTCCAATTGGAAGGCTAGATAAAGATAGTCAAGGCTTAATTCTATTAACGAACGATGGTGATATAGTAAATAAAATTCTTCGTGCCAGAAATAATCATGAAAAGGAATACCTGGTAACAGTAAAGCAACCTATAACAAAATCGTTCGTACAGAAAATGAGCGATGGCGTTCCAATTTTAGAAACAATTACGAGGAAATGTTTTGTGGAGCAGATAGACAAATTTCGCTTTAGAATTATTCTTACCCAAGGTCTAAACAGACAAATCAGACGCATGTGTGAACATCTGGGTAACAGTGTTCATCAATTGGAGCGTTATAGGATAATGAATATTAATTTGGATATCCCTATTGGTAAATGGCGACATCTAACAAAGATTGAACTTAATGAGATTCATGAACTTTTAACTGATTCTTTAAAGACAAATGAAGAGCAACCCTAGTTTGGCATTTTAGATTATACTTCGTGTAACCGTGGATAAACCCAGATCATGCATTAGGATGCAAAATCTGCCCGTAGGATTGACGAAAACATTGCTGGTGCAATGTTTTGTCAAGGTTAAACCTGACAATGAAAATCACCCAATGGGGAAAATATTTTTCAACGTAAGTATTTGATTTTCATTTGTCAAAGTATATGCATTGCTATTGCATGATGTGGGTTAATCATCGAAAAATTCAGCCCTTACAGCAAGGTTTTCCAGGCCTCGTCCACATTACCTAAGCTTAAGTATGATTGAGCAAGGCGATGGATTTCATCTGCCCCTTTTTTAGCTGCCGCTTTCCAAACTTCTGTTGATTGAAAGGTCTCTACTTCTTCTTTCGTTGGTAGCGTTTCAATGTTTCCTAATCGACCTAAGTCATTCCCGGTAAGGATACTACTGTTTTTTATACCAGAAGGAATCTCATCAAATCCAATCCCGATTTTTACATTCGGCTTAGGAACAGTGAACACATTCGCTCCCGAAGCCCTGCAATAATAATCCTGCCCCATGCGAGCCACAGCATCAATCTTTTGTGGGTCAATAAATCCATCGCCTCCTAAAACTTCATCATGAATATGCATAAGTAAAACTTCGCAGATAACAAGATTGCCGGCACCACCCTCCTGCCCAAGTGGCAAAACTTGATTCACTTTACATTCAAAGGACACTGGTGATTCAGCAACCCGTGGTGGTTTTACTTTCAGTGATTGAACTTCGGTGAACCCTGATTTAGCAAACTCATTAACCCCTTTTGGAAATTCACAACTTGCTAAAGATGTTTGTTCTACCATGCTATACGAAACAATACTTATTACTACTTCGGGAACTTCTAATACATTTTGAAGCGTATGCTTGGTAGTGTTATCACGCACTCGCCTGGATGGTGAAAAGACCAACACAGGTGGATTCATACTAAACAAATTAAAAAAACTAAACGGGCTAAGATTTACTTTCCCTTCTTTATCTATTGAGCTTACAAACGCAATCGGCCTAGGAGAAACTGCACCCTGCAAATAAGCTTGTAGCTTAGGAATGGGTAATTCTTTAGGATCGATTATCATAAACTTAATTGGCTGAAATTATTTTACCGGTGCACTCGCCAAAGCCAATGCGCACATTATTTTTTTGGGCATAGCCTTTCATGATTACAGTATCGCCATCTTCAAGAAAAGATCGTTTCAAATTATCCGACAATGAAAGCGGACTCTTACCATTCAAAGTCATCTCCAACAACGATCCTAATGAATCAGTTGTAGATCCGCTAATGGTACCTGATGCATATAAGTCGCCAACCTGAATATTGCAGCCATTAACTGTTTGATGCGCCAGTTGCTGGTTTACATTCCAATACAAATGTTTAAAATTTGATTTACTGATTACAGTTGGCACAGTGTTCTCCGGTTGAATGGAAACCTCCAACTTAATGTCAAAACTCTTTTCACCTTGTGTCTTTAAATAAGGTAATACTTCAGGTGATTGTTTTGGCCCGGCAACCCGAAAAGGTTCGAGTGCATCCATAGTTACAATCCAGGGCGACATGGTTGAGCCAAAACTTTTCCCCAGAAAGGGACCTAGCGGAACGTATTCCCATTGTTGAATATCCCGTGCCGACCAATCGTTGAAAAGTACAAATCCAAAAATACAATTATCTGTTTCTTCAATGGAGATTGCCGATCCCAGTTCAGTATCCTTGCAGGTAATAAAGGCAACTTCCAATTCGAAATCTAATTTTAATGAAGGACTGAAAATTGGAGTGTCAGCATCCGCAGGTTTTATCTGTCCCTTAGGCCGCACTATGTCAGTTCCTGAAACAACAATAGATGAAGCACGACCATGATAGCCAACCGGCAAATGTTTCCAGTTTGGAAGTAAGGCATTTTTAGGATCACGAAACAGAGAGCCAACATTCGTAGCATGTTCCTCACTACTATAAAAATCAGTGTAGTTCGGAATTTTAATGGGCATACACATCTGCACCTCAGCCATGGGAATCAACGCCAACTCGCGTGCACCGACATTCAATCTCAATTCATCATTATCCAATTGCAATAATTCTGATATCCGCTCCCGAACTTCTCTCGTTTTCTTTTTACCTAAGCCAATAAAATCATTCAGGTACTTTTGATTGAAAACTCCGGTTGGTAAACCAAGTCCATCAAAAAATCCGTTTTCATGAAGATAAACAAGATCCAACACATACTCACCAATAGCCACACCGGCAACGGGAGAAAGATAATCTGTTTTAAAAATGCCAACTGGTAAATTCTGAATAGGGAAATCGGAATCTTTGGGTACTTCTAACCAACTTTTTAGTGTTGGATCGTTAGACTTTATCATAATGTATCTTGCTACTTTAAATCGTTACTTTACTGGAGGCGGCATGATTGAATCTCAAATCTTTTCATAGCTCAAGCCAATTAATTTCTTTTACTTCCGGTTAAATTACCGACTCATGCCCATTGTATTCCCCCTCGATTTTGAAATCAGAATGAAATCAACCTTAGGGCATGAATGGTCTTATTTTGCTGCAGCGCATGAACAAGCTCCACCTGTAAGTATTCGTGTTAATCCATACAAAGATAACCTTCCACGCGGGATTAAAATACCTTGGAGCGATTACGGTTATTATTTACCCGAGCGGCCTGTGTTTACATTAGATCCAGCTATTCATGCTGGAAATTATTATGTGCAAGAGGCAAGCTCCATGTTTTTAGAGCAGGCCGTAAAACAAACTACTGATCTTACTAAATCGTTGCGGGTACTTGATTTATGTGCTGCCCCCGGTGGCAAGTCCACGCACTTATTAAGTATGATTAATAAAAATTCACTTCTTATTTCCAATGAAATTATTCGATCACGCGCACAAACTTTATCTGAAAATATTCAAAAATGGGGTTGCAACAATACGATAGTTACTAATAGCGATCCCGAAGCATTTCAAAAATTGCAAGGCTATTTCGATCTCATTGTTGTTGATGCGCCCTGTTCGGGTGAAGGATTGTTTCGCAAAGATCCACATGCCGCTGCGGAGTGGTCAACTGATAATGTAAATCTCTGCTCACAACGGCAGCGGAGAATTTTAAGTGATATTTGGCCTGCCCTAAAAGAGAATGGGATTTTAATCTATAGTACGTGCACATTCAACGAAAAAGAGAATGAGGACAATTTAAATTGGCTATCAAAAAATCATGGCGTTGAATTTATCGATCTGCAGATTGACCCCGAATGGAAAGTTGAAAAAGTAACTGTTGGAAAAGCAATTGGCTATCACTTTTATCCGCACAAAGTAACGGGTGAGGGTTTTTTTATTTCTGCCTTAAGGAAAATTGAACCTGAACAAGAATTAAGAATCCGACCCGGGAAGAATTTTTCTTTGGCTTCCAAAAAAATTGCCGAACAATTAAATGACTGGGCAATCAACCCCGAAAATTTTAAAACAATCCGGCAAGACAATCTATTAATTAAACTACCAACGGAGTTGTATGATGATATGGATTTTATAAGCAAACAATTACATGTTGTAAGCAAGGGAACCGCAGCAGCTGAAGTAAAGCACGAAAAACTTATTCCTGAACATGCATTTGCCTTATCAACTAATCTTAACAAGTCAAATTTCGCTATTATTGGTCTCACATTAGATGAGGCACTTGCCTACCTCAGAAAAGATAATCTTTTGGTTGGAGAAGGCGAGCGCGGATTTGCGTTAGTGACGTATAATAATTCTCCTCTTGGATGGATCAATCGACTAGGCAATCGAGTTAATAACCTTTATCCCTCTTCTTGGCGAATTCGGATGAGTTCTTAAAGTGCTTGTATGGCTTCAATAATACCATCGGGCAAAGCCATACCACTAAAGAATATTCCCACACAAAATACTTTCTCGAAATAGTTAGCTCGTTCAATCGCAAGTGGTAGTGAACTTATTGAAAGCACCGTGAAAGAAACAATAAATAAAATCATGGTTAGAATTGTAAGAATTGCTGAGCCTGTAACCATAACTAAGATTAAACACACGGAGTTAATAATAAAACTCCACCAAAATGATTTTGTAGTACCTGCTTTAATTACATAGTTACTTACGGGTAATGAAAGCACGGCTGAGAAAAACAAAGCTATTACCAATAGCCACTTTCCTTCCATAGTAACCATTGATGACAAATTGCTTTCCAGGATATCAGGGAAATAATTGAAAAGTAACGTAGTTGGTATTCCTACAGCAATACCCAAAAAGAAAATGTATTTATAGTCCGATCGGGTGGTATCAAATTTAAACTCAGCCCGCGGGCGGGTTGGATTATTGGAAAACAAACTCAACGAGTTTTTCTTCAAGGCATAACCCGAAACAAAAACCGCAGCCCCGCCAATCATAAATGTAATCGGTGCACCCAGATAATCAATCAAATCTACAATTACCGGCTCCAATGAATAAATGAGATTAGCCACAATTGTAAGGATGGCCATCGCAACTGGTAACTTATCAATAGGTGTAAAAAGTTCGAGGGTTGAAAGCGCTGGGCTGGTGAAAATACTCATAGCAACAAGCCATAAAACAATTAACAAAGGAAGTATCCATCGAAATACCTCGCCTGGGTTGCTGAAAAGCGTAAATGCAACCGCCATAAAAACCATGGCCGCGAAGCTTATGCCTGATGAAATGATCGGAATACGATGGCCGGCCTTAAACCGAAAACGGTCTCCAATTTTTCCAGCAACCAATGGAGTAACAATCAAAATGACTCCCTGAACAACAATTAATAAAAATGTAAAATCAGTAAAATTAAACTTGATCAAAAGTTTCGGTTGGTAGTTATGATAAGCAATCCAACCAAATACAATTGAACCATACAGAGCCGCCAAGCTCCATAATTGTTTCCACTCTATTTTTTCGGTCTTAAAAGTTTCAATTGAAGCTGTTGAGTTATCCATTCTATTAAAAATTATTTAGCCAATCTATACCTAATTCATCAATCTACGAACTATATCTACACACCAGATTTCAAGAACTTACTAAACACGGTGCGTTTTCCTATTTTTGACCTCTTAATAGGTTATTTATTCATTTTTTATGGCACTCTCCACCAAATACGATCCTACCGAAATTGAAGATAAATGGTATCAATACTGGTTAAAGCAGAATTTTTTTCACTCTGAAGTTAATCCCAACAAGGAACCTTATTGCATCGTAATTCCGCCCCCCAATGTAACCGGAGTGCTGCACATGGGCCACATGCTTAACAACACCATTCAGGATGTGTTAATCCGCAAAGCGCGCATGGAAGGGAAAGAAGCTTGTTGGGTGCCGGGCACCGATCACGCATCGATTGCCACTGAGGCAAAGGTAGTTCAGATGCTTCGCGAACGCGGTGTAAAAAAATCGGACCTAACACGAGACGAATTTTTAAAGTACGCCTGGGAGTGGAAAGAAAAATATGGCGGAATCATTTTAGAGCAACTTAAAAAATTAGGAGCATCGTGTGATTGGGCTCGGACTTCATTTACGATGGATGAAGATTATTATAAGGCCGTAATAAAAGTTTTTATTGATTTATATAATAAGGGCTATATCTATCGCGGCTTGCGTATGATCAACTGGGACTGTGAAGCTAAGACTGCTTTATCTAATGAAGAAGTTCTTTATAAAGAAGATGGTGAGAAATCAATTCTTTATTCAGTTCGCTATAAAGTAAAGGATACAGAAGATGATTGGGTAATTATTGCTACACAGCGGCCTGAAACTATTATGGGCGATGTGGCTATTGCGGTTAATCCCTCTGATGCTCGTTATAAAAACCTGATTGGCAAAAAAGTATTAGTTCCATTTATCAATCGCGAGATTGTTGTAATTGCCGATGATTACGTTGATAAGGAATTTGGAACCGGATGTTTGAAAGTAACACCCGCGCATGATGTTAACGATTATGAGATTGGTCTGCGACATAACCTTCCGGTGATTGATACCATCAACGATGACGGAACCCTCAATGAAAAATGTGAACTACCAAAGTTCTATGGTAAAGATCGCTTTGCCGTTCGCAAGGAAATTGTAAAAGACCTGAAGGCTGCTGGACATCTTATAAAAGAAGAGGAATTTACTACGCGCATTGGTCGATCAGAACGGACAAACACAGTTGTGGAGCCTAAGCTCTCGCTTCAGTGGTTTGTTAAGATGAAGGAAATTTCGCGGCAGGCATTTCAGGCTGTTGAAACAGATGAAATCAAACTACATCCCGTAAAGTTTAAAAACACCTACCGTTATTGGATGGAGAATGTACGCGATTGGTGTATCTCGCGTCAGCTTTGGTGGGGTCATAGAATACCAGCCTATTATTTTGGATCGGGTGAAGCTGATTTTGTTGTTGCGCAAAGTTTAGAAGAAGCAATAAAAGCTGCTACTAAGAAGGCTGGAAGACCGATCACAGAAAGTGATCTTCGTCAGGATTCAGATGTGTTAGATACGTGGGCTTCTTCCTGGCTTTGGCCTATTGAAGTATTCAAAGGCTTTGCAGATAGTTCATTTGATGAAGTGACCGGAAAAATTATCCCGTCAAAAAATAAAGAACTTGAATACTATTATCCAACTAAAGTATTGGTAACAGCCCCTGAGATTCTTTTCTTCTGGGTGGCGCGTATGATTATTGCGGGGTATGAGTACATGGGTAAAAAGCCCTTCGAAAATGTTTACTTGACCGGCATCGTTCGCGATAAGCAAGGCCGGAAAATGTCCAAGTCGCTCGGCAATTCACCTGATCCACTTGAGTTAATAAAAACTTATGGTGCGGATGCCGTGCGAACAGGTATGTTATTTAGTTCACCGGCCGGCAACGATTTGCTTTATGATGAAAAGCTTATTGAGCAGGGAAGAAACTTTACCAATAAAATCTGGAATGCCTTTCGATTAGTAAAAGGTTGGGAAGTGGATGCATCCATTCAACAACCTTCTGAGAATGCAACTGCTATTCAATGGTTTGAATCAAAATTCAATCACGTATTGGTTGAGTTAACTGATCATTTCGAAAAATTCAGAATGTCAGATGCGCTACATGGTGTTTATAAACTTGCATGGGATGATTTCTGTGCCTGGTACTTAGAGATGATAAAACCGGAGTTTGGAAAACCGATTGATCAGGCCACATACAATAAGACAATTTCATTATTTGAATCTATTTTAAAAGTACTTCATCCCTTTATGCCTTTCATTACCGAAGAGTTGTGGAATGAATTACGTGATCGGAAAGAAAAAGAATGCATCATAGTAGCCACATGGCCACAAGCTGGTTCCGTTGATGAAGCTATTCTGAAAGAATCGTCATTTGCATTTGAAATAATTACACAGGTTCGCAATGCGAGAAATGCAAAAGGAATTTCGCCTAAAGAGTCTTTAGGTTTGTATTGTAACAATACTCAGGATAATCTTACTTCCTTCTGGCCTATCATTAAAAAACTTTCAAATATCAATGAGGTGTCATCTTTGGGAGAAAAACCAACTGGTGTTTCATTCTTGGTAGGAACTGTTGAGTTTACAATACCCATGGTGGGCAAGCTCGATGCAGCCGCTGAGCGTGAGGCTATTTTAAAAGATCTAGAATATCAACATGGGTTTCTAAATGCTGTTGATAAAAAGCTTTCGAATGAAAAATTTGTTAGTGGCGCACCCGCCCATGTATTAGATCTGGAGCGAAAGAAAAAAGCGGACGCTGAAACAAAGATTAAATCTTATGAAGAAGCTTTAAGAGCGCTCGGCAACTAAGTTCTTAGACTCGGATAGCCAAAAGCAATTCTATATTCTTAAACTTCATAGCAAATTTAAGAGCAATTGATTCATTAGTTAGGGTTCCTTTATAGGTATATACTCCCTTCATAAACCATTTATGAGAATGAATCATCTCCTCTACGCCTCCCTCTTCAGCCGCTCTTAAAATGGTTGGCGTAAAAATGTTGCTCAATGCTGTAGTTGCTGTTGCCGCCACGCGCGATGCAACATTAGGCACACAATAATGAATGATGTCATACTTTCGGAAAACAGGTCGGTTTAAACTTGTAGTCTCCGAAGTTGCTATACATCCACCCTGATCGATACTCAAATCAATAATCAGAGAATCCGGCTTCATTCGTTTAACCATTTCTTCAGAAACAACATGCCGCACCTTACCTTTTTCAGCCCGCAGCGCACCAATTACCACATCGGCATTCATCAAACTTTCACTAAGTGTAATCGTGTCGATTGTAGACGTATAAAATTGATGACCCAGCGTGTGTTTTATTCTTCTCAATTTATAAAGATGATTATCAAAAACCTGAATCTCGGCACCTAAGCTAAGTGCTGCCCGGGCAGCATATTCTGCTACTGTACCTGCACCAATGATTACTACTTTGGTAGGAGGCACACCCGTGATACCACCCAAAATAATTCCTTTGCCTTTGTTAACGGTGCTTAAATATTCTGCCGCAATTAGCATGACCGTGCTACCTGCAATCTCACTCATTGCACGCACGATAGGCATCCCTCCTACTTTATCTTCAATAAACTCATAGGCTAATGCTGTAACTCTCTTTTTCAGCAATGCATCAATGCAGTCCTTATTTAAATGCCCCATCTGTAAAGCTGAGATCAAAGTTTGCCCCGGTTTGAAGTACTCTATTTCTTCTAACGAAGGGGGCTCAATCTTTAGGATAATATTAGCCTTATAAACCTCTTCTGCAGCGTAAGCAATTTTTGCCCCAGCCTCACTATACGCCTTGTCTGAAAACTTTGAACCCTCGCCAGCCATGGTCTCTATAATGACTTCGTGTCCATTGTTTATCAGCAGCGCTACCGCATCGGGTGTAAGGCTAATTCGATTTTCCTGTAAAGAAACTTCACGGGGTAAACCGATAAGAAAGGAGTGCTTTCCCTTCTTTACTTTCAGCATTTCCTCTTGGGGGTAGAGGCTTGATTTCGCTAAGGCTTCAAATCCCGATTTCTTCTTTTCACTCATGGCTACGAAAATAAATATCTCTGCTTATAGAATCACGATTATCAATTCTTACTTCAAAATATTTGTTTGGTAATAGCGAACTCACCTTTTCCGGCCATTCTATCAAACACAAATTACCCGAACTCAAATATTCTTCAAACCCTAAGTCTAGAGCCTCAACTTCATTCTTTAACCGATACATGTCGAAATGATACACAACTCCGCCATCAGTTTTACTATATTCATTCACAATTGAAAATGTAGGACTTGTTACCAGACTATCAATACCAATTTCCCTTACCAATTGCTTAACCAAAGTAGTCTTTCCACTACCCATTTCGCCATACAAAAGCCAAACAGATTTTTCGATGCCTTCAATTAGTAATTGCCTTGCCGCGCCATCGAGATTGCTTAAAGTCACCGAACCATTGCCCACTAATTTCCATGAATTAGGCATTTTTCGAAGATAATAAAATAAAAGGAATGATTACCTCCTCCAGGCTTACGCCCCCATGCTGAAATGTATCTTTATAGAAATTTACGTAGTAATTGTAATTGTTGGGATAGGCGAAAAATTGATCTTCAATCGCAAATACGTATGAAGTTGAAACATTTGTTTTCGGGAGAAAAAACCGCTCTGGTTTGGGGGCCTCAAATACTTTGTCGCCAGAAAAGCCAAGATTTTTACCTTGCTTATATCGTAAGTTTGAATTGACGCTTTTATCGCCAACAATTTTAAAAGGGCGCTTCACGCGAATCGTTCCATGATCCGTGGTGATAATTACTTTTGCTTTTTTATCAGAAATCTTTCTTAAAATATCCATTAATGGCGAATGAATAAACCATGATTTGGTTATCGATCGGTAGGCTGATTCGTCAGGAGCCAACTCACGCACCATAGCCATATCAGTGCGGGCGTGCGAAAGCATATCAACAAAGTTATAAACAATTACATTTAAGTCGTTATGAAATAAATTGTTGATGGAATCGGCAAGATCCCGGCCTTCTTCCAGCTTCTTAATTTTATTGTATGAAAATTTAATATTCAGGTTATTTTTACGGAGCTGCTTGGCAAGAAAATCATCTTCAAAATTATTCTTGGATTCATCTTCGTCTTCACCAACCCACAAATCAGGGTGAGTCTTTGCCATTTCGGAAGGCATCATACCCGAAAAAATTGCATTGCGTGAATATGCGGTGGTTGTCGGTAAAATAGAGTAATACGTCTCCTCACTATCAATGTTAAAATATTCGGCAAGTACTGGTTCTATTGTTTTCCATTGGTCGAATCTCAAATTATCGACTAGAATAAAAAATGTTGGTTCGCCTGTTTTTAGCTCCGGAAAAACTTTTTTCTTCATAAGCTGGTGCGAAAGCAAAGGTTTATCCGCACCCGTATTGTTTAGCCAACTTTCATAGTTGCGCTTAATGAACCGACAGAAATTCAAATTCGCTTCCACTTTCTGCATTTCGAGCACCTCGCCCATATCACGATTGTCTGCTTGCTCCATCTGCAATTCCCAAAAAACTAACTTCTTATAAATATCCGCCCATTGTCCATGGTTCATATCATCCAAAAAAGCCATGCTTATTTTTCTGAATTCCTGCTGATAATTATGGTTTGTCTTTTCTATAACCAATCTCTTATTATCTAGTATTTTCTTAATTGCCAAAAGAATCTGGCTAGGATTTATTGGCTTAATAAGGTAATCATCAATCTTTGCGCCAATGGCATCCTCCATAATCTGTTCCTCTTCATTTTTGGTAATCATGATAATGGGAAGATTGGGCTTATTATTTTTTATTTGACTAAGTGCCTCAAGGCCGCTCATGCCAGGCATGTGTTCATCTAAAAAAACAATATCAAAATGTTTTTGGGCACTTAGCTCAACAGCATCTGAACCATTATTAACGGGTGTAATATCGTAGCCACGCTGTTGAAGGAATAAAATATGTGGTTTCAGTAAATCAATCTCATCGTCCGCCCACAAAATGGTATATCTTTGCATAATTAAAGAGTAAAATTCTTTCTAAGTTACAGTTTATACGTCCAATCTCAATTGATCGTTTGAATAAAAAGAAAATCATTAACGACCCGGTTTATGGATTCATCTCTATACAGAGTGATTTGATCTATGACCTGATTCAACATCCCTATTTTCAACGGCTTCGATACATCAAACAATTAGGGTTAAGCGACCTGGTTTATCCTGGCGCATTGCATACCCGATTTCATCATGCATTAGGTGCCATGCATTTGATGGGGCGGGTTTTGAAAAATCTGCAACTGAAAGGTGTTGAAATCAGCGAGCAAGAAGAAGAAGCCGCGCTAATCGCCATTTTACTTCATGATATTGGTCACGGACCACTATCGCATGCACTTGAAGAAACTTTGCTGCTTGATATCAAACATGAAAGCATTTCTTATCTTTTCATGAAAGAACTCAATAAGCAATTCAATGGAGCATTGAGCCTTGCTATTAAATTTTTTCGAAATAGTTATTCTCGAAAATTTTTCCACCAGTTAATCAGCAGCCAGTTAGATATTGACCGTCTGGACTATTTGAAGCGCGACAGTTTTTTTACCGGGGTGTTGGAAGGTACCATTGGAGTAGATCGAATAATCGCCATGTTGAATGTTCATGAGGATCAAATTGTGGTTGAGGAGAAAGGGATTTACAGCATAGAGAGTTTTTTACATTCACGCAGGCTTATGTATTGGCAGGTTTACTTGCACAAGACGGCCTTGAGTGCTGAGCGGATGATGGTAAACATTATTCGCAGAGCACAATACCTGTTGCAGGCAGGAGAAAAATTACAAGCCACCGATGCACTTCATAATTTTTTACTGAATAGTTACAAGATTTCTGATTTCAATGAAAGCAGTAACCTGCTGGATCTATTTGGGCAAATGGACGACAACGACATTTGGGGTTCAATAAAATGTTGGCGTAACCATCCCGATGCAATTCTATCCGGTTTGTGTAATCGGCTTTTGCAGCGTGAACTTTTTCAGATTATTTTATCAACAGAGCCTATTAAAAAAAACTCAGTCGAAAAAGTAAGGCAAGAAATTCACCAGGTATATGGCATCCTGAGAAAGGACACAAACTACCTCTATTCACTCGGTACTGTTAGCAACGAGGCCTACGTTTCGGGAGGGAAGTCAATTAACATTCTTACTAAAAAAGGAGAAGTGCTGGATATTGCCCATGCGTCCGACTTACCGAGCATAAAGGCGATCAGTAAAATCGTTGAGAAAAACTATTTATGCTGGCCCAAAAATGTATCTTTGTAATGGTACGATTTCAATTTTTCCCGATTCAAATTAGCAAAACACTCTATGGATTTTAGCATCACTCAAATAGCTGCCATGTTAGGCGGTGAGGTGAAAGGTGAAGGCGGAGAAAAAATAAACATGCTGGCCAAAATTCAGGATGCTAAAAAAGGTCAACTTGCATTTTTATCAAATCCAAAATACGAGCAATTCATTTACACAACCCAGGCAAGTGCTGTTATTGTAAAAAAAGATTTTCAAGCAAAGAAGAACATTACAGCCACACTAATTTTAGTTGACGATCCGTACAACAGCTTTACGCGATTGCTGGAAGAGTATCACAAACTTATCTCGTTTCAAAAAATAGGCATTGAAGAACCCTCGTTTTTTGGAGACAAATCTACTGTGGGGAAAAATATCTATCGGGGCGCATTTTCATACATTGGCCACAATGTAAAGATTGGCGACAATGTAAAAATCTATCCACAGGTTTATATTGGCGACAACACGATCATCGGCAACGATACTATTCTTCATGCAAATGTTAAAGTGTATGCTGATACCCGAATCGGCAATAATTGCGTGCTGCATTCCGGGGCAGTAATTGGCAGCGATGGCTTTGGCTTTGCTCCGCAAGCTGATGGTACTTTTAAAACAATTCCACAATTGGGAAATGTTTTGATTGAAGATAATGTGACAATTGGTGCTAATACGGTAATTGATTGTGCCACTATGTTTGGTGATTCAACAATTATACGACAAGGAGTTAAACTGGATAATCTAATTCAGATTGCACACAATGTTGAGGTTGGTAAAAATACCGTGATTGCTGCTCAGACTGGTATCTCGGGGTCAACCAAAGTGGGCGAAAATGTGATGATTGCCGGGCAAGTGGGTATTGCGGGGCATCTTATTATTGCAGATCGCACCCAAATTGGTGCTCAGGCAGGAATCGCTAAATCCGTCAAGGAAGAAGGACAGCAAATTCTTGGATACCCGGCCATTGACATTAAAGATTATTTTCGCTCTTACGCGATTTTCAAAAAGTTGCCTGACCTAAATGACCGGATTCGCCAGCTCGAAAAACTTGTAATCAAGGAAGAAACAGAAACAAAGTCTTAAATGGTTCTAGCATTTCCTTGATTTTATTGCGATTAGGGCTAAAAAAGCATTCCTTTTCTATCTATTTCCACCTTTCTTGATAATCCATCGAATCAGGCTTAAATTTGCCATCTTTTACCATGATGCTAAATCACAAGCAACAAACCATTAAGAAATCGGTGACTTTGTCTGGGGTAGGCCTCCACACTGGGGTGCAAACCAACATGACCTTTCTACCAGCAAAACCAAACCACGGAATTAAATTTCAACGGATTGATTTGCCAGGCTCTCCTATTATAGATGCTGACTGCGACCGGGTTGTTGATGTATCACGAGGAACAACCATAGAACAAAGTGGCGCTCGCGTAAGCACGATAGAACATACACTTGCCGCATTAGTAGGCCTGGAAATAGATAACGTTCTTATTCAGTTAGATGGCCCCGAAGCGCCCATCATGGACGGCAGCTCCATTCAATTTGTGAATATCCTGAAAGAAGCTGAAACCGAAGAACAAAATGCGTTGCGCGATTTCTTTGAAGTTCAGGATAGTATTTTTTATCGTGAAGCCGCCCGCAATGTAGAGATTGCCGCACTTCCGTTAGATGATTACCGGGTGACCGTAATGATCGATTACAACTCTCCGGTTTTAGGCAGCCAGCATGCGTCCATCACCAACATTCGTCAATTCGAAAAAGAAATTGCCTCTTGCCGCACATTTTGTTTTTTACATGAGCTTGAGATGCTTTATAAAAACAATTTGATTAAGGGTGGGGATTTAAATAATGCCATCGTAATTGTTGATCGTGTTGTTGAAACCCACGAACTGGAAAACATTGCCAAAATGCTTGGTAAGCCGAAAGTTGAAGTAAAGAAAGAAGGTATCTTAAATAACATTGAGCTTCGTTATAACAACGAACCTGCACGCCACAAACTGTTAGATATTATTGGAGATCTTGCCTTGGCAGGCCGCCCGCTCAAGGCGCAAATCTTAGCAGCTCGTCCTGGGCATGCAGCCAACGTGGCCTTTGCACGCAAGTTAAAGAAGCTTATGCAGGAGGATGACAAAAAAGGTCGCCCCAAGTATAATCCAAACCTGCCCCCGGTAATGGATATTAATCGGATCACAGGAACCCTGCCGCATCGTTATCCATTCTTACTTATTGATAAAGTAATATATTTAGACAATGAAACGGTGGCCTGTGTTAAGAACGTAACGTTTAATGAACCATACTTTCAAGGTCACTTCCCGGGCAATCCGGTAATGCCAGGTGTATTGCAAGTGGAAGCGATGGTACAAACCGGAGGCATTCTTGTTCTTAACACCGTGCCTGATCCAGAAAATTATTGGACCTATTTTTTAGGTATTGAAAATTTTAGATTTAGAAAAATGGTTCTTCCTGGTGATACGTTAGTTATTCAGTGCGACCTGATTGCACCCATAAAACGAGGCATCGCTAAAATGTACGGACGCGCTTATGTAGGCAATAGTCTCGTGTGTGAAGGTTCTATGACTGCAAGCATTGTTCGTAAAGATTCATGAGTTATCATCCCCTAGCCAACGTACACCCAGAGGCGAAAATTGGCAACAACGTAATAATAGAGCCTTTTGCAACCATTAAATCGGATGTGGTAATTGGAGACAATTGCTGGATCGGTCCAAATGCGGTAATCTGGGAAGGTGCTCGTTTAGGAGCGAATGTAAAAGTTTACCCAGGGGCTTCAGTGTCTTCTATCCCACAGGATTTAAAATTTGCTGGCGAAAAAACGGAAACATTTATTGGCGATAATACGGTAATCCGCGAAAGCGTAACTATTAGCCGCGGTACCAATGATAAATTTCGAACTCAAATTGGTAGCAATTGCTTGTTGATGGCTTACGTACACGTAGCGCACGATTGCATTATTGGAAATAATTGTGTTTTGGTAAATGCAGTTCAGGTAGCCGGGCATGTAACTATTGAAGATTGGGCCATAATTGGCGGTGCTAGTGCATTGCATCAGTTTGTAAAAGTAGGTGCCCATGTAATGATCTCTGGTGGGTCGCTAGTGCGCAAAGATGTTCCACCTTATACAAAAGCAGCTCGTGAGCCGCTTACCTACGCAGGTGTAAATACTGTTGGCTTGCGCAGAAGAGGATTTACCTCAGAAAAAATTAGTGAGATTCAGGAAGTGTATCGCTACGTTTTTTTGAAAGGCTTAAACAATTCGAAAGCGCTTGATTTGGTGGAGAGTGAATTGGGGTCAAGTACTGAACGCGATTACATTGTTTCCTTTATCCGCAACAGCGAACGTGGCGTAATGAAAGGCTTTTCAGCTAACACAGCTGCGTTTGAATGAACATCTATACAAAAAATCTAAGTAAACGATTTAATCGTGAATGGATTTTTAAAGACTTTACAGTTGAATTTTCTTCGCCAAACACATACGCCATTGTAGGTCCGAATGGATCTGGCAAATCAACTTTACTACAGGTATTGTGGGGTCAGATGTTACCCAGTTACGGAAGCTTGAATTACGAACAGAACGGCAAGGATATTCCGCTTGACGAAATTTTCAAGTACATCTCCATAGCAACTCCATACATGGATTTAATTGATGAGTTTACTTTGATTGAAATGATAAAATTTCATTTCAGGTTTAAGACGATTAGAAACAACAAAACTATTGAAGAGTTGCTTGATATTTTTGATTTGCCGAAAGCAAAAGACAAAACTATCGCAAATTTCTCCTCGGGTATGCGGCAACGACTTAAATTAGGGCTGGCTTTTTATTCAACAGCCGACATTCTTTTTTTAGATGAGCCCACCACCAATTTGGATAAGAAATCAATTGATTGGTATCAGCACAATAGGGAGCAACTTCCTAAAGAAACCTTGATTTTTATAGCCTCCAATCAGGATCATGAATACCCGACTAGTGCCCAAAAGATTAACATTCTATCCCATAAAAAAGGGTTACTAAAAGTCTGAGGCACTGATTAAACCTTAAAATTTACCCATACCAGGGTTTAATTTTTTTTAGAATTGCGATTTTACTATGTTTAACATGATTTTAATAAACCTACAAATGAAATTACTTAGAATTCTGTCACTTGTTTTTATCTCTGCGGTACTACTTACCTATGCGGGTTGTAAAGGCGGGGAGGGCACACCTGAACCAATAGCTGATGTTCAGTTTACTAAACTGAACAAAACCTGGAAGATAAAAACTGTTACTTTTGAAGGTAATACTGACAGAACTACTGAATATCCCGGATTTCAGTTAACCTTTTCGGGCACAAAGGGCACCTATCCATTTGATTACGCAACATCTGGTCGTCCGTTTCCAAGCCCTTGGAAAGCATCTGGTAAAGTTGATTTTGGAGCCTCGCCTGAAACCCAATTGATTCGTGATAAGAGTGTTGTTGCCGATGAATTAGCAATGACTTACATAGTTACTGAAACAACCCTTAAAATTGAGTTTACCTTCAATAGAGATGGATATACATCGCGAACAAAGCAAGTAAAGGGTCTTTGGATTTTTGAATTCACACTTTAAAAGTCATTTTACAAATACATAAAATCCCGATTGATCGATCGGGATTTTTTTATTTCAACACCACTACGGTAATTCCTGCACCTCCGCGCTCAAAACCTTCATCAGCGAAAGAAGCTACCCCTCTAATCGTTTTCAATTGCTCCCGCACAATTTTGCGCAGCACACCCTCACCTTTGCCATGGAGGATTTTTAATTCGCCTTGCCCTAATAGAATACCGTCATCAATAAACTGATCTAACACCAACCTTACTTCTTCTACCCGCTTTCCGCGAATGTCCAGAGTGGTATTAAACATTGACTGCTTGCGCATTACATCAACACCATAAGATTTTGCCTTAACAAAAACTGGATTGACAACAACACGATCACTGCGCATTAATTGTTTTAATTTCACTTGCGATCTCAGGTCTCCAAACTGAACGGTGGCAAGTTGATCTTTTATGGAGATAACCTTTCCACTTACTTCCTGGCCAATCAATCGAACACTATCGCCTACTTCAATCGTGTCATACTGCTCAGGTGTGTGTACTGTTGGTTTTACTTTTTGAACCAATCCCTGCAGCCCTTGCCGTATTTTCCTGGTCTCGTTTTTTTCGGCTTTGTTCTCGCGGATGTGGCGGATTGTTTTCTCAATCTCACGATTTGTTTCCTTCAAAAGCATGGAAGCTTCGGTCTTCGCCTTATCAATAATCTCTTTCTTTTTAGAATTCAATTCAGTAGAAAGAGAGTTGTATTGGGCTAGCGTATCATCGAGTTTTCTCTCACGTTCTTTAATCTCTCGAATCCGTTTATCCAAAGACTGCTTCTCTTCCGCGACCGACTTCATTAACGATTCTAATCCCGTTAACTCCTGCCCAATAATTTGTTCTGCATATTGAATGATCTCACTGGGCAAACCGGTTTTTTTGGCGATCTCTAAAGCAAATGAACTTCCTGGTTTCCCTATTTCCAATTGGAACAAAGGCGCCAATTGTTTGGAATCAAAAAGCATCGCCCCGTTTCTAATTTTATCATGATTACCCGCAAACAATTTTAAATTGTAATAATGCGTAGTTGCCACTCCCCAAACATTTTTTTCAATCAAGCCATTTAAGATCGATTCAGCTATGCCACCGCCAAAATTAGGATCTGTGCCCGCGCCCAATTCATCCATCAAAACAAGAGTACTCTCATGGGCATTAGCAAGAAAGAAAGCCATGTTCTTCAAGTGCGAACTATAGGTGCTTAAATCATTTTCAATAGATTGCTGATCGCCTATATCTAAAAAAATATTTTTAAAAATTCCAACGGTAGATTTATCATGAAGCGGAACTAACAGTCCGCACTGTACCATGTACTGAATGAGCCCAACCGTTTTTAAACAAACTGATTTACCACCGGCATTGGGTCCTGAGATTAAAAGAAACGGATTTAAACTGGTAAGATCAATCGTTAAAGGCACCACATCCCGCTTGCCTTTTAAACTTAGATACAGCAATGGATGCTTTGCATGTAGCCAGTTTAAATCAGGGTTGGAATTTAGCTTTGGTAAATCGCCAGCAATGTCTATCGAAAATTTTGCCTTTGCTCGGGTGAAATCGATAACAGCCAAAAACTGATAGGCAGGTATTAGTTCATTCAGCTGCGCTCGCAACAAACTTGTAAGTTCTCTTAGAATTTTTACAATCTCTCTCCGTTCGGCATGGTATAAGTCTCGAATTTCATTATTGGTTTCCAACACATCCAAGGGTTCCATAAAAACCGTTTGACCCGTGGCCGATTCATCCATAATTAAACCTGACAACTTGCGCTTATGTTGCGCCATAACAGGAATAACCAACCGTCCTTCGCGAATAGTGGGTGATGCCCCATCAGGCACCCAACCTTGTTCTACAGCTTGCCTGAAAATCTGCTCTGTTAAACGCTTAACCCGATGCTCTTCTTCCCGAATTCGTTTTCTGATTTTGCCAAGATCAGGGCTTGCATTATCGCGCACATGGCCAGCATCATCAAATTTTGATTCAATGCTTACAATTAAAGTTTTAGGAATTGAAATCGATTGGGTTAAATCAAACAGCGTTGGGTAAACTTGCTGGTTTTTTTCTAAATAGGATTTGCAGGCAAGAATGGTTTTTAGTGAAGTAACGATAACGTAAAATGCTTCTGGCTCTAAAAAACTATCAACAACCGCTGCCGTTTTAAAATACTCAGACGGGTCTGCATAATGAGATGCCGGGAATTGATCACCTTTTTGAAGAATTAATTTAAACTCAAGATTTTGTTTTAAGTTGGTTTGTATCGTTATGAAGTTAGAGGAAAAGCTGATCTCTTCCACAAGACGAACACCAAGCGGGCTTAAACAATAATTTTTTAGTCGATCTCGGATTTGATCAAACCCCAGCTTTTGCTCGAACTCAGAAGGGAATACCATCAAAAATCAGTTAGTCAAAACTCTGGTTCTTTCCTTCTGTTCCCTCAGACTCAGCGTATCAATTACTGAGTCATAAACTTTTTCAAATTCCTCTGGATGGTCAATATAGTATTGATAAGTAATTCGCATAGTTGAGTCAGAGATTCCTGCATTAGCCAGAAATTTTTCTTCGAAGGGCATAAAATATTTTACAACCGAATCCCTGATCAAGCCATAGCCTCCGGCTCGGGATTCAGCTAAATACATCTCGACCATAATTTTGGAGAGTTCCTGAGGTTGCAAAACACCTTCAGGCCGCTTTTGCTTTTGACAACCGGAAAGCAGACTACCGACTATCAAGATCATTAAACCAACCTGGCACTTAATCGTATGTATTGGTTGCCGTCTGTTACACATATAGTCTGCGAAATTACTCATATTTCTTATTTTTGAGCTTCCAAAAAAGTGCCAGAGTGAAAGAGCTGCTGAAAAAGCTAAGGAAGTACGAAATACAGATCAGAAAGGCTATTAATAGCCAGATGCAGGGTGATTTTCATTCGGTCTTCAAAGGCACTGGCTTAGAGTTTGATGACGTGAGGCCCTATCAATATGGTGACGACATTCGTACCATCGATTGGAATGTATCGGCCAAAGGCCACGGCACCTTTGTAAAAACCTTTCGAGAAGAAAAAGAGCAGACTATATTCTTCATTCTGGATGTCAGTGCCTCTCAATTTATTGGTACTCCGGGTCAAACAAAGTTTGATATTGCCAAAGAAATTTGTGGAGTACTTGCTTTATCAGGCGCGAAAGAATCGGGCCAGGTAGGATTAATTTGCTATTCCGATGAGCGTGAGAAATTTCTAAAACCTAAAAAAGGGATTGCCCAAGCATACGAAATTATTGCAAGCTTGACTCGACTTGAGCCTAAATCAACAAGAACCAATCTTAACAAAGCCATCACGTTTGCGCTCAACTCAATTCGCAGGCGAAGTGTTATTGTTATGATTTCAGATTTTATTGACGAGGGGTATCATCATCATTTAAAATCGTTAGCGAAAAAGCATGATCTTGTCATGATTCAGGTAAGCGACAAGCGCGAAACGCAGCTACCGAAATTAGGTATCATTCCTATTCTTGACAAAGAATCAAAAAAAACCTTGTGGGTCAATTCTTCCTTTGGGGATTTTAGAGAAAAAATGACTAGCCATCACTTTGCACGGCAGCAAGAGATCGTTGACTTTAGTCGAAAACATCAGATTAATTTCCTAAGTGTTTCAACCGATGAGAACTTTGTACCTAAGCTGTTAAAATTATTTAAGGTTAGAAATAAAAGTGTGAAAAGTGTTTAGGGTTCTTCAAGTTACTTTTCTGTTATCAATTGTCTGCGTCTATGCTTCAGCGCAAGAAGTAGAGGTGCGCGGTCACTTTGAAAGTGATTCAGTAAAATTAGGAGAGCCAGTTAATTTTTACGTAACAGCTTCCTATCCCAAAACTTATCAGGTATTATTTCCTGATTCAACCTTTTCATTTGCTCCCTTCGAGTTTGTGAAAAAGAAATTTTATCAGACTAAAACAGTAGATGCCATCAGTTATGATAGTGTAATCTATACACTCGCAACGTATGAGATTGACAAGCTTCAAAGACTTGCATTGCCGGTCTTTCAACTTCAGAAAAAGGATTGTTTAGAATTTTACACGCAAACCGATACTGTTTTTTTTAAGGAACTGGTTGGCCTTATTCCCGATTCATTAGCCATCAATCAACTGCCTTTAAAAACAAACACAGCCTATAACCAAGTGAGTTGGTTATTGAATTACCCGCTGTTACTAATCATTGGTGGTGTTTTACTGGTGCTATTGATTCTTGGCTGGGTAATTTTTGGAAAAAGAATCCGAAAATACTTTATCCTTAAAACCCTGGTTCGCAGCCACGAGCAGTTTCTTAACCGATTCGATCAATCTGTAGAAAAACTACAACATGCTTTTAATCCCGAGGTAGCTGAATCTTCTGTTACTATTTGGAAAAAATACATGGAGGATCTTTCGTCAAAGCCTTATACAAAATATACTTCGCGCGAAATTCGAGAAAAAGAAAGCAGTGAATTAGCTCACCCTCTCCGCTCAGTTGACCGCATGATTTATGGCCGTATGGCTCCCGAAACATTTGACTCGTTTAATCAGCTAAGGGAGTTTACAAAAAATCGATTCAATCAAAAACTGGAGGAAGTGAAGCATGGATGAGATCATCGACCCCTGGTATTCGTTGAGTTGGTTTTATCCTTCTACACTGCAAGGATTTACTTGGGAGAATATTTTATTTCTATACGGCATACTGGCTGTGCCACTTGTCTTTATCGCTCGATGGACCTTTCGCTATTTCTTTAATCAGAAGTTACCCGTTGCTCTGGTTAAAAGTGACCTTACAACTTCGCCTCTTACCTTCATCAGGTTTATTCCTGAGCTTTTACTGGCTATTGTAATGATCTTAATATTAGTGGCCTTAGCACGACCGCAGAAAACAAATGAGAAAGTAGAACAATGGACGGAAGGAATTGATATCATGTTGGCTGTTGATATTTCACAGTCAATGCAGATTGAGGATTTTCGCCCAAATCGATTAGAGGCAGCAAAAAATGTAGCCCGCGATTTTATTAAGGGACGGCTTCAAGACAGAATCGGCATCGTTGTTTTTTCTGGTGATGCGTTTTCACTGGCGCCACTCACTACAGATTATGATTTGCTCAATACTTATTTAAATGATATTAGTTTTGAAATGATTGAATCGCGCGGCACAGCTATTGGCTCTGCATTAGCCGTTGTAACTAATCGCATGCGCGAGTCCGAATCAAAGTCGAAAGTCTGTATTTTATTGAGTGATGGCGATAATACAGCTGGGAATATTGATCCAATTACCGCTGCTGAATTAGCCGCAGCCTATGACATAAAAATCTATACCATCATTGTAGGACAAGAGGGAATGGTTCCTTTTGGTAAAGATTATTTTGGCAGACCCAACATGGTTGAAAACACCATTGATGAAACAACCATGCGTAAAATTGCTAAGATTGGGTCAGGAGAATTTTTTAGGGTAGCCGATAACGAAGCACTAAAAAATGTATTCAACCGGATTGATCAATATGAAAAAGCTGAGATAAAAGAAACGCGTTTTAAGGACACTGCCGACTACTACTACATATACCTGAAATGGGCAGTAATCTTTTTTCTGCTCTGGTTACTACTTAAGTCAACCTTTCTGTCGAACGTGCTTCAGGATTAGTACTTTGAAACACATAGGAACATAGAACACATAGTTTATAAAACTGAACTTCCTATGTTCCTTATGTGCCTATGTTTATGAAAATTTCTAAAACGATCCCACCAGATAAATCAATCTTGCTCCAAAAACCATCAGGCAAACGCCTACAATAATATTCATAATCATCATCAGTCGCCTGGTGATCAATCGTCTGAGTTTATCCGCTAGGTAGGCTTTCAAAATATCAGTAGCCAGCACAGTCACTAATACCATACTAAAGAAAATAAAAAACTCATATCCGCGCGAATAACCAAAGTCTAAAGACGCAACACTAATAGTGCCGATCCAAAAAATAAGAACCATCGGACTTAGTCCGTTAATAATAAATCCTTTAACAAAGTATCGATACATTTTTTTGCTCCCTTCTACCTCCAAGGCCGTTTGTATGTTCTTTCGGCTCTTGACAAAGAGATGATAAAGTCCAAACAAAATAAGGATGCCTCCACCTGCATAGGCCAGATACTGACGAAAGCCCGGCTCGTTTATAAATTGAACCAATCCAAAATAACAAATAGCTACATATAAAATATCACTTATGGAAACACCTAGCGAAACAAGTACTCCGTTCTTAAATCCACGCTCAACGCTTGTTTGAATAATTGTAAAGAAAACCGGGCCAATTAAAAAAGCTAAAACAATTCCCAGTTTAAAGCCATTGAAAATAATCTCCATGGTTAGGCGATGAACTTTATCCACTCCTCCAATTGAGTGCTCTTCATCACACGCGGAAATTTATTCTGACCGCCAACTTTTCCTTTTGTCTCCAACCAGTCATAAAATTTATGCAGCGGTAATACGTCAACTAAAACCTCTTTGAGTGCTGCGCTTCGTTCAACTGCATAATCATCATTAAGGGCTTTCAAATGAAAATCAATTCGTTCACTGATTTTTTTCGCATCAATATCTTTATCATCGCTGCCTATAAACCATTTATGAGCAAATAAGTTTTGATAGGGAATGCCCGCGACTGTAAACTCAGGAATGGTAATATTCATTTCGTCTGCAACCAATTCAATAGCCTTATTCATATTATCAACCGAAAGGTGCTCACCGCAAAGGCTAAGAAAATGTTTGGTTCGACCAGTAATTACTATTTCCAATTCTTCTTTCGATACAAACTTGATAACATCTCCTATTAGATAGCGCCATGCGCCTGCGCAGGTAGAAAGTAAAATTGCATACTCCTTACCTTCTTCCACCTCGCTAATCAGTAAAGTTTCAGCATTGGCTTTAATTTCCCCGGAAGGGGTAAAGTTTTTATCTTCAAAGGGCACGAACTCGTAGAAGATTCCATTGTTCAAAACCATACGCATTGACTTTTTCTTAGGCAAAGCCTGATAGGCGATAAATCCTTCGGATGCCAGATAAGTCTCGATGTAATAGATTGGTCGCCCTAATAATTTCTCGAAACCTTTCCGGTAAGGATCCATAGAAACACCGCCATGTACATAAATGAGCAGGTTCGGCCAAATTTCATGGATGTGTTGGACTTTATGATACTCAATAATTTTTGTAAGTAGGATTTGAATCCATGCCGGCACGCCAACCACAATGCCAATGTCCCATTCTTTTGCCTTGTGCACAATTTCATTAAGCTTGCTATCCCAATTTCGCGTTGACGCAATTTTTTTTCCGGGCTTATAAAAATGTTGAAACCAAAATGGAAGGCGTGCCGCTTGAATTCCGGTTAAATCTCCTTCAAAAAAACTTCCTTTCTTATTAAGGTGCGTGCTGCCGCCAATCATTAGAATACCCGCCTCAAAAACCTCGGGGGGCAGATCATATTTTGACAAACTCAGAATTTGCCGAACGCTGGTCTTCTGAATGGCTTTGGTCATCTCCTTCGTTACAGGAATGTGCTTCGAAGCCGCCTCCGAGGTTCCCGAACTCAAGGCGAAATATTTTATACGACCTGGCCAGCAAATATTTTTCGCTCCTTTGATAGACAAATGCCACCAGTCTTTATAAATCTTGTTGTAATCGTGGATAGGAATACTGCCTTTAAAGGCTGAATAGAAATCATTATTGCCTTTTCTAAAATGCGTAAGGATACTAGGAAAGCTATAGTATTTGCCAAATTCAGTCTGGCTAGCTGTTATCATAAGCTCTTTCAACTCCTTTTTCTGCAATTCAATAGGGGCAGTATATTCTTGTTCCAGGTTTTCCCTAAGTTTAATTCCTTTCTTTAGTAAGGTTCCAAGTATGGCCATAACTTTGTCGAGTTCTGAAAAATAAGGTATTGAACGTATGAAATTATTAAATGGAGATTAAAAATAACTTAAAAGGGGTTAAGGATACTGTGAGCGGCTCACATTGTCAACTTATTGCTGTAAGCAAGACACAACCTATTGAAATTATACAAGAAGCCTACGATGCGGGGCAGCGTCTTTTTGGAGAAAATAAGGCTCAGGAAATGGCATCCAAATATGCTGCTTTACCAAAAGATATTCAGTGGCATATGATTGGCCATTTACAAACCAACAAGGTAAAATACATTGCTCCGTTTGTCGATCTTATTCATTCCATCGATTCTTTAAAGTTGCTGACAGAAGTAGATAAGCAGGCGAAAAAAGTAAATCGCAAGATTAATTGTCTGCTACAAGTATATATAGCCCACGAAGAAACTAAGTTTGGCTTTGACTCTTCGGAAGTGATTGAGATAATAAATTCGAATTCCTTGAACGAGTTTTCAAACATTGAGATAAAAGGATTGATGGGCATGGCCACGTTTACGGAAGATCAGCAACAAATAAGAAAAGAATTTAATACACTTAGCGAACTCTTCGGAGAATTAAAAACACAATTGTTACCTGCTAATGTGCAAATGAAAGAACTTTCCATCGGTATGAGTTCAGATTATAAGATTGCCATTGAAGCTGGCAGCACCTTGGTGCGAGTGGGGACGGCAATTTTTGGAGCACGGAATTATAATTAAATATGATCAATTCAAAAAAGGTACTTCTTATCGCTTCCTTGTCGGGAATGCTGGCAGTTGGTTTGGGAGCCTTTGGCGCGCATGCACTTAAATCGCTGCTCCTTCAAAACAATCGGTGGGACACCTATGAGTTAGCGGTTCGCTACCACTTCTACCATACACTTGCTCTATTGGCTATTGCTATTTTTATGGATCGAGTAAGCACTCGATGGCTGAGTTATGCAGCCTTAAGCATGCTTGTTGGTATAGTTCTGTTTAGTGGCAGCCTTTACTTACTTGCTTTACTGAATGAAACCGCTTTTGCTATAGCTACTCCTTTCGGTGGGGGTTTCTTACTTGTTGGATGGGGTTTTCTATTTTACGCTGGATGGAAGAAGGCTTAATTGGATAATTTCTTTTCCAATACGTTAGCAGTAATCATAACTTGGTTGGTGGTGCCTGTTGAATTGGAAATTACTGTTATTACTTTATTCTGTTTCCCAAATTTCCCTGAACTGTCAAAGGCAACTGTTATTTCACCTTGGCTACCAGGCGCTATCGCATCGCGACCCCAGCCTTTAGGTGTTGTGCAGCCGCAGGTTACTTCCACATTTGTTATTACTAGCGGAAGATTGCCGGTGTTTGTAAACTTAAACGTATGGTTCACTTTATCACCCTGATTAATATCACCAAAATCGAATGTGGATTTTTGCCAGGTGATGATTGCCCCTTTTGAGGGTTGATCATTTTGTGAGTAACCAATCCCCGTAAGGGCTAAAAAAATTAAAATTGGAATTAATCGCTTCATGAAAGAATTATTTTGATCAAAAAAATATTCCTTGTGTTAAAAGAACTATCAAGGCACTATCTTTATTTTAAAATCCAGTTAAAATTTTAACGGTTATATGACCAATCTGGTTCGAAAAACTTTTGGAAATCAATTAAGAGTTAGGGTTTGCGGAATTTGTGTGGAAGCCGAAAAAATTTTGCTTATTAATCAATCAGGGTTGAGAGAAGGCGATTTTTGGTCGCCACCGGGTGGTGGACTTCAGCTTGGCGAATCCGCGGAAGCATGTTTAAAAAGGGAATTTTTAGAAGAAACCGGATTAATTATTGAAATAAGTGACTTTTTGTTCGCCTGTGAATTTATTAAACACCCACTTCATGCCATAGAATTGTACTTTCGAGTTTATTCAAAAGACGGAGCATTGAAAAAAGGAAATGATCCTGAATTGGGTGATAATCAGATTATTCAAGCCGTTAAATATTTTGATGAGAACGAAATACAGCAACTAAATGTCGATGAACTTCACGGCATTTTCGAAAAAGCAAAGAATCCGTTGAAAATAGTCGATTTAATGGGTTATTTTAAGTTATAATAGGTTGTTTTAAACGCTATAAAATATTTATAATTGCAAGCTAAACCTGTGACCAATGAACCTGACAAAAATTCTTACCGGTGTACTCCTTATAGCCAGCCTTTTTCTAGCCTATCAGCTTTATCGCAGTGTGCAAGGTACTATTGAAGAGCGTGAATCAATTTCCGGTACTGAGCTCGCCATTGTTGAAAAACTGAAGTTGATTCGCGAAGCTGAAATCGTTTTTCAGAGTGTAAATAAAAGATATACCTCAAATTGGGACTCGCTTGTCAATTTTATTAAATATGGTCAGGTACCAATTATTCAGCGTAGCGAAGAAATTACACAAAAGTCGTATGGTGTTGAAGAAGTAAAGGTGATTATTGATACAATAGGTTTTATTTCTGCTAAAGACAGGATTTTCAAGAAAAATTATAATGTGAATTCACCCGATGTAGGCACATTCATGGGCTTTAGGGTAAAAGTGGGTGATCGCGTTATTAAAAACCAAAAACCCTATGTTTTGCGTGTTTCTGAAAAGACAATTGAGCCGCCTATGCAGGATGAAGGTACTATCACAAAATTGGAATCAATAAATGTTGGTGTTCAAGTAAAAAAAGGACAGCAGTTGATGACGTTAACCAATTACATGTTTGATCCTGATATTGATTTAGCAACTATGGGCGAAGTACCTGGTAAATCAGGTCTTAAGTTCGATATTTTTGTTGGAATTGTTGAAAAGGGTGGCCTTAAAGTACAGGTGATCGAAGTGAAAGATCCTAAACCTGTTAATCCAATTCGTAAGGAGAGCAATGAAGCTAAAAACCGTAAACCGCTTCACTTCGGTTCACGCTTTGATATTACTACATCAGGCAATTGGGAATAACAAAATACTTTGCAATCTACTGCGCTAGGCTTTAAGCTTATAAAGAAGATCAGAGATGATCGTTTTGATGAAGAAAAACTTCATCAGTACGAACTGCTGATTCAACTTGGCGTAAGGGATCTTCAAATTGCAATTATTGATACGCAGGATAGCCGGCTGCTCTTTCTTGAAGACTATGTGCTTGGGGATTTGAGTTCTCATGAAGAAATGCTCACCCTATTTAAAAACCTGTTTGACTCGCACCAAGTGCTGCAAGCTGGGTTTTGGAAAGCGGTCTGGATTTCAATTAAGAATACCAAATTCGCTCAGGTTCCGGTATCGCTTTTCGTAAAAGAAGCCGCTGCAGAATATCTACAGTTTAATGCACAAATAGATTTATTAAAAGAGGCTGTAATTGATTGCGCAAATCTTCAACTAGATGCAGTAACCGTTTTTGCACTCCCTAAGGAAATGCATGAATGGTTCAAACTCATTTACAAGAATACCCAACTCCATATTGTGCACCAATCAACCGCTTTGATTGAAGGTGTGCTTGAGTATGCAGCTACACAAAATAGTAGCCCACTTTATATTTATGTGGATCGATTCAAACTGCACATTATGGCGGTGCGAAATGGAAAGCTTACCTACTACAACCAATTTTTGGTAAAGCAGTTTTCTGATTACGTAAAGTATATCATGCTGGTGATGAAAGGGCTTTCTATGGATCAGAATTCCAGCGAGGTAATTTTATGGGGATATATCGGGAAAAACTCACCTCACTATCAGGAATTTGTTAAGTATGTGCGCAACGTAAACTTTGGGGCACGGCCATCATATTTGAAGTTTGGATATTTATTTGATGAAGTGCAAGAGCATCATTTTTTTGATCTCTACTCTATTCACCTTCTTCATTCATAACTATGAAGCGAATCGCTTTATTTCCAGGTTCGTTCGATCCTTTTACAAAAGGCCATGAGGACATTGTACTTCGCAGTCTTACGCTGTTTGATGAAGTTATTGTGGCAATAGGGTATAACAGCGGAAAGAGCCAGCGTTATTTTCCCATTGAGTTTATGCTGGAGAAAATCAAAGAAACATTCTCCAAGCAACCCAGCGTTACTGTACTTACATTCTCTGAACTAACTGCCGAATTTGCCAGAAAAAAAGGTGCCCGGTATTTACTTAGGGGATTGCGCAACACAACCGACTTCGAATACGAGAACAGTATCACGCAAGTAAACCGACAATTGAACTCCGACTTGGAGTCGGTTTTTCTTATAACCTCACCTCAGTTTGCCTTTATAAGTTCTTCTATTATCAGGGAAGTGCATCGCTATCAGGGCGATGTTTCAGCTATGATTCCTTATAAATTGTAATCACGAAATCTGTTCCTTTTTTCTATAGTACTCTTCAAATACGAATCGAATTGATTTGTAAGAATTCTCGAGTGCGTGATATACTTCCTTTTGGGTCATCCAACGAAGCTCTTCAATATCTTCTTCAATAGCAGGTTTACTTTTTGAGTCGTCAATCAAATCCATTTTATACCAGCGTGTTTTTTTCAACATGCTGTTTTTATTCATTGTGTAGGTGTGCCATGTAGTACAAATCTTTTTACCCAATTTAACTTGTACACTACACTCCTCCGCTACCTCACGAAGGGCTGTTTGCTCATAGGTTTCACCAGACTCTTTCTTTCCTTTAGGCAAATCCCATTTCTTCATTCGGTAAATCATCAGGAATTTGTCTTTTTTTCGAATTAAACCACCAGCAGCTTTTACAACTTTAAACTTGGTCTTAAGAAAAAGTTTTATCGCGTCATAATCTTTTGCAGACACATTTAATGAAAAGAGATTCGTAGGCACTCTGGAGTTTATCAAGTCCAGAATCAAATCCATATCCTGAACGCTTACCTGGCGAATCCAAACATGATGGATAAGCTTGGCTTTTGTAATTTCTTCAGTTGAGGCATCAATTTCAAAATTGACATGGCCAGCGGGTGGTTCCTCATCCAAATGCAAGATTCGGACAGGAATGTCGTTTACAAATAAGTTCATGTCAACGGCAGAGATGATTTCACGTATGCAAAAACATCAATTATTTTCATTCAATCAACCCCATTCAGGTAATTTATCCCCCTGTTAAATCAGGTATCTAAAATTTGTTCGATTTTATCAAGATTGCCCCATTGCATGCGTTTCGATTCCTAATAAATTGCACCATGAGTCACATAAAAATACAAATAGACACAGCTGGCCCCGTAGCTTCCCGCCTTCTTGAAATAGGAGCAATCAAAATAAATTACAAACAACCTTTTACCTGGAGCTCGGGATGGAAATCTCCTATTTATTGTGATAATCGGCTAGCACTCTCCTACCCGCTAATCCGAACCTACATTAAAGAAAATTTAGGACGTGCCATTCGCCTTCACTATCCCGAAGTAGAATGTATTGCCGGAGTTGCCACAGCAGGGATTCCACAGGGTGCCTTGGTTGCCGATTTATTGGGTCTTCCTTTTGTTTACGTGCGACCGAAACCTAAAGAACATGGCATGGGAAATTTGATTGAAGGTAAAATAGATAAGAATGCTAAGGCTGTGCTGGTTGAAGACTTGATTTCGACAGGTGGCAGTTCACTGAAAGCTGCGCAAGCCATGCAAGATGCGGGGGTTAAAGTAATAGGAATGGCGGCCATCTTTACATATGGATTTGATACTGCTGAAAAGAACTTTAAGGATGCAGATATTCCGCTTGTTTGTCTAAGTGATTTCAATCGCATGCTTCAACAAGCCGTTGATCAAAAATATTTAGATGAAGATCAATTGGTATATGTAAAATCTTGGCGCTTAGATCCCTCCAATTGGAGGTAAAGATCGAATTAAACACATAAAAAAATATAGCACATAAAAAACCCTATGCTCCACATATCTCCCGGTCTATCACGAGTATTTGAGCCATGGTTGAATCAATAGAATTTTCCTATATTTCATATAATGTCAACTCGTCAATATATCTACCTCAATTCAATAGTAGCCGCCATGGCCGGCTTTCTATTTGGCTTCGACACCGTTGTGATTTCGGGAGCTAACTTACCAATCAAAACATTGTGGAATACCACGCCTTGGTTTCATGGCCTATTCATTATGTCAATGGCACTTTGGGGAACTGTATTGGGTGCCTTATTTGGTGGCATACCCACTGAAAAATACGGTCGCAAAAAAGTTTTATTCTGGATTGGTGTTTTGTATGCAGTAAGCGCTATAGGGAGTGCACTAGCGACCGATCCTTATTTGTTTTCATTCTTCCGTTTTATTGGTGGTGTAGGTGTAGGTGTTTCCTCTGTAGTTGCACCAACCTACATAGCAGAAATTTCTACCTCTTCTATTCGTGGAAGATTAGTTGCACTCTATCAGTTCAATATTGTTTTTGGAATCCTCATCGCCTTCTTATCAAATTACCTGCTAGTAGGGTTTGACGGAATTAATGACTGGCGATGGATGTTAGGTGTTGAAGCAATTCCTGCGCTTATTTATACAATCATGGTGCTACGGGTTCCGGAAAGTCCGCGGTGGTTAATTACACGAAGAAATGATATAGCTTCTGCAGAAAAAATTCTGCGCGATTTAGGTGCAAATGTAAAGGAAGAAATTCAGGCTATTCTTGCTCTAAATAAAAAAGAAGCGGGAGGTGATTCAAATGAACCATTTTTTACAAAAAGATTATCGAAACCAATTTGGCTTGCGTTCTTCATTGCGTTCTTCAATCAAATTTCAGGGATTAATTTTATTCTCTACTATTCCCCCGAAATTCTGGAACGTGCCGGCCTAGCTGCTAAAGATTCTTTGTTCAACTCAATATCCATTGGTGGCGTTAATCTCATTTTCACTTTTGTAGGTTTATATCTGATCGATCGCACCGGGAGAAAAAACTTGATGCTAATTGGCTCGTTGGGCTACATTGTTAGTCTTTCCATGGTAACGTACTCTTTTTATGTGGGTGCTGATCCACTGTTTCTATTATCCTTCATACTTTTATTTATAGCAGCTCACGCCATGGGCCAAGGTGCGGTCATCTGGGTTTTTATTTCTGAAATTTTTCCAAACAAATCCCGGGCTATGGGTCAATCTTTTGGTGCCAGCGTTCATTGGGTGATCGCTGCCCTCATTACATTATTGACGCCCGTATTTTTAGATAAAGACAAGGGTGTATTACGTGATGAACCATGGATCATCTTTGCCTTTTTTGCAGGTATGATGGTGCTTCAATTAATCTGGGTACTCACAAAATTTCCTGAGACAAAGGGCGTTTCATTGGAAGAAATACAAAAACGATTAGGCATTAGTTAATAACACGATCAAACTTGAAAAAGAAAAATCTCGTTATTTGGATTGCAGTACTCCTTATTCAGACATCATTCGTCTATTCGCAATCTAAGGAGGACGAAGTTTTGCAATTGCTTAATAGTGTGCGCACCGATCCGCAACGTTTTATAAGTACCTACCTTACGCCTTATCTGGAAGCAAACAATCTCACTACTAATAGCTACGCTCAATCTTTAGTAAATGATCTTAAAAACATAAAGAAAATGAGTGCGCTTCAGTTCTCTCCCGCCCTTAACAAGGTTGCACGAATGCACGCAAAGGATATGGGAAAGACTGGTCTTGTAGGTCATTCAAGCTCGGATGGAACCCCTTTTAGTGACCGCGTAAGAAAAAAAGCAAAAGCAGGTGGTATGATTGCCGAAAATTGTGATTATGGAAATTACACTGCCCTTGATAGTGTGATCGGACTTCTAATTGATGATGGTATTGAATCATTAGGGCATCGGAAAAATATTCTCGAACCCAAATATCAATGGATTGGAATTGCCATTGAGCCACATAACAAATACGGTGTTAATTGTGTGATGGATTTTGCTGAGCGACTGTAGTCCGGTAAAGGAATTTAAGTTCCAACCGCGCCTCATCCACGGAGTAGCCTGCCATAATTAAAAAATCCCGATCGGTAAGGATCGGGATCGTTTATTAAGTAAAGATAACTTAGTTGTTACCCATTTTTTCCATTTCCTTATCAAAGGTTTCTTTGAACTTCTCATAATCGTAATCGATTTTAAGTCGGTCGTCTTTAGAAAGGCGTTCATTGTATTTAGATACTAACTCTTCAGCCGAAAGTTCAATTGCTACATAAGTCTTCCATGTTCCATTATTAGTCTTCACAAGTTTCTCGCAAAGAGTTTTAATGCCAGAAAGAGTCTGATTTACAACTTCGCGGTTTAAGCTTTCAAAACGCTCTTCAACTTCTTCCTTGTTATTCATCTCGCGTGAATTCACATAGTTATCAGTCACTGTTTTTACGGTTGTGTTGATAGCTTGTGCCAGTTCGTTACGAGCGTTGGTTAACGCCTTCTTCTTAGACGTTACCTGATCCTGACTTTCGCCAATTGAATTAGAGCGGAAGGCTTTTGCGGTGGTAAAGTAATCTGAACCAGAACATGGAACAATAACTTCTTTTTCGCCAGCAGGAATTTTTTCCTTGCCTTTACAGCCAGCGATTAAACCAGCAGCGATTAGAACAACTAAAGAAACATAATTTAACTTTTTCATATCAATTTGGAATTTGGTTATGCAATTTACGATAATGCAATTAACAGGCCACTCTGAAATTCATTGAATTTATATTTTTTAAAATAGCCTTTAAATAGCTCAAAAACCCTCATTATCATTGCAAAATAGCATTTAACAGTGCGGGCAATTTTTCTTTATCCAAGATATCAACAGACTTATTGTATGCCTCCTGGCTTGATCGTTCAAAATCTAAACTAAAGCCTTTTATCCGATCTAACGAAGTGGCATAGATTTCTTTATTATCCGCTGCTGTAGAAACTCGGATAAGAGCCGTTACATAAGTAATGTAAATGCTTCCTGACACGGCACCTTTCTCTGAATTCGCATCCACATCCAGCGAAAGCTCGGCTTTGCTCTTATCGTTTGTAAATTCAAACCCTGATGTTGCCAGAAAGTTTTTAATCCGATTGGTAAGTTGTTGATTCGATTTATCTACTCCCAAACTTTTTTCACTGGAAGCTATGTATACGATTGGCCTATCCACCTTCATCAAAATGATAGCCTTTGGAACTACCATCTTGTTTGCGATCAGTGAATAAATTGCCGAACTGCTTTGACCCGCAAAGCTCATCATATCCACCTTTACGGCTACAGTTTGTTCAATGTCACGCGAACTGATTTTGGTTAAAAGTATTTTAGACTGACCAGTACCATCCGTTTTATAATTTGGAAATACATCGCCAGCACCCTTCTCAAAATAGGCAGTTAACGGTAAGTCAGCAATCGGCTTTCGTGAGTTCTTGTCAATAACCTTGGCTATTACCGTCATACTGTTTTGAGTTACTCTTCGGTTTAAGACAATTTCGCTAGGATCAACGGTGAGATTCATTTTATCTAATAACAATTGCATGGTTGCAACAATTTCGTTGGTAAGTAAGATCTCTTTGCCTTCAAACTCCAATCGAATCGGCTCACCTAAATATTTTTCAATGGCCCGAAAACCCTGATAATAAAAGCCTAAGGCTAATACTTGATCGTTAGTGCGTTCAGCATTTTTTGCTTTCGTAAAATAATCAAGGCTTAAAGCTACCGCATCGCGCTTTTGTTTGTCCTTAATCTCTTTATAGCGTTGTTTTGACAAGCGATAATAAACCCAAAAATTCAGGTTGTCCTCCCATGCATCTACCTGTTCATACTCCTCAATTTCATCAGCAACAGTTGTCTGGATAATCTGTTCATACTTTTCCTGAAACTCCTTATTCGCATCAATTTGACTTAAAACGGAGGTAGATGAAATATTCACTTTTATCTCCGAAACCAGGTCTTCCAACGCGCTATTTTTAGCCGACTGGATATAGTTGTTAGTGCCGTCTTTGGTGCTATGCCCAATGCCTACATAATAGGTTTGCACCACAGGTTTTGCTGACAACCAATCCGGACGGGGGTTTTGCAAATTCGCCTTAGTCGAAGAATTTGTAACTGAGGGGCTACATCCTCCCAGAAGCAGGGCAATAAAAAGTAGTCGTTTCACAGAATTAAAAGCCACGTTAGTTCGTTATTCCCAATATACCATATCCATGCCAATTGAAGGATTTGTGGTAAAGTTAAACGCAAAACGGAGAATAATAAACAGAACTTTCGGACAAATTATTTACCTTTAACTACTAAAATTAGGGACATGAAACAGCTTTTTGGGATTGCATTGTGTGGAATGATTCTATTTTCCTGTCAGGAAAATGAAGTGGTCAGCGATTTTACTGGAAATGAAACTACATACTCCCTTCAGGCGGGATCGCAATACAGCATAGCAGGAACAGCCACGATTAAAGAACGAAGAGATGGTACCGCTTCTGTGTTTGTTGCGCTTAGCGGGACTGCGGGTAATAATAAACTACCTGTACACTTACATTTAGGAAACATTACAACGCCCGCTGCTGCCGTTGCGGCTTTGTTAAATCCTGTAGATTCAAAAACAGGAATCAGTGAAACAAAAATAAGTCAACTGGCAGATGAAACTTCCGTTACCTATGCCGACTTAATCAATCTTGAAGCTTGCCTTAAAGTACATCTTTCTGATACTGGTGCCGAACGCGACATTATCTTAGCCGGTGGAGACATTGGTTTATCAGCTACTAAGTCCGCTGCATCTGGAAGAGTTGGATTTGGAATCTGCAAAAGCGAATAACTTTCAAATTTGATGTTTTTCGTTATTACCTTCTTTTAAATCCTCCTTAGAACATTTTAAGATAATTTGTTGGTCTTCCGTTGCTCGGTCAAATTTGTATTTCATTTGCGGGTTTGCATAAATTTTATTCTTTTCAAATTTCTTAATCCATTTTGCAAACTTGTGAACAAGTTCCGGTTTTTCAATTTTCAGATGTCCTTGACTCTTTTTTATAAGTCCTTTCAATTCTTTCGGAATAACTCTCGCTTCTTCTCCGAAATAATAAAAATGATTTGAAATCAATGCACGTTGTCCGCCTAAATCTCTTTTTTTGTTTTTTTCGGTGTGAACTCCTTTTCTCATCGTTGGGTTCATTCCCTTAGAATAGTCATAAATACAATCGCCCATTATTTTTCTCCAATCTTTTGTCCGCCAATTTGGAATTTTGTATTTCAATTTCTTATTGCAGAATTCGTCATACTCCGAAAGAGTCTTTATATCTGTTACTTTCATTGCATAAATTATACTATCGGAATAATCGTAATCCTTTCCGTCTTTTAGTTTTGAATTTTTTGAACCTGTCCCAATTATCCAATCGCCAATTTCTGCAGTACGTCTAATTACGGGTTTGCAAATTGTCAATGTACATTTTCTCCAAAATGGATTTGGCGCTGCTCCGCTGTCGTTCTTTAATATGTAAGAATAAATCTTTGTCAATCAACTTTATCGCTTACCGTCCTCAATTCACGCATTGCATCCAACACCCGAATATGTGCAATTGCTGATACTCCTAAATGTGTACCATAAATATAACAACCATAAAAAAACCCAACATCTCTGCTGGGTTTCTATTATGTTTAGTATTGCTTACTTCTAATCACCGCCACCCGATTCCACTTCATATGAAGTTAGCATGGCGCCAAAATATTCGCGGTTCATGCGGGCAATGTTGGCAATTTTAATTCCTTTCGGGCATTCCGCTTCACACGCATAGGTGTTTGTGCACGAGCCAAAGCCTTCGGCATCCATTTGGGCTACCATCTTTTCAGCACGATCCTTTCTTTCTACCTGCCCTTGTGGTAACAAAGCAAACTGAGAAATTTTTGCACCCACAAACAACATGGCCGAGGCATTTTTACAAGCCGCTACGCAAGCGCCACAGCCAATACATGTGGCCGAATCAAACGCTTCGTCTGCTATTCTCTTAGGAATAGGGATTTCATTTGCATCGGGTATACCTCCGGTGTTTACATTCACATAGCCACCCACTTGCTGTATGCGATCAAAGGCAGTGCGGTCAACCACTAAATCTTTTACAACCGGAAATGCCTTAGCCCGCCAAGGTTCAATGGTAATGGTTTGTCCATCATTAAATGAACGCATGTGAAGTTGGCAGGTAGTTGTTTGCAACGGGCCATGCGGATGTCCGTTAATATACAAACTGCACATGCCACAAATACCTTCGCGGCAATCATGATCGAACGCAATAGGATCTTCATTCTTCTTTATCAACTCTTCATTCAACACATCAATCATTTCAAGGAATGACATATCTTCCGAAACATGATCGTGCTGATAGGTTTTGAAGGCACCTTTGCTCTCCTTGTTTTTCTGTCTCCAGACTTTTAACGTAATCTTCATAGTTATTTATAGCTACGTTGAGTGAGTTTTACATTTTCGAATTTCAATTCTTCTTTATTAAGCACTTCAGGTTGGCCTTCGCCCATATATTCCCAGGCAGATACAAAAGCAAATTCATCATCCTTGCGCAAGGCTTCACCTTCAGGAGTTTGAGATTCTTCGCGGAAGTGACCGCCACATGATTCTGTACGGCTGAGTGCGTCATCCACCATCAACTCTCCTAATTCAATAAAGTCTGCCACGCGGCCGGCTTTTTCTAATTCCTGATTAAGTTCATTTGGTGAGCCGAGCACATTTACATTTGTCCAGAATTCAGCCTTCAAATCATGAATAATTTTCTTGGCTTTCTTCAACCCTTCTTCCGAGCGTGACATACCGCAGTATTCCCACATGGTGAGACCAAGCACTCTATGAAATTCATCGACTGTCTTTTTTCCTTTTATGCTTAATAACTTCTTTACTCTTTCATTTACCGCATCGATTGATTCTTTAAATGCAGGATGATCGGTTTCAATCTTATCTTTCCAGCCAATGTTAGCGAGGTAATCGCCAATAGTATAAGGAATTACAAAATAGCCATCCGCTAACCCTTGCATCAAGGCACTAGCACCTAATCGGTTTGCACCATGATCAGAGAAGTTTGCTTCACCCAAAGCGTAAAGTCCTGGAACGGTAGTACTCAAATTATAATCAACCCACAAGCCACCCATTGTATAATGCACGGCTGGGTAAATCATCATTGGTCCTTTGTATGGATTTTCGCCTGTGATCTGCGCATACATATCGAACAAGTTGCCATACTTGGCGCGAATCAAATCTTCGCCATCGCGCTTTATTGCATCTGTAAAATCAAGAAACACGGCTAAGCCCGAACCTACTCCACGACCTTCATCACACACATGCTTTGCATTTCTGGATGCCACATCACGCGGCACTAAATTTCCAAAAGAAGGATATTTACGCTCTAAGAAATAATCACGTTCGGATTCAGGAAGCGCCATGGCTTCCTTAGACTTCAATCCTGGCATTGCTTTTTTAGGAACCCACACGCGGCCATCATTTCGCAATGATTCCGACATCAGCGTAAGCTTGGATTGGTGATCGCCAGACACTGGAATACACGTAGGGTGAATCTGCGTAAAGCAAGGATTGCCAAAGAAGGCGCCTTTTTTATGGGCACGCCAGGCAGCTGTTACGTTCGATCCCTTCGCATTGGTTGATAAAAAGAATACGTTTCCGTATCCGCCTGTGCAAAGCAATACTGCATGCGCACTATGTGCCTCTACCTTTCCCGTTATTAAATCTCTGGTAATTATTCCACGAGCCTTTCCATCAACCACCACTAAATCCAACATCTCGCTGCGATTATACATCTTCACTTTTCCATTTGCGATTTGGCGGTTCAATGCACCATAAGCACCTAACAACAATTGCTGCCCGGTTTGACCCCGAGCATAAAATGTTCTGGAAACTTGTGCGCCACCAAAAGAACGGTTAGCTAACAAACCACCATACTCACGGGCAAATGGAACACCCTGTGCAACGCATTGGTCAATAATACTTACGCTGGTTTCCGCTAATCGATATACGTTAGCTTCACGCGAACGGTAATCGCCACCTTTTACAGTATCGTAAAATAGCCGATAAATGCTGTCGCCATCATTCTGATAATTTTTTGCCGCATTGATACCCCCTTGCGCAGCAATACTATGCGCTCTGCGCGGACTATCCTGGAAACAAAATGATTTCACATTATATCCTAACTCAGCGAGCGAAGCTGCAGCAGAAGCTCCGGCCAAGCCTGTGCCCACCACAATCACTTCATACTTTCTTTTATTGGCTGGGTTCACCAACTTAAGATTGAATTTATGCTTTGTCCACTTCTCCGCTATTTGCCCCTCCGGAACTTTTGAATCGAGCTTCATGATCTATGTTTAAGATTTTTAATACTTATTAACTAAAGAATATAACAATTGGAATCAGCGCAAAACCTGCCGGCACCAAAATGGAATATGCCTTTCCTACAAAGTTTATAACAGGATTATACTTGATATGGTTTAAACCCAATGTCTGAAATGCACTGGCAAAGCCATGCCACAGGTGGAACCCAAGTGCAATCATGCTAAATACATAAAGCGCTACGTACCAATCCTTTTGAAACCAGAAGTTAACCTCACCATATAAATCCTTCGCCTGATGGCCATCATACATTTGTGTCGGTAAATTTCCAAAGTGTACTTCCGCATAGAAATGGCGGATGTGAATCACTAAAAAGACGAGAATGATCGTGCCTAAAATACCCATGTTGCGCGAGGCCCAAACCGATTTTTTATTTGGTTTAGCGTAGCCTACAGGACCGCGCGCCTTTCTATTTGCGATAGTGAGCATCAAAGCCCAAACTATATGCAGAATAATGAATAAAAAATTGCCCTTGGAAACAATCTGAATCAACAGATTGTTGCCCATAAATTCAGCGTAGGTATTGAAAGCTTTACCGCCATCATGTTTCAGCAATTGTAAATTACCGATAAGGTGGACTGTCAGAAAAAGGATCAGAAAAATTCCTGTGAGTGCCATCAATATTTTTCTTCCAAGCGAACTTGAAAAAAGATCAAGAAACCATTTCATGCGTTAATATTTATTTTTTTTAAGGTCACTTGGAATGGCCGAAAGATTATTACTAATAAAAGTAAATTTTGCCAGCGGCCATTCCATAGTTTTGGGTTGAGCGTATTGGTTGAATCGAATCAAAAATACTTCCCAGAGCCATACCAAACAATCGAATCATTGATTTTAAACCGTTCTAAATAATTTGTTTAATTCTATCAGATTTGGCTGTACAAAAACAGGATTAGCGAAATAACCAGCATCATGATTATTAAGTACAAGTGTCGCTGAACAAAAGCAATCAATTTTTTACTTGGGGATTTCATAGTGTTTAAATTTATTAACCCACAGATGCAATCACCGATCCATCGAACTATCAAATTGATTATCAATTAATTGCCACAGTAAGCGAAGATTGGTTGCTCTCTTTAGGAAACGAATTATCCCATTATGGGAGTGAGGTTATGATAACTTAAAAACTAAGCGTGGTAGCGGCCGGTTATAAAAGCGAAAACCTTACTTTCTTTAAAATAATTCCATACAACAGTTTCCGGATCAAAGTATTGAACATCTTGCTCGCCCAAAAAAAGTTTGTAATCCATCTTACTTACATCCTCAACCAGATAGCCGGGGTAATAAAACTCAAAGTCATTGGCTTTTAAATAATCGACTGTGAGAAGAATGAGGTATTTGCCAAAACTGTACTGGCGATACGATGGGTCAAAGAAGTTTATAATGGATGCAGCCGAAGTATCACCCAAATCGAAATAGCCTGCGGCTATCAATTTATTCTGATCATAGATTGAGATGCATTTAGTATTATAAACACTACGAGTAACAGGTTCATCCCCAAAAAGACATTCTTCAATACTCCAAGCGCCATCAAAATTTATAGACGCGCGGTATAGTAGGTGCAACTCTTTGTGCTCAGCGCGAATCGCGCAATCTTCAATTTCGTATCTAAAATTTTTTGCTCGATTTCGGATTCGTTGATGTGTTGCCCTATTTTCTGTTTCCGCTAACGCATAGCGCAGCCAATGAACCTGATGCGGTTTTTCCAGATAAAGGTGCGAGGTTGTAAAAATATTTTGATGCATACGAAACCAACCTAAGGCAAGGTATTGATCCAGATCAGAACCACTTATAAACTCGGGACTTAAGCTAAAATGATAGGGTGTCACAAATTAATTTAAACATTAAGTTAGTGATAAACTTTACTTTGTGGCCGGAAGATCGCTAAATTAAAAACATATCTTTATTTTTCGCGATACGCACCAAACCATGGAATTGCCACTCGTAACTTTTGAATTAAATAAAGACTACTTAATTGTGGTAGGGCATGGAACACGAAATAACCTGACATCCATGTCACAGGCTGCAAAACAGATCTTTGAAAAAGCTACTGAAACCAATAGCAACAAGATGTTGGTTGATTACCGAACCTTGAAGATTGAATTAAAAATGACAGAAGCGTTTAACATTGTAAAACGCTACGAAGCTTCCATTCCTGATTTAAAAAAATAAAAATTGCAGTAGCTTTTTCTCATGAAGGAATGGCTTTTGATAAATACTGGATGGACATCAGCAAAAAGCGTGGCTTCAATATTGAAATCTTTGACGATTTTGAAAAAGCAAGGACTTGGTTGCTTGCTCAGGAATAATTCTCTCAACAAATCTAAGTTGCTATCGCTTCTTTTTCAGCATCAATATTCAGGTCAACAAATCAACCGATTTAATCAATCAAATTACTTATTTCTGATGATAATCACCAATAATCATAAACTGGATTCAATTTCGTTTACTTAGCCATTTGCTTTAAGACCTCACCCCCAACCCCTCTAAAAGAGAGGGGTGACTGAACTTCTTAGATCGAATCTCTTTATAACGCGACCAAAACTGTGCTTAAGTGAACGACATTGAAACTGGATTATTAATTTTTTTAAGAATGGTATCCAGAGAGTATTGGATCATCAAATACCTACCAAAGAGATTAATCTTCGTGCCAATGATCTTCCGCGCCCCGCATGGTTATCTCCATAAACTGTTTCATCAGTCTATCATAAAGGCCATCTTCTTTGGTATAACCATCGTACTTTATCTGGTCTTTGCTGGAAGTCTTTCCCGTAACCGGAGGGGTCATGCACGTAACATTCATGCCCGCCTTTTGCATAGCATGGGTTCTATTGGTAAAGGAATTTTCGTTGGACTCACGTCCACAAACTTCAAAGGTGCGTTTGGTATCGTCCCGGATTATCATCCAAAATTTGGTCATCATAAGCGAGCGTCCTTAAAGTAATGAGCAAAGGTACTTGTTAGAGATCGCAATCACTATATGTAGGTGCATTAGCGATATTAATTCAGTTATTGACGAGTTAACTAGAAACGATTTCAAAATCTCCTACCTTCGTTTCTATGAATAAATCCACATCACTCATTCTATTCGCAGTTATATTGGCTATTGCCTGTAGTCCTAAAAAGAAACAAGAACCAACACCTTCAACTTCAGATTATGCTAGTCTGGTAGATTTATTTAAAGAGTGGCGTACGTTTGAAAATCCGCCCAAGCGCGAAGGCGCACCTGACTATACCGCAGTAACGTTTGATAAGCGCATGCCTGAATTCAAAGCGCTGCAAAATCGATTGCTGGTAATAGACACGGCACACTGGCCAACTGAACAACGTGTTGATTGGCACATAGTGTGGGCCGAAATGAATGGCTGGGATTTTAATTATCGGATTCTAAAACCCTGGCAACGCGACCCTGCTTATTATAAAACTTTATGGACGGAACGCAGTGATGTGCCCGCGCATGAAGGCTCAACTCATCATGGAGTAGTTGACGTATGGACATACAAGTTTCCGCTGGATACCGAAAGTGGAATGAGATTAATCAGCGAATTAAATGTCATCGTTCCGCTAAACGAACAAGCAAAACTCAACCTTACCGGAAATGCAAAGGAATTATGGATTGCTGGCATTCGTGATATTAAAACTCAAAGCGAAGAGTTGAATGCACTTTTAGAAATGCCGGGCGTATCCGCGCAAGCAGGTTTAGTTTCTGTAATAAATGCAGCAATAACTTCAACAAATGATTTAGCTGAGTGGTTGGAAAAAGAATCGGCTTCTAAGACAGAACCTTCGGGAATTGGTAAAGAGAATTACACCTGGTATCAACAAAACGTGCATCTGGTTCCACTTACGTGGGATGATGAAGTGATGCTATTAAAACGCGAACTCACTCGCGCCTGGACTGCTTTGAAATTAGAAGAGCATCGAAACAGAAAATTACCAGAACTAAAACCTGCAAGCACACCCGAAGAATTTAATGCGATGGCTGAGCGATCTGCAAAAAGCTTGTTATCCTTTTTGGAGAAAGATGAAATCCTTACGGTGAAAGATTATTTCGAACCGGCTTTGCGCGAACATCTTGGAAGTTTTGTGCCAACTGAAAAGCGAAACTTTTTTCTGATTGGCATGCATTACGACCCACGACCACTGTACTCGCACTTTTACCACTGGTTTGAGCTTGCCCGCATGGACAATGAGCCACACGCTGATGAAATTCGTAGAGCGCCTTTACTATACAATATTTTTGATTCGCGGAATGAGGGCACAGCCACGGCTGTAGAAGAAATGTTTATGCAAGCTGGTTTATATGATGATGATCCACGGGTTCGGGAAATTGTTTACATCATGATTGCGCAAAGGGCGGCTAGAGGATTAGGTTCACTCTATGCTCATGCCAATGAATTAACGATGGAAGAGGCCGGAAAAATTCATTCCGAGTATACGCCACGCGGTTGGATGAAGACTGAAAAGAAATTACTTATGTTTGAACAACACCTATATCTGCGTCAGCCAGGCTATGGCAGCAGCTACATCACGGGAAAATATTTATTGGAAGTTACACTGGCCGATTATGCAAAGATGAAAGAATCGAAACATGAAGAATTTAAGCTGAAAGATTTCTTCGATCAACTCAATGCAATTGGTTGTATTCCTATTTCGCTAGGCGACTGGCAAATGACGAACAGCAATTCAGGCATTATAACAATCGGCAAAAACTAATAATAGGTTAGCCTGAATTAATTATTCATCAATACCCAGTGCATTTTAAAGTCTTGGGTTGTTGGGCTTAACAGGCTTTTCAAAATTATTGGCTCCCTTCACCTTCACTTTTCTTCGATACACTTTATCGTGGCACGAGATGTAAAGCACATCAAAATTAGCACCACCAAAGCAAAGATTTGAAACCTGGCCTTTTGTTTTAGGAACCGGAATGATTGCGTTTACCCTCCCCAATTGATCCATCACCTGAATGCCACTAATGCTCGTCACATAAATTCTTCCTTCACGATCACATTTCAATCCATCGCTCCAGGCATTTTCATCTGCATCGCGCACATGCAGCCATCCATATTTTTGCTTGTTCCTTAGCGTACCATCTGCTTGAATTTGATATATCCACACCCAATGCGAAGTTGATTCGGTAACATAGAGTTGGGTTTGATCTGGCGATAGACAAACTCCATTTGCAAATTTTAGTCCTTCGTCAACCACACTTCGTTCTCCGTTCGGTTTTATCAAATACAATTTGCTGGGGCGTTCTCTCCCATCGGGTGAGGTAACATAAATATTTCCCTTGAAGGTAACGACAACATCATTACCCGGGGTTTCATCGGCTAAAACATCATATCCCTTAGCAGTTTTATATCGATGCACTTGTTTTGTTGGTGGTTCGCTCCAGCCTCCAGTGATTGTAATCATTTCGTCTGTTGTAGAAAATGTAGCGCCACTTGCTTTTTTAGAATCTGCGAGAAACACTTCCAACTTACCGTCCACTCCTACTTTATATGTTTTTGAATTGGGGATGTCCTGAAAAAATACTTCGCCTTTTGAATTTACTGCCGTGCCTTCTGTAAAGCCATAATTTTCCCCCACTAATTCCCAATCTTCATTTTCAACCAAGATGTCATTCAGAAAAGAATTTTTGGTTGTGCCTGTGTTAATTGGTTTTGGATAATCGCGCCATAGCCAACGCATAGCTTCCGGAAAAACTGCCGTACCATGCTGCCCATTGTGGCCGCCTTCGCCCCATGCGTGCTTAACATCATAGCCAGCAAAAACTAAGGCTCGTTCTATGGATTCATTCGCCTTCCACCAATCGCCTGCGTAAATGTTTAAGTCGTTAGAACCATCTTGTAAAAAAATGCGAATCGGTTTTGGCTCGTGCTTCCTGATAAGAATATCATACCGATCGGCACCTCGCAAACCGGTATATGTTCCTATGGCACTAAACACGCGTGAAAACTCTTCAGGCCTTTCCCAGGCAGCGGTGAAGGCACAAACCGCTCCGCTGCTTGAGCCGCCAATGGCGCGATCATTTCCACTCATAGATAAGATGATAGCACGACCATCAGAAGTTTTTTTGCTTTCTACAAAAGGAAAGACTTCTTCCAATAAAAATCTTGCATAATTATCGCCTAAGCCATCATACTCAAAACTTCGGTTGAAGCGATCAAGTGCTGCGTCACCATTCTGACTTAACACTTTTCCGGGTGTGATGAACATACCAATAGTAACGGGTATTTCATTTTTGGCAATCAGGTTATCAAAAACAGTTGGAGCTTTCCACTGAATGCCATCTTGGTTTACATAAACGCATGCTGGTTTGGTTGCTTTATATTGTGCTGGCACATAAATACTAATCTCACGCGAAGTGCCAGGAAATATTTTAGAGTTCTCAAAAGTAAATTTTAGAATCTCCCCTTTGGGAATTCCTGCTTGTTCAACGGAAGCAGGATCAACTGGATAGGTTTCAGTATTTGTCTGTGCTACAATTTTTCCGGCACAGAGTAGTAATAGAAATAACAGGTTTCTTTTCATGATGAGGTGAATACTAATGGTAACATAGCGCATGGGAAAAAACAATTAAAACTTCATGATTGATTTTCGTATTGTTGCCGACAGAAAAAAACTACTTAAAAATATTACTCTCAGCAGCCATCTTCTTATACTCGGGTAGAATTTTTTCGTAAAGTGCTTCATCCACTTTCTTTAAGGAGTTCATTAATCCACCAATGCCACTGTCTCTTAGCGACACACGTTGCTTTTTTATATCCTCCATTTTCTTGCGGATGGTACCTTCTAGTTTAATAAGGTCACGTTCGGTCATTCATTTAGTTTTTAGAAATGTAAAATAATCTTTTCCAGCTTTTTTGATTTAACGCCCACACTACTCCTTCACGAGCTGCAAAGAAAACGAGCGTGCAATCAACGGATATAGTTGTTTACATTGAACAAAAAGCGTCAACAATAAAATGTTTGTGAATAGATAGTTCGAGAATTTTTTCATCGTTACTTTTCCTTAGTCATCACAACTCAATCGCTCTACCATTCTCCCAAATTAAGCCAAACTGTTGACCGTATTTTTTAACCCAACTTTTATCGGTAGCAAAATCAAATAATTCAATCATGCCTTTCGCTGACAACTCTTTCAGTTGCACGTCCGACAAACCCTTCATGCTGATGTAGCCAGCATCGGTAAAATGAAATTGAATTGCAGCGTTACTTTTCTTGAGCCAGTCCTGTATGCGTTGCAGCCTTGTACTTATTTTTTGATTTAGCTCCAATGCCTGCGCTAGCGTTGTATCTATATCTTTAATATGACCTTCATTATTAAAATCATCGTTGCGCAAAGTACGTACGGGATTTATATGAATTTCTCCAGCATAGCGGTTGATCATCTATAATTTAATTTAAGTTCCGGTAAAGATAGCTATTCAAAGAGAAGTTGTTTTAAGGGTAAGCTTTAGGAATAGTGGAGTAAATAGCATTGCAGCTGCCTCACTTCTGAGGCAACATATTTCTAATGGCAGCAATCTTCCAGCAAGGTTTAGTATATACCACCACAAACGTGCTCCACATTTTACCCGCGGTACCATCGGCATTTTGAATTTCGTAGCGTGCATCAACCAACGCACTGGTAGCTGTTAGCAACCGCATTTTATCAATACTAATTTGTCGATTTCCTGCATTACTGGATGAACTCCGTAGCATGCCTTGCACCGATTCACCAATTCCCTGTCGCCACTCACCTGAAGAAACCAATTGATCAATATCATCAGTTAAAATATTTTTGAGCAACACCGTGTCCATTTGCTCGCGAGCCTTGCTATAGTTATCGATGAGTGCAAAAATATCCTGCTGCTGTTTTTTTGTTAAGGTTGGTTTCTGTGCAAAGGTGCCCGCTGAGATTATACAGAATAAAATGACTATTAATTTTTTCATGGTGGTCACAAGCTATGTTGCGCGTTAAAGATTCAAACATCAGCAACTTATTAAAAAATAGTCTACTTATTATATCGGATGACGCCCAGAAACTTAGCCTTACGAGTCATGAAAAATACCAATTCACCGAATCAAGAAACCAAATTCTCATAATTATCGGGTCGGATGCAGGAATTGCTTAATTTGCCGAAACAAAAAAACAACGGATTATGACTCAGGTAGATTACCTAAACTATGTGACCGGTCGAAATAGCAACGAGCCAGAATTTTTACAAGCAGTTGATGAGGTGCTGCAATCTATTTATCCTGCGCTAGAACGCAACGCAGAATTTCGCAGATTAAAAATTTTTGAACGCATTACGGAACCGGAGCGCATGATCTCATTTCGGGTTAGCTGGCTCGATGACAAAGGCGAAACTCAAGTTAACCGCGGTTATCGCGTGCAAATGAACAGTGCAATTGGTCCTTACAAGGGCGGTCTTCGTTTTCATCCTACAGTAACACCCAGTGTGCTTAAATTCTTAGCGTTTGAACAGACGTTTAAGAATGCGCTAACCGGAATACCCATGGGTGGCGGTAAAGGCGGCAGCGATTTTGATCCGAAAGGAAAATCAGAAAATGAAATCATGAAGTTTTGTCAGGCCTTTATGGGTGAACTAGCTCGACACATTGATAACCGCACTGATGTACCCGCTGGCGATATTGGCGTAGGCGGCCGCGAGATAGGATACCTATATGGTGCTTACAAGAAAATTAAAAACGAGTTTACAGGAGTGCTTACCGGAAAAGGTATTGGCTGGGGCGGAAGTTTAATTCGCACAGAAGCTACCGGCTACGGAATAATTTATTTTGCAGAAAATATGTTGCATTCGAGAGGCTCAGCAATAAAAGGAAAAATATGTTTAGTCTCCGGTTCAGGAAATGTGGCACAATACGCTATTGAAAAAATTATTCAACAGGGTGGCCGAGCCGTAACAGCTTCGGATTCGAGTGGGTATATTCATGACGAGGCGGGCATCTCGCTGCAGCGGCTTGAATTTTTAAAAGACTTGAAAAACAATGGTCGCGGTCGCATCAAAGAATATGCAGACAAATTCAAAGGTGTAACCTATCACGCCATCGATGCAAAGGCAGATTCCAATCCACTATGGAATATTCCTGCAGATTGCGTTTTCCCGTGCGCCACTCAAAACGAAATCAATAAAAAAGATGCCTCAAACCTGGTAAAGAATGGAGTTGAGTTGTTAGCCGAAGGTGCCAACATGCCTACAACCATCGAAGGAATTAATGTGCTGCTAGAAGGCGGTGTGATGTATGCGCCTGGTAAAGCCAGCAATGCAGGCGGAGTGGCCACATCCGGTTTAGAGATGACTCAAAACTACATGGGACAAAACTGGACACGCGAAGAAGTTGACGAAAAACTCAAAGCAATTATGAAAGGCATACATGAAACATGCTTAGCGGCTGCCAAGGAATATGGCCATGAGGGCAACTATATGGTTGGGGCTAATATTGCTGGCTTTTTAAAAGTGGCAAAAGCGATGCAAGCTCAGGGTGTGATTTAGATTTCTACTTTCAAAGTGTTTTTGAAAAATAAATTTTAGCAAATGGTGGCGACACAAATGTTGAGGTTACCGTAACGATGAATACTGTGGTAAAGTACGGAAAACAAATCATCGTTAAAGAAGTAAAAAAGACCAAGAAAAATTAACTACCGGAAGTAACTTCATTCACTCTGAATCAATAATCATTCATCTTCTGGTCGAAGCAAGTAATGAATTGCCCTACAACTCAGTCGGTTGTAAATTGGCAATTGTCCGTTGTACCCGAGTAGCCTATCTTTAGACTTCAATCACTATTCAGTACATGTATTTGATTTTCGATACGGAAACCACAGGGCTTCCGCATAATAAGACCGCACCCATTACTGATCTCGACAATTGGCCACGATTGGTACAAATCGCTTGGCAACTGCACGACAATCATGGTAACCTGTTATCACAACAAAGTTTTATTGTAAAACCCGAAGGGTTTGATATTCCTTTTAATTCGGAACAAGTACATGGAATCAGCACCAAGCGTGCGCTAGAAGAAGGTGCGCCTTTACTCAATGTTTTAAAAGCATTTACATCAGACTTAGAAAACACCAAACTACTTGTTGGGCACAACATTGAATTTGATATAAATATTATTGGAGCTGAATTTATTCGTCAGTCACTTGCAACAGAATACTTTCTATCATTAGATAAATTAGACACAGGTATTGCCGCCACCGAATTTTGTCAACTTAAAGGAGGTATCGGTGGTCGATTAAAGATGCCACGCCTAACCGAGTTGCACGAAAAACTTTTTGGCTATTCGTTTGAAGATGCACACGATGCCAGTTATGATGTTGCCGCTACAGCTCGTGCTTTCTTTGGATTGATCGATAAGAAAGTTGTAAAGCCGCATGATTCAACAGCCGTAGCTCAAATAGAATACGAAGAGCCAAATCTTGCTACAGGAAATTCTGCCAAGCGCGAAAAGAAAAAAGGTAGCAACTATAAATCAGGTACACTCAACAAAGACCTGGCCGATAAACCATTTGTTCATTTGCATTTGCATTCTCAGTTTTCAGTACTACAGGCAGTACCGAATGTTCACGATATTGTCGTGAAAGCAAAAGCAGAGAATATGCCCGCAGTGGCAGTCACTGATTTTGGAAACATGTATGGGGCCTTCAAATTTGTGAGTGAAGCATTGAAGCACAACCTGAAACCGATTGTGGGTTGTGAATTATACATCTCCGAGGAACGTAAAAAACTAAAGTTTACAAAAGATAACCCCGACAAGCGCTACAACCAAGTGTTGCTCGCGAAAAATAAAGCCGGTTATCAGAATTTAGCCAAGCTTAGTTCTCTCGGTTTTATCGAAGGCCTTTACGGAATTTATCCACGAGTTGATAAGGAGTTGATCAAACAATATCGCGAAGGGCTTATTGCAACTACGGGTTCACTAACAAGCGAAATCCCCCATCTGATATTAAATGTAGGTGAAAAACAAGCAGAAGAAGTATTTGTTTGGTGGCATGAATTGTTTGGCGAAGATTTTTATATCGAGCTAAACCGTCACGAGACACGAGAAGAAGATCGGGTAACAGAAACCCTCCTAAAATTTGCCGAAAAATATAATGTAAAATATTTTGCAGCGAACGAATGCTTCTACTTGTCGAAAGAAGAATCGAACGCGCACGATGTACTGTTGTGCATCAAAGAAGGTGAATTTCAATCTACCCCTATTGGCTCGGGTCGCGGCACGCGTTATGGTTTGCCTAACAGTAATTTTTATTTCAAGTCGCAGGACGAAATGAAAGCGCTGTTCGCGGATTTGCCTGCTGCCATTGAAACCATCGGTGAGATTATCAATAAAGTAGAATTGTATGAGCTAAAGCAGAATGTGCAACTGCCCAAGTTTGAGATTCCAAAAAACTTTACAAGCGAAGATGAATATCTAAAACACCTTACGTACGAAGGAGCAAAAAAACGCTATCCGGAAATTACTGCTGAGATAAAAGAACGATTGGATTTTGAATTAGAAACGATTCGGCACACCGGCTACCCTGGTTATTTCTTAATCGTTCAGGATTTTACATCGAAAGCGCGCGAGATGGGTGTGAGCGTTGGTCCCGGTCGTGGGTCGGCTGCGGGCAGCGCGGTTGCTTATTGTATTCGTATTACAAATGTTGATCCTATCGCTTATGATTTACTATTTGAGCGTTTCTTAAATCCTGATCGTGTATCACTTCCCGATATCGATATTGACTTTGATGATGAAGGGCGCGATAAAGTTTTGCAGTATGTAATTCAAAAGTATGGTCACACGCAGGTAGCACAGATTATTACCTATGGTACCATGGCTGCAAAGTCTTCCATTCGGGATTGTGCACGCGTGATGGAGTTACCGCTTGCAGAAGCTAACATGATGGCGAAGATGATTCCCGAGCGGCCGGGCACTACGCTAGCTAAGGCGTTTGAGGAGGTAAAGGAACTGAATGAAATTAAAAAAGGTAGTGACTTAAAATCACAAGTGTTGAAGCAGGCTATTGTTTTGGAAGGTTCGCTTCGCAACACGGGTACGCATGCGTGTGGGGTAATCATTACACCCGATGAATTAACCAAGATGGTGCCGGTTTCTACCGCGCGAGATTCGGATATGTTGGTTACCCAGTTTGATAACAGCGTAGTGGAAAGTGCTGGCATGTTGAAGATGGACTTCCTAGGCCTCACCACACTTACTATTATTAAAACGGCAATTAAAAATATCAAGAAGCGCAAAGGCATTGATATCGACATTGATAAAATTCCGCTTGACGATCTTACTACCTATCAACTTTATCAGCGTGGTGATACTACCGGAACGTTTCAGTTTGAATCGGACGGCATGCAAAATTATTTGCGTGGCTTAAAGCCAGATAAGTTTGAAGACCTGATTGCGATGAACGCCTTATATCGTCCGGGGCCAATGGAATATATTCCAGCTTTCATTGCGCGTAAGCATGGTCGCGAACCCATAAAGTATGACTTACCCGTGATGGAAGAATACTTGAAGGACACGTATGGCATTACTGTTTATCAGGAGCAAGTGATGTTGCTTTCGCAGAAATTGGCAAACTTCTCGAAGGGTGATGCCGATGTGTTGCGAAAGGCAATGGGTAAGAAGCAGAAAGAAGTGCTGGATAAAATGAAGGACAAGTTCATTGCTGGTTGCAAGAAAAATGGTCATGATGAA
>Ga0163148_10000086_pt1 | contig 108902 bp, 79 predicted proteins | sample OliLakLV19MP7P2_FD_148606 | JGI IMG/M metagenome (GOLD analysis project Ga0163148, IMG submission 148606) | Freshwater microbial mat bacterial communities from Lake Vanda, McMurdo Dry Valleys, Antarctica- Oligotrophic Lake LV.19.MP7.P2 | ecosystem: Environmental > Aquatic > Freshwater > Lake >...
GCTCCAAACAGTGAACAATGAAATAAATGTTTCACAACTAACTAAAGGGACTTACTTCTTGAAATTGACTTTAGAAAACAATGTGGTTTTAGACTTTAATTTCATTAAGGAATAAAATAATGATGTTTCGACTAAACATAGCACCCAATAGGTATCACGCTCCTCTTTGCATTGCAAACACTCCCCTTTATAATGGGCAGTGCAAAAACAACACCCCCAGTCAGTAAGCTGACATCTCCCTGAATTGGGCAATGATAGCGTTGTATAGTTACTCATAACTTTTAATTTTTCACTTCATTTGGCATTGCAAACACTAGCAAAATTGCAATTGGTACAAATTTTGATTGAAATAGTTTTTTTGGTTTTCTGCAAATAAATTGGCTAATAAAAGACTTTTTCTTTGAATTCGCTAATTCAGTTGCTTAAATCTGCATACTAAGACTATGAAAATTATGAAACAATTGGCTTTTCTTATTTTATTTACTTGCTCATTTCTGAGCTTGCAATCGCAACATAAAGCAATATTGCTAGGCGGTGGCAATTATCAATTCGAAACTGCTAAGTTTGCTCCAAATGCAGGATTTATCTATGAATACAAGGATTTGGAACTAACTTCCTTAATTGGATTTGGGCTTTCAAGTTCAGCTATTTTCAGAGACGATATGACAATTAATGGTGGTCCTACTTTGTTTGTGCATCCCGATGAGAATTTAATTTTTGGTCTTGCTCCTGGAATTGGTTACGACAATTTTGCAACTCCACGTTTAGTCAATAACAAAATCAAATCGAATCAACTTTACTTCAATCTCAAAATTCTAGCTGGCTATAACATTCAGATAAATGATATGATTAGCATATTGCCAATGGCTAACTGGGATGTATACAAAAATCAAAGTTCCCTTTCAGTAAAAGTAGGTGTTGGTATTAGTTTCTAAAATCTTTCGTATTTTAGCACTATGAAACCTGTTAAAATTGCTTTTCTTTGGCATCAGCATCAGCCATTCTATCTTGCCGATGGCGAATTTATTCTCCCTTGGGTCAGATTCCACGCAGTGAAAGATTATTTGGAAATGCTCCATATTCAAAAGCATTATCCAAAAATCAAGCAAACTTTTAATATTGTGCCTTCACTTTTCAAACAAATAAAACTATATTTGGCAGGCACAAAAGATAGAGTGCAAGTGCTTAGTACAATTCCAGCAGTTTCTTTAAATTCAATCCAGAAGCAAGAAATATTAAATCAGTTTTTTGTATGCAATTTGCAAAATATGATATCTCCCTATCCTCGCTATTTGGAGCTGTACAATAAGTGTAAATCGAATGATAATTTCACAAGTCAAGATTTTCTTGATCTTCAAGTTTGGTATAATTTAACTTGGTTTGGAATTGAAATAAGGAATAGAGACAAGCAAATTTCTAATTTGTTCGATAAAATAAATTTTACAGAAAAAGATAAACTTTTCGTTCTGGCAAAGCATTTAGAAATAATGGCTGAAGTATTGCCAACTTTCAAGTCAATGCTTTTAGATGGCAACATTGATATTTCAGTCACTCCTTATTACCACCCAATTCTGCCATTAATAATTGATACTAATGTTTATCACGAATCTAGTCCCGACAGGTATTTGCCATTCAATAGGTTTGCATTTCCACAAGATGCAAAATCGCAAATGCAGAAATCAATTGAATTCTATATTGATTCATTTGGCAGGAAGCCAAAAGGAGTTTGGTCTAGCGAGGGATCTCTTTCCGAAAAAACAATTGATATGTTTGCAGAGCTAGGTTTTGACTGGTCTGCTTCCGATGAAAAATTATTATTCAATTCCAAACAAATCAAGGCAGAAGAGAAATTTAGAATATTCAACTTTAACAACAAATTAAATCTTTTTTTCAGAGATACCGAGTTAGCCGATAAAATTGGGTTTGATTATTCCAACCGATTGCCATCAGATGCTTGCGACGATTTTATAGATTCAATATTAGCAAAAAGAAATCAAATGAGCGATGAAGAGCTCGATTCTTCAGTAGTTTCTATTATTCTTGACGGTGAAAATTGTTGGGAATTTTATAAGAATAATGGCAATGACTTTTTGCATTGTCTTTACAAACAAATTAGTGAAAGCGAGCTAATTGAAACAGTTACATTTAGTGAAGCTACTGAAACTAACAATAAATTAGAGCTAAATTCTTTAAAAGCTGGCTCTTGGATAAATGCAAATTTAGATATTTGGATTGGACATCAGGAAGATAGATTAGCATGGGATATTTTGTTTGACGCAAGAACATTATTTGAAGCAAAAAGAAACTCACTTAATAAAACGCTTTGTTCCGAGATATTGGAATTAATATATATTTGCGAAGGTTCTGACTGGTTTTGGTGGTTTGGCAATGAATTTAGAGCTCCAAATAGAAAAGACTTTGATATACTGTTTAGAAAAAATATTTCCAAAATATATAAATTACTTGAAGCCACCCTTCCGAAAGTTCTTTCCAAACCAATCATGTCTGATGAAAACATAAATGCGTTCAATCCTATGACTCATTTTCATTTGCCTATTTTCGATGGGAAATCTAATGCTTTATGGAAAGGTGCGGGTAGTTACATTTCTAAATATGAGTTATCTACTATGAATTCGGACAGCTTCCATTTGGATAAAATATATTGGTATGTAGGAGATGAAATATATCTAAAAATCATTTTCAATAACTATCTCGATAATATGAAAATAAGTATTTCAAATAATGAAAGAGAATTATTTCGAATTGAAAACTTAACCTTTGTATCAAATGTCAATAATGTTAGTTATTTTGTTGATGAATGTATAGAAGTCTCATTGCCACTAAGCTATTTCAATGAACAAAAACAACTTATCATAAATATTGAACTAGATAATATTTCGCAAAAGTACCCTGTTTACAACGATTTTATTGAGTTGATTTAAAATTAGTTTCTATTATTTTACTAATAATATCCCAAGCAAAGCCCTGCCTTTGTAGGAATTGAATTAATGAATTTTTTTGTTTATCTATTGGTTTTGTTTTCACCATTCTTAGCTTTTTTAAAGTAGCTTTTTCTGCTAATTCCAGTTGTTGTTCCGAATCCGTAAATTGTGAAACTACGTCTAATATTAAATACTCATTGATACCTTTTGATTTAAGCTCTTGTCTCAATCTCGCGGCACCACTTGGCTTTTTTTGCAAGTACATTTTAGCAAAATCATAAGCAAAACGGTTATCATCTATTAAATTAAATTCTTTCAAAAAATTAATACAAATGTCGATTAATTCCCCGCTAAAACCTTTTTCCTTTAGCCGCTTCTCAATCTGTTTTTCGCTTCGTGGTTTATAGGTCGCATAAGAGTAAGCTAATTTCTTTGCATTGATTAAATCTTGTTCGGCTTTCACATTCAAATGTAATTCTTGAGTTAAATCAAATCCTTTTTTTAGCCCATATTTCAGAATAACATCAATATCTAACAATAGCCATTCTTCACTATTCTCATAGTTTATAAAGCATTTGCCTTTAATTTTTGCTTTTGTAATTTGTGAAATTATCATTTTTTCTTAGCTATAATTACAACAGCATTTGATTTATTACCATTCATAGTTTGCACAATCATTTCTTGTATAGATTTTATTTCGAAATCGCTGAGTAAACCAATCAAGTTTTGCTTGTCTTGATGCCTAAGTATAGCACCATCTTCAGTTTCAAATATTCCATAAGTCTTGTATTTATCTTGGTATTTTGCGTATCTATTTAAATTTCTTTCATCGCTATTGAGTAAAAAGTCAGTCAAATATAGAATGCCACCTTGCTTTAGTAAACGAGAAATTTCATTGATAGTATTTTTTTGTCCAAGGTCCTCAGTAATAGCAGTTAGAGTATTCAATAGCAAAATAGTATCACAGCTGTCATTGGCAAGAGTTGTTGCTTGATTTATAAGTTTTTCAAATTGCAATTGTGGGAATTTACTTTTAGAAAGCTCAAGCATTTGCTCGGCAATATCTACTCCAATTAAGTTTGAATAGCCACAATCAATAAGCTCTTTAATAGTTCTGCCATACCCACAGCCATAATCCAAAATTATTGAGTTCAAATGAATATTCTTAACGAAATATTCCTTATCCAAATTGGAAGTGAATTCCTTTTTGCCAGCAAATTCATTCCAGTAATTGGTTTGTTTGTTTATAATTTCCAAAGTAAAGTCAAATTGTTATTTATTTTCTTGCTAAATTTACTGAAAATTTGATTTCAAATATTAACTTAATAATGCATTCCATTTGAAAACCACATAATGATTCTTATCATTTGAAAGTAAATAATTAATTCATAGTTTGCAATTAGAATCGTCTATTAATTTTGATTAAGTATATAAAGGAATTGTAAATGACTGAGAGCTCAACAAAATCGAGATTGAAAGAGATAAATAAAGAACTTGCAGATTTGAACGAGAATCGCTCAAAGCTTCAAGCTCGGTGGTCTATAGAAAAAAGCTATATTCAAGAGCTGCGTGGCTTCAAACAACAAATTGAAGATGCAAAACAGCAAGCTGACAATATGGAAAGAGAAGGTAATTTGCATAAAGTTGCCGAGATTCGATATGGGACAATCCACGAATTAGAAAAGAAATTACAAGAAACAAACCTGAAATTAATAGAAATTCAAAAGAATGGCAAACTATTAAATGAAGAAGTAAGTTCAGAAGAAATTGCTGATATTGTTGCCAAATGGACTGGTATTCCAGTTTCAAGAATGCTCGAATCAGAAAGAATGAAACTACTTAAAATTGAAGAAAGATTACACGAAAGAGTGATTGGGCAAGAAGAAGCAGTAGTTTCAATTGCAAATGCTATTAGACGCTCCAGAGCAGGACTGCAAGACACAAACAGACCAATTGGCTCATTTATTTTCTTAGGCACTACTGGGGTGGGCAAGACAGAATTAGCGAGAGCATTGGCAGAATATCTTTTCGACGATGAACACGCAATGGTGCGAATTGATATGAGTGAATATATGGATAAATTCTCCGTAACTCGCTTGATAGGAGCTCCTCCAGGCTATGTAGGCTATGAAGAAGGGGGTCAGCTAACAGAAGCAGTTCGCCGCAGACCATATTCGGTAATTTTATTAGATGAGATAGAAAAAGCGAATTCCGATGTTTTCAATGTTTTACTTCAATTGCTTGACGATGGCAGATTAACAGATGGAAAAGGTCGGACTGTTAATTTCAACAACACCATAATAATAATGACTTCAAACCTTGGCACTGAGTTAATTCAAGATAAAATTTCTTTGATAACTGAAGAAAATAGAGATGAAGTGCTAAACACATTGAAATTAAAAGTATTAGATGTTTTGAAAACCAGGATGCGTCCAGAATTTCTCAATAGAATAGACGAAATTATAATTTTCAAGCCATTAACAGGTAAAGAAATTGAAAAAATTGCCGAAGTACAAATGAAAGGTCTAATCCAAAAATTGACAGCTTTAGGCATTAAGTTAGAAATTGATATTTCAGCTTATGAATGGTTAGCGAAAGTAGGATTCGACCCACAATTTGGAGCTAGACCACTCAAACGTGCTATCCAAAAGAGCATTTCCGATGTGTTAGCTATTAAATTGTTATCTAGCGAATTCGTTTCTGGAGATATTATTCATTTATCTTCTCCAGATTCAGGTGGTTTCAAATTTACGAAAATAATTAGTGCTTAATATTTCAATCAAATACATATCTTTATTGTTTCTTGCCGTTTCAATAATATCTTGCTCCAACAAGCCAACTAAAGAAGTTACGTTTGATGGAAGAAGCGTTATTAAAAAAGGCGAAACTGCAACTCTAAAATGGAACTATAAGAATGCCGACCGAGTGAAAGTGGCTGGCTTTAATGTTTCATTCAGTCCAATTGATTCTGTTACTGTTGCTCCAAATGAAACTCGAACTTACTCAATAACTGCATCGAACAATGAGGAATCCCAAAAAGATGAATGGATTGTGGAAGTAGTTAAAGATGATGCACAAAAGAAAAAAGCTTTGAAAAAGCTAAATGTAACAGATAGAATCACAGATTATACTCCTGAAACTATTATTGATTCTACTTTTATAGTTAAAGATGAACATGAAGTGAATACTAATGTCGCTTTGAGCAATTCTACAAATTTGGATTTGAAAGAATCTAATTTAGAAACTCAACTGTTGCGAGGTATTTCATCGAATAATACAGCAAATTCAATTAATCTAAAGATTAATAAAATCACTAAAACAGTAGATGGCTATAAGCTAAACCTATTGCTATTAGATAATTACGGAAATTTCATCAACAATGTAAACTTCAGCAGAACTAATATATATTATTCAAATATATCTGGTCCATCGGATTACAAATTGAATTTACCAGAATTAATTAAATCAAATCAGAACACTAATTATACTTTTATTGCAGAGAATTCTTATTCAGATTCAATTTCCCAAATTGATAGGTCAATTATTAATGAACAAATAGTACCATTATTAAATTCCGATGATAATTTTAGTTACTATGAATTTAATCAAAGCTATGTAGGTTTAGTTGACAAAAAAGCTAAGCATCAAGTTAATTCCGACGAAATTGAACATGCTTTTTTACCTAAATCTCAATTGACAGCTCTTTACCAAAATGCTTTTGAATGTGCAAATTTAATAAAAAAAGGAAAAGGAAATAAAAACTTAATCATTATAAACTATGGTTTCGATAATGCTTCATTGGTGCATACTCCAAAGGACTTAGTTCAGATTTGCCAAAAAAATGAAATTAAAGTTTATTTCATTTCAATTGGAAACGATATTGATTCCTATACTGAAAGAGAGGTTTGCAGCCAAACAGGTGGGAAATTCTATAATATTGATTCGAAAGAACAAATTGGCGATGCAATTAGAGAAGTTATATTTATTAACCAAATGTATTATCAGTTATTTATAAGCGATGACAATTTATTAGGCTATTCAAATCCTGATTATAAAATCAAACTAAATATGACTGCAAATGGACTTAGTTTAAGTGAAAATTTCAAATTGCCAATATTGAGTAAATTGCCAAACCCAGGTGAAAAAATCATTGCCTTATTCGATTTGAACTCAGATGTATTATCTCCAAAATTTGAAATGAATATTGATAATATGACAAAAATATTCAATGAAAATCCTGAAATACCTATCCTTTTGAAAGGTCATACTGGATTTGAAGGAGATTTGCAAAACAATATAGAACTATCGCAAAAAAGAGCTACAAAAGTAAAAGAAAAATTAATTTCTTTGGGTGTAAAATCCGAAATTATAGAGCCAAAAGGTTATGCCGATACTAAACCATTATTCCCAATGGAAACTAAAGATTGGCAAAAACATTTAAATAAGAGAGTTAGTTTTAAGTTTTTAAATACAGAAACTAAACCATTTGAAATAGTAGCAGAATCAGCTTATTCTGAAGCAATTGCTTTGAAAAAAGTTGAAGAATGGGAAATCAGGGGCTTTAATGCTTACTACCAAAGATTTACTCAAAATGGAATACCAGGCTATCTAATAAAAATATGGGGATTCCCAACTAAGTTAGAAGCTATGAAAACTGCTCAAAAAATAAAAGATAAATTCAAAATTGAAACTGAAGTTGATTTTGAATAAAAATTGAATTCAACTATTCTCATAGCCTATCCTGCTCCCTTACAATTGAAGTATCATCAATTTTTAGCTTACCAAATAATTCATTCAACGGAATCTGTGGAATAATTTGTATTCCATATTCTGATTTTATAAATCTACTTGTTATTCAGATGTAACACTTACATTAGCGGCAGACCAATATTGGTCTTTAGAGTGTTGTGACCCAAATGTAGTTGATCTATTAGAATCTCAAATGACAGACAAAGTAATTAACGGGATTACTAGAAGAACATTTCATACTCATTACAAAATGGCTTGTGGAGAAAAATGTTGTTATAGAGAATTTATTTTCCATAGATATTGGGCGGTAAACTCTCAAACTTGGAAAACAGAGGTAATTGATGTAATTACTGGTGATGATGGTTGTGTAAAAGACCCATTAGTTAATCTCGGGAAACATTGTGATCCGCCTTATGATGACATCCCTTGTGTCGGTGGTGATTGCAGTAAACCTTAATATTTTTTAGAAAATTATTTAATATCCAAACAGCCAATTCAAAAAGTTGGCTGTTTGTTTTTATAGACTTATTTAATCTTTCAATGATTCTCAGCTAACCATCTTTCTGAATCAATTGCTGCAGCACAGCCCGAACCAGCAGCAGTAACTGCCTGACGATAAACTGAATCTTGAGCATCGCCACAAGCAAAAACACCTTCAACATTTGTGTAGGTTGATTTGCCAATAGTTTCTATATAACCTACTTCATTCATATCAATAATTCCTTTAAAAATATCTGTATTTGGTTTGTGTCCAATTGCTATAAATACTCCGCCAGCTGTATGATGTGTGGACTCACCAGTTTTAGTATCTTTTAGAACTATTCCAGTTAGTTTATTTATTCCTGTTGGGTTAATCTCGCCAACATATTCTTCCACTTCTGCATTCGTAATAATTGTTACTTTAGGATTGCTTTTTACTCTTTCTAACATAATTTTTGAAGCACGGAAATTATCAGTTCTATTAACGACTGTAACTGATTCAGCAAATCTTGTTAAATAATGTGCTTCTTCCATTGCAGTATCGCCACCACCAATCACAAATAACTTTTCTCCTCTGAAAAAGAATCCATCGCAAGTGGCACAGGCAGATATACCGCCACCCCAAAAGGTATCTTCTCCTTTAGATCCAAGCAATTTTGCAGTAGCACCTGTTGAAATTATTACAACATCAGAAGTATATTCCTTATTTGCAGACCACATTTTAAAAGGACGTTGAGAAAAATCAACTTTATCTATTGTTTCATAAATTGATTTCGTTCCAAATCTTTGAGCTTGTTTGCGGAATATATCCATCATCTCTGGGCCTTGAATCCCTAACTCATATCCAGGATAATTTTCAACTTCTGTTGTGATTGTGAGTTGTCCACCAGGTTGCATACCTTCAAAAACAACTACGTCCAAAATTGCTCTACTTGCATATAAAGCAGCGGTGAAACCAGCAGGTCCAGATCCAATTATAATTACTTGATGATGTTCTGACATTAATTTTCCTATTTTTATTTTTTAGTTTTGTTTATGACACTAATTTATCAAATTTATTTTTTAGATTCAGTTATTGCTTTTAAATTTCTTTTAAGACCCACTAATTTAGTTCTTTTCACAGGCGAAACTTCATATCTTTTATCGAATTCTTCTTTTGTCATTGAATTTATTGCCTCAATATCAATATAATTTTCACCACTTCTGGGATAGAATAAATTCTCCAATGTTGGCTGTACTCTTGAATTATTCCAAGGGCAAACTTCTTGGCAAATGTCGCAACCGAATGCCCAATTATTCATATTTTTAGCAATTTCATTTGGAATTGAATCGGATTTAGACTCTATTGTCCAAAATGAAATACATTTATTTGCATCTACAATTGAATTCTTTTCAATAGCACCCGTTGGGCAAGCATCAATACATTTGGTGCAAGTGCCACAATAATCTTTGCCAAACGGACTATCTGCTTCTATTTCTAAATTTGAAATAATTGTGGCAATGAAGAAATAAGAGCCAAGTTTTCTATTAATCACTAAACTATTTTTGGCTCTCCAGCCAAGCCCAGCTTTAATTGCCCAATCTCTTTCAAAAATTGGGGCACTATCAGTAAATGAGCGAGAATCTGAATTTGAGTCAAGCTCTTTTAGAAATTTTTCTAATATCTTTAATTTCTTTTTAAGTACGTTATGGTAATCCTTTCCCCAAGCATATCTAGCAATTTTAGCTTTAGTTTCATCGGCAATTGGATTGATTTGAGTGTTATAGCTGTGAGCCAGAACTATTATAGTTTTAGCAGATGGCAACAATTTTCTAATGTCTAATCTTGCTTCCAGATTTCGTTCCATCCAATCCATATCTGCATTAAAGCCATTTGCAAGCCAAGACTTATAATTTACAAGTTCGTTTTCCATAAGCTGATAGCTAGCAAAACCGCATTCGGTAAAACCCAATTCCTTAGCTTTATTTATAATCTGTTGCTTCAATTTTTGCAGTAATAGTAAGAATATTTAATTGCAAAATTACGGAACAATTGAAAGCGTACCTAATTATAGGTGGGATTTTATAAAGAAATAAAGTGCTTAGATAAAAACGATTGCACTTTATGCAGTAATAATAAAAAATATATTTTTATAGAGACGTGCAATTGCAATTCTTTTTTTGGTCATACCAGAGACCTTTGGTAAAGATAACTGCAGCCAAAGGAAATGAGGTCATTGAGATTGTCGAAATGCTGCTTCGTTTGGCAGTTCTAAAACACCCTCCGTCAGCAAGCTGACACCTCCCTTTATAGGGAGGAATAAATGTTTGTGATAGTTTGGCTGTGCTAAAACACCCTCCGTCAGCAAGCTGACACCTCCCTTTATAGGGTGGAATAAATGTTTGTGATGGTTTGGCAGTTCTAAAACATCCTCCGTCAGCAAGCTGACACCTCCCTTTATAGGGTGGAATAAATGTTTGTGATAGTTTGGCAGTTCTAAAACACCCTCCGTCAGCAAGCTGACACCTTTCTTTATAGGGTGGAATAAATGTTTGTGATGGTTTGGCAGTTCTAAAACACCCTCCGTCAGCAAGCTGACACCTCCCTTTATAGGGAGGAATAAATGTTTGTGATGGTTTGGCTGTGCTAAAACATCATCCGTCAGCAAGCTGACACCTCCCTTTATAGGGAGGAATAAATATTTGTGATGGTTTGGCTGTGCTAAAACACCCTCCGTCAGCAAGCTGCCACCTCCCTTTATAGGGAGGAATGGTAGGAGTTGTTGTTTTAGATTTGATTTGTGTTTTCACTCATAACTAATCTCTCTTTAGTCTTGTTCCAAACCTACGTGTGGGGTGTGAGCTTTTTCAAATGAAGCTCCTTCTAAAATTCTTAGCTTTCCTACCATAAAGATAGCAACAATTGAAAATGCTACTGCTAAATAGCCAACTTTTTCGTAGTTATAAAGTATGTGTGTTGTTGTGTTTTCGTAAATAATAATCCCTGCTATATATGAGCCAATTCCCATTCCAAGTTGCTGTATGGAAGAATTCAAACTCATAAATGCACCACGATTATGTGGCTCTACAACAGCTGTCATTAATGTTTGAGCTGGAATCATCCTGCCTCCAAACCCAATAAACAAGAGTGCCGCACTTACTAAAACCATCCAAAGAGGAACATGACCCATATTGGTAATTAGTAAAAGTGGTATAATGGAAAAAGCTGCGAATATATAAAAAATATATTTCTTGCCTAATTTATCAGATAGCTTCCCCACTACAGGAGCTACAATCATTGAAACCAAACCGCCAACAATATAAATGAAAGGTATTTGATCTGGAAGTACACCTACATTTCTAATATTATAAGGAGTAAGAAAAGGAATAATTGTGAACTGACCAAGCACTAACATCAACATAAAAAATACTGCAAGCTGGATAGATGGTCTTTTCAATAAGTTCGCCATGTGCAATATTGGATTTTCTCTAGTTTTGCCCAAATGTGAATTTATGTTAGGCAAGTAAAAATAAATCAATACTGCTATCACACTTGATAATGCTCCAATCATTAAAAATGGCATGTGCCATACAGTCTTATTGGCAACATACAAACTAAATGGTACTCCAAAAACAGATGCAACAGAAAAAGAAGCCATCACTACTCCCATTGCAGATCCTCGCCTTTCTATTGGGATAATATCACCAATTATAGAAAGCACACAAGCTGCAATTGAACCGCCAAAAGCACCAGTTACAATTCTTGCCAAACAAAGTGTTTCGTATGTTGGTGCAATAGCACAAGCAAACGTTCCAATTGTGAAACCAATATATGCAAGCAAAAGAAATTTCTTTCTATCAAATCTATCTATGATAAAAGCACCCAAGAAGCCAAATATTGCTGCCGAGAATGTGTAGGAAGATACTAATATACTGAATTGTTGAGGACTTATATTGAATAGTTTCATTAAAATGTCGCCAAGTGGCATCATTATCATAAAGTCAACTATATGTGTAAATTGAAGTGCTGCCAAAATTCCGAGAATCATTTTCTCGTTTTTCATAAATTTCCAAGTTTTTTTGAATTGTTTGTTTTCTAAAAAACTAAAAACGGATTTGCATTGAAATAATTTGCAAATCCGTTTCTATAAAAAAGTTTGTTAATTGTAATTAACTCATTGATTGCATTTGGGAGCTAATAATGTTGCTGATTTCTTCTGCAACTCTCAATGCTTCCGCAGCTTCTTCCCCACTTATAGGAACTGGAGTGTTATTATTGATTGCATCAGCAAATTGCTTCTGTTCTTGGTCAATTGCATTAATTAAAGGAAGATTTGGCTTTTCTCTAAAAATATTTTTATTCTTAATTCCAGCATCAATACTGCCTAACATAGTAGCTGGGATTAAAGATTCAGGTGGATTAACTCCTTCATCTAAAATTCTAAATATTTCCAAATCTGGTTTTGCAAAGTCTATAGATATGTAAGCATCTCTTTGGAAGATTCTCATCTTTCTCATTTGATTTGCTGATATTCTCGATGCTGTTAAGTTAGCTACAGTACCGTTTTCAAAAGTCAATCTTGCATTGCAAATGTCTGGGTTTTCTGTTAGAACTGCCACACCATTAGCATCAATTTTTTTGATAGGCGATTTCACTAAATTAATAACAATATCAATATCGTGAATCATTAAATCATGAACAACAGAAACATCAATTGCTCTTGGTTTGAATTGACTAAGTCTATGAGCTTCGATGAATAAAGGTTTAACATTGTAATCCCCCAATGCAGCCATTGCAGGATTAAATCTTTCTACGTGACCAACTTGAATTTTAACACCTTTTTCTTTTGCAAGCTCGCAAAGATGCTTAGCTTCAGCATAAGTAGAAGTAATTGGTTTCTCAATTAGGCAATGCTTTCCTTTTTCAATACACTTAAGTGCGATTTCATAGTGGTTCATCGTAGGCACAGAAATAATCAATGCGTCCGATTCTTCAATTGCTTGATTTACGCTATCGAATTGAATACAATCATATTTTGTGGCAATTGTGTGGGCTTTTGCTCTGCTCACATCAAAAATACCAAGAAGTTTTGTAGTTGGGTTTTCTTTCCAAAGTTGAGTGTGGATTGTACCCAAGTGTCCAGTGCCGATTACTGATACTTTAAGATAGCTCATATTTCCAAATTAGTATTTATTTTTAATTATTTGTAAAATTAACAAATTTTCTTGAAAAAATACACAATCTGATAAAAATAATTAAAATTCTATGCTTTAGGGTGAGCTAACTTATAAGAATTTTTCAATCTCTCAATTGAAACGTGAGTATATACCTGTGTGGTTGAAAGTGATGAATGTCCCAACATTTCGCTAACTGATGAAATATCCGCACCATTATCTAGCAGATGAGTAGCGAAAGTGTGGCGTAGAGTGTGTGGTGATTTTTGTTTCACTCCCGATTTGCCTTGCATTAGCTTATTAACTATTCTATAAGCTGCCACAGCATCAAGTTCTTTGCCCAATTTTGTTATAAAAAGTGAATTATTTGGAGTAAAAATATTTTTATATCGGAAATTCACATAATCCGTAATTGCTTCAAGAGCTTTTGCTCCAATTGGCACAATGCGTTCTTTATTGCCTTTGCCAAGCACTTTCACGTGTGCATCGCAGAAATTAATTGTAGTCAATCTCAGCTGTAAAACTTCGGAAATTCTAAGCCCAGAAGAATAAATCAGCTCAACTAATGCCTTATCTCTCTTGCCATCGAATGTATTTGTATCAATTGAATTTAGCATTTCTTCCATTTCATTTTTAGATAAGTATGAAGGTAGTTTTTGTTCTCGTTTGGGTGTGGAAATAACCGATGTAGGGTTAATTGCCACAAGTCCTTTCTTTTTCAGGTATTTAAAGAATGATTTCACAGCGGATATTTTCAAACGGATTGAATTTTTATTCAAACCTCTATCGTATAAAAAGCCAAGGAATGGCTTTATATCATCTGTTTCAATCTCGTTAACATTAGGATTAGTTTTGAATTCCAAATTGAAATATTCCACAAACTGCACTAATGCTGTTGAGTATGTAATCATAGTTTTTTGAGAGTATCCTTTTTCAGATTCGCAATAACTAATGAATGAATCTATAGCTAAATTTATTTCCATATTGACTATTATTCAATTATTAAGCCAAGTTTTATGAATAAGTCTATAATTATGTTGAATTAAATAAAATTAATTTCTTATTTTAGTTAAAACAGATTAATAAAAATGCGTAATAAGACAATGAAACTTTTAAAATTAATATTTTGCTTTACTCTGCTAAGTATCTCTTTGCAGGCACAATATAACATTCCAGATATAGCCAGCCCAGGTATGAATGTATATATGGAAATTATTGGCAAAGTAGCCGAAAAGGGCTATTTTGGAGCCGATGGTTTTTATTTGAACAATGCAACTTCAGCATTAAGAATAGTTTACAACGACCCGTCCGATGCGGCAAAAGTAACATTCGGCCCACTTATAGTGAGCTGGGGAGGTAGATTATTATCTACTCAAGTATTTGTAAATCCTGCTTTAAGCTCACAAATTCCTAGTTGGGATTATAATTTGAATGGTCCTTCTTGGAATGTTAATTTTAGAGTAGTTAGAAACACTGGTGAAGAATCAAAAGGATTTAATTTATTTTTAGTTCAGCCGTTTAAATTGGGTGATATTTCTTCGAATGGCGAAAGAGTTTTTGGAAATGGAACATTGGGCAAACGCTCTCCTCGTGGAGCAATGATTATTGATTCACTAATTATGCCTTCAAGTGCTACTTATACAGTATCTACAGCTGATTGCGATGGACAAGCAACTGGAAACCAAGGTTATTTGCCATTTGTCTTGCTTTCCAAAGGAAATATTAAAGCTGGTGTTGGTACAACAATCAACATGAGTGCTAATAGCTCAAATGGTGGAGCTGGTGCTGGTGGTGGAGCTGGACGACACGTTGATCAGACGTTAGGGAATGTGACTGCCTCAGATGGTGGTAATGGCTTTACTGGTGGTGGCCCTGGTGGAAAAAATGGCGGTGGTAGCACTAAAGCAAATGGAGGAGTAGGTACTGGAAACACTTACTTGACAAGCTTTGGCGGTCCTTCGCTTAATGAAGTTGTGGGAGGTTATTCGAATATCAATGTATGGGAAAGTGCTGGTGGCGGAACTGGTCATCCATTTGGAACTTCGGGTTTAGGTTGCGACAATGGACCATTGTGCGATCCTATTGGCGGCTATGGTGGTGGCTCTGGTGCTAAAGATTTATTTGCTGGCGGTGGAGGCGGCTTTGCTACTAATGGAGTAAATGGAGTTGGCACTAACGGAGGAAAAGCAGTTGGTAATCTATTTTGTATTCCTATAGCTGGTGGCTCTGGTGGTGGTGGCGGAAATCCTAAAGCTACATTATTTAGTGTTTATGCTGGCTATGGCGGCGGTGGTGGTGGTTCTATTCGCTTATCTGCTTTGGAAATAAATAATTTACAGATATTTGCGAACGGTGCAAATGGTGAAACTGCTGGTAGTGCTAATTACCATGGTGGTGGCGGCTCTGGTGGTTCTATTGAAATTTATAGTAAAACTAGTGCTAGTGGATTTGCTCAAGTAACTGGTGGCAAATCTAACAATGCTCAAACTGGTGGCGATGGTAGAATAAGAATTGACGTACCAAATGCTTCTGTTACTAAAGCTACAGCAAATGCAACATTGTTTTCTGGATTTACTTCTGATACAAGCCATTTTGTGAAACAAAAATTCCAATTAAAAGGAAAAGTATTTGCTGATGCTTCAAATCCTGTAGATAAAATCAATATATATTTAAAACCACTATCGAAAGATTGGGTTTTCCTTGGCGTAGCAACTAGATTAGGTACAGATTGGAATATCAATATTGACGTTTCGAACGAAACAGATAGAACTTTCTATGTGGTAGCTGTAGCTGAAATGCAAAATAATTTGGTAAATGATTTTGAATTTAAGCCAAAATTTATTCTTTCTCAAGCTGCTGCAAATGTGCTTTCTATAGATATTGCTCCAGATATTAGTTCTGTAAAAAAAGTGCAAATGAAAGCTTATTCTTGCGACAAAAGAATTTATACTGACTCACTTTGGGTTGTGAATCCTGGAACTGATACATTGAGATTCACTCCAGCTAATTTTTGGAAAAACTCATCGAACGGATTTCAATTAACCACACCTTCTACTAAATTGGCAGTTGCTCCGAAAGATTCTGTAAAGCTTAGGTTTTCTTTTGATTTCAATGGCAATATGCAAGGTACTTATAGCAATACTTTTCAAATATTTCCTGAGTATGTGCCAGACCCACTTAAAATGCAGTGGGAAATTGAATTTGTTATGAATATCCTTGATATGAGTGTTGTGTTTAAAGACTCAAAGACTAAAGCTATAATTGACACTTTGAAATTTCCAAACTCTTGTGCTGGCAGAATAGATACACTTACAGTTGATTTATTCAATCCACTAAATGAGGAAATGAGAATTACGGAATATAAAATTGGAAGCTTCAAAGATGGAAATTTTGAAAAAGTTGCCTATTTTACTCCTTTTATGTTCAACAATAGAATACCTGTTAGCGGCTCTAGTAGCACCACAACTTTAAGAATTATTTTCGAGGACGTAAGTAAAAATGGAGCTAGTATATCGAGTATGTTTTACATTTATAATGATAAGTGTAAGGAACCTGCCGACTCAATCCTAGTATTTATTTATGTGCAGAAAACTCAAATCGCTCAGCTCAATGCAGCACAAAATAATTTTGGCAATGTGAGAATTGGCGATAAATTAGTTAAAACATTAAGATTTCAAAATACTGGTACAAGTAATGCAGATTTAAAATCTATAATACAGTCTTTGAATAAATTTAAGATTCTGACAACACGTCCTAAGTTACCTCATTTATTACTTTCGAATGAAATAATAGAAGTAGATGTGGAATACTCCCCTACTAATGAAATTGCAGATTTGGATAGTTTTAGATTGTTTTCAGCACCAACGGATTCGAGTTGCGATGCTAATTTTCTCGCAGTTGTGCAAGGCAAAGGCACTAAGTCAACTATTAATTACCCAAGTGCTTTGCAAGACTTTGGCAAAATATTACATTGCTTTTCATCTCCATCTAAGAATATCCCAATTGGTAATGATATTTCATCGCCCACAACATTTAGAATACTTGGCGATGATTTGATTGGGCCTGGAAAAGCAGCTTTCACTATTTCTAACCGCCCAGCAAAATCTTTATTTAATCCAGGAGAATCCGATGTGTATGTCATTACTTACAAACCAAATAAAACTGCTGGTGGAATTAGTATTGCTTCTTTATTAATCTATACAGATGACCCAAGTTCTCGCACAATTACGATCAATTTGAGCGGTGAATTGGAATTGCTAAATGTAACTTCAGTGCCTGCTAAAATATTTAACTTTGGCAATATTCCACTAGGTTCAACGAGTCCAATTACAAATCTTAGCTTGACAAACAACTCTACTTTCAAACGTTCTGTTGTTAGTATTAGCAAACCGATAGAGATTAATGTTACACCAACTACTAATAATCTTGCACCAAATGGTGGGAATTCAATTTTCGATGTATCTTTCACACCAACACAAGAAGGAGCTTTTTCTTCTACATTCCAAGTGCTTTTCGGTGGAACTGATTGCAATGATACAATTATTTACGAAGTGAATGGAGTTGGGCTTAAAGGCGATGTGAAAGTTACTGGTAGCTTAGATTTTGGAATATTAAATTATTGCCAAATTCCACAGCTAACTCCAAAAATAGAAAACACAGGCGATGCTCCAATAAGAATAGATAGTGTTTATTTATCAGGTGCAGATGCTGAGCACTTTAATTTAGTGAACATTTTCAACGGTGTAACTATTCAAATCAAAGGCGAAAGTGTTACTCAGAATTATATCTTCGATCCAGTACCTCCAAGGCAATATAGAGTTTATAATGCCCAATTAAATATTGATTTCACTGTTAATGGTCAGAAACAAACATTCAAGCAGCCAACAAGGGCAGAAGTGAGAACTGGATTTTTAGCTTTAGTTCGACCTATAGATTTCCAAAATGTAATTATTGGCGACAAAAAAATATTGGCTTATACAATCTATAAAGACACTGCTTGCAAATGGGATGTTACAATAAAAAAACTAACAAGTGTGAACGACCCAGAATGGATTAACAACGTTACTTCAATAGAAGATAAATTATTGGTGGATTCAATTTTTGGCTTAATGACTTTGCAACCAACTACACAAGGTGCAAAAACATTCAGAACTGATTTTGAATTTGATATGTCTGCAAATTGTTTGGATAATAGTTATTTCACATTTATTGGTAGTGCTTCGCCTGCTGCATCTATTCGCATTACAATGCCTAAACTGGAAGCCGACCCAACTGAAAAGAATTATCAAATTCCGATAAGTGCTTTAATTTTCGATGGAGTGGATTCAATAAGCGGCTTAACAATTAGCAATTTGCAATTGAAATTCGATCAATCATTGTTCTATCCGAAATCATTATCTAAGGGTAAAATAATTAGTTATAATACTATTGGCAATGATTTGGAAATCAAATTGGAAATTGATAGCATTAACTTAAACAGAAATGAAAAAGTAATTACTTATTTAATTGGCGATGTATTGCTTGGCAATAAAGAGCTAACACCAATCATTATTGATTCTGTTATTTATGTACAGAAAAATTTAGTAAATAAAATAGAACCAATTGCAGGCGAATTGAAAATTAAAATTTGCAAAGAAGGTGGCAATAGATTGCTTGAGCAAACTAAACCAATCCAAATTAAAACATTGCAACAAAAAGAAAAAATTGATTTAAATTTAGTTCTCCCAGAAGTAAGCGATTACACCTTGGAGCTAATGGATACAAAAGGTTCTCAATTGCAATTATTTAAGTTTACTCGAAGTATCACCGATGCAAATACAAAATTTATGTCCATAGACATAAGAGATGTTAGTGCAGGAGCATATTATTTAATACTACGCTCACAAAACAAATTCACAACTGAACCAATTTTAATAATTAAATAGTATATCAAAAAAACACAACTGAATGAAAAGAATATTTATTTTACTAATGATACTAAGCGTGTCATTAGTAGCAGCAAAAGAAAGTGATACTTTAGTTTATAGAATTGGGGTCTTTGGGGGGTTTGGATTGAATTTCCATTCTGCCGACTTTGCAAAATTGAAAGGAGTGCCAAACTGCTGTCAAAATTTTACTGGTGGCAGCGGAAGTGCCATTGGCGGTGGGCTTCTGTTTGATTTGCCTATCAACAACTTTTATACTTTTAATTTGAATCTACGCTATTCAGGGCTTGATGGCAATTTAGATATAAAGAACAAACCAATTGGACAAACTATAGTTCAAGATTTGGTTCAAAGCAATAAAGTCAAAACTATGGACGTTACAGTAGATCATAACTTAGCTGCTTCAATGCCAACAATTTTTTTGAACCCAAATGTATTTTATTCAGTTACAAGTAAGTTTGAAGTGGGCTTGGGTTTGAGCTTTGCTTATATGTTAAGCCCAAGTTTCAGCCAAAAAGAAGTGATTATTCAGCCCCAAACTGTTACTTTTTTAGATGGTAAATATTCGAGAAATGAATTTACAAATCAGGCATTGACCGATGCGAATACTTTTCTTGTGTATCCCACACTTACTGCAAGATACAGAATGAAAGTAGGCAAGAAATTCGATTTATTACCTTATGCTTCTTTTAATTATGGGATAATGAATGTATCATCAGTATCTTGGTCTGTTAGTCAATTAGATTTGGGATTGGCTTTGGCTTATAATTCATACAAATCATTGCCTTTAACTCAGAAATATGACACAATTATACGCAGAGATACTGTAACAAAAGAAATTGCTGGACTGGCAAAACAAGAAGTAAAATTTATTTCGACAAATGCTAAAAATAGTAAAATTGAAAACGATGAATATTCTTTGGAAACTACAGAAATCAATGAGAATTATGAACTTAACTTACCCAGAAAAACTAGTTTGAACTTCGATTTCACAGTGAATGGCGTTAATGAAAAAGGAGAAGTGCAATCTGTCCCAACTCTTGTGATAGAAGAAATGGAAACAGCAGAGAGCTTCCCTTTGCTGCCATATACTTTTTTCAAAGATGGAGATAGCGATTTAGCTCAAACTGAAACAAATGTATTGAATGAAAAAGAAATTGCAGATTTTGATTTGTCAAAATTGAAATGGAACACTCTCGATATTTATAAAGATGTAGTGAACATAATTGGCTTTAGAATGAAAAAGAATTCTGCAATTAATATTTCAATTACTGGTTGTAATGCAAATGTTGGAACTGAAGCTAATAATTTAACTCTATCGGAAGCAAGAGCTAATTCAATAGCCGATTATTTAATTAACAATTGGAAAATCAGCAAGAATAGAATTACTATTAAAAAACAAAACCTTCCAAATAGCCCTGGTAAAAGTGATGACGACAGAGGTGCTTCTGAAAATAGAAGAGTTGAAATTGCATCAGCTAATTTTGATTTGATGAAACCTGTAGAGCTAAGAGAAATTACTCGAAAAAGCAATCCTCCGATAATTGCTATTAAGCCAAGTGGTGTTGCCGAAGCTGGAGAATATGATTGGTCAATGTCGGTGGCACAAAACAACAAACTTCTCAGAAATTATACAGGTAAGAACGAAACTAAGCAATTAGATTGGGCTGTAATAGAAGAACCTATTCCTCAGTTGGAAACACCGATTGAATTCAAACTAAATGTAAAAGATAAGTATGGCTACGAGCAAGAAGTTGTGAAGCAATTACAAATTGAACAGCTTACAATCAAGAAAAAACGTGAAGTGCTTAAAGATGATAAAATTATTGAAAAATACGCATTGATTGTTTTTGATTTCGATCAAGCTAAAGTAAATGCAATTCAAAAGAATATTTTAAATAGCATTAAACCAAAAATCAAACCTAACTCAATTGTAACAATAGCTGGATATACAGACGTTTTAGGCGATGAACAATATAACTTTGAACTTGCTTCCCGTAGAACTAAAGAAGTGGCGAATTATTTAGAACTTCCCAACGCAATTCTACAACCAATTGGCAATAAAGAATTACTTTACGACAATTCAACTCCGCAAGGAAGAAGCTATTCTCGTACTGTGAAAATTATAATTGAAACGCCAGTAAAATAAAACTATTTAAAGAATAAACTATAACGTGAATTTAATGAAGATAACCTTCTATTAAATTCACGTTTTTATCTTGACTCTCAAAGTTAATTGGTATCTTTAAAGTAAACTTAGAACCTTCGCCTTCCACAGATTCAAATGAAATTTGACCACTCAATACTTCAATATATTTTTTTGCTATTGATAGCCCAAGCCCAGTCCCATTTATTGTCCCAACATTTCTTCCACGGAAGAATGGGCTAAAAAGATGCTTAGTATCATTTTCGGAAATACCTATTCCAAAATCTTGAACAGTGATGAAGAAATTAAAATTATCGTCGCTCAAGGTTATTATTATTTCTGATTGAGGATAAGAATATTTCATTGCATTTGTCAATAAATTATTCAAAATAATTGAAAGCATATTCGAATCAGAAATTATTTTCAAATCTTGCGATAAATCAATCAAATTGAATTGTTGATTTTTGTCGGAAATTTGCTTTTTCTCATCAATAATTTCCACTAATAAGTTCATTAAAGTAAACTTAGAAATATAAACATTTAATTTGCCAGCATCAATTTTTCCGATTGTGAGAATATCTTCTAAAAGTACAGTCATATCTTTTACAGATTTTTGGATTTTCCAAAGTTGATTTCTCATTTTTTCCAAATCTGAAATTTCGGAGTATTTCTCGATTAAAAATGTAGAATGAAGAATTACTGTGAGCGGAGTACGGTATTCGTGTGAAACAATTGAAATAAATTTACTTTTCAATTCATTGACTTCTTTTTCTTTGGACAATGCAATTTTCATTTCATAATTCACATTTTCAAGCTCTATATAAGCAATTTGTAGCTTAGCTTCTGTTTCATTCTTTCTTTGAATTTCTTCTTTAAGTTCGTTTGTTCTTTGTTCCACAATTTGTTCCAAATTCTTATTTTGGTGGTCTAACAGCTGAATAGAGTTATTAATCTTACCAGACATTTTGTTGAACATATTTGCTAATTCAGCAATCTCATCATTGGAATTCACACTCACACTATGTGCATAATTCCCTTCAATAATATACTGACTTGCTTTCACTAATTCAAGAATTGGTCTTGTAAGAGTTTTACTTAAAACAACAGCAGCAAAAAAGCAACTAAACAAGGACACAAAACTAAGCACTATTTGCAAGTTTTGAATTTGGTTATATTTGTTTTCTTGCTTCAAAGAAATTGTTGTGATTATTGTGTTTAACTTTTGTTCTTCGTTTTCAATATCTTTTTCTAAAATGCTTATTCGTTGCAATACATTTACAAATTTTTTGAAAGAAATCAAGTAATTATCAGCCAATTGATTGATTTTCTTAATCTTAGCTTCGTCATAAGATTTTTCTGAAACTTTGTCTTTTAAACTAGCAATAAAAGAATTAACATTTGTTACGTAGTTATTTGAGCCACGCAAAAGAAAATCCTTTTCTCTTCGCCTTGCTTGAAGCAATTCCACAAGTAAATCATTATCATAAGTCTTATATAGTATTTCCTCTATGGTATGGATGTCGTTCCGGAAATCTCCTTCTATTCCTTCATTCTCGTTCAAACCTCGCTCTTGATACAATTCAACTAACTCATTAATTTTTGCAGAAAATAGTTTCTGCTCATATCTGAAATTCACCACATCGGCATCGCCAATATTTTGCTTAAGAATGCTATCATTTACAGAAATGTATTGCTTAATCACACCAATTAGGTTGAAATTTCTGTTTTTTGAAAATTCAATTCTATCTTTTGTCAAAGAAAGAATATTGACATAGACCTGATTTAACTGATTGTATTTAAAGTTAACCTCTTGCGAATAAAGAAGAAATGCAATAAAGAAAACCAATGTGATTAAGAAGATTGAACAAAGTAGCATTAGTTTTGTGAAAATGGAAATTCGGAGACGATTCATTTTTTCTAGATAATTTTTGAAATATCATACAAGTTAGTATTTCAGTTTATAGTTATAATGAAGATTTTGTTAATTTTGAGTAAACAACAAAAGAATTTATGAAAAACTTAATTATTGTACAGAACAAATCAGAATTTGGAGCTGGGACTCGTGGCTCAAGTTTAGGAATAGATGCCCTTAAATTTGCAGCATTCGATGCTGGTTATGAAACTTATTTCAATATAAAGAAAGTCAAGATTGAAGGGCAAATCAATAAACTAACAAAAAAGTTTAGATTTAAGTATGCCAAAAGAATTGATGAAATAATCAATACATACAAAAAAGTTGATAAATCTTTGTCGAAATTTCTCGATAAAAACCACTTCCCGATTTTCTTTTCTGGCGACCATTCCTATTCTCCTTCTTATATAAACTCACTTAGAAAAATCCACAACTACAAGAATATAGGTATAGTTTGGATAGATGCACACACTGATTTGCACTCTCCATACACCACACCAAGCGGGAATATGCACGGGATGTCGCTTGCTATAGCTATCGGCGATGATAACAAAGAGTTTCAACGAAATGCTTTGGATCAGCCAGCAATTGAAAAATGGAACTCTTTGAAAAAACTAATCAAAAAAAACTTAATCAATCCAAAGAATATAGTTTTTATTGGAACTCGCGACAAAGAACCAGAAGAAGAAGCAATTCTGAAAAAATATAAAATCACTGAAATCTCTGTGAAGGACATCAGGAAAGACTTCGACAAATCAATGAAACTTATTGAGTCAAAATTAGTAGACTTAGATGCAGTCTTTGTCTCTTTCGATGTGGACTGTCTCGACCCTGAGAAAGTTTCCCCTGGGACAGGTACACCAGTAAAAAATGGTTTCAAATTGAGTGAAGCAAGCAAAATTGTGGCTAAACTTGCCAAGTTGAAAAATATTTGTGGATTTGAGATGGTGGAAATAAATCCACTTTTGGATAACAATAAAAATTCAATGGCAACGGCTGCGCTTAATATCCTTCAGAATTTTATTAATAATTATCAGAAATAGAAAATGAAACAAATATCATTATACTTTTTTTTGCTTTGTCAATTTAGCATAATGCTATTTGCTGAAAACTACATTCTTAAGATAAATCAAAGTTCTGCAAAACAAAATCAGCTCCAAAGTCTAAATGGCAAGCTATATAAAGTATTGAAAAAATCTCACACAAAGTCCAACACAACTTTGAGTAATAATTCTGCACTAAATGAACTTGATAAATATTATACATTCAGTGGCAACCCCAGCGAATTAGCAGATTTGAAAAAAGTAATCGAAATAGAAGAAATAGAAACAAACTATATCTATAAAATTGAAACAGATTGCTTTCCCGAACCAAAAGATAAGCTATACACAGAGCAATGGGCTTTAAAATCTGTTAATGCCTTGAAAGCATGGCAATTTGCTTCTGGGAAAGGAGTGAAAGTTGCTGTAATTGATACTGGTATTGATTACAACAATAAACAACTCAAATCCAACCTTTGGATTAATGAAAAAGAAGACCTCAATAATAATGGCACATTTGAACCTTGGAGCAATTCAGAAACTATAGAAGGAGTTTCTGGGGATTTTAATGGTATTGATGATGATGGAAATGGGTATGCCGATGATGTGATTGGCTATGATTTTGTGAACCAGTATATAATGAATATTGGCGATGCACAAGAAATTGATTCCGACCCACAAGATGAAAATGGACACGGAACTAGTGTTTCTGGAGTGATTGCAGCAAAAAAAGACGAAGAAGGAATAATTGGGCTTGCCTTCGATAGCCGAATAATGACATTAAGGGCATTCGATGTTAGTGGCAATGCAGAAAGCGATGATATAGCAGCAGCTATAATTTATGCAGCAAGCAATGGAGCAAAAGTTTTAAACCTTAGTTTTGGTGAAGTTTTTGAATCGGGCTTAATTCGTTCCGCTATTAAATATGCAAATAGTATGGGTGCAATTGTTGTGGCTGCTGCTGGAAATAATAATTGGAGTAATCCTCATTTTCCTTCCGATTTCGATGAAGTAATGTCTGTTTCAGGTATTGACCAAAATAATAATAAATATGGCTCTGGAAATTATGGCAATTTTATATCAATTGTGGCTCCAGCAAGCAATATATTAACTCTTGATCTTGGCAATAAAACTAAAAATATAGCAGGCACTTCATTTGCCACACCTTATGTGGCAGCTACAGCTGCACTATTGCTTGAATTAAATCCAAATTTAACTCACAACCAAATTAGGTCTATATTGGAATCCAATGCAAATGATGCTGGCAAACAAGGATGGGACTCAGTTTTTGGAGCTGGCAGATTGAATGCTGGCAATGCACTTGAGAATTTTACTGTGTCTAATATCGAAATCAAAGGCATTTCAAACGACAACTTCTATAATTTAAATAAAGAAAATATTACATTTGAAATAACTGCTACAAATCCATTATTGGAATCTCAAACTCTATATCTTGGGGTGGGTGAAACTCCACAAGAATGGCAAACTGTTTATAGCTCAAATGAAAATTTATACAATAACAAAACAGTTTTTAATAATAATACAATTATTGGGAATATAAACTTATCTGATACACTTTATACTTTGCGATTCGTGCAGAAATTAAAGAATTTGAATACATTGGAACGCAGGCTAAACTTCAATTTAGTAAGCAAAGATGCAAATGAAATACTTTATTCAAACTTACTTTATTCCTTATTTGAAGATAAGTATGTACAAGTCTTTTCAGCAGTCACAAGTTTCAAATCAAATTTTAGTGTACGAGTAGTAAATAAATTAAATCAGACCTACACTACTTATGAAGAATATGAAAAGAAAAGTAATTTTCATACTGTTTTAATTAAAGATATTATTGATTTAAAAAAACAAGATGTTTATTTTATAGCAACTATTGGACAAGATTCCACAATTCAGCCCTTGGTTAATTTGCAGCCAGGCCCAAGCTATAATAGTCTTATACCATTAATGAATATGCAAGAAAAGAAATATAATTTACCTTTTGTATTTCTAAATAGTAATGTTTCCGATAAGTTGTATGAGGGCTTCAGCTCTATAGCTACGAATGATTTTGATAATTTGGGCTATGGCAGAACAAGAACATTTGCTTTCGATAAAACTAAAAATGAATTCATAGCAAAGGACAGTTCCGATAACTTTTATATTCCCGTTGGTTTTGGAGATTCAAATAAAGATGGTATAGAAGAAGTGTATCAAACGGGTGATTTCTCAAACATACTAACTCAAGCAGCTCAAAAGAATGGCAATCCATTTAGTAAATTGCTGTATCAAGCCGACGGAACTACAAAAGCAGGTGGCTCGAAAATGTATGATCTTGATGCCGATGGAAGCCCAGAGCTAATTGGTAGAAACGATTCGGCATATTATTCCATTAAATTCAATGGTGGCTATCAGCAATTAGATATTGCCAAAATGCCTAAAGGAATAAGAGGTGCAAACTCAATTGATAAAGCGTCTGCTGTGGGCGATTTTGATGGCGATGGTAAAAATGAACTTGCATTTATGAATGAGCAAGGCATGCTTTATGTTTTTGAATATTCAAATGGCAATTATAATTTGGAATTTGTAGATTCTAACAAGTACTCACAATCTTCGCAATATCTTGTTAGTGGTGATGTAGATGGTGATGGTAAAAATGATTTAATTACATTAACAAACACTCCTGTTCCATTTTATTCAATAGTAAATGGTTATGATGAGCTTTGGCATCTGCGAGTGTATAAAAGTAATTCAGAAAATAATTATACATTGAGTTATAATAACTACATCTATGGTGTGAGAGTTGGATATATAAACAAAGTCAATCAATTCTATAAAAATAGTTTGGCGGTTGGTAATTTATCATCTAGTAAGGGTGATGAAGTAGTAGTTTCAATTTTCCCAAATATATATATTTTTAATAAAGGTAGTAATTTGGGTTATTTAGAGCCAATACATTTTGAAAAAAATTCATTTTCTTCTGGGATGTTAATTTATGATTTTGATAAAAACGGCACAAATGAATTAGGTTTCACTTCATTTGCAGGAACTAAATTCATAGAAAGTGACCCAAATGCAAATATAAAACCAAGAATTAGAAAAGCATACTCAATAACTAATAATAGATTAAGAATAGAATTGAATGAATCTATAGCTTCTGCAAACCACGTAGAATATCGCTTATTGGGTGATTCTATTTGGACTGTGAGAAGAAAGACAAGTCAATTTAGTAGCAATATTATAAATATTGATAGCTTGCAAATAGATAAACTTTACGAAGTGAGAGTTCAATTTGATTACGTCAACTCACAGCAAGTTATTGAGCTAAGTCAATATTCTGATACATTAATAATGCTACCTCATTTCCCGTATAGTGTAAAGAAAATTGATGTTATAGATAATAAAATCTACCTTAAATTTAATGGAGCATTGCCAACAACATTTATTGAAAATTCAATTGCCAACGTTAGACTAAATGGCTTCTTTCTTTCAATTCAGAACATTATCACTAAAGGCGATAGCACAGCTGTGATTAGCTTTATAGACAACACACCACTTGCAAATGGTCAATTATATGTAAATTTAAAAGCTTTGGAAGACAGATTTTCTACTTTAACAATTCCATTCGATTCTACATTTCTATACTCTAGTGCAGATGTAAGTTCTAAATTCTTTATAAAGTCATTCGAAGTTCTAAAAGATGGTTCAAATAAAGTGAAAATATACTTTAACAAATCAATTGCAACTTCTATTGATTTGTCAAAATTTGAAATTGCAAACAATGGGAAGATTGAATCATTCAGTGTAGTTGATTCTACTCTTTATTTAGAGTTAAGCTCTGAAACAATTCAATATAACAAAGGCAGCTACGTAAAAATTACACTCAATGGGCTGAAAGACACTGATGGTTTGCTAATTGACGACAATTCGAAATCAATATTAATTGGTTCTGCACCAAATAATTTAAGCAATATTTATATCTATCCACAGCCAGTGAAGCTCTCTGCTTGCGATAGAGTAACGTTTGGAAATATTTCTCCAAAATCAAAAATTACAATAATGGATATTGATGGCACATTCATTCAAACTTTGAATGAATATGATGCCAACGGTGGAACAGAATGGAATTTACTCAAATCAAATGGCGAAAGGATAAAACCAGGAATTTACTTATTCAAAGTTGAAAGTGAGGATTCCAAAGTAAGTCAATCGGATTTGATTAAGTTTGCTATTCTTCCTTAAGCTGTTTCATAATCACTAACTTTTCATAGCTCATTTCTTTTATTGCATTGAGCACTCCACCAATTCCAAGTCCAGAGTGCTTTAAACCACCAAATGGCATCCAGTCCACTCTGAATGCAGTTGATTCGTTAATTAAAACTGCTTTTGAATAAATATTATCTGCATAATGCAAACAAGTATTGATATTGCGACTATAAATACTTGTTTGAAAAGCAAATTCCATAGTATTTACCTTTTCAATCACTTTATCTAAATCAGAATATTCAATCAAACAAACCACTGGACCAAATACTTCATTGCTCATTATTTTAGAATTCTCTGGCACATTCATTAGAATTGTAGGAGCTATTGTTGATTCGTCTATTTTACCTTGAAGTAAATAATTTGCACCGCAATCTATAGCATTTTCAATTAAATCAACAATTCGCATTTTCTCGGATTGATTAATAATTGCACCTATATCAGTATCTTTATTTATTGGATTGCCAGTTACAAGTTTTTGTACTTCTGTTAATAAACTTATCCTAAAAGTTTCTGCAATATCTTTATTTACATATACTAATTGACTTGAAACACATACTTGCCCAGCATGGTAAAATCCACCTTTGGTAATAGATGTTACGGCATTTTGTAAGTCAACATCTTTATCAACGACAGCAACGGCTATTCCACCCAGTTCCAAACCAATCCGAGTACCTTTGGCAGCAATTCTTCTTACATTCCAGCCAACTTCAACACTTCCAATGAATGAGATATAATTGATTTGTGTAGATTTCACCAAAAATTCAATTTCGCTTGCTTTACAGTTGATTACACTTATAGCTCTTTTGTCCGCTCCAGCTTCGTAGAATAATTCAACAAGTTTGCTGCAGCAAATAGGAGTTTGACTTGCTGGTTTTATAATTGTGCAGTTCCCTGCTGCAAAAGAAGTTCCAAGCTGATGTGCAATTAAATTCAAAGGATGATTGAAAGCAGAAATTGCAAGTACTATACCAATTGGTTCATATTTACAAAAATTATGATATCTATTTGGGTTGTCATTCAAATCTAATCTGATTTGATCACTTACTAAATTTTGAATTTCCCTAGCACAAGTTCTCAAAGTTATTACTGCTCTCTTTGCTTCCACCAATGCGTCTTTTAGCGGTTTGCCACCTTCAAGTGCAATTAGTTGAGCAAATTCCCCTAATTTGTTTTCTACTAACAATGCCACTTTGTTCAATATTTCTGCTTTTGCAAAAGCAGACATTTTACCAATTTTTTGCTTTGCTTCTAAAGCATTGCTCAAAGCTTTTGCCATATCTTCTTGACTTGCAGTTTCTATATTTGCAAGCAATTGCTTATCATAAGGAGAATAAACAGAAGATAGATTATTGCCAGATGTTGCATCAAGGATTTGCTTAGGTATTTTCAAAGGTAGATTTGGCAAAAATTCCATTTTTTCCTCAAAAATTTAATAAACTTTCAATAAATTATGTAACTTATTTATTAAATTACGTTAATTTAATTTTGATATTTCGCAAAATATCAATAATTTACGTAAAATAAAATTAAATCAAAGACAAAACATGAAAAAATTTCTTCTTATTATCTTTATTCTTGCTATTTCAGCAAGTTATGCACAACCTTGGATGCAAAAATTTGAAAACAAAGAAAATCCAAATTTCTTTGAAATTGAGAAAGAATTTAATGATTATTGGGTAGGTAAGGACTTCAAAGTCAAAGCTTCTGGCTGGAAACCATTCAAAAGATGGTTAGAATTTTGGCGCCCAAGAGTGGATAATAATGGAGAATTCCCCAAAGTCAATAATGAATTTTTTGCATTAAGAGACTTAGAAAAGCAAAACAAATCAAACGGTGTGCAAGCAGCTTCAAATTGGACTTTACTTGGGCCTACAACTTCCAATGGTGGTTATGGTGGTATTGGTAGAGTAAATTGTGTTAGAGTAAATCAATCAAATGGCTTTATTTGGGCTGGTGCTGCCGCTGGTGGAGTATGGAAAAGCACAAATAGCGGAGCAACTTGGTCAACAGTTACAGACAATATTAGTATAATTAATTCACTTGGAGTTAGCGATATAGCTATTCACCCAACTAATAGCAATATTATGTATATCGCAACTGGCGATATGGATGGTGGTAATACAAAGTCAATTGGAGTGATGAAATCTACCGATGCTGGAAGCACTTGGGCTACTACTGGTCTTAGCTTCACTGTTAACCAAGGACGCTATATTGGTAAATTATTAATTAATCCATCGAATCCTAATATTCTTTTAGCTGCTGGTAATGCTGGGACGTATCGCTCAACAGATGCAGGAAACACTTGGACAACAACATCTGCAAATAATGTGAAAGATATGGAGTTTTATCCTGGTAATCCCGCTATTGTTTATGCTTCAGGTTCAAAATTTTATCGTTCATCAAATAATGGGCAAACTTGGATACAAATCACAAGTGGTTTGGCAAATGATATTCAGCGAGCTTCTATTGCTGTAACAGCTGCTAATCCAGATTATGTTTATATATTAGCTACAAATACTAGTTCTTACTTTAAAGCTCTTTATCGCTCTACAGATGGTGGAGTCAATTTCACAACTCAATCTACAACTCCAAACATTATGGGTTATGAGTTAAACGGAAGTGGAACGGGTGGTCAGGGCTGGTATGACAACTGTATTGCAGTGAATCCAAACAATGCGAATGAAGTTTATATTGGTGGAATCAACATTTGGAAATCTACAAATGGTGGAGTGAATTGGACAATTAAAACATTTTGGTATTTCCAGAATGGATATGCTGAAGTCCATGCAGACCAACACGATCTCTGGTTTGATAATAGTACTGGTTATTTATATAGTGGTAATGATGGTGGAGTTTATCGTTCCACGAATAATGGAGACAATTGGAGCTATATAAATAGCACTATGCCTATTACTCAATTTTATAAAATTTCGACTTCAAAAGTATCGACGCCAGTAACGATTGGTGGGACTCAAGATAATGGTACCAAACTTAGCTATAATGGGAACTGGACAGACGAAATTGGTGGCGATGGAATGGAATGTATAGTAAGTCATAGCAATTCTCTAGTTATTTATGGCTCAATATATTATGGGAATATTCAAAAATCTACAAATGGTGGTAATTCATTTAAGAAAATTAATGATTTAGATGGTAATAATAATTATGACCAAATCACTGAAACAGGCAATTGGGTCACACCATACATGTTAGCTCCAAACGATGCAAACACTCTTTACGTTGGCATGCTAAATCTTTGGAAATCAACAGATGCAGGGAATACTTTTGCAAAAATTACAACCATTACTACTGGTTCTAAAATAGCTATAATTGCTATTTCTTCTTCGGATCCTAATTATATTTATACTTCAACTGGTGGAAATTTGCGTTACACCAGCGATGGCGGAGACACTTGGAACGCTGCAGTCAAACCTGGTGGCAACACAATGACTTACCTAATAGTTGATAAGTTAAATCCATTAAAACTTTATGCAACTGTTTCAGGTTATACAAATAACGACAAAGCTTATTTATCAACTGATGGTGGGCTGACTTGGACAAACATAAGCTCTGGTTTGCCTAACGTGCCAGCAAATTGTATATACGAAACCGATTTACCTTCTAATAGATTTTTCGCTGGCACTGACATTGGAGTTTACAGATATAATGATGCAACTTCTGTTTGGGAGAATTTTAACAGCGGAATGCCAAGTGTTATTATTAATGAATTAGACCAACAAAAGCCATCTAATAGATTAATGGCTGGAACTTATGCCCGTGGTATTTATTATTTTGATTTGAATTCATTGCTTAATATAGTTGGTTCTCCTTCTCTCGTTTATCCTGCAAACTTAGATAGAGGCAGATTGAGAGATACTATTAAATTCTCTTGGTCAGCTGTTCCAAGTGCAACCACATATAACCTACAAGTTTCTACCTCAAATTCATTTATAAGTGGAAATATAATAAATCAATATGGAATTAATTTGCCTCAGTTTAATGCAAGCCAAATTGATACTGGTGTTGTCTATTATTGGAGAGTAAAAGCTTATTCTGCTTCAGACTCTAGTGCTTGGTCTAGTGTGAATACATTCACAACTAAACTAAAAGCGCCATATCAGATTTATCCTGTTCAAAATGCCTTTGCAGTTCCATTATCAGGTAATTTTTTAACTACTCCAATTAATAATACAGAATCGTATAATGTATTTTTATTTGAAAGTGGGAACAACAATTCAACTACATTAACATCAGCATCTGCATCTGTTACATTTAGTGCATTAAAGCAAGGAACACAGTACAGCTGGATTGCTGCTGGATATTTGAATAATTTTAGTGGTTACGAAAGTAGTTCACAAACATTTACTACTATTTTGAATAGTGTAAATTTAACACTTCCTGCTAATAACAGTAAAGCTATTAATAATAGTACTACTTTTAGTTGGACACCAAATACATTCGCAACAAAATATTTAATCCAAATTTCTAAAGATACTGATTTTTCTAATATTTTAAAAACAGATTCAGTTCCTGGCATACAGTATAATATGAGTGGTTTGGAGTATTTTACTAAATACAACTGGAGAGTGAAAGCAATTAATAATGTTACTGAAAGTGCTTGGAGTAGCATATCAGCATTCACAACACAGATTCAACCGACATTACTGATTCAGCCAACAAACAGTGTTTATTTAAATAAGCAATCTATTGATTTCCTTTGGACAGATAGATTATCAGCAAGTAAATATTTAATCCAAATTTCAAAAGATTCTACATTTGCTACAACTGATTATTCTTCATCCACTTTCACTGCTTTGCAAACATTTAAAAACTTCGCTCCGAATGTTATTTATGCTTGGAGAGTTCGTGCAATCAATGGTTCAGATAGCTCTGATTGGTCTCCAGTTTGGAAATTCACAATCTATTTGGATAAAGCCAAATTGCTTACTCCAACAGATAAAAAAGAAAATATTGAAGTGAAAGACGTAACAATCAACTGGAATAAAGTTGCTTTTGCAAATGCTTACAAAGTATATTTTAGCGAGTCTCAACCTTTTGATACGACTAAGTTCACTCAAACTACAGACACATTTCTTGTGCCTACGAAAGTAGAAATGAATAAAAAATATTATTGGTCAGTTATTGGATTTAATACTAACAATCAATCTGATTCTATTAATACTTTTAGCTTTACAACTACTGCAGATAGACCAGTGCTAACTGCTCCTACTAATTTAGCTAAGAATATCAATAAAGACAATTTAATTTTTACTTGGACTAGCTTGAGCAACACAACAATTTATGAGCTTGTTTATTCAGACAAAGTTGATTTCACTGGTGGCAAACCAAATACAGACACAATCAAAACTAACATTGCAAGCCAAGCTGCAAACTTCACAACAAACTCTGGTAAAAAATACTACTGGAAAGTTAGGGCTTTAATAAATGGAGAATACACTAATTGGTCTGAAACTTGGGAATTTAAGACTTCATTGGAAATTGTGAAACAAGAATTGCCAATTGATAAAACAACAAATGTAGAATTGAAACCAAGTTTAACTTGGGAAACTACTAGCTCACCTTTTTATCAAGTTAATATTTCTGAATTTGCTGGGTTTAATCAATTCGATGAATACAATCTTTCAAGTTTGGAATTAAAGATTACGAATAAAAAGCTGAAACCACAAACAACATATTACTGGAAAGTTAGAGCAATATTCACAGATGATACTAGTAGTTGGTCTGAAGTTTGGACTTTCAAAACATTAAGACCAAACAATGTTTTAATTTCTCCATTGACCAATTTAAAACAACAAGATTTTGTTCAAAATTTAATTTGGGAATCTAATCCTGATTTTGAAAGTTATAAACTTGAGTTAGCTAAAGATAGTTTGTTCGCAAATATAGTTGAGTCAACAGTTAAATCTGATAACTCTCATACTACTAAGAGACTTGATATAGAGACTAGATATTACTGGAGAGTTATTGCAGACTTGGGTAATTTAATAACTATCCCAAGTGAAGTTTGGAATTTCACTACAAAAGATTTAATGTCGGTAAATGAAGATAAAACTAAATTCTTCATTTCGCCAAACCCAGCTAATAACTATTTGAATCTGAATTTGCTCGTGAATGACGATACCGATTGGAGTTTTGAAATCATTGATATCACTAGCAAATCAATAATATCTGGCAATGTGAAATCTGGCTCAACTGTAATAGATTTACAAGGATTAGCAAATGGTAAATATTTCATTAAAGCTACTAATGGCAAATCAATTTATTCAGACAAATTTGATGTTAGCAAGTAATTGTTAAATTAATTTTTAATCAAAAGGGTTGGGCTTGCTCAACCCTTTTTTAGTTCCACAAACTTTAATCTATGAAAATTCTTTGGCACGAAAAATACGCCCATCCTTTGCCAAGAAACCATAAGTTCCCAATGGCAAAATATAATTTATTGCCAGTATATTTGATTACAAATAATATCATTTCAAAAGATGATATGGTTATGCCTACTTTGCCAAATAATGATGATATTTTATTAGCACACACACAAGATTATTTTGATTCAGTAATAAACGGAACTATTCCTAGTGGAATAATTCGCAGAATTGGCTTTCCATACAGCAATGAATTAATTGAAAGAGAGCTGCTAATAATGCAAGGCAGTATAATGGCTGCGGAAATTGCACTATCGGAAGGTGTAGCTTTCAATATTGCAGGCGGAACACACCACGCATTTAGCAATAAAGGTGAAGGATTCTGCATATTTAATGATATGGCAATTGCAGCATTATATCTACTATATAAAAATCTAGCCAAGAAAGTACTAATTCTGGATTTAGATGTACATCAAGGCAATGGAACAGCTGAAATTTGCTCAAAGAATAAAGATATATTCACTTTCAGTATGCACGGAAAAGACAACTATCCCCTTGAAAAGGAGAATTCTACACTTGATATTGAACTACCAAATGGTATTGGGGATATTGAATATTTAGATTTATTAAGCCAAGGTTTAGAAGCTATTGAAAAAAGTCAATTTCAAGCAGATATTATACTTTATCAAAGCGGGGTGGACATACTTTCCACTGATAAATTCGGAAAACTCAATGTTAGCTTAGCGGCTTGCAAAAAAAGAGATGAAATGGTTTATGAATTTGCTAAAAAGAAAGGTACGCCAATTGCAGCAACTATGGGTGGTGGCTACTCCCCAAATATAGAAGATATAATCAAAGCCCATAGCAACACTTTTTTAGCTGCAAGAGGAAATAAAATAGAAATATTAAAATAAGATTATTTATTTCATAAACCCATCTAATACATCTATCACAGATTGTGTTCTGCCGAATGGTGCGGAGATTTGCACTCCCTTAATCATTGGCAGCATCTGTTCAAATGTTTCTCTTGCTATCACTATCCCCTCTTTCAAACTATCTTCTTTAGAATCAATATGTTTAGACATTCTACCAAGTATAGAATCTGGCACATCAACTCCAGGAACTTCGTTATTCATAAATTCTGCATTTCTGAATGAGGTCAATGGCCAAAGTCCTGATATTATTGGTACATTCAAATTTTGCACTCTATTTACAAAATTCTCAAACACCTTAATATCAAAAATTGGTTGAGTGATTACATACTCAGCCCCAGCATCAACTTTCCATTTCAGCCGATTTATTTCATTTTCCAAATCCAATGCACCAGGGTTTGCTCCCACTCCAATATAGAAACCAGTTGGCTCCCCTATAGGGTTTCCAGCTATATCCATACCATTGTTCAAATGACTAAGTATATTGGTCAAACCAATAGCATCAACATCGAAAACAGCGGTAGCATCGGGGTAATTGCCCAGCTTCGGAGGGTCACCTGTTATTGCAAGTATATTTTTGACTCCAAGCGAATATGCTCCCATCAAATCGGACTGCATACCAATTACGTTTCTGTCACGGCAAACAAAATGCAAAACTGTTTCGATTCCAACATCCCTCTGAATTTGCAATGCCAATGCCGATGCCGCCATTCTTGCACTCGCCCTTGGTCCATCGGGAATATTGATTACATCTATCCCAAAATTATACATTTCTCGAGCTTTTGCAATTTCCTTTTGTGCATTTATCCCTTTGGGTGCCAAAAGTTCCACAAATGTTACAAACTTCCCGTCTGCCATTCGTCGAGCCAATCGAGATTTTTGTTCTACAGGTATTTTGGTAATTGTTTCGTTTACTACAACAGTAGGAATTTTGATTTTCGCTCTTTTAAGCTCTGGCTTAATCGCATCAATCATATTTCGCATACGTTTGATATGCTCTGGTGTAGTTCCGCAGCAGCCACCAATTATTGTAGCACCGCTTTGAATATAGTGTTTAGCATATTCTCCCAAATATTCTGGCGAAGTAAGATAAATATTTCTACCATCAATATTTTTGGGTTTGCCTGCGTTTGGCATCACAGATATTGGTTTATTAGTGTATTTGTGAGCTTCTTCGAGCCATTCAAGCATTGTTTGAGGCCCAACCGTACAATTGACACCAATTGCCAAAGTGTTTAGCTTTTCCAATTCTCTAATCATTGTGAGCGATGTCGCACCAGTTAGTGTAGTGCCATCATCATCAATTGTCATTTGAGCAATAATTGGCAGTGAGCAAAGTTCGTTTATTGCTTCTACAGCTGCTCTAATTTCATTTGGGTAAGTAAATGTTTCAAGTATGAATAAATCCACTCCGCCATCTATAAGTGGTTGGATTTGTAGTTTGAATTTCTCTTTCGCTTCTTCTATTGAAATTGCACCGAGTGGTTCAATTTGCACTCCCAACGGACCTACCGAACCAGCTACATAAGTGTTGCTATTTGTAGCTTCTTTTGCTATCTGAGCACCTCTGAAATTGATTTCGTACAATTTATCATGCAATTGAAAATTATTCAATTTATAGTAGCTCGCACCAAAAGTATTAGTTTCTATTACATCAGCTCCTGCTTTCACATAGTCTTCGTGTACCTGCTGAATAAGAGTTGGATTAATTAGATTCATCTCTTCAAAGCAATTATTGATAAAAACACCACGATTATAAATCTCAGTGCCAATACCTCCATCGAATAGGACTACCCCAGCTTTCAGCCGACTTGCAAAATCTTTTTTCTTGTGCATATCTATTTTGTTGAAATCGAAAACTTTATAAAACTTATGTATTTATTATCTTTGTAATTATTGCCAAAACCAATTTTATTTAAATGCAGCAAAAACATCAAGAACGACTTTACATTTTTCTGACATTCTTTTTCTTGTTTAATCTAGTTTACACAAGCCACATTGCTTTTTCAAAAGCAAATGGTAAAAGCAGTAAATCAGAAAATCAAAATAATTCTAGCAATAAATCAGAAAACAAACTTACTGAAAATGTTTCTTATTTAGAAGTAATTGCTAAAAAAGGAGATGGAATTGCTAATTTATTGAAGAGATTTAATCTTGAGCAAGATAAATTGCAAATGAATTTATTTAAAGAATTGAATATCAAATCACTCGGAAAAGCAAACCAAGTCTATGCTGACCAAAAATACAAACTCCCTATATTGGTTTATAAAAAGGGCACGAAGAAGAAATTAAGTAAAGCAAATGATTTTGAACTAAGAGATTTAGAACTTTTCAATCGCAAATTGGAAGCTAAAGAGCTTAAAGGAAATTTCAAAGAAATTTGGGTGCCAGCCACATGGCTTAGCACAGAAAATCTAAATTTAGCTCTAAGCAAAACAGAAGCTATAGAAAAGGAAGCTAAAACTGAAAAACCAATCAAAAAGAAACAAATAGAAGAAAAACAATTAATTTCTTCAAAATTAGATTTAGCAAGTGAAACAAAGAAATCTAAACATAAACTGCACCAATATAGAACAGTTGATTCAGTTAAAATTGGCTATAATTCAAACAAAAAATTAAGTGCAGCTGAAGAAAATGAAATTAACGATTCGCTGCTTTTAAATATCGCAAATAAATTCAATAAAGTAAAAACTAAAAAGAGCAAAAAACAAGAAGAAACAATTGAAGAAAAGGTTGAGGAATTAAAGCAAGAAGCTATTGAAGAAAAAGTATCCGACAATAAAAACACTAACTTCAATGAAAAGTCTTTGGTAAAACTCTTTGGTAAAGCTCAGGTTAAAAAACAAGATAGCAAATTGAAAAATTATGCTTTCTATTTGGATGCTGGACACGGCGGTCCAGACCCTGGTGCAGTTGGCAATAGAGAAGGTAAAGAACTCCACGAAGATGAATATGCTTACGATATAACTTTGCGTTTGGCAAAAAAACTTTATGAAAGCGGAGCAACTGTTTTTATGATTGTGCAGGACGAAGCAGATGGAATTAGAGACGATAAATATTTGACTAATTCATTCGATGAAGTTTATTATGGCGGAATCAAAATAGATAGGAACCAAAAGACTCGTTTGAACAAAAGAGCTGAAATTATTAATGCAATTCATTCAAAAAATAAGAAGATAAAAAACCACTATGCTATTACAATTCATATTGACTCAAGAGACCAAGGCAAAAGAGTTGATATATTCTGCTATCATAAAGAAGGCAAAACAGAAGGAAAAAAATTAGCAGAAACAATGGTTTGCAAAATAGAAGAAAAATATGACAAAGCTCAACCTGGCAGGGGCTACCGTGGCTCTGTAACAAGTCGTAGTTTGCTTATGCTTAGGAAGAACATCCCAACCAGTGTTTATTTCGAATTAGGCAACATTCAAAACACAAAAGACCAAATAAGATTCATAGATAATAATAATAGACAAGCTATTTCTAATTGGCTCTATGAAGGAATTTTAGATTTCGACAAAAGTAAAGGAAAAAATTAATGATAGAACTTAATGGAAATAGTCTTACGATTGAAAAATTAGTTGACATAGCTCGAAATGATTCAAAAGTAGCTATAGCAGATTCTTCAAAAGAAAGCATTAATATTTGCAGAACTTTCCTTGAAAAAAAAGTTGATGCAAAAGAAATAATGTACGGAGTGAATACTGGCATTGGTGAATTCTCGGAAATTGTTTTATCTGATGAAGAAACAAAAGATTTTCAAAAATTCTTAATTTATAACCATGCGGCTGGTATTGGCGATCCTGCCCCTATAGAACATATTCGTGCAGCAATTGCAAGTAGAATAAATGTTCATTGCAAAGGACATTCGGCAGTACGTTTGAAAATTACAGAAACTTTAACAGAACTATTAAATAAAGGAGTTACTCCCGTAGTTTGTGCAAAAGGTTCTGTTGGTGCCAGTGGCGATTTAGCTCCTATGGCTCAAATGGCATTAATTTTAATGGGCGAAGGCGAGGCATACTTCCAAGGCGAAAGAATGCCAGGCAAAGTAGCAATGGACAAAGCTGGTATTGAAATTCCAGGACTTGAAGTCCGTGATGGTCTGGCTACAATTAATGGTTCAAACTTACTTACTTCCATTTCTGCTTTAACTTTATACGACTTCAATCGCTTAGTGAAACATGCTGAAATTGCATCAGCTATGTCGCTAGAGGCACTTCTGGCAAATATGAAACCTTACGATGGCAGATTGCACGAGCTTCGTGGGTTTAGTGGAGCAGTGGCAAGTAGTAAAGTTCTATGGAAACTCTTTGATGGTAGCGATTTGCGAACTGGCAAAATGAAAACTAAGGTGCAAGATGCTTATTCTATGCGTTCTACTCCGCAAGTAATTGGGTCTGTGCGAGACGCATTGAAACACGCTCGGACTCAAGTAGAAATTGAATTAAACGGTGTTTGCGATAATCCAGTATTCCTTCCTGAAACAAATGAAGTGCTTTCTGGGGCAAATTTTCAAGGTTCACCAGTTGCATTGCCAATGGATATGTGTTCAGCTGCAATTACAACTATGTGTGTTTTATCGGAACGCAGATTAAACCGTATGCTAAATCCAGCACTTTCTCAAGGACTCCCGCCATTTTTGACAGCAAGAGCAGGAATGTACTCTGGTTTGATGTTATCTCAATATACTGCCGATACATTAATAGTTGAGCAACGCATTTTATCTACACCAGCCTCTATTCAGTCTATTCCAGCGGCTGCCGACCAAGAAGATTTCGTTTCTATGGGAATGAATACTGCTCTAAAAAACTTGCAAATTTTAGATAATGCTTATGGAATTATTGGAATTGAGCTTATGGCAGCAGCACAAGCATTAGATTTTCGTAACTTTACATACGGAAAAGGCGTTAATATAGCAAAAGAAGTTATTCGTGAATACGTCGAATTCTTAGATATTGATAGACCACTCTATAATGATCATAATGCTATGAAAGCTTTGGTGAAAAGAGGGGACATTTTAGACAAAATTGAATCAACAATTGGTTCACTTGATTAGGAGAATTATTTATGAAAATACTTATTAGAATATTAGCTTTGATGTTAATTACTGCAAGTCTCAATGCAAAACCAGGAGACTTAGATTTCACATATATGAATAACACAGGGAAAACATTTACTGATTTGCCAAATGGAAATTATAAGTTAGTCAAATTACTTACTTTAAAAGATGGCAATACCATTTTAATTGGCAATGCAACTTCTGGCACTCAGTCAGTAGTTTCTATGCTAAAGTTAAATTATGATGGACGTTCAGTAAATAGTTTCGGTACGAATGGACTTGCTTTGCTAAGTTTCAATAAAACTATCAAAATCAATTCTGCTATTTCAAATAATATTTTCAATGAAGCTGTAACTTTCCTTGGTGGTTCCATAATTGATAATGGGAAAGAAGACTTAGTTGTTATTAAAATCAACCCAATAGGTCAAATAGATTCTTCATTTGGAGTTGATGGGATAAAGAAAATTTCTATTAGCAGTAGTAATGATAGAATTCTAGGAATGTTCCAAGATGTTGATGCTAATCAAAACTATGTTTGTGGACAAACAGATAATAAAGATGGCTTTGTTGCAAAATTTGATTTAAATTTCAATTTGGATTTAACCTTTGCAAATAATGGTAGCTTTACTATAAATGTGTTAAACAATTCAATTGAAGATGCAATAGCAGTTGAAGTTGGACCTCGAGATAGGAGAGTTTATGTTTTAGGAAATACTGATGTGAATGGTGGCAATTTCTATATGAAAGCACTTTATTCCAATGGAACTTCTTTCGACAATTTCGGTGGTGATTTCAATGGTATCTCATTATACGATTTTGGTGGCGTAGCTAAAGCTTATGATTTCAAAATTCAACGTGAAACTGGCTTTAATGTTTGTGGTGAAATAACTTTAAGTGGCATTAATTACGCATTTGTTGCAAAGTTGCAAGTAAATGGAATCAAAAATGGCACTTATGGAACCAATGGAAAAACAATTTTACCATTCAATACTAAAACTAATTCAGCAGCTGTAGGACTTTCTATCATTTCAGATGGGTCTATTTTAGTAGGTGCTAATAACTATGATGGAACTGGAAGCATATTTGGGATAGCAAAAGTTTATCCTGATGGAAGACTTGATGGCTCATTCGGATTAAATGGCTTAGATTATACTAATGTTTATAATAATGACAATATTGCTTCAAGCACTGGAATTACTAGCAATGGTAAATTCTATATAGCAGGTAGCAGTTCAGTTGGCACTCCAGCGGATTATATTATAGCTCGCTATGATATAGCCCGTGGTCCATTTATTACAACTATTGTTCCATATAATATCACAAGCAACGATGCATTCTCTGGTGGCAGGATTATGAGCGATGGTGGCTCTGTTATTATTGAAGCAGGTATTGTTTGGGATACAGTAGATTATTGCGATTATTATTCAAATTTAGGCAAAGTAAACGAAGGTGCTAAAATTGGTAATTTCAATACTTACTTCAACAAACTAAAACCTGTAACAACTTATTGGGTGCGTGCTTTTGCTCGCAATTTATATGGTATTGCTTATGGTTTCCCAGAGAAATTTAAAACTCTTGGACCTCCAGAAGTGCTAACAACAGCACCTTATTATTTCCGAAATGGTATTGGATTAAGTGGTGGCAACGTACTATCAGATGGCGGTGCAACTATTACTAAGCGTGGTGTAGTTTGGGATACAATTCCACTTGCCACAATATTGAGAAATATAGGACAAACTAATGACAAATGGGGGTCTGGTACTTTTTCAAGCACTATGACTGGGTTAAAAATATCAACTACATATTATGTTCGTGCTTTTGCTCAAAATAGTATTGGCGTTACTTATGGAAACGAAGGTACATTTTCTACATCAGATTTTGCAAAAGTAGTAACAATTCCTTTAGTGCCTGTCAATGATTATACTTTCATTGCTGGTGGGAATGTGCTTTCCGATGGCGGTGCTTCAATTACAAAACGTGGAATTGTATTCGGCAAAGTGCCTGGTACTGCTATTGATGTTAAGCTAGGCAGACTTGGTTTGATTTATATTGGTTCTGGTTTGGGTCAATACACTACTCAAATAGATGGCTTTTTACCAGACTCAACATACTTTTTGCGTGCGTTTGCTACAAACGATGCTGGAACAGTATATGGCGAAGAGTTATCTTTCACCATATATAACGGCCCTACAATTCAAACAAAACCAATAATTGACATTACTGAAAAAAGTGCAAACTCTGGTGGAATTATTGCAAATGGTGGAACACTCGATGTTTCTGCTCGAGGTATAGTTTGGTCGTTATTCCCAACACCAACTTTATTGAGCAATACTGGAAAAACAAATGATGGAACTGGCAAAGGCGATTTTAATAGCCAAATAAAACCATTGCTTCCAGAATCATTTTATTATGTGAGAGCTTATTCCAATTACAATAACGTAATTGGATACGGTCAGGAATATAACTTCTGGACTTTATCGGAAGAACCAAAAGCGTATCCAGCAGAATTTAGAATTAGCAAAACAGCCGAAAACAAGTTTAGATTTAATTTTTCGCCTGCAAAAACAATTCAAGATTGCGATGGCTATGTCTTAATAAGACGCATTAATGATAAACCAGACTTCATTCCACAAGATGCAAAAGCTTATGCAAAGAAATCAAACTACAACAGTAGTTTGGTAGTAGATGTGATAAACAACATTGATGCAGATGTTTACGAAGACGAAGGGTTTATTTTGGATTCAGTTTACTTCTATATATTAGTGCCATTCAATTATAATGGTTCTGTGGAACAAACATTGAATTACAAAACTGATGGTGCAATTCCTGCCACTTCTCGACAAATGACAACAAGTGTGCAATCTGAAACTAAAATTAGTAAATTCCAAGTTGAACCAAATCCTACTTCAGACAGAATTAGCTTTGAATTGCCAAATGATTTGAATTTCAATACACTTAATATTTTTGATTCAAAAGGTAGTTTAGTAAGATCAATAGCTAAAAATAATTTGAATTCAAATGGTAAAATTGTAATTGAAGTTTATGACTTAGCTTCAGGAAGCTACACTATGTCTATAGTAAGTGGCAACACTAATTACAAATCTGAATTTGTGATAGCTAAATAATGCAACTAAAAGACATTATTAATGGTTTTGAGAATAGATTAGATGAATTGAGTATAATTTCAAAAGAAATTATACTCGATGAAGCTATTGATGCGAACTTTGCAGAAACCGTAATTAATGAACTAAAAGAAAAAGTAGAATACAAAACTTACCAAAAAGAAGAGATAAACGAAATTAAAAAGAAAGTAGAAACTCCTAAAGAAGCTAAACCAATTGAGGAAAAAATTATTCCGAACATTGGCGTTGAATGGAAAAAAAGTAAATCTTTAATTGAATTAGATGGACTGATAAATAATTGTTTGAATTGCCGGTTGGGGCAAACACGCAATCAATTTGTTTTCGGTACTGGCAATCCAAATGCTGATATATTGATTATTGGTGAAGCACCTGGTGCAGACGAGGATAAGCAAGGCGTTCCATTTGTAGGGCGAGGTGGCAAATTATTGACCGACATACTTAAAGCAATTGATTTCGAGCGAGAAGAAGTATTTATTGCTAATATTATCAAATGTCGCCCACCAGAAAACCGCAGACCGCTTGAGGACGAAGTCCACCAATGTGAACCATATTTACAAAAACAAATTGAGTTAATCAATCCAAAATTTATTTTAGCACTTGGGCTTACTGCAATTGATACTTTGCTAAAAGATAAACATAAGATGGCAGATACTCGAGGAAAGTTGATTAAATACAAAGGTAGAATCTTAATCACCACTTATCATCCCGCTGCTCTGCTTCGCAATCCAGCTTTGAAAAAAGAAACTTGGAAAGATGTGCAAATGCTTAGGGATTTGTATAAAGATTTTAAAAATAATCAATTAAATTTGAAAGAAGAAGAATTTCTCAAAACTTATAATTAAGAACGAAATTATGAATATTGCCGTACTCTTTGGCGGAATCTCCTCGGAAAGAAACGTATCAATTAATGGCGGAATCTCTGTTTGCAAAGCTCTTACAGAATTAGGACACAAAGTTACTGCTATTGACCCCGCTTTGGGAATAAATGGAAAGCTTGATTTGAATTCACTCTCCCCTGTCTTTGGTCCAGTCACTCAAGAAGATTTAAAGAAATTTGATAAAAGAGATATAATGAATTGTATAAATTCATCTCTTTTTGATAATATTGAAGTAGCTTTTCTTGTTTTACATGGGAAATACGGCGAAGATGGGCTAATACAAGCTTTGCTTGAATTGCGAGGCATACCGCATACAGGTAGCGGTTTGAGAGGAAGTGCTTTAGCTATTGATAAGCATACAGCAAAAGTTGTAATGGCTGCTTCGGGAGTGCAAACTCCAAAATGGGAAGTTCTGAAAATAGAAGATGCCGAAGATTTTGATTGGCTTAAAGATATTCGCTCCGAACTGGGAAACGCAATTGTCGTGAAACCTAATGATGAAGGTTCAACAATTGGCTTAACTATAATTAAAAATGGAGATTTGCAAGAGCTTTCCAATGCCATTAAATTAGCTTGTAGCTTTTGTGAATATGCCCTTTTGGAACAATATATCCCTGGAAGAGAGTTAACAGTAGCAGTGCTTGATACAGAATCACTTCCAGTAATTGAAATTATTCCACACGATGGCTTTTTCGATTTTGAGAATAAATATGTGAAAGGAAAAACTGACTATATCTGCCCAGCTGATTTGCCAGAAGATGTGGCTGAATTTGTTTGCAATGCAGCAGAAGCAGCTCATAAAGCACTTGGTTGCAAAGGATTTTCAAGAATTGATTTCAGATTGACTGACGAATACATACCTTACTGTATGGAAGTGAACACACTACCTGGCTTCACTGCCACTTCACTTGTGCCAATGGCAGCAAAAGCTGTTGGAATTGAATACCCAGAATTATGTGAAAGATTAATAAATTTAGCTTTAGGAAAATAAATGCAAAAAGATATACAGCTCACTGGTATTGGCAATGCACTTTTGGATATTGAAATTGAAGTAAGCGATCATGAAATTGCTAATTTGAATTTCCAAAAAGGCACAATGGCTTTGGTTGATTCAGATCGTCAAAAAGAAATTTTCGAAAAACTTGGAAATAGAACAAGTCATCAATCAAGTGGTGGTTCGGCTGCTAATACAATTATTGCTTTTTCAAGCTTTGGAGGCAAAGCTGCCTATAAAACCATTCTTGGAAACGACAAAATGGGCGCTTACTATGCAAAAGAATTCCAAGATTTGGGAATAATTTTGGATGCTCCACTACTGAAAGATTACCCAACTGGCACTTGTACAGTTTTAATATCCGCAGATTCCGAACGCACTTTATGTACAAACTTAGGTGCAAATGCTACTTATGGCAAGCAGTACATAAACGATGATATTATCAAACGTAGCGAATGGATTTATATAGAAGGATATAAACTAACTGAACCATCAGGTACTGACGCTATTTACCACGCTATAGATATTGCAAAAAAATACGACACAAAAATTGCATTCACTTTTTCCGACAAATTCATTGTTGATGTATTCAGAACTGGATTAGAACATGTATTTAACAATGCAGATTTAATTTTCTGCAATGAGCTGGAAGCAAAAAGCTTTACAAACACCGAAGATGCTAGCGATGCAATTAATTCATTACTGGCTTACAAAAACAAAAACTTTGCAATAACTTTAGGTGCCGAAGGGTCTATTATCAGATACAATGGTGCAGATTTTAGAATTAAATCATACCCAGTGAAAGCAATTGATTCAACTGGTGCAGGCGATATGTATGCAGCAGGTGTACTTTATGGCTTAATCAATTGGAATGATTTAAATAAAGCTGGACATCTTGGCTCTCTTTCTGCTTCAAGAGTAGTTAGCCATATTGGTGCTAGACTTAAAGAAAGCCATACTGATTTGCGTGATACAATTTTAACAATGTAATTAATGAAAAAAACACTTTTTATACTTTTCTCAATTTTAACATTCCAATCGGCACAAAGTCAATCTGGAATTTATTTCTATGAGTTTGCCGAAAAGTTAGGCAATTACTACGATAAAGAAATGATTGACGATGTGAAGAATTCACTTCCGCAAGGTAGTGATTTTTCTATTTGGGGTTGGGACGTAGGCGATTACTCAGGTGATAAAATTAATGACTTAGCTGTTGCAATCTATATAAAAGGCGATAAGAAAAAGAGAGTGAAAGTATATCACTTTGTAGATATAGATGGTTATTTGAGCAAGGTAAATGAGCAATTCTTAGATTTTGTGGAGCTTCCGCTCGAAATAGGAATTGTAGTAAAGAAAAATGTGTGCTATGTAACTCAAAAGAACAAACAATTCAATTGGAAAATATATGGTTATCAATTCGATAATGGTGTTTTCTCATTACTTGATGAATACCAAACAAAAAGAGATGGTAAATTTACATTAGAAAACTACATTAATTATAAAACAGAGCGTGGAAGCGAGAAAATTCTTCTCACCAAAGATGGCTCGACTCAAGCTGAAAACAACTACCTTGCACTACCTTCCTATAGCAGAGGTAGAAAAGTTTACAGAGGTAATAGCTATGACATTTATGCAAGCACTATAGATTATGTGTTAAAAGGTTCATACTGGTGGCAAGGAGAAAACGACTTATCGTTTAATGTCAAATCAGGATATGATACTGAATATCTTTATTTCACTGTAAATGTACACGATCAAGCTATAGTGCCTTCTAATTGCGATACTTGCAAAGGTGACGCAATTGAAATTTGGCTAGACTTGAATAAATTCTACAACAAAGAATTAGAGTATGTTTCAATTGAAAATGACAAACTGAAAAAAAATAAGCTCCCTGAAACTGGAATATTCAAATTCAATATCTCTACTGGCGATTTCAAAGAAATCAAACCTAGTGTGAAACTGACAACAATAGAAAATCTTGATAATGCTCAGAAAAGTGCAATTCAACAAATAAAAGTTAGCACAAACATAATTACCGATGGTTACTCTATGAAGATTAAGTTACCTTTGGAAGTTTTAGGTTTGAACTCCACTGCAATTACTGGAAATAACAACAAAGATTTGGGTTTTACAGCAATAGTGAGCGATTGGGACAATGAATTTCGACCAGAGGAATACACACAGTTGGCAAGCTCAGCTTTTAATCCCTTAGACCCCTTTACTTTCGGTAAGTTAGTTATAGTTCCCAATGGTAGTAACTATGGAATGAGCTTCAATACATTGAAAAATGATATTGTGAAATTCATAAATGAATACGGTTTTTAAAGTTTTTCTCATTTTTTGTTTTGTAGATTCAATATTTTTTCATAATTTTGAATTCTATTTTGAAATGCTTCTCAAGAAACAAATCAAATCAGTTTAAGGATCTGTAGCTCAGTTTGGTTAGAGCGCCAGTCTGTCACACTGGAGGCCGCGGGTTCAAGTCCCGTCAGTTCCGCAACATCCTTAAAATTAAAAGCCCTTGCAATCTATTGATTAGCAAGGGCTTTTTTATAATATTCAAACACATATTGTTAATCAAGTTTCAGCAGCTAAACTATTTCCAACTTATCGAAAAATAACTCATCACATTTGGTTTACTTTGCAAAATAAAAATCTTTGCAGGATTGATTATCATCTTTTATTTTTAATTGCTTTTGTTTATTTATGCTTCCCATGCTTTTTATGCTTCCCATGCTTTTTATGTTTACCATATTTTTTGTGCTTCTGATGTTTCCAATGCTTATCATATTTCAAATGCTTACGATATGGAATATATTTTATTTCTCTATGTTGTTTCTTATCTTTTTTTACTTTCACATTTCCTATAAGTACTTCTATTTTATCGTTCGATACATTCATTTTGTACGTCGCTGGCTTTGCGAACACTGAAATAGGAGCAATCATTATCATTATTGCCATCAGATATGTGGATATAGATTTTTTCATCTTTATTTTCATTTTTATTTGATTTGTTGTTTATGATTGAATTTCAATTATTTAAAACTTAAATTAAAAAAAATAAACATACCTTTGCTCTTGCAATAACCTAAGTATGTTTATTTTATTTTTTTAAAAAGTATAATTTTAATTATACTTTTTATCTTCTCTAAAGAAATTCGAAATAGAAGTACCTAAGTCATCAAGATTAGAATTAAATTTAGTTTTAAATTCTTTCCATTTATCTTTATCATCTTCTTTGGCTTCTTTCAATTCTTTTTTCATTTCTGCAACTTTTGATTCAAAACCTTGTATCACTTTTTGATATTTCGATTTATTCACACCTTTTTCTTGATTGATTTTATTTTTTAGTTCAGCTATTTGCTTGTCATAGCTAACTATTCTATTATCTGATTCTTTCTGGAATTTTTGGAATTCTGTGCTAGAATCTCTGATAGCTTTATTCAGATCATTCTTAGCTACTTCTGCGTTTTCAGTAGTTTCAAGCATATTTTCTCTTGCTTCTTCTACTTTTTTTTCTGTTGAATCGCAGCTCGAAAGTGTTACACTAGCAAATAATCCAAATGCTAACATTAGTAATATTTTGTTTTTCATAAAGTCTCTTTTTTCGTTATTTTAAAATTGTTTGTACAATATTCTAAAATCAGTTACTAATTAATAGTAATTGTAAATTAGAATTTTTCAATTAGCTGATGAAGTTCTGATTTTGTCTTTCCGATTGTTTCACCAATCTTAGTGTGAAGTTTATCAATTGTTTCATCAAATTTGCCTTCATCGTAAGTCAAATCCATAGATTTTAATTGAGGGAAAGTATCTTTTAATTTAATGAATTTCAATTGCCAGTATTCTTTGTTGAATGGCGATTCTGAAATTTTAGCTTTAGTTTCTGACATTTTATGTCTCCTTAAAAGTGAATAAAAAAGTTAATTACAATTTTTCAATGATGCTATGAAGTTCAACTTTTGTCTTATTAATTGTTTTACCAATTGTATTGTAGATATTATCTACCGACTCTTCGAACTTGCCATCTTGAAAGCTGATTTCAGTATTTTTTACTTGAGGGAATTTTTCCTTCAATTTACTGATTTTAGTTTGCCAGTATGCGTTGTTGTATACTGGTACAGCTGCTGTTGTTGCTGCTGTTGGTGTTGTTTTCATTTCTGACATTTTATGTCTCCTTAAAAGTGAATAAAAAAGTTAATTACAATTTTTCAATCTTGGTATCTAGTCCGTCATTTGTCTTATTAATTGTTTTACCAATAATATTGTAGAACTTATCTACTGACTCTTCGAACGTGTCGTCTTGATAGTTGAATTCAGATATATTTTTATGAAGAGAATTTTCCTTCAATTTACTGATTCTAGATATCCAGTATGCACTATCGTGAATCGGTGCTTTGGTTTGTGAAATTAAATTTAACATAATGTGACTCCTAACCTTTGTAATTTTATAAATTTTCAATGATGCTATGAAGCTCGACTTTTGTCTTATTAATTGTTTTACCAATTGTATTGTAGATTTTATCTACCGACTCCCCGAAATTGCCATCTTGAAAGTTGATTTCAGTGTTTTTCACTTGAGGGAATTTTTCCTTCAATTTACTGATTTTTGTCTGCCAGTATGCGTTGTTATATACAGTAGCAGTACCTGATGCTGGTGTTTTTGCTACTGTTATTGGCGCTTTTATTGTAGAAGAAGTCGAAGCAGCTATTATTGGAGCTGTTGCAGATGTTGCTTTTGGTTTTGCTGCCACAGGTGTTACTATCGGTGCTTTTGATGTAGCTGCCACTGGTGTTTGTACTTTTGGATCTAACATTTTATGTTTCCTGAAATTTGTTTAAAAAAAAAATTATAATTTTTCAATGATGCTATGAAGCTCGACTTTTGTCTTATTAATTGTTTTACCAATTGTATTGTAGATATTATCTACCGACTCTTCGAACTTGCCATCTTGAAAGTTGATTTCAGTATTTTTCACTTGAGGGAATTTTTCCTTCAATTTACTGATTTTAGTTTGCCAGTATGCGTTGTTGTATACTGGTGCAGCTGCTGTTGCTGCTGTTGGTGGTGATTTTATTTCTGACATATTATGTCCTCCATAAAAGTGAATAAAAAGTAACATTTACATTTTATAAATGTTAGAGCTAACTTTGTGTTTTAAATATATGCTGACTATTTATTTATAGTCAATTTGTTATTATTCTTAGTGTAAAGTTTTAATTCTTATGTTGTCTTGACCAAGTTAAATACTATTTTATTTTAGCACTATTCCTTTTCCATTATAGAATATTCCTTTTCCATTATAAAGTGTTGGTAATGTTTTAGTAACTTCTTTTTTTGTTTCTTATTCTTTTTTAGAACTTTCACTTTCTCTTTGTGAGGTTTAGCTTTTTCTTCGTGAGCATTAGCTTTTTCTTCGTGAGCTTTTATATTTTCTTTTTGGGCTTCCACTTTCTCATGAGATGGTTTCACTGTATAAGTAGCTGGCTGTGCTATCACCAATAATGTTGTTGAGGTAAGTGCAATTGCAATCACTACTGTACTTAAAGAATTTTTCATTTTGTCTTCCCTTTTGGATTGATTTTACTATTAGTGAAATAGCCACTAACCAAACATTTTAATTTCAAACACTTCATTGACTTAATTTCTTGACTTTATAAATCTTTTGTTTATTTAAATTTTAATCGACTTTTAAATTATCATTCTTATTTTCGATTTTTTGTTCTAATTTTTCTTTAACTTCACCAGCTTTTTGTTCAACTTGTTTCAATGTTGTTGATTCTGGATTAAGTTCACTATGTCTTATTTCACCACCCAAAAACGCTGTTCTTGCAGCTACTAAAAAGCTTATTAAAGCTATTATAAGTACTACATTTGCATATTTATCAGATGTTTCTTGCTTTCTTGCAGCTAGGAATAATCCTACGATTGAAGACAAACCAAGTATTATACTGCAAATCAAAGCATATATTGCAGTATCTGCGTGTGATATGATAGTAGATTTAGCAACTCCAATTATATTTTCTACAGTTTCTTTTGCTGCTTCACCTGTTATATAAGCTACGCCTGCACCTAATGCAGAAGCAATCAAAACAAAGTATGAAGCGGACTTAGTACTACCGCTCTTTGTCCATATTCCATACATTAATATAAATGCACCTATAATAGAACCAAATATTGGCAAATGGTTTATCATTAAATGTATATGAGTTTGAGTCATGTAATCCTTTTTTGTAAAAATTAATAATTCAATCTAAATATTATATTCTAATTAAAAAAATATTCGACACTGTTTGTAAGAATTTCAATATGTTACTTGATAATTGTATAAATTGTTTCCTACAACATATTTCAATATTTATTCTATACTTTTTTCTAATCTTTTTCATTTATATAAATGAATATATTCAAGAATCAACTTTTTTCTTCTTGTATTTTTCAATAAATCAATTTACAGTTTAAATTTTGATATTCTCAATATTCAACTCTATATATAAGTATTTCAATAAGTTAATAAATAATTGTGTAATAACTATTTATTGACTTGTATTAATTATTTTATCGAATTCATTTATTGTTTTACAACTAAATAATTACTATTGACTATAGTTTGTGTTTTGTTCATACTTTTACTTGTCCGATCAAGTTTAAGCAGCAACTTACACATTTCTTTAATTAGTTACTTAATTCCCAGTTATTGGGTATATTGTCAAAATCCAAACAATATAAAGCAAAAACTAAAGTCAACAATGGATTATAAAACTTTGTTCTTAACTGCTAAATTCTAAGATAAGTTAACAGCTGACTACATTGAGCTACCAATTAGCTACAATTTTTGGGGAATTTCCGAAAATCCTTAAGAGTACGATTCATTTATTTAATTTGGATAAAAGTTGAAAAACAACCTTATAGAAAAATTAGCAGCAGAAATTAGCTACCCTTGTGTTACGATTTCTTGCAACACCCATCGCACACATCCTGATAACTTAGTTGATTCACTTCAACTTAAACATCTGATAAAAGCTGCAAAAACAAGAGTCGTTAATGAGTATCAAAATCATAATGTAAAAGTAGTTTTAGACAAACTTGACGTGATTGAAAGTGAGATTCAAGAAAACTATGCTTTAGATAGTTTACACATTTTCATATCAGCAAACACTAAGATAATTGTGAAATCACCTTGGCCAATTGAAAACAATTCAATTGAAATAGCTGAACACTTTGCAATCAAACCTTTAATCAAAATCTTAAACAATACTCAAGAATATCTAATTTTGCTTTTATCGCAATCTGGAATAAAACTATATCATGCTATTAATGATACGATTATAGATGAAATAAAGAATGAGAGTTTCTCTTTTACTTTAAATCCACACTTACTTATAGACCACAATAAACTTAGTTACAATCAAAGTCTTGCAAATCTTCAAAATATTTACTTTAAAAACATTGATAAATCACTTGTCAAATACACTAAAGATAGTCATTTGAAATTTATAGTAGTCTCGACTGAAGACAATTTCCATAAACTCAAGAATGTATCTGAAACGCAAGAAATCTATCTTGGACATTCTAATATCACCAATAATGATGTTTCCAAACATACTCTTGCTATAGAGAGTTGGGATATTGTGCAGAAATTGCAGAATCAATTAAAAACCGAAGCAATTGCTGAATTGCAAAATGCTAGAGGTAAAGGATTAGTGATTGAGAATATTAATGATATTTTCAAAGATGCTAAGGAAGGGCGAGGTGAAATCCTTATCTTAAATCAAAATTTCATACAACCAGTTTTGATGCGCGATGAGAATACATTTGATTTGATTATGGATAACTCTCTACCCAATGCAATAGATATTACTAATGAAATAGCTTGGGAAGTAATAGCTCATAAAGGAAAAGTAATTTTTACAGATGATAATACTTCTACAAATGATATTTCCATGAAATTAAGATATGTATAAAATAATTTAAGATTAGATTTAAACATTAAATCTTAAGAGAGAAACTATGAAACTACACATAAAATATATGGTCAGCAATCGTTGTAAGATAGTTGTCAAAGATGAACTACGTAAGTTAGGACTTCACTATATCATAGTTGATTTAGGCGAAGTAGAAATTATGGAGAATTTAGATAATTCCCAGTTGGAACATCTTAGACTTTTATTGAAGAATGTTGGACTAGAGCTAATGGACGACAAAAGAGCCATACTAATTGAAAAAATTAAGAAAGTAATAATTGAGATGGTACATCATTCCAATGAAGTTATCAAAATTAATTTTTCAAATTATTTGAGTGAAAAATTAAATCACGATTATACTTATTTAGCAAATTTGTTTTCCGAAGTACAAGGTACTACAATTGAGCAATTTATTATTTCACACAAAGTGGAAAGAATAAAGGAATTGATTATATATGACGAACTGAACATAACGGAAATTGCTTGGAAAATGAACTATAGTAGTGTAGCACATTTGTCAAATCAATTCAAAAAAGTAACTGGCTTAACACCATCGCATTTCAAAAAGCTAAAAGATAAAAAAAGAAAACCAATTGAAGATATTGGAAATAATAATTTGGAAGTAAATAATTCATGATACAGAATAACAATGTAGAATCAAGATATGCGAGAAGCTTAATTGAAGCATCATTAGACCCCTTGCTTACTATTAGCCCTGAGGGTAAAATAACTGATATGAATGAAGCTTTATCGAGTATTACTGGGTTAAGTAGAGAAGATTTAAAAGGTACTGATTTTAAATTCTATTTTACTCAGCCAGAAGAAGCACAAAAAGTTTATCAAGAAGTTTTTGAAAAAGGTTTTGTTATTGACTACCCGCTGACGATAAAAGATAATAAGCTTACAAATGTATTATTTAATGGGTCAGTCTATAAAAACGATGATGGAAAAGTAATTGGGGCAGTTGTTGTTGCAAGAGATATAACATTGCAAAGAACTTTTGAAAATGAACTAATTGCGAATAAAGAAATTGCTGAATTAGCTCAAGCAAATGCCGAGGAAGCTAAAATTTATGCTGAAACTGCCACTACTATTGCTATTGAAGCTGTAAAATCAAAGCAGCAATTCCTATCAAATATGAGCCACGAAATACGCACTCCTATGAATGCTATAATTGGTTTCACTAAAGTAGTATTGAAAACAAACTTAGATGAATTGCAAACTGAATATATGAATGCAATTAAATTAAGTTGCGATTCTCTAATAGTTCTTATTAATGATATATTAGATTTGGCTAAAGTTGATGCGGGGAAAATGACTTTTGAACAAGCTCCATTTAAAATGTTCTCATCTCTTTCGGCTATGCTTCATTTATTCGCTCCAAAAATCGAAGAAAAGAATTTAGAACTTATTAAAGAATATGACTCTAATATTCCGATTACTTTGTTAGGCGATCCTGTTAGGCTACATCAAATTATTCTTAACTTACTAAGCAATGCAGTTAAATTCACTTCAATTGGCAAAATAAGTATGATTATTGAATTACTTAACCAAAATGACTTAAATGCAACTATTAAATTTACTATAGCCGATACTGGAATAGGTATAGCTGAAGAAAAATTAAAATCTATTTTTGACAATTTCCAACAAGCTTCAAGCAATACTTCCCGACTTTATGGCGGAACAGGATTGGGTTTGGCAATTGTTAAACAGTTAGTAGAATCTCAAGGTGGGACTGTTGAAGTTGTAAGCAAACTTGGAGTTGGATCTTCATTTAGTTTTACTCTAACTTTCCTTAAAACTAAAGCTGTAGCTGAAATTGATCCTGAAGAAGCAATTCTTGAACCAAACATACCGAAAATTAGTGTGCTTGTTGTTGAAGATATTGCATTAAATCAGCTTTTAATGAAAACATTATTGGACGACTTTGGATTTGAAAAAGACTTTGCCATCAATGGAAAAGTAGCGATAGAGAAATTAGAAAATCATACTTATGATATTATTCTAATGGATTTGCACATGCCTGTTATGAATGGTTTTGAAACAACTGAATACATTAGAAACAATCTAAAATTAGACATTCCAATTATAGCTCTCACAGCAGATGTAACTACTGTGGATTTAGCTAAATGCAATGCCGCAGGAATGAATGATTATGTAGCAAAGCCAGTTGATGAAAAAATACTATATAGTAAAATCATTAACATAGTAATGAAAGCAAATAGTTTAAAAATAGAAAACAATGAGAAACCATTTGCAACTGAATTAAATAGAAACAAATATATTGATTTGGATTATTTACGCCAAAGAACAAAATCAGACCCAGATTTAATGATGGAAATGATATTTGCTTATTTAAATCAAACCCCACCTCTACTTACTTCAATGAAACAATTTTTCATTGATAAAGATTGGGATTCACTTCAAAAAACTGTGCATAAAATGATACCTTCATTTTCGATAATGGGGATAAGTGCTGATTATTTATTGAAAGCTAAAAAAATACAAGAATACGCCAATAGCCAGCAGCAGGAAGATTTAATTAATGAATTAATTAATGAAATTGAAATGGTTTGCTTAATAGCTTGCAAAGAGCTTGAAGAAGAATATTTAATAATTAAAAAGAAAAAAATATGAAAATGATGAAGACAAACGACAAAATTAAATTATTCTTAGTTGATGATGATCAAGTGTATTTGAAATTATTAACTATTGAACTTAATAATTCAGGAAATTATGATATTGCAACTTTCGACACGGGCGAAGATTGCATAGCCAGTCTTTCAAAATCTCCAGATTTAATTATATTAGATTACAATTTAGATGGAATTAATATTAATTCTATCAACGGAATTGCAACTCTTGATATTATTAAAGCTTTCAATCTAGATATTCCTGTAATTATGCTATCTGCTCAAGATAGTATTGATATTGCAATTCAATGTATGCACCACGGTGCATTCGATTATGTAGTAAAAAGCTCTACCGCATTTATTAGACTTGATAACATAATTCCTAAACTTTTCACTTTTAAAAAAATGGAAAAAGAGCTAAAATGGTACATTGAAAATTTATAGTTATCTTTTTGTCCATAATACTAATTTTTACCTCAAGTGTGAATTATACAAAATTCATTGCTATGTGTATAACACTATCCAATTTCTTATTCCATATCTTTGTTCTATAAAAATAGCAAAGTATTCAAATTCTTACAAAATTGTCTGCAAAACTATCATTTATAGTTGATGATTACAAACCTAACAAACTTTAAATCGACAACAAACTGAATTAAATAAACTGAACTTTCAAAAGAAAGCAGTTATAATTTAATTAAATCTTATAGGTAAAATTATGAATTATTTTCATACACGTATTTCTTCTTGTTTTAAACAAGTTACTGGAATTATATCAGTATTTTTATTAATCTCACTTTTCGCATCCAGCAATTCATTTGCTGGAATCCCCACTCTGAATTTAAGGTCACTTGAAAGTTTTGTTGTATTGGCTGGCTCAACTGTCACAGGGATTCCACCTGTCAGTGTTACAGGAGATGTTGGATTAAGTCCAGCAGCTGGAAGTAATATAACAGGTTTCGATGGAACCAATGTTTCAGGTACACTATATGTAGTATCAGCTGGTCCTGCTGGTTCAGTTATAAATGCAACTTTATTGCAAACTGCAAAAAGTGATTTAACAACTGCATATAATGATGCTGCAAATCGTACTCCAGTTCCAACTGGAACATTTCTTAATCCAGGTTCTGGTAATATAGGTGGTTTGAATTTAGTCCCAGGACTTTATAAGTTCACTGGAGCTGCTGATATTTCTGGGTCTAACGTAACATTAACAGGTAATGCAACCGATGTTTGGATTTTCCAAATAGCTTCTACACTTAATATAGAAGTTGGAATTAAAATTATACTAGCTGGTGGAGCTCAGGCAGCAAATATATTCTGGCAAGTTGGTACTTCAGCGTCTCTAAAGAGTGGTTCTGTGTTTAAAGGTACTATTCTTGCTGATCAATCAGTTACTATGGGTACGGGAGCTTCTTTGGAAGGTCGTGCTTTAGCTTTTACTGCCGCTGTCACTATGGCTTCTGCTGCAACAACTGTGAAACCAGTTTTGTTGCCAATTTTTACTTCTGATTCATCTCAAGCTACATTCGGAAGTGTTTTAAGAGGTGGAAGTAAAATTGATACAATTACAGTAACAAACACTGGTGGATTAGATTTAGTAATCTCATCTGTGACAAGTTCAAGTACTTTCTTTACTGTTACTCCTACAACTGGAACAATTGCTCCACTTGCATCTAGACAATTCTTCATTACTTTTTCGCCAACAAGCAATGGTTTGCAAACTGGATTTATAGTTTTTAATCATAATGCGGCTATACCATCTAACACAATTACTGTCTCTGGGACTGGAGTTTCTCCAATATTCTCGTCAAATTCATCAACAGTAAGTTTTGGAAATGTGTTAAATGCAACTACTAAGCGAGATTCAATAACTGTTACCAATACTGGTACAGCTAATTTGGTAATTACAAATATTGCAAGTACTAATACTTTATTCACATTCACTCCATCGAATGGAACATATACACTTTTGCCAAATGCAAATATGAAATTCTATTTCACTTTTGCTCCACTTGTAAATGGTGCTCAAATTGGAAGAATGATTTTCGATAACAATACTACTAAATTGAAAGATACTGTTTTTGTTACTGGTACAGGTGTTTCACCTAATTTCGTAGCAAGTTCTTCCACAATTAGTTTTGGAAATGTTCGAAATGAAACGACAAAATTAGACTCTATAACAATTACAAATACTGGTACTTTTGATTTGGTAATTTCAAGTATAACAACTTCTAATGGTTTATTTACTGTAAGCCCATCTGGAAGTACAATTACTCCTGGATTAAGTCAAAAATATTATGTTACTTTTGCACCACTAGTTAGTGGATTTCAAAATGGCATTATAGTATTTAATTCAAATACTAGTAAAACTAAAGACACTTTGTTTGTGAATGGTACTGGTGTTGCTCCATTATTTACATCATCTTCATCAACGATAAGTTTTGGTAACGTTAGAAATTTAACTTCAAAAATGGATTCTGTAACAGTTACAAATACAGGTACTACGGATTTAATAATAACTGGAATGGTTAGCTCGAATAACTTATTTGCAATAGCAAATTCAAGTTCAACTATAACTCCAGGTGCAAATAAAAAATTCTATGTAACTTTCACTCCTTTAGTAGATGGTTTGCAAAACGGTACAATTATTTTTACCCACAATGGTAAAAAATTATTAGATACTGTATTTGTTAATGGTAGAGGTGTTTCGCCTTTATTTACAATTAATAAAACTAGCCTGAATTATGGCGATACTAGAACCAATTCAGCAAAAGCAGAAAATGTAATAGTTACTAATACAGGTACAGCCGATTTAATTATTTCAAGTGTAACAAGCACTAATATCTATTTCTATGCTGAAGATGGAAGTGCAACAATCACTCCTGGAAGCTCTAAAACATTTTTCCTTGCATTCAATCCAATTAATTCTGGTCCACAATCGGGGTTAATGATATTTAATCATAATGCATTGAAATCTAAAGATACTATAACAGTTACTGGTAATGGCGTAAAAGCTACATTATCTCCTAGCGTGACTACACTTAATTTTGGAACTGTTAGAACTGGTACAAGTAAATTTTTACCTCTTACCATTACTAACAATGGTATTTTGAACTTAAAAATCTACAATGTAATTTCTACAAACTCAAGATTTGATATTGTTCCTAAAACAGTTGAAATTACTCCTGGTGCATCGTTAGTATTTTATACTACATTTATGCCTTTGGTAGATGGCGAGCAAAAAGGAATGTTGATTTTTAGTTCTAATGGAAACCAGTTATTTGATACTGTTTTTGTAATAGGTAGCGGTGGTACTCCAAGTATTGTAATAGCTCCTAAATCTATTAACTTTGGAAATATTCAAATTGGTACAACAAAACTTGATTCAATTTCTGTTACTAACAATGGTGCAGCCGCATTAACAATCAATTTTGTTACTAGTACTAATAGTGTATTTACAGTTACGCCAAATAGCGGAACAGTAGTTATTAATACTACTCAAAAATATTATGTTACATTTGCTCCAGTTGCTGGTGGTTTACAAACAGGGAACATTGTATTTAGCCACGATGCTGAAAGTAGATTCGATACAGTGAGTTTAACAGGTAGCGGAGCTGCTCCAATTTTCTCAGTTACTCCTCAGAACTTAGATTTTGGAGATGTGGAATTAGGAAAAAACAAACAGAAAAGTGTTATGGTAAAAAATATTGGAACATCTGATTTAACTATAAGTAACATTGTTTCAAGCAATCCACAATTTATTGTCACTTCATTTACTGGCACTATACTTCCAAATGCAACAAGAGAGGTTTTTATTACTTTCGCACCTACTTTGGTGGGTCAGCAAAATGGTTTAATCACTTTCGCACATAATGTAGGTAACAGCATAGTAAATGTAACTGGAAATGGTATTGATAGTGTTAATTTTATGACAATAAAAAAAGCACGTGATTTACCAATAGGAACTGAATTTATAATCGAAGGGATTATAACTAGAACTATGGGAAGCTACACAAGTATGCAAGATACAAGTGCTGGAATAACAATTATTCAAGAATCAGGTGTATTCTTCGACAAAGTAAAATCTGGCAATATCAAAATGGGTGACAAATACAGAATACAAGGTAAGATAACTGAACTAAACGCATTTAAAGTAATACAAGGTACTGATTTAATTAAAAATACATTAGTAAGTAGCAATAACCAGATTCCTTTAGCAGCTAAACTTAACTTAGTTCAAATTGCTCAAGGTGGCGAAAAGTATGAAAGTTGTTTAGTTAAAGTTGAAAATTTCATTATGAATAATTCTAACGATAAAAATTTCCAAGCAGAAACTCTTTATCAAATTGAAGACAATAGTGATAAAACAAATACTGTTGCATTATTTATTGGCAAACCTGATAATAATGAACTTGACGGAACGAAAATTAATGGATATCTTGGATCATTTGAAGGGGTCTTAGGACAATCAAGCTCTTGTATTCAGTGTAGATTCCAATTAGTTCCAGTATTGACTACTGATTTGACTTTCGTACCAAATGGAATAGAAGATGATTATTCTGGAAACAATCTTTTCAATAATTATCCTAATCCATTCCAAACTACTACTAACATTAGCTATAACATCGCTAAAACAAGCAATGTGAAACTTACTGTTTTGAACATAGTTGGGACTGAAATTGCAACATTAGTTAGTGGCACTCAAGCTGCTGGCAATTACAACTTCATTTATGACGCTCCAGTTATTGATAATAACTCAGCAAGTAATGTTTACTTCTATAAATTAGAAGTAGGTACTGATATGTTTATCAAAAAAATGATAATCATAAAATAAGTCTAAATAATCTCAAGTTAAACTAACTTTAACTTGAGATATATTTTCTACTGATAAATAAAAAATCCCTGATAAAGTAATTTTATCAGGGATTTTTTTATACTAACCAAGTATTTTAAAGATTAATCAATACAACCAATCTGTTTGGAAGATTTCAACTCCCAATTTATCCATATAAGCTTCTTGTTTGCTTCCTGGATTTGAAATTCGGTTTAAGAATTGCCAGAATATTAACTCTTCTTCAATCACAACAAATTTAGAACCTTGGTATTCAGGAACTGGGATATAAAATTTGCCCCCATCAATTGCTAAGTATCTATGTTTGAATACAACTGCATTGTTAAACAAAACAGTAAACTCATTCAACGATACACTTTTATCAGCACAATCATTTTTGAATTTAGCTGGGAATTCAGCATCAATTACTTTGTTCCAACCAATCACTAAGCTCAAGTCTTCCTTTAAGCAAGCACTATCTTTGCAAGCAGTTTCCAAATGTCTTATTTTCTGCCAATCATTGCGTGCTGAACTTCCCAGCAACTTCATCATATTTTTGAAAGTCATTCTGTTATCCTGTAATATTAAATTCTTTAAACAATTTCGCCTATTAATTTGGAATTGTGTACTTTCGTGGCAGTCAATACCCTTTCGGCATTCTCTTTGTCGCAAATTAGAATCATTCCAATTCCAAGATTGAATACTTCTCGCATTTCGCTTTCGGCTACGTTTCCAACTGATTGAATCAATTTGAATATTGCAGGGCGCTGCCAAGCTGTCCAATCTATATTTAGTCTTTCTTCAGCTATAATGCGTTTGGTGTTGCCAATAATCCCACCGCCAGTTATATGCGAAATACCATTCAATATTTCAGCATCTACCAATGGCAATACTTCATTTTGGTAACTTCTATGCACTTGCAATAAAACTTCGCCAATTGACTTTCCACCTAGCTCTTCAAGAGTGTCAGTATATTCATATTTTGAAGTCAAGACAGCACGTGCAAGTGAATATCCGTTAGTATGCAAACCATTCGATTCTAGCCCGATAAGTACATTACCAGTTTGAATTTTGACACCATTAACAATTTTCTTTTTGTCAACAACTCCAACAATAGTCCCACTCATATCGTATTCGCCATCGCTATAAATAGAAGGCATTTCCGCAGTTTCGCCACCGATTAAAGCACAGCTATTTTCTTTACAAGCTTTCACAAATCCTTCGATTACTTCCACTGCTACATTTGGATTCAATTTGCCAGTAGCGAAGTAATCCAAAAAGAAAAGCGGCTTAGCACCACAAGCAAGTATATCGTCAACGCAATGGTTTACCAAATCCTGACCAACAGTATTGTGGATATCCATAGCAAATGCTACTTTCAGCTTTGTGCCAACTCCATCTGTACTCGAAACAAGCACAGGATGCTCGTACCCTTCAAATTTAGCATCGTAGAAGCCACCGAAAAGCCCAATATTGGAAAGCACTTTATCGTTGTGAGTAGATTTCACAAGTGGCTTAATTCTATCTATCATTTCATCGCCAGCTTGTATATTCACGCCAGCACTTTTATAATCAAAACTCATTTTATCTTTTTTGTTTCTTTGTTTAATTATTAAAATGGAACGTCGTCATCGTCCATATCATTAAAATCTGTGTTAATATCGCTATTGCCCTGCGGTGCAGCCGAGCTTCCACTATTATTATCATTATTAGCATAATTACTATTGCCACCGCCGCCGCTATATCCGCCACCTTCGCTGCGTTCTTCTTTTGTCATAGAAATAATAGAATTAGCTAAAATTTCTGTTGTATATTTTGTTACTCCCTCTTTATCTTGGTATGAACGAGTTTTTATTTTTCCTTCAACATAAACTTTTGCACCTTTCGATAATTTAGAAGCTTTATCTGCAACAAAATCCCAACAATTTATATTATGCCATTCAGTAGTTTCCTGCCATTCGCCAGATTTATCTTTGTAGCTTTCAGATGTTGCCATTGTGAAATTTGCAACTCTGCTTCCCGATGGAATCACTTTGATTTCTGGGTCTTTGCCCAAGTTTCCAATAAGAGTAACTCTATTTAAAGAATTAGCCATTTTTGCCTCTTTAACTTATTAATAAAAATATACTTGAAATCCTAAACCGTTGTATTTGTCGTAATCTCTATAAAACAAACCGTGCATACTCGGTCCGAAATATCCGTAATAACCAACAAAAATTCCATTGTTATTGTGCATTTTATGAAGTACACCAATCTGTATGGCACTCGCCCCTTGTCTTACTTTATCAGTACCCATTAACTTAAAATCATAACCAGCAACAAAACTAAATTTGCTTCCTAATTCTTTTTCGTAATCAAATCCTAATTGAGGAACAACTCTTGGAACTGCTTTTGGCAAAGTAGAAAACACAAAGTTACCACCTGCATATAACCGAAAATCATCAATTTGATAAGCTACAACTAAATCTACAAATTCTCTGCTATAAACATAAGCTTTCTTGAAAAGAACACTATCGTTAGAATATCCATCGGACAAATGCGAAGAAATATGGGCTATTCTCATTCTCAAAGCCAAAGGAGAATCATTAAACTTATAAGTTCCATTCACCCCAAAAAAGAAGTCAGTAGTCTCAACTGGAAATTTAAACCTACCTTGGTCTCGCAAACGAGTGTAAGTCATAAAGTCAGTGCCAAAAGTATAACTATTTTCGTTTTCTTCCCCACCTTTTACCAAGTCCACACTAGTACCAATATCCAAACGCATTTGTTCAGTATTATTCTGATAGAACCAACCAACTCTCGGCTCGAAAGGATTGGCAGTCAAAGGCTTAAATAAATATTTGTTAGAAATCTCTAAATATCTAATTGTTGTTTCTTCTGAAAACAACTTTGCATTTGCGAAAACTAAAAAACTTAATATAAAAAGAAAACACCTCATTTAGCAAATTACAAAATGAGGCATTAATATTTGAGTACAATGTTTTAACTTTTGTTAATATTTCAAATTAAGTTCGAAATTTGGGCTTCAAAGTCTGCTTGGGCTATTGTGATTTGCTCACCAGATTCCATATTTTTGAATGAAATTTGATTATTCTTAATTTCATCTTCGCCTAGTATCAGCACATATTTTGCGTTCAATCGGTTAGCATCTTTCAATTGCGATTTGAATGATTTTCTGTGCAAATCGTAATTTGCCGATTTACCCATTTTAATTAATCTATCAGTATAGCTAATTGCCACTGGCAAATCATTACTATTAGAAGTCATTACGTAAAAATCAAGTCTTGGAGCAGTGTTTGAGAGCAAGTTTTGCTGCTCTAATATTAAAAGCAATCTCTCCACTCCAAAGGCAAAACCAACCGAAGGTGCTTTTTTGCCACCCAATTCTTCAAATAGTCTATTATATCGCCCACCGCCACCAAATGAATCTTGTGAACCTAAATAACTACTTTGAAACTCAAAAACAGTATGTGAATAATAATCCAAACCACGCACTAAATTGTCTTTCAATGTATAATCTATGCCCAATTCATCTAAAGATTTTATCACAAATCCAAAATGGTCGGCACTTTCATTATCGAAGTATTCTTTTAGCTTTGGTGCATTTGCAGAAATTTCAATATCTTTCGGGTCTTTGCTATCTATCACTCTCAGTGGATTGCTTTCCAATCGGCGTTGGCTATCTTCGCTAAGTTTATCGAAGTGCAGTTTTAAATAGTTTTTCAGCTCTTCTTTATAATTGGCTCTCACAGTTTCGTTGCCTAAACTATTTATTTGCAGATTACTTTCAGCAATACCCAAACTTTTGATTATTCTATTGGCAAGCAGAATTGTTTCCAAATCACTTTCTGGGAACTCTGTATTCAAACATTCAGCACCAAACTGGTGGAATTGTCTATATCTTCCCTTTTGTGGTCGCTCATAGCGGAAAAAAGGCCCGAAATACCATAGTTTTGTTGGGCTACTTTGCTGAATTAAACTATTTTGGATTACGGATCGAACAAGAGCAGCTGTCATTTCTGGACGTAGTGTCAGGGAATTTCCACTCTTATCATCAAAAGTGTACATTTCTTTACCCACTATATCAGTTGTGTCTCCCACGCCTCGAAGGAATACTTCTGTATATTCAAATATAGGAGTACGCAATTCAGTATATCCAAATTGCTCAGCACATTTTCTAAAAATATTTTCTATAAAATACCAGTCTTGGATTTGGCTTGGCAGCAAGTCTTTTGTGCCACGAACGGATTGAAGGGAAGCCACTGTGTCCTATTTATTTATTTGCATTCTTCTAATTACTTCTTGGCTTGGAGTAGTCAACACATAGAAATAAGATCCTGATGGCAAATCTGCCACAGAAAATTCTATTTTATGCTTTCCTACTGCCATATCTTTATCAATTACATACTTAATGATTTTCCCAGTTCCGTCCATAATGTAAAGTTTTGTTGAGCCTTTTTCAAGCAATTCAAATTCAATTTCGGTTTTTATATCTGCTGGGTTTGGTGAATTTTGGCTAAGTGCCAATTTTCCTTTACCATCGAAAAGTCTTACCACACCACCTTCTTTGCAGTATCCATTTAAAGAGAAGTTTGCATTTGTAACATCTACATTGATTTTTGAATCGCCAATTGGAGATAAGTTTTCCAAACTTAGATTTGTTAAAGTATCATTGCCTAAAGCCACTTTGAAACGAACAGAACCAATTTCAATTTCGTTATTTGGGCTTAGTATTTGTGATTTTTTATCATCTGGAATTTGCAAATCTAATTCTATAATCCTATCGCCTTCTTCAATTCTGCTAGAGATAAATCCACTAATTGGCTCAAGCATAGTCGCATTAAATCTCAAGAAAGTTTTTATTCCTTTAAGGTTCAAATCAAGTGGATTTTCGCTCACTTTTTTAAGTACAATTGGTAAATTTATTATATCGCCTGGTGCACCCGATACGTTTTGCAAATTGATGCTTGCTGTATCTGGTTTTGCTGCTAATCCAAAGCCCACCATAGGAATTTTCAATGGCGAATTGTTTCCTTGGAATTCAAAGAAAGCTGTGCTATTCTGATCTCCATTTTCCAATGGAATAAATCTCAAGCTAACTTCCACACCCTCTTGCGGCTTTAATATATTCGATTTTGAATTGATAAATCTGAAACTTCTTGAGTCTGGAACTGAGATAAACATAGTATCTAAATTTATATCCGAAGCAGTATTATTTTTCAAAACATATTGAGTAGATTTATCTTTAAAATCGCCCACTTCCACTTCACCAAAGTCAACATATTTTTCCACCAAAGAAACCGAAGGCACTAAAGAAATACCTCTAAGATTTGCAGTAATCGTTTTGCCAGGCACTTGAATTTCAAGAGTTGCTTCTCTTAATCCTATACCATTTGGCAAGAAAATTAGTTCTGCTCCAATCTTACCCAATGAATCAATATATTTTGGTTTGGTGGAATTTAGTAATTTGAATTCATCTTTGTTTGCACCTTTTATTTCTATATTATAAATTTTATAACCGAAAGATTGCAAATTCTGAATCAAATCGTTAACTGTTGTATCTTTTTCAAAACCATTGACAACATCTCCAAAATCTATTGATTTAGCAATCATTTCTGCTTTGTCAATTCTGAAAAAACAATCATTAGTGTCTATTTGTAAATCTCTTTCGTTCAAATTCCAAATTTTAGCAATGCCATCCCAACTAGCTGTCAAAGCTCGGCTTCCATCGAAATTAAAAACAGTAGAAACCACATTGTTCGTATGCTCTTTAAATTCTTTCAGTGAGTCATAAGTGTTCGCATCCCACTGAAGCGAACGCTTGTCCCAACCAGAAGTAATGAAAGTTTCTTCCAAATCTGTATAGTGGAAAGAGGCATAGTTTATAGTTTCAAAATCAGGTTGAGCACCAGTGTCATAATAAGTTATGTGTCTAATTGTTTTAAGTACAGCTCCAGTTTGGAAATCCCAAACTGATGCTTGTTTAGAATTTACATTTTCCGAAGCAATTAATTTTTTCTCGTCAGGGCTAATGTCAAATTGATTTGAGAATGAGCCGCCATTCGATTTTAAATTTATAACTGGATTGATTTGTACATTATCAATAGCTGAGAATTTTCTAATTTCTGCTGATAAAGTAGAAACCACAACAGTATTAGTTTTCGGAGAAAACATAGCATAGCGAAGTCCTCTGCTATCTATGACTGGCGAAGTGAATGTCAAATTTCCACCGCTATCATAAAGTCTAAAACGACCATCGGAGCAAGCAGTAACTATTTTCTTGCCATCTGGAGAATATTTAGCACTTCTTACAAATCCTGGATGTGGCAATCTTTTAATAGACTTACCTGTATATGCATTCCAAATAATTGCGTTTCTATCATCGCTACAAGAAACAATAAATTGGTCATCGCTGCTAAATTCAGCAGAATTCACTTTATCATTATGCTCCGACATAATCATATCAATATTGCCAAAAGTAGCATCCCATATTCTAATATTATTATCTTCGCAAGTAGTTACTATTTTAGTACCTTCTCTATTAAAGAAAGCAGTATATGTTTGATATTTAATGTCCGTACCAATATTTGGATTTTTAGGATGATTCAAATCCAAAGTTCGCCCAATGTTATTAGGCCAAATTTGAATAATTCTAATCAATCCATTTTGAGTAAATCTCGCAGGTACTTTCCAAGCATAGCTCAAACCTAAAGTCAATGGAGATATTGTATCCCATTTAAGTCCACCATCAATACTATATTCAATAGATATCACATCTTTGGGTAAAAGTCCAGTCCAATCCAAGCTATAAGTATCACCCGCCACAAGTGTCTCATCGCATTTGCTTGGAGTCAATACTTTCAATGTTTTAGTGTTTGGTGGAGTATTTGGGAAACCACCCGTTACAAGAATTTCATCGCCATAGCAAGCATCAGATTCAATCAATATTCGAGTGAATACTATTGCAGAATCCACGGGTTGGAATCGAATTGTGAAAGAATGACTTGTGTTTACAGGTATATCAAGTATTTGACTATTATTGACATTCAGTAAGCTGAATATGCCATTGTTATCATTTTCTAATTTAATGCTAAGTACTTTTATATCTGAACTTTTTGCAGTTATCACTATTGGAATGTCACGGTAAGTTGAAGGTATCACCGAGCTAAATCTTACAAAAGGAGGATTGCTAACTATACGTGGTTTGATAGAATCCACTAATTGATAATTAAAACTATCCATTGCAGAATCTTGCAAAAATCTTATATCTACATTATGATCATCAATACAGTTTATCTTTGCTTTAAATTCAATTGTAATTGGTTGGTATTTATAAGAATAAGCTAATAATATTTTAGCAATATCTTCAAGTTTATTCGTATCCTGCACTTTATCGAAATAATTTCCATTAGTTTCTTTTGTAAGTGCGAGCAAACTCGAAGGAATTTCTCTTCCCAATTCTATAACATTTATTTGCACATTATTTGCTTTTGCAAAGCTAGCAATAGCAGTATCATCAACTTGAGTATAAGTGTCAGTAATCAAAATAATTACTTTCCTGCCCTTTGCTTTATTTATTGTTTTGAATGCTCCAAGTGGCTCTCCAAAGAAAGCAGCATTAGCATCGGAAACAATATAAGGCACAAATTGGTTAGCTGCCAATTCAAGTTTTTGTTTGTCATTTGTAAATTTTTGGTGCAAATATGCGTTTATATCATAACTAATAAGAGCAGCTTCTGAATTGTTGAAATCAATTTTATCGAAAAGCGATTTCACAATAGCTTTGCCTTTATCTAAATTACCTTTGCTTTTAGATAAATTCAAATCGAACAAAATCAGAAACGATACATTTTTATCAGATTGGTCTTGAGGGCTTTGCAGAGAGTTGATATTGAGCTTAAGTCCATTATCAACTGTTTCAAATTGATTTGCCTGAAGTCCGCTTAAGGGCAAAGAGTTAGCTCCAAATAAAAAGTAGCTTGCTCTTATATTCGGATAATTTGTTACATCATAATCAACTACGCTAAGAGAATTCTTGGCATTAGTTGATAATGTAAATAAAATTGTTGCTATTATTGTAAGTAGAAATTTACCCATTGCTGCATTTTGGTTTAAACAAAATTAAGAAATTTTTTCAATTTGAAATAATTATTAATCAATATTTGTACCACAATGCTAATTTTTTTTAAGTTCATTCAAGACAATCAATTATGAAGCATCACTTGATATTACTTTTTATAGTCGCAATTAGCTACGTTTCACAAGCTACGACTGACTCAAACTCAGCAGCACTCGATGTTTTCAAAAAAGACACTGTTAAGAAAGATACATTTAATTTCTACTATAAATTCTATGCAAAAGATACTATCTTTTATAAAGTGGAAACGCTAGATTCAACTGCATTTAATTTCGATGAACCCTTAATTAAGGATAAAATAGAAATTTTGCGAGTAATTTGCGATTCTGTAGTAGCTGGCAAATACTACTTGAACTTTACAACAACCCAATTATTAGAAAATGGCAGAAAAGGAAGTGAAAAATCTGACACAAGGACATATCATCCTTGGCTTGGCAGAAAAGCATTCATAGTTATTGACAGTTTGGGTACTAGATTTAGCTCAACCGTGGAAGATTCAAATTCTGCTGTGATAGCACCATCTGGTCCATTTGGCCCAACTTTATTTCCACCGCTGAAAGAAACTCAAAAAGTGAGAGAAGAAACATGGCTAAACACAACTATGCTTGATTTGCCTGAATATGGCAATCCAATTCCATTGATTAGATTGACATATCTTTTCCACTTCAAAGAAATGAGAGATACATTAGAAAAACGAAATTTCTATTACGAATACATTGCCACAGGACAAGGAAGCGTTGGGCTTAGCATGGAAGATGCTAAAGTGAGACTTACCAATGTGCTAAATGGACATGGAAAAATTTTCCTAGACACACTTGAATTGATTCCAACTTTCTTTTATAACACACAAGAACAAAAAATTGTTTACTCTTCAGGTGAAAAAAGAAAACAAGGATACCACTACACAAACACATTTTTCACATTCCAAAAATTAATTAGAAACAAAACCCCACAAGCTATAATGCCTAAAAGAGGTAAGAAGAAGTAGCATTGTTTTTAATAAAGAATCCCAAAAAAAAGGGAACAAACTTTCGTTTATTCCCTTTTTTAAAAACTAACTTAATTGCTTTAAAAATTTATATAATTAACTTTTTAAAATCTTCAAATTCAATTAAGTTCAAATGTTCTTTACGGTTCTCTTCTAAAACTTTAAATTCAAAAAATGGATTTAATGAATTTGTATTTTTGCCTATTTTATAACTTCTTGATAATATCCCAACTCCCCAATCGGCATTAATGCAACATGAGTTAATGGTTGGATCTTGACGCAATTTGCAAAATGCTTTCCAAGTTGTTCCATTCCATCCGCCTTGAGCAGGAGTATGATTATAATTATAATTTTCTCTAGCGTGCCATTCGGATGGTGGGTTACAATCATGCAATACTATAAATCCATCGTCTTTAATATATCTTAAGGCATTTTCGATATCTCTTTCCACTTGTTCAGCAAGGTGTAAACCATCAATAAAAATCACATCAAATCTTATATCTTTTGATAGAATTTCATTGTCTGAAAGTTGTTTAAAAAAAGTATCGCTGGTCATTTTAAAATCTACAGGATTTGATTCAAATTCAATACCTGGGTCAACACTATATTTGATATTTGATTTTATGAGATTAAAATTATCATCTGGATTGCGAACACCAATTTCTAAATAACTTGTCTCATTTTTTTTAATTGATAGCAAATAATTTATTATTTCATTACGGTATGGACTTTTAGCAAATTCAGGTATTTTCTTTTGTACTTCACGATAATGTGAATCTTGTAGAATTTTTTTACCAGTAACAAAGTATTTTATCAAAAGTTTTAAATTTCTCATTGTTGTCTTTAAATTACCAAGCACTCATTTATCTACGCAAACTCAATAAATGTCATAAATATATTTAAGTAAAAATTAATTCTTAAATTTATTTATCTCAAAAGCTTTTTTATTTTATAAATTTTATTATTGTATACAATTTAAAAAATAAATTCTTATTTAACAAGTTCTTTTTTCTTCCAAAAAAAAGAGAATAAACTTTCGTTTATTCCCTTTTTTAATTTGTATTTATACAGAAATTTCAAACTTTGTATCTCAAGTAAAAATGCTTATCTAAGTCTCATTTTTTTTAATTGATAGCAAATAATTTATTATTTCATTACGGTATGGACTTTTAGCAAATTCAGGTATTTTCTTTTGTACTTCACGGTAATGTGAAATATAATCTTTTGATTTCATTGTCATTTAAAGCTCTTTTATAAACTCTAAATTCATCAACAATTCCTGTCATTCTAGAAGAAGATTGCGCCCCATTATGCCACCAATGTCTGTTGATACCACCTTTTGATAAACCGATTTTGACTTTTTGAGCCAAAGAACCAATCATTTCTCCATTCCTATAAGCATAGATAACTCCATTCTTATAATTTAACGCGTAAAACACCCAAGTATTTAATTTTTCTGAATCGCTATAACTTTTATCTAACATTAAAATATTATTAGGGTCAGAGTTATCATCATAATAAGACCATGTACTACCCACAGAAAATTTGGTGTGCCTAGACAAATCATATCTTGGTCTTCCCCACTGAGAGAAAATTCCTAATATACCTGATGTTTCATCACCCCATGAAAAATATGCATTTCCTCCTTCATAAGTCCAATTTTCTTCAAAAACCCAAAGACTAATTGAAAAATCGCCTAATCCAGAAAAATTTATTATGGGTAAATCTACATGTCCACCTTCGTTAGTACTAATACCTTTTCCAACTAATCTTAAACCATTTCCTTGTTTACCATTAACTTTATATGTTTCATTTTGCAAGAAACCATCATTATTATTTCCAGATATATCTTTGGCAGATCCATCTTCAAAATTATAATATAAAATTAAATCTTTATTTAAATTGACTGAATCCTTTGTATCACAACCACAATCTATAGGATCTTTCAATTGTTTGCAACTACCAAGCATAGCTAATGCCAAAATGGCTAAAGAAAATACTAACTTATACATATATTTACCATTTATTTATTTTGAAAAGTTTTATTCAGCTACAATTTAATTATATAATCTTTAAGAAAAAAACAAAATATTTACTTTTTTCTTTTTTCTTCCAAAAAAAAGGGAATAAACTTTCGTTTATTCCCTTTTTTAATTTGTATTTATACAGAAATTTCAAATTAATCTACGTTGTAGTCTCTTTGTTCGTTTCTTTCTGGTCTTTCTTCAGAGCGTTCAGGACGGTCGTTTCCTCTATTATCTCTGCGATCTCTGTCGCCACCGCCACTTGGTCTGCGGTCTCTATCTCTTCCGCCGCCGCCATCACGTCCATATCTATCGTTACTACGAGGTGGTGGTTTTGGTCTGCTTTTTTCTGCTTCTTGTATTTCTTCAAAAGAAACATTATTTAGCACAGCTTTTCTGCTCAATCTGTATTTACCATCACGAGTGATTTCAATTAGCATAGCTTCAAAAGTTTCACCTGGTTTGAATAACTCATCAAGGTTTTCAACTCTTTCGTTTGCTAATGCAGAAATATGAACCAACCCAGTTTGTTTAGGCATAAATTCTACTAAAGCACCAAGACCTTCTCTTAGCTCTTTAATTTTACAAGTGTAAATCTCACCTGCAATTGGTTTGCGAGTTAATTGTTCAATCATCAACTTAGCTGCATCAGATGATGCTTGTGAAGTTGCAGCAACTGTTACTGTTCCATCGTCAGCTATATTGATTTCTGCACCAGTTTCTCTCACTATACCACGAATTGTTTCGCCACCAGTACCAATTACAGCACCAATAGTATCTATTGGAATTTTGATATATTCAAAACGTGGAGCAAATTCAGACATTTCAGTTTTAGGAGCAGGAAGTAATTCATCCATAATTCCTAAAATGTGTAATCTGCCAGCTTTTGCTTGATGTAATGCTTTAGTAAGGATTTCCATAGAAAGTCCTTCGATTTTAATATCCATTTGGCAAGCTGTGATTCCATCTTTAGAACCAGCAACTTTGAAATCCATATCGCCTAAGAAATCTTCATCTCCAAGAATATCCGAAAGAATTGCTACTCTGTCGTCTTCGCTAATTAAACCCATTGCAATACCAGCAATTGATTTTTTAAGTGGCACACCTGCATCAAATAAAGCCAAACTACCAGCACAAACTGTTGCCATTGAAGACGAACCGTTTGATTCCAAGATGTCCGATACTATACGTACAGTGTAGCCAAAATCTTCTTGCGAAGGCATTACTTTTTTTAAAGCTCTTTCAGCCAAATTTCCGTGCCCTACTTCTCTTCTTCCTACCATACCAAAACGCCCAACTTCACCAACTGAATATGGTGGGAAGTTATAATGCAATAAGAATCTGTTTGTGTGGTTAGGTAAAAGACCATCAATTATTTGCTCATCTTTCGATGTACCCAAAGTAACTGTTGTTAAAGATTGAGTTTCTCCACGAGTGAAAAGTGCCGAACCGTGAGTACGAGGCAAATATTTCACTTCGCAAGCAATTGGGCGGATATCAGTAGTTGTTCTGCCGTCCAATCGTTTGTTAGAATCTAAAATCATAGCTCTCATAACTTTTTTCTCAAGTTTAGAGAAAGCTTGATTTGCTAATTTTTCTATTTTCAATGAATAAACTTCGTGTTCTCCAAATGCAGCTTTAGCTACTTCTATAGCTTTATCACGTAATTCATTGCGTTTTGATCCACGTTCAGCCTTTGTAGTAACTGAGTAAACATATTCTTTCAAATCAGCAGCGATTGCCGAATCAATAGTTGTTACTATTTCTTCTGGAATAGATTTATCATTTACTTCTCTTTTTGGAGAATTCACTAGAGCGTGCAATTGCATTTGCAATGCATTCAGTTCACGAATTCTATCGTGTCCGAAAAGCAATGCATCAACAAATTCTTCTTCGCTGATTTCATTGCTTTCGCCTTCCACCATCATAATAGATTTATCAGAACCAGCAATTGTTATATCCAAAGAACATTCTTTCAATTGTTCAGGTGATGGATTTGCAATATATTTACCATCTAATTTTCCAACTCTTACCTCAGAGATTGGTCCATTGAATGGAATATCAGAAATCAATAATGCAGCAGAAGCACCGAAACAAGCTAAATTCTCTGGATCTACATCTGGTTCAGCCGAAAAAACTTGAGCAATAACTTGAGTTTCATATTGCCAGTGTTTAGGGAAAAGAGGACGTAAAGGTCTATCAATCAAACGAGAAGCAAGTACTTCTTTATCTGTTGGCTTGCCTTCTCTACGGAAAAATCCACCAGGGATTTTACCAGCAGAAGCCATTTTCTCACGATATTCTACTTGCAAAGGCAAGAAGTCAATATCAAGTTTTTCTGTTTGAGCAGCCGTAGCCACTACTAAAAGCATTGTATCTCCACAACGCACTGTTACAGAGCCGTTAGCAAATTTTGCTAACTTACCAGTTTCAAGAGAAACTTCTTTCCCATCGAACTGCATGGATACTTTATGTACCGCCATAGTATTTATACCAATTAATTAATAAAACATTAAACAATTGCTTTTTTCTTTGTCGGTTTTGAGCGAAATTAAGGGCTAAACTCTCTTAGCACTTAATTTCGACCAAAAACCGCAATCGCAATTATTTTGTGTGTAAAATAAAAAAAAACGGCATCAAAAGTGCCGTTTTTTTAATCTTCTTTTTAACATCTATTTTATTTGCGAACAAATAGATTATTTTCTTAAAGACAAAGCACTAATGATAGCTCTGTATCTAACGATTTCATTTTTAGCTAAGTAATCCAACATCTTACGGCGTTTGGCTACCATTGCTATTAAACCACGACGTGTGTGGTTATCTTTTTTATGCACCAACAAATGTTGAGATAAATCTAAAATTTTTGCTGTCAAAACTGCAACTTGAACTTCTGGTTTACCTGAATCTTGAGGGTTTGAACCGTGAGTCGCTACTAATTCTGCAATTGTTTCTTTGCTAACCATTTAAAGTTTTCCTGATTTTCAATTATTATAGAAAACAAATATACGAAAATATATTTATTTTTCAAAAATTTCTTTGCAATTCCAAAGCGATTTCTTTGTCTTTTTCTATTTGTTCTATTAGTTCAGCAGCCGAGCTAAATTTCTTTTCGTTTCTTAAGAACTTATGAAAGCTAACGAATAGACTTTTCCCATATAAATCTTGGTCAAAATCCAAGAAATGTACTTCTAAAGTAGTATGCAAATCATTTGTGAATGTAGGTCGAATTCCAATATTTGCCATTCCAAATACTTTTTTACCATCTATTTGCGATGAAACAAAGTAAACACCATTGCCCGGCATTAGCTTATGTTTGTCTGGAGGTACTATATTTGCAGTTGGAAATCCTATAGTTTTTCCACGACCTTCGCCTTGCACCACATTGCCTTCTATAAAGTAATCATAGCCAAGCATTTCATTTGCGATTTCTACTTTGCTTTCCTGAAGTGCTGCCCTAATCTTTGTAGAAGAAATTGCTATCTCTCCTTCTATTAGTGCATCTATTCTTTCCACTTCAAAATTTAATTCAGTACTAAGTTTATCAAGCAAATCAGAATCGCCACCTCGGTTTTTACCAAACATGTGGTCATAGCCAATTAGTATTTTCTTCAATCCAATTTTTTTACAAAGGTAATCTTCAATAAAAACCTCAGCGGGTGTTTGTGAAAATTCATAAGAAAAAGTAATAATCAAAACATTGGGCAGACCAACATTGCGAAGAGTGTTCACTCTTTCATTAATATTAGTCAAAAGGCGAACTGGAGGTCTGCCTTCTTTCTGCAAAGTGATTTGCGGGTGTGGATCGAATGTGATAAGTATTGGACGTAAATTTTCTTTTTCAGCAATTTCTAGCAATTGACTAATCACTTTCCTATGTCCTTTGTGAACACCATCGAATGTGCCAAGAGTAACAATAGTATTTGGATTAAATTCTATTTCTTCGAAATCACGAAAAAGTTTCATATTCTTTTCAATTTTAAATGCTCGTTGTCTTTTCTCATTTGGTGGAATACCTTGCCCGAAATTGCATCAGTCAAATCGAAATCCATAACTCTAGTGCGAATCAAATTCGACATGTATCCACCAACACCAAGTCTTTCACCAATATCATTGCATAGCGAACGTATGTATGTGCCTTTAGAGCAAGTTACTTCAAACACTACATAAGGTAAATCTATTACATTTATTTTAATATTTGTGATATTAATTTCACGGGCTTTTAGCACCACTTCTTCATTTCGGCGAGCTAATTCATAGGAGCGAACTCCGTTTACTTTTTTTGCAGAAAAAATCGGGGGCACCTGCATTTGTACACCTGAAAATGAAGCTATAGCTGTTTGAATTTCTTCTTCGGTCAAATGAGAAATATCAATTAGGTTTTCTTCATCGCTTTCCATATCGAAAGTTTTGGTAGTATTGCCTAATTTCAAAGTTGCAAGATAAGTTTTATCGGAAGAAGAATATGATTCTAATTGCTTAGTCGCTTTACCTAAAGCTATTACCAAAAGTCCAGTTGCAAGTGGATCTAAAGTGCCGCCATGTCCAACTTTTTTTATTTGAGTAGCACCACGTACTTTTGCTACAGCATCGAATGATGACCAGCCAACTGGTTTATCAACCAATATCAATACACCTTCAGTGAAAGCTTTCTCACGAATTTCTTCAATAGTGTAATTTGTCTTGTTAGTAATAATCATTTGGGGAATTATGCAGTAGTTTGGTCTAACTTACTTTTATCAATGAGTTTTTGGATGTGCTCCATTTGGTCGAGTGCGTCGTCCACGTAGAATTTCAAATCTGGTATATAGCGAAGTTCTGCGTTACGTTTCAAAGCTCCTTTCACTCTATGTATATTCAATTCCAGTATTGGAATAAGCTCAAGAGGTCTGAGCTTATTTCCAAGTACACTGAAAAATATTTTTGCATTTTGCAAATCGGGAGAAACCATAACATTTGTTACAGTAACTAATCCAGCAGAATATTCTTTACCAATTTCATCAAATACCGATGAAAGTGCTCTTTTAATAACCGAAGCTACTTTTTCTGTACGTATTGACATTTTTATTTCTTAATAGTACGTTTAGTTTCAACAGTTTTGTAGCATTCTATTATGTCGCCAATAATTATATCATTGAAACCATCAAGTAAAATACCGCATTCATAAGATTCATTAACTGTCTTTGCGTCATCTTTCTCACGTTTCAATTGCTTGATTGAGCCAGAATAAATTTCTAAACCATCTCGCATCACTTTCACTTTGTCATTTCTATTGATTTTACCAGTCAACACATAGCAACCAGCAATTGTTCCAATTTTAGAAATTTTATATAAAGCTCTGATTTCAACAGTACCAGTTACAACTTGGCTAAGTACAGGTCTTAACATACCTTCCACTGCCAATTGAATATCGTTGATACAGTCGTAGATAATTTCGTATTCTCTAATTTCTACATCTTCATCGTCAGCTAAGCGTTTTGCTTTTTGCGATGGCGAGGTATGAAAACCAACTACAATAGCTCCTGAAGCTTTTGCAAGCATTACATCCGATTCAGAAATCTCTCCAACACCTTTATGCAAGATATTGATACGAACTTCATCATGACTTAATTTCTGCAATGAATCTGTCAATGCTTCCAATGAACCAGAAACGTCTGCTTTCAAAATTACGTACAAATCTTTCACACCACCAAGCTTAATTTGCTCAGAAATCTGATCAAGAGTAATATGGCGAACTTGTCTAAATTCCTGTTCACGTTTCAATTGTTTTCTTTCGTTGGCTATACGTCTTGCTTCCGAATCTGTATTGACTACCACAAAACTATCGCCTGCACTTGGCACAATATCGAAACCAATAACTCTAACTGGATGCGAAGGAGTTGTGATTTCTACTTTATTACTACGCTCATCGAACATAGCACGAACTCTACCAAATGAAGTTCCAGCCACGAAATTATCGCCAACTTTCAAACTTCCTTTCTGAACTACTACTGTAGTAACAGCACCAAGACCTTTGTCCATGTGTGCTTCTATTACAGTTCCACGAGCGTTTCTATCTGGATTAGCTTTAAGCTCTTTAAGCTCAGCTTCCAACAAAATAGCGTCTAATAATTTATCAATGTTCTGACCAAACTTAGCTGAAATTTCAACACTTTGATTTTTACCACCCCACTCTTCTACAAGAACATCGTGGTCAGCAAGTTGTTGTTTAATTCTATCTGGTTTAGAATCTGGCTTATCCATTTTATTGATTGCAACAATAATTGGAACACCAGCCGCTTTTGAGTGACTAATTGCTTCTATTGTTTGAGGCATCACGCTATCATCTGCTGCTACTACTAACACAACAATATCAGTAACTTGAGCACCACGGGCACGCATAGCTGTAAAAGCTTCGTGACCTGGAGTATCTAAGAAAGTGATTTGTTTGCCACCATTATCGACCATATAAGCACCAATGTGCTGAGTGATACCACCTGATTCGCCTGCTACCACTGTAGTTTTACGAATAAAGTCTAACAATGATGTTTTGCCATGATCCACGTGACCCATAATAGTTACTATTGGAGGTCTTGGCAACAATGATTCTTCATCGTCCACTTCATCTTCTATCACCTGAGATTCTTTCTCATCTAAGAAGTCAACTTCGAAGCCGTAATCACTTGCTATAAGTGTGATTGTATCTTTGTCCAATCGCTGATTAATCGTAACCATCAGCCCAAGTTGCATACATTTGATGATGATTTCATTAGGGTTAATGTTCATCAAGCCAGCCAAATCGCTAGTTGTTACAAATTCTGCCAACTCTAATTGGAATGCCGCTTTGTCTTTTTCAGCTTGTAATTTTTCTTCTTTCTCTTCTCTTTCTTGTTTTTTCTTTTGACGAATTTTAGCTCTGAAACTTCCAGCACTAGTATCGTCCATTCCAGAAAGAGTTTGTTTAATAGCTCTATTCACATCCACTTCAGAGATTTGCTCTCTAACCGAACGTTTTTTCTTTTTCTTGCCTAAACCAATTCTATCGTTCAATGAACCAATTTTCAAAGGACCATCTGGTTTGTTGCCACCACCAGGTCCACGGTTTGGTCCTCCGAATTTATTACCAGTACTTGGTCTATCAGCAGGTAAATTGATTTTACCAACAATAGTTAAGCCCTTAAGATTATTTCTATCTTGACCAACACCCACTTCAACAATGTTCATCCTTTTGCGTTTACCAGGAGCCGCATTCGGATCTCTTGGTGCATTATTAGGAGCATTATTATCACGATTTTGAGGAGGACGATTATCTCTACCTTGGTAAGGAGCTCTTTCCCCTGGTCTTGGTGGTCTATTATCTCTATTTTGATAATTAGGTCTGTCGCCACTTCCAGCTGGTCTGTCGCCTTGAGGCCTTGGTGGTCTGTTATCTCTATTTGCGTTGTTGTCACGATTAAAACCACCCTCTCTTGGAGCTTGTGGTCTTCCATCTCTTGACTGATAATTTCCACCAGCTGGTCTGTCGCCTTGCGGTCTGTCGCCCTGTGGCCTTGGTGGTCTGTTATCTCTATTTGCGTTGTTATCACGATTAAAACCACCCTCTCTTGGAGCTTGTGGTCTTCCATCTCTTGACTGATAATTTCCACCAGCTGGTCTGTCGCCTTGCGGTCTGTCGCCTTGCGGTCTGTCACCTTGCGGCCTTGGCGGTCTGTTATCTCTATTTGCGTTGTTGTCACGATTAAAACCACCCTCTCTTGGAGCTTGTGGCCTTCCATCTCTATTTCTATCGTTTGGTCTGCTACCCTGATAACCTCTTTGTGGAGTGTTATAAGTATTAAACTTAGATAAATCTACTTTGTCGCCAACTTTATGTTGAGATTCAGAAGAGATAGGTTGAATAACGTCATAATCTGGTTTATTGCTAATTTTAGTGATTGGTTGTTCTTCAATCTTAGCAGCAATTTCAATTTTTTCAGCTTTCACTTCTGCAACTGGCTCTTTTGCCAATTCAACTTTTGCTGGCTGCTTCACTTCTGCAACTGGTGCAGAGGCAGTAGCCACTGGTACTGCTGTTTCTATAGATTTAGCTTTAGTAACCTTTTTTGCTTTAGGTTTTTCTTCTAAATCAATTTTAACTTCAGTTGTTTTCTCTGCTACTTTTGTTTCTGCTTTTGGCTGCTCTTTTTTAACAGGTGCAGGTTTTTCAACAGGCGGCGCCACAAATACAGGAGTTTCCAATCTTTCAACTGGAGCAACTGCAACGGGAGCAGGAGCTTCCACTTTTGCTATTGGAGCTTGAGCAGCAGTAGCTGGCTCATAATAATCTTGATCGTAATCAGACTCATCAGAATTGATTGCTTTCTTAAAGTCTTTATGCTTCTGAAGTTTATTTCTTTGTGCTTCAGCTGTTTTTTTCTCTTTTTTAAACTTATCGTAAACAGCATCAACCATATCGCCAGATAGTTTCGCAAGTGGTTTGTTGTCTATGGCAAACCCCTTCCCGTGTAAGTATTCTACGATTGAATCCTTACTAATATTGATTTCTGCTGCTAGCTTAAAGAGTTTAATATCTGCCATAAATTGTGCTAAACTTTCTTAAAATTTAAATAAAGAGAAAAATAAAAATTACACTTCCATATTCTTGATTTTATCAACCAAGTATGGATTTTCTTGTTCGTCGAATTCAATTAAAATGATTTGTCTCAATTCAATAATTGTTTCTTTCGACATACCTTCCAATTTGAGCAATTCAAGTGGGTCTGTTTCTAGGAATTCCCTAGCTGTAGTTATACTAATAGCAGCAAGTTTAGACAATAAATCTTCTCCAAGCTCATTAATAAATTCATTAAGTTCAATATCTTCGCCACCTTCTTTCACTAGAGTCAAAGAGAATCCAGTTAATTTAGAAGCCAAACGAACATTCTGCCCATTTCTTCCAATTGCCAACGACACTTGGTCATCTGGCACAGTAACAGTTGCAGTTCTTGTTTCAAAAGAAATTTGAATATCTTTCACTTTCGCAGGAGACAACGCTTTTTTGATAAATTCCTCGTGGTCATCTGAAAACTCAATCAAATCAATATTTTCATTGTTCAACTCACGTACGATTGAATGGATACGAATACCTTTCATACCAACGCAAGCTCCAACTGGATCCACTCTGTCGTCCAAAGAAGAAACTGCTACTTTAGATCTTTCGCCTGGATCTCTTGCGATTGAGCGTATTTGAATAATTCCGTCATAAATCTCAGGAATTTCAATCTCAAACAATCTAGCCAAGAATTCATCGGAAGCACGTGAAAGAAGAACTTCTGGCTGACCGCCTGCTCCATTTCTTCGTACATCTTTAATAATGGCTCTAATTACTTGACCTTTTTTATACTTAAATGGCTCATTTGGGATTTGTTCATCTCTATGAAGCGACATTTCAGTTTTATTATACATCACAATAACATCATTTCGGCGTACCATATGGACTTCCCCAACTATGATTTCCCCGATTTTAGAATAATATTCGTTAAAGATGTTATCTTTTTCAATTTCTCTAATTCTTTGATTCAAATTTTGCGAAGCCAAAGAAACTAATCTTCGACCAAAACTATCAGCGATATTATCTAAAGTTATTTCTTCAATAAATTCATTGCCAAGTTCGTACTCGCCTTCTTCGCTATACTTTAGAACTTCTACTAAAGATATTTCCAACATAGGGTCTTCAACTGTTTCCACGATTGTACGAGTAAGGTATATCTCAATATCGCCTTTATCCATATTCAAGATAATATCGAATTGAGATTCAGCACCATACTTTTTTCTAACAATCATAGCAAGAGTGTCTTCCATTACGCCTTGCAATATGTCTTTATCTATATTCTTATTCTTTGCCATATCGGCAAACGATTCGATAATTAATTTCTTATCTACTTGATGTTTATTGACTTTGCGTCTTGCCATCTTATTGCTTTACAAAGTATTTTTATAAAAAAAGGGCTTTTAGCCCATTTGATTGATTACAAATTTACAATATTTATCTGTAAAATCATAGTTTTTAAAGAAAACTTCTAATAAAATTCAATTATATACTTCTTTTGAGTGAAATATTTGCCCAATTACTAGTAATTTTGTTCTCAAATATAATTACACAAAATCATAAAATCGGAATATTTATGGCGTTTCAAGGTTTAGACTACTACAATTTAGATGAATTATATAACGAAGACGAGATATTGCTCAGAAATACTGTGCGTGAATTCGTTGATGCTGAGGTAATGCCTGTCATCGAAGAAAACTATCAAGCTGGCACATTTCCCGAAGGATTAGCTAAAAAAATGGCTGATTTGGGTATGTTTGGTATTAAAGTTTCCGAAAAATACGGTGGCTCTGGTGCAAACTTCACCACTTATGGTTTGGCTATGCAAGAATTAGAGCGTGGCGATTCTGCCGTGCGTTCTTTTGCTTCTGTTCAAAATTCACTTGTTATGTTTCCAATTGAAACTTATGCAACTGAAGAAATGAAAACCAAATGGCTTCCAAAACTTTGCACTGGCGAAGCTATTGGTTGCTTTGGACTAACTGAACCAGATCACGGCTCAAACCCAAATGGAATGCTTACCAATGCTAAGAAAATTGATGGCGGCTATCTATTGAATGGTGCTAAAATGTGGATTACAAATGGTACTGTTGCAGATGTTGCAGTTGTTTGGGGTAAGCTCGATGGAAAAATTACTGGCTTCCTTGTTGAAAAAGGAATGAAAGGATTTTCAGCTCCAGAAATGAAAGGTAAACATTCGCTTAGAGCTTCAGTTACTTCTGAATTAATTTTTCAAGATGTTGTAATCCCTGATGCTAATAGGTTAGATGTTAACGGATTGCGTGGACCATTGTCTTGTTTAACTCAAGCTCGTTTTGGTATTTCTTATGGAGTGCTTGGCTCTGCAATGCAAGTTTATGAATCTTCACTAAATTACTCTAAATCTCGTATTCAATTCGGCAAACCAATAGCTGGATTTCAATTAGTTCAGCAAAAACTTGTTTGGATGTTAAATGAGATTACTAAAGGTCAAATGCTCATGTGGAGATTAGGTAGAATGATGGACAACCACACTTCACGCAACGAACAAGTTTCTTTGGCAAAACGCAACAATGTGCAAATGGCTCTCGAATGTGCTAGAGTTGCCCGCGACATACACGGAGCAAATGGTATTTTAGGTGAATATCCAATTATGCGTCATTCGGCAAATTTAGAAAGTGTGAATACTTACGAAGGTACACACGATATTCATACTTTAATTTTAGGTCAAGATATTACTGGCTTAAACGCATTTTTATAAAACTAGGAAAAGTAAATTAAATGGAAATTCTAATTATAATAGCAATTGTAATTGCCACATTCTTTTTTATGGAATTTATGGCGTGGTTCACCCATAAATTTGTGATGCACGGTTTTCTTTGGAATTTACATTTCGACCACCATAATAAGCAACCTGGCTTTTTTGAAAAGAATGATACATTCTTTTTAGTATTTGCAGTGCCAAGCTCATTGAGTATATTTTTTGGAGCAAATTACCATATAAATAACTTGTGGGCTTTTGGCTTAGGTATTATGCTTTATGGATTAGCTTATTTTCTAGTTCACGAAGTATTGATTCACCGCAGATTCCCTAAAATCAGGAAAGCTCTATTCGATAATATCAATAAAGATTATTTGAATATATTAATGTATGCCCACAAAATGCACCATAAGCACACAGGAAAAGAAGAAGGCGAATCGTTCGGAATGTTGGTAGTTAATAAAATTTACTATCAAGAATACCGCAAAAGAAAAGAATTAAAAGAAAGTAGGGCTTAAGTAATGTTTGGCAAATGGACGTATTTATTGCTTATGCTGGCTTCAATATCAGTGCCATTTGCATATAGCTTCGAAAAAAGAATTCACTTCATTGGTAATATTAAAGCATTTTTAATATCCAATGTAATTACATTTGTTTTTTTCGTAATTTGGGATGTCTATTTCACAAGTATAGGTGTTTGGAGCTTCAATCCAGCATACCATTTGAATATATTATTCTTCAAGTTACCACTAGAAGAGCTAATGTTTTTTGTGTTAATCCCCTATTGCTGCATATTTGTTTACGAAAATATCAACTACTTCATCCCACAGAAGAAAGAGAGGATTGAAAGCAAATATTTAGTTTACATTGGCAGTTTAATAATTATAGTGGCAGCAATATTTATAAAGCCACTTTATCCGAAATTCACTTTCGTAATCTTAGGCATAATACTAAACTTATACCACTACCTGAAAATGAGAAATATATACAATATTTTCATTAGCTATTTATTCTGCCTAATCCCTTTCTTTATAGTGAACGGAATATTAACTTCATTACCAGTAGTCTTGTACAATAATGCAGAGAATTTCGGCATTCGTCTTTGGACTATACCAGTAGAAGATGCATTCTACGGATTTGCAATGTACCTCATTAACCTTATTGGTTACGAAAAACTTAAAACCAAATAATCCGCAACTTACTCCACTTGCAATAATTTATAAAATTGAAGTTGAAATGTGGTCATTATTTAGATATTTCACTTTAATCTTAAAAACAAAAAGTAGCACGAATTTCTAAGAAAAACATTTTTTTTCAATTTTTACCATTCACGGTAACAAACAAAGCAATATTTTGTTATTATGTTTGGTCATTATTGTTTGAACTATACTTTTACAATTAACAATTAACAATTAAAATTATGAAAAAATCTACAGCCATTACAAACTTAAAACTAAAAACAAAATTTAGTTTTGTAATAATAGCAATCGTATTTGCTATGTGTTCACATATTGGGTATTCCCAAACACCAGAATTATTTGCAGACAAAGTATTGCTTAACAACATTTCGGTTCCTTGGGGCTTTACATTTATAAACAGCAACGAAGTCCTGTTTACAGAAAAGCAGGGGAAAGTGTTTCGATATGTTATCTCTACAAATACTCTTACTGAAATAACAGGACTACCTGCTATTGCTCAGAATGGGCAAGGAGGACTATTGGACATTGCCTTACATCCCAATTTTAGTAGCAACAGCTTTGTTTATATTACCTATGCAGTATCGGCAACAGGTGGACAAACAACTGCATTAGGAAGAGGCAAGCTTGTAGGTAACCAACTTCAAAATTTTACAGAATTATTCAGGGCATTGCCAATACTTAATTCTGGCTCCCATTTTGGCAGCCGTATAGTTTTTGATAGAAATAATCTCATTTATATGTCTGTTGGCGATCGTGGTTCACAAGATAATGCTCAAAACAGGAATAACCATTTGGGTAAAGTTCTACGTTTCAATGATGATGGAACTGTGCCTTCAAGCAATCCATTAGTTGGTGTTCCAAATACAAAACCTGAGATATTCAGTTGGGGTAACCGAAATATTCAAGGTATGGATATGAACCCAGCAACAGGTGAAATATATGCACACGAACATGGGCCTAGAGGTGGCGACGAACTTAATTTAATTAAACCAAATACAAATTATGGTTGGCCTAAAGTTACTTTTGGTATCAACTACGATGGAAGTCCTATCACTCCCGATACTACTCTTCCAGGAATGGAACTACCTCTTACTTATTGGGTGCCATCAATTGCACCAAGTGGAATGACTTTTATTAAGAATGGACAACCAAATAATGAATCTGATATTTTACTTGGAGCTTTAGCTGGTACTCATATTCATTGGCTAAAGATGAAAGATAATAAAAGGGTATCTTCAACAAGAAGTTTGAATGGTTATGCTCGTTTTCGTGATGTTAGACAAGCACCTGATGGCAAATTATATGCTATGACCGAAACTCCAAACCGTTTCATTTTATTGCGTTCAAGTGTACCTATTATTAATCCTTTAGAATCAGTTTTAACAATATCTTCAAAAACTATTTCAATGCAATATGCTGCAAATAGTTCGAGTAGTTTTAATATTAATTCAAATACAAGTTGGACTTTCACTAATATTCCAACTTGGCTGCAATTAAATACAACAATTGGCTCTGGCACAATGACGATATTGCTTACAGCAGAGGCAAACAATAGTTTAAATACAAGAAAAGCTGATTTAGTAGTGACTGGCGAAAAAGTAAATTCACAAACTATTAGCGTAACTCAAAAAGGAAAAGAAATCGTTGATATTATTGATTTAGAAGCATTCCAAATTCTTTCTCCATTCAATATGGATACAGTTTTAGTTTCCAACGAATATCCATTGAGTTTTGTAATTAAGAATAACAGTACAATTCCAGTAGGCAATATTCAAACTATTTTAGAAGTTTTTAATTGCTCTAAATCAACTCCTGAATTTAATTATGAATTGAAAATAGATACAATTGGAATCGGCAGCAATAACAGTAGAACAATTTCAATGGGAAAAGTTTCTTTTCCAAGCTCTGCACTTTATAAAGCAGTTCTAAATGTTAAAAGCAGTTTAGACTCAAACCTTAGCAACAACACAATTACTTCGAAATGTATTTATGCAGCATTAACTTCATCAATTTCAACTCAAACAGATATTAATGTTTCAATCTATCCTAACCCTTCGAATGGAGATATTACTGTTTCGAGTGATGAACAAATTGATAACATTAGAATTACAGATAAGCTAGGCAGAATAGTTTTTGAAGCAAATTATCATACCAAGAACATTAATCTGAAAGAGCTTAACTCTGGTATTTACTTAATAACCATAACCAGTGGCGGAATTTCAAAAACAAATAAATTAGTAATTAATGGGAATTAATTGCCCAAAACATAATGTAAAGACAAGTCATTGACTTGTCTTTTTTTTGCCAAAATTGAGATTTTATAAATGACAGACTAAGTTTAACTGAAATCTAAAACTGACTTAATCTTCACAGAAATATGACTTTTAAGTGTCATAATAATCGAAGTGGTAATGACATAACTTCTTTCCTGTATTGTGTAATGCTTTCTTTAAACATTTGATTTACTTTTGTATTATAATTTTTTAACAAGTAATTCAAATCAAACAAAATATGAAAGATGCAATAAATCAACACGTAGAAAAATTAGTTGAGATGGTTAAAGATGTTCGTATTTGTATGCTCATCACCAACGAAAAAAATGCTGAAAATTTATCGGGCAGACCGATGGGTATCAATAAAATTGATGACGATGGAACTATGTGGTTCTTCACAAAAGCATCATCCAATATAGTTGAAGATATAGAAGAAAGTAGAAAAGTATCAATAGCAATTACTAATGAAAGTAGTCAAAATTATTTAATGATACACGGCACTGCAACATTAGTAAATGACAAAAATAAAATGAAAGAGCTTTGGAGTACCATTATGAAAGTATGGTTCCCACTTGGTTTGGACGACCCTGATATGACACTGATAAAAGTTGTGCCAAACGAAGTAAACTATTGGGACAGCAGTTCAAGCAAAATGGTAGTTCTTTTTAAAATGCTAAAAGCAATTGTTACGGGAAAAGAATATACAGAAGGCGAACACGGTAAAATAAATTTGTAATCGACAACTAATCTTAATAGAGTAAATTATGAAAATATTAATGATATTAACATCACACAGTGAACTTGGAAATACAGGGAAAAAAACTGGTTTTTGGGTGGAAGAATTTGCAACACCTTACTACAAAATGAAAGATGCAGGAGTTGCCATCACAATTGCTTCACCAAAAGGCGGACAACCTCCCATTGATCCTTTAAGCACAGAACCAGCAAATCAAACAGAAGCTACACATCGTTTTGACAAAGATGAAAAGTTAAAAGAATTATTAGCACACACAAAAAGGCTGTCAGAATTATCGGTAGATAATTTTGATGCGGTTTTCTATCCTGGTGGACATGGTCCTTTATGGGATTTGACAAATGATAAAAACTCAATCAAATTAATTGAAGATTTCTATAACAAACAAAAACCAATTGCATTTGTATGTCATGCTCCAGCTGCTTTACTCAAAGTGAAAGCCGAAAATGGTCAACCACTTATAAAAGGAAAAAAAATTACTAGCTTTTCAAATACCGAAGAAGAAGCTGCAGGATTAACCAAAGTAGTTCCTTTTTTATTAGAAGATGAGTTGAAAAAACTGGGTGCTCATTACAGCAAAGGAGCCAACTGGAGTGCATACACACAACAAGATGGCTTATTAATTTCAGGTCAAAATCCAGCATCGTCTGAAGAAGTTGCTAAATTACTTTTGAAAGTTCTTGCTGGATAAAAAGAAAGTCACCTTTCATAATAATTATAAAATAGGAAGAAGTGATAGAGAACAACTTGCATTACTACTCTGACAACTAAAAACAAACAAAACTAATTAATTCAATTCATTAACTAACAAAAATTTCAAAATGGAAAATTCCAAAAAAAAAGAAGACGTAATTACCAAAGCAATTGAAAAGCAAACTGTCAAATTGCCATCCGATACTTTTTTATTTGCAGCTATTGGTGCCGCTGCAGTATCATTAGGATTTAAACTAATGAAGAACGATAGAAATGCATCGTTTGTAGGACAGTGGGTAGCACCAATTTTACTAATGGGTGTTTACAATAAATTGGTAAAGCAAGAGGAAAGCAAATAATATTTCTAACTGAGAGTAAATAATATGTCAGATTGGCATAACGGGTATCATGAACACTGTGGTTTTCCAATCTTCTCACAGTGACCAACGAAATGGTAGGCGAGCGTGTAACCGTTTATTTTTTACTTCCACTTAGAAAATTTATTTCAAGTTATAAATACTGAAATTAAATTGTAGTCAGTAAGTTTAGATAAGAGATTTTTTCTCTCCTAAATAAATTTAAAATTTACATAAAGGGAATTCAAATTAATTTCAATTCCCTTTTTGGTTTTTTAATATAAATACTTTAAAAGCAATTACTTTAAAAGTAATTACTTTACAAAAATAAAATCATCGCAATGGAAAATCAAACAATATTATCAACAGCAAAAACAAATAGAGTTCCTAAACTCATTTTTAGTATAATTCTTCCGCTACTTGTGGGTGGTGTTACGGCTTATTTGACAAGAGATGAAATTAAAGGCGAATGGGCTACATCATTAGCAAAAGCATCATATAATCCACCAAGTTATTTATTTGGACCTGTTTGGACACTGTTGTATATTCTTATGGGAGTTTCTATGTTTTTAATTTGGAACACACCAAAAACAGAACTTCGACAAAAAGCACTTATGATTTTTGGCATTCAATTGTTCTTCAATTTTTGGTGGAGCATAATTTTTTTCATCTTTCATCAAATTTTATTATCAGTAGTTGATATATTTTTGATTTGGAGTTTAATTATTTATATGATTATTGTTTTCAAAAAGATTAATCCAGTTGCAGCGTATTTACAAATTCCTTACTTGCTTTGGGTGACCTTTGCCACTTTGGTTAATATTCCTATTTGGTATTTGAATAGATAACAAAGTAGAAATAAGGTAAACATCAATATCACCAACACAATAATATGACCAACACAATAAAAAAGAAAGTAATAGTTATAGGTGGTGGGTTTGCTGGTATTCAATTCATAAGAACGTTGGACGAAAAAATGTTTGAAGTTTTATTGATTGATAAAATAAATCACTATCAGTTTCAACCTTTGTTTTATCAAGTTGCAACATCGCAGCTTGAACCATCTAGTATTTCGTTTCCACTCCGCAATATTTTCAAGAAGAAAACTAATGTGCAAATTCGTTTGGCAACGGTATTAAGTATAGATAAAAATCAAAATAAAATCACTACCAATATCGGTGATTTTGATTACGATTATTTAGTAATTGCTATTGGCTGCACAACAAATTTTTTTGGAAATGAAACCAACAAACAAAACTCATTTACCTTAAAATCTACATTTGATGCAATTACCATTCGCAACCACATTTTGCGAACTTTTGAAAAAATAATCTCAGCCACCGAATTGGAAAAAGAAAGTTTATTCAATTTTGTTATAGTAGGTGCAGGGCCTACAGGTGTCGAAATGGCTGGGGCATTTGCAGAAATCAAAAAAGATGTTTTGCCAAAAGATTACCGTGAAATTGATTTTTCAAGATTAAAGATTTTGCTGATTGAAGGAACTAAAAATACTTTGAATAGCATGAGCAATACGGCACGACTTAGTTCAAAAAAATATTTAGAGAAAATGGGTGTGGAAATATATACCGAAACATTTGTGAAAAATTATGACGGAAATATTCTTACTCTCAACACAGACGAAACAATAAAAACAAAAACAGTAATTTGGGCAGCAGGTGTTACAGGCAATAAATTGGAAGGAATAAACCCCGAAGTAATTACTCCAAGCAACCGATTAAAAGTCAACCGAATTAATAAAGTTTTTGATTGTGAAAATATTTTTGCTGTTGGCGATATTGCTTTTATGGAAACACCAAACTATCCTAATTCACATCCTCAGCTTGCCAATGTTGCTATCAATCAGGCAAAAATATTGGCGAATAATTTAAAATCAATAGAACAAAATAAAAAAACAACAAACTTTGAATATATAGACCTTGGTTCAATGGCAACCATAGGCAGAAACAAAGCCGTTGTAGATTTACCTTACATTCATTTCAATGGATACTTAGCCTGGTTAGTTTGGATATTCGTTCACTTGATGCTGATACTAAGTGTAAAAAACAAGCTCATCATTTTCATCAACTGGGCATGGGCTTATATTACCAAAGACACTTCACTTGGACTAATTCTTTCCCAACAAAACAAAAATGAAACAAACCGTTATTAAAATCTATATTTTACAACCAAAACTAAGTGCTTTAAAGCAACACATACTTTTCATTAGCCCAATTCCCAATTTACCTCATTGCACCACTAAGATAAACAAAGCTTAAACTTCTATTTCCAATCTAGAGAACAAACTCCCTACCCATCGCTATATATTATCCAGAAATAATGATTATGATTTTGTAGTTTTGTTTATTGAAATCAAACGATGAAAAATATTTATGCGAAATTTAATTCTTGCTTTAGCACTAATAATTGCCCTTGTTGGCTGCAATAATAACGAACCTATCAATATCAATATAGGTGGTGATGGTCATTCTAATGACTTTAGCCATATTAAAAAGTTCCCTAACACACTTTATTCAAATTATAAAATAGCAAATGAATTAGGTGGCTCTGGCTCGCCTTTGCTAGAATTGAATAGCGGATTAGTAATGTTTGCAGGAAAAAATGGCACAATTGCCTGCCTTGCCGCCGACAAAACTCAATGGAAATTTCAACTCGACTCGAATTCTTATATTTATTCAGCAATGGTAGCCGACACCAAAGATAATATCTACTTCGTTGACTACTATGGCAAACTTTGCAAACTCACTAATGAAGGCAAACTTGCATTTGCTTTTGACACAAAGCAAATCTCTAGTACTATAAATATAGAAGGAAATCAATCCCCACTATATAATGACTTATTAATTGTGCAAGATGGAATTATTGTTGCTGGAAGTCTGGTTCGTAGTGGATTTATAGCAAAAGTTAGCTTTGACGGCAAATTGCTGTGGCAATATGTTTCAACTCTAGGATTAAACTCCACCCCAACAGCCGATAGCATAGGAAATATTTATTGCAATGGAAACTCCTGGCAAGATTTGGGAACAGATTCTTTATTTTCGCTTTCCAATGATGGCAAATTGAATTGGAGCAAACCATTTGTAAAACAAAGTTTAATCAAGTATCCTGTTGTCGCTAATAATAGATTAAACGTAGCAACTACTTTATTTTTGGGTGATAACAAAGTAAGTAAATTATATAGCTATAAATTAGACGGCACACCAATTTATGAAAAAGAGTTGTCATTTATAGTGAGAAATTTATCACTTTCCAATGAACACAATTTATTTGTTGTTTGCTATAATGCAGGGCTTGGTGGAAGCAAAAGTGGAGTATTTTCATTTAAACCGAATGGCGACAAAGATTGGCAAATTTTCATTGATTATTCTATCCCTACTCCTTGCTTAATCACTAAAGACGAAATTGCGGTAGCAGGTACAAATAAATCATCAATGGGAATTTTCTATATAGATAGAGCAACTGGAAAACTCCGAATGGTGCAAGACATTGGTAGAGCCGATGAGCTATCCTACAAACCATTCGTAACTAAAGCAGGCAACATCCTATTGCCATCACTTGAGTCCTCTTCCTATATCAAAGTAGATTTTACTTTAATGGATAAATTATACAATTTTGATTGAAGAAGGAAACAAATTCAATTAAATTTTGATTAATAAAAACTCTAAAAACAAAATAAGCCATTCATTTCTGAATGGCTTATATATCGAATTGTGCGGAGGATGAGGGAGTCGAACCCCCATGGGCGGAACCCGGCAGTTTTCAAGACTGCTGCAATACCAATTATGCGAATCCTCCATTGGCAACATTTAAGGAATACAAATGTAAGAGGTTTTTTCTAATCTGCAAAGAAAAAAATGTATTTTTTTTATATCTAAGTAAATTTTTGCAAATATATCATATCGTCATTATTTTGTTGCCGCCACAATATCCATTGTTTACAGCTATCTACACTATTCTACAATCCCATTTAACAAATATAGCATTTCAATATTTTGTCATTATTTATAGTTTTAGAGAGATTTCCTTTTAACCTGTTACAAAATGAAAAATTTAACAATTCGGAAAACCGCACCAATACTGTATTGTTGAAATTATTTTGCATTATTGAAAAAAATACTTTGATTTATAAGAAACATCATTGTATCTTTACAAAAAGTTATTTAAGAAAGCAGCATAAAGTGAGAAAATCCCAACTTCTTCCTTTATTTTCAAAAAAAAAACTAAACATATTTTAAACCGATTCAACAATAGGTATTATTGATGTCGGAGAGTACTTTGCCAAGAATTAAAAGTTCTGCTGGGCTAGGAAAGATTGGTGCTTACATCATTTTTTTGTGCCTAATTTCAGTATTTGCAGTTCTGATTTGGTTAGCTCAGGATTGGACTCAAAAGCAAAAGATTTACAAAATCAAGTTTAATGGCTTGACTTATTTGAAATCCAATGTTTTAACTGATTCCATCAAAACAATTGTGCGTGGCAAGAAAAAAGCTGAGCTAGATTTAGTGTTCCTTGAAAATAAGATAAAAACTAATCCATTCGTGATGGAAGTAAATGCCAATTTTTCGGGGCTAAACGGACTTGACTTTGAAGTTAAAGAACGCCGACCAATTGCTTTTTTTCAAGATACAGACGGTGAAATCAAGTATATAGATTCTTTGGCTGTTGTCTTCCCTAATATTGCTATGACAAACTTTGCTGATATGCCTGTGATTACTGGTATTGAAAAGAAAGACAAGCAAAAACTGAACGAAGCGATTAAGATTATAAATCGAATGCAAAGCAAGAAAGATAAATTCGTTTACAATCTTACTTCTGAATTGCAATACGATTTAAAATCGAAAAGTTACTATCTTATTACAAGCGACTTAGGTATCAAAGTTAATTTCGGTAAAGTGAATGACTTTGAAGAGAAAATATTTAAAATTGAGAAGTTCTGGAACAAATGGCTAATCACCAAAAATAAAACAGAATTTAAAGAAATAGACGTACGCTGGAAAAATCAAGTAATTTTAATTTAATATCAAGAGCAGAGTAGATGTTAAACCAATACAACGAACAAGCAATGAGTAATAAAAATATTATTGTCGGTCTCGACATAGGAACTGCAAAAATAATAGCAATTGTTGCTTCGCCAAACGAACAGGACAATTCGCTTTCAATTCTAGGAATTGGAATAGCCGAAAGTGAAGGTTTGAACCGTGGCGTGGTTGTAAATATTGATAAGACTGTCAATACAATTAAAAAAGTAATTGCTCAGGCAGAACAACAATCTGGCATCAAAATCGAAGAAGTTGTAGTTGGTATTGCTGGCGATCATATCGAATCGTTCCAATCTCGCACTATTATTACAATATCTAATCCACAATTGGAAATCACAGATTCCGATTTGGAAAGATTGCTTGATGAATCTAAAAAAATTAGCATTGCTTCTGAAAGAGAAATTATTCACGTTATTCCACAAGACTATATTATAGATGGTCAAGATGGCATTACTCACCCAATTGGTATGAGTGGTGTGCGTTTGGAAGCTAACGTAAATATAGTAACTGGTTTGAAAACAGCAATTCAAAACATTTATAGATGTGTTGAGCGTTGCGGTTTGAAAGTAAAAGATATTGTATTAGAGCCAATTGCTTGCAGTGCAGCTGTGCTAGATCAAGATGAGAAAGAAGTTGGTGTTGCCTTAGTTGATATAGGTGGCGGTACAACCGATATTGCAATCTTCGATGAAGGCGTATTGAAATTCACTTCTATATTTGCTATTGCTGGCAAGCATGTTACCACTGATGTTCGCAAAGTTTTAGGCATATTGGAAGCACAAGCAGAACGCATTAAAAAAGAATATGGTCATTGCTATAGAGATTCAATTCTTCGCGATGAAGTATTTATGATTCCAGGTATAGCTGGCAGAAAACCACACGAAATTTCTAAAAGCTACCTTTGCCAAATTATTCAACCACGTATGGAAGAATTGTTTGAATTTGCATTGGCAGAAATGCAACGCTCTGGCTTAATAAATAGACTTGGTGCTGGGGTAGTTATCACTGGTGGTGCCACATTGCTGAAAGGCACTGAAGATTTGGCAAAAGAAGTATTCGGTATGCCAATTAAAATCGGTATTCCATCGGGAATTACTTATTCTGGTTTAGCTCCCGAAGTGGAAAGTCCCGTCTATTCTACAGCTGTCGGATTAGTGCATTATGGAATTAGCCACACTTATTCAAAAGAAAAATCTAGCAACTCATATTCATTGATAGATTTGAAAGAAGAAGATTTGCAACTAATTTCTGAATTAGTAGAAAACAAATCTTATGAAAATAGCGAAAATGAATCGAACAATAATATGGAAGATGTAGCAAATTCCAATTATGTAGCTGAAAGTGAAGTTACTTATGACTCTGAAGAAACAACTGCGATTGATTCTGAAGCAACTAAAGAAAACATTGTAACTAAAACATCAAATTCGTTTTTCAAAAAAGCTAAAGACTTTTTTGAACACTTATAATAGAAAATAAAACAAAGCATAAAAGAATCAATAATAAAATCAGGGGGAAGTTAGTAATGATATCTTTCGATACAAACTATAGCGAGTCAGCTCGCATAAAAGTGATCGGTATTGGTGGCGGCGGGGGTAATGCCATCAATAATATGGTAATGCGCAGAATTGAAGGTGTTGAATTTATAGCAGCAAACACTGACAAGCAAGCACTATCAAAAAATAATGCGGATAACAAAATCCAACTTGGGCTAGAAGTATCTCGTGGACTTGGAGCAGGTGCTAATCCAGAAATTGGAAAACGCTCTGTGGAAGAATCAAAAGATGAAATCCGTGATGTACTTAAAGGTAGCGATATGATTTTCGTTACTGCTGGTATGGGCGGAGGAACTGGAACTGGTGGAGCTCCAACTATTGCACAAATCGGTAAAGAAATTGGGGCATTAGTTGTTGGTATTGTTACTAAACCATTTGATTGGGAAGGAATTAAAAGAAAAAAAGTCGCTGAAGAGTGGATTGAAGAACTTCGCAAAAATGTTGATTCTCTTATCGTTATACCTAATAATAATTTATTGAGTATCATTGATAAAAATACTACAATGAAGCAAGCTTACGAAAAAGTAGATGAAGTTTTATACAACGCTACTCGTGGTATTGCTGAAATAATAACTCACGCTGGCTATGTCAATGTTGACTTTGCTGATGTGAAAACAATTATGAAAGATATGGGCAATGCCATAATGGGCATTGGCTATGCAACTGGTGAGAATAGAGCTTTGACTGCACTTAAAGAAGCAATCAATTCTCCTTTATTGGATAATCATTCTATTCGTGGTGCTAAAGGAGTTCTTGTGAACTTTACTGGCGGCGAAGATATGACTATGAATGAAATCAATGAAGCAATGACTTTCTTGAATAACGAATGCAATGAAGAAACTACTATTATTCAAGGTGTTGTCAATAAAGAAGAATTGACTGACCAAATAATGGTAACTATTGTGGCTACTGGCTTCGATAAAATTGGTGAAGTTAGTGAAACTAAAGCTGAAGTAGTAATCGCTGAAATCGAAGAAATCATCTCATTAGAAGAAAAAATTGAAACTGCTCCAGTAGAATATAAAAATAACACTGCTGAAGCTGCAAAATTAGAAATAGTACAAGAAACTCCAGCTCCTGCTGCACAACGCATTATCAATGCAACCGCTGAACGCACTCCTAAAGGTCCAGCTTTACGTGATTATGATGTGCCTGCTATTATTAGACAAAAGCCTAAAGGTGCTGATGAGTTAAAAAGATTTGATCAACCTGCTATTCAAAGAAGAAACCCTGAGTTTAGTAATTTGAATGAAGTTAGAGCAACTGCAGAATCAAGAGTAAGCAATTCATTCGATAATTTGAGCTATGGCAACAAACAAACTATAGCTTTCAGCGAAAATCCTGCTTTCTTGCGTCGCATACTCGACTAAAAAATATGTTTTGTTTTGGTAATTCATAAATACTCCTGAAAAAAAAGAACCTATATCATGGACGATGTAGGTTCTTTTTTTTTTATTAAAAGCTTTTTCTAAAAGTAAGTTGAAGTAATTTCAAACCACACTTAAATATTATTTGTTATTCGGATTTATAAGTATAAACTACATTACCTTTGAAATCAATAAATTGCATTGATAATTTTTTGTTTTCAATAGAAACCAAAGCAAATCCACCGACTTTTCCTAATGCAAACTTTGTCGTTGCATTTTTTGAGGTCTCTCTGCATTCTGAACCAGCTCCACTTACAAAAACTTCAGGGAAATTATCTAAATGTTGGTGTTGCAAATCGTGTTCGTGACCCCAAAAAGTGTATTTTACCTTTTTAGTTTTCCCATAACCTTGGATTAAATTATATATCTCACTCGCTCCTCCATGCTTCGGACTTGAAGAAAGAGGAGGATGGTGTCCAACTACTATGTTTAAGTCTGCATTTGATATCGACAACACACTATCTAACCATAATTTCTGTTTTAAAGTGTCCTGATCTTTAACTTGATTGGAGTATTTCGCCTCACTATGATAGTCTTTTATAAACGGATTTGAGTCAATGAAAATAAGTTTAACATTAGTTCCATCATTACTTTTCTTGTCAATTGTGAAATATCTCGACGGCATATTCCAAATTGAAGATTTTGATGTGTAATCAATCTCGGCTTGCGGATTACTTCTGTAGTCGTGATTGCCCAAAGAAACATACCACGGAATTTGCAAAGATTTATGGTTATAAATGTCAGTAAACGATAACTTCCACAATTCATCTTCGGTTGAGCTAACACCATTGTCATAAAAATTGTCACCCGTGGAAACTATAAAAGAAACTTTCACTTTTTCGCTTACAATAGCCATTTGATTTGCAACATCCTTTTGAAAGTATTCTCCTTTTCTACCCCAATCTCCAACAACTATGAATTTCAATCCATCATCATTCAAATAATCATCTGCAAATATTTTTGAAGAACTAATTAGGATTAAAATTAATATAACTTTATGGCAACTCATTTTCATTTCCTTTTTGTACAATTATTTAAAATCAAATATAAATATAATTTGAGCTAATGTATATAAGATTTTTTAAAATTAACAATTTCTTAATCTAATACTTATCTAATGCTAACACTACTAATTTAATTTTGCATTCAATATTAACAATCAAATACAAAATGAATAAATTTCTTACCTTTACTTGCTTGATACTTTTAAATATAATTTGTATCCAAGCTGCAACAATCAAAGGGAAGGTGATTGATAAAGAATCAGAAGAACCACTAATAGGTGCAACAATTAAAGTAGTTGGTACTAACTTTGGGGCGATTACTGACAAATTTGGCAAATATACTATTAAGAATGTACCTACTGGCAAATACCAAATGTCTGCTTCGATGATAGGTTATGCTGTAAAATTTGAAAGTGTAAAAATCACAAAAGATGAAGAAGTAGAAAAAGAGAATTTCAAATTAAAAGCTGAAGCTTTGATTGGTCAAGAAGTTGCAGTTACAGCAAGTGCCGACAAAGAAGATGAAAGCACTTCCAGATTAGACGAGAAAAGAAGTATAACTATTTCAAATATAGTATCAGCAAATTCAATTTTAGTTTCTCCTGATATCACAGTTGCAAATGTTGTCCAAAGAATATCGGGTATTTCTATTCAACGAAATGAAAATGGAGATGGACAATATGCTGTAGTGAGAGGTATGGATAAAAGATATAACTATACCTTAGTAAATGGTATAAAAATTCCAAGTCCAAATGATAAACAAAGATATGTACCATTGGATATATTCCCTTCTGAATTATTAAGCAGATTAGAAGTTTATAAAGCACTTACACCAGATATGGAAGCTGATGCAATCGGAGGAGTTGTCAACTTAGTAATGAAAGACGCTCCCGAAATATTTACAGTAAAAGCAAATGCATCTGTAGGTTACAACGATATATTTTTAAATAAGAAATTCGCAAATTTCGACAAATCTATTATTAATAATAAATCTCCTCAACAATTAAACGGTTCTCTATATAAAGCACAAATATCTGACTTTAATCCAAAAGCTGCTGAGAATTTCAATCAAAACGCCAATCCTAATTATACTTTAGGGGTATCTGTAGGCGGTAGATTATTAGAAGATAATTCTTTAGGATATTTATTAGCTGCAAGTTTTCAAAATGCTAACTTAGGATCTGAATCATATTTCTTCAATGCAGAAGTAGATAGAATTTCAAATAAACCTTCAGTTACTAGTGTAGCAGAACGTTTTTACTCTACAAATCAACAAAGATCTGGGTTGCATTCTAAATTTGATTTTAAGCCAATTGAAGGTCAAAAAATTGAATTATTTGCATCTTATATGAATTTGTATGAAGCACAAGTTAGAAATCAAACTGACACATCTCTTTGGCGACCAAATAGAAAACTTGGCGAAGGAACTATTAGCGATATAAGACGCTCACGCCAAACTATGCAAGATATATTTACTACTGCACTGAAAGGCAAACACGATATAGTTCCATTATTATTCAATATAGATTGGACAGTTTCTTTTGCTACTGCTGTTAAAAATGAACCAGATATGTCCACATTAGACTTAGCTACAGAAGCACTGAAAGACACTAATGGAAATTATATTAATACGCCAATCAGATACGACAATTATTATAGAAGATGGTTACAAAATGATGATACTGATAAATCCGCATTCTTAAATTTTAATTTCTTTCCATCTCAAGATTTAGATATTAAAATTGGAGGAATGACAAGATTAAAATCTAGATCTAATTATTATAATCAATATGAAATTCGATCCGAAAATCCAACATCTGAATTTACTGACTATTCAAATTTCGAAAATACAAAATTTTATGTTTTCAATCCTGGAGGGTCAACTCAAAGCCCATTGAATTACAACATAAATGAAGATGTTTATGCTGGATATGCTATGTTTAAATATAAAATTGAAAACCTGCAAATTACAGCTGGCGGGAGATACGAACAAACAAGTTTAAATTTTAAAACTCAAAAACAAAGTGTTCTTGAAATTGATGGTGGTTTGGATAAAATCACAGCAGATTCAATAGATAAAGCAAACGGCGTTTTTGGTGATAACTCATATAACGATTTCTTACCAAGTATCCATTTGAAATATATGCCAGATGATAAAACAAATTGGAGATTAAGTTATTTTAAATCATTGTCCAGACCTGGCTTCTTTGAAGTTATTCCTTATGTTATTAATGAAGAAGAGTACATCGAAAATGGCAATCCAAATTTAAAAAGAGTAACTGCAAATAATATTGATTTCAGATTTGAATATTTTCCAAATAATAGAGATCAAATATTGGCAGGTGTATTCTATAAAAATATTAAAGACCCTATTGAACGCTCATTTATAATATCAAATACCAATGTAATATTAACTACTTTGAATTTTGGAACAGCTACTAACTACGGTTTTGAATTTGATTATATACAATATTATTCATTATCAAAAATATTAAACAAAGAAACTAATAATTGGGGGGATATAGGATTGAAATTTAATTATACTTACACAAATAGTGATATTACTACTTCTAAAATTATTCAATTTAGGGTTGATTCAAGTTCGATTCAATATGTTGACCCTAAATTAATTGCTTCAGGACAAATTAAAATTGGGGATTTAACTCAAAGATTAATTGACCAAATACGCCCTTTGCAAGGACAATCTAGCCATATAGCAAATTTCACGTTGCTTTATAAGTACATTCCATCTGGAATAGATGCTCAGATTGGTTTAGTTTACACAGGCAAAAGAATACAAACTGTTTCTCAATTTTATGAAAATGATGAGTGGGAGTCTGCCACTACATTAGTGGATTTATCAATTGAAAAAAAATTCGATTTTGGTTTGGGTATTTATCTAAAAGCTAGAAACCTTTTAGATACACCAAGAGAAGTATTTATTGAAAGACCATTACTTAGCCAATCTGGCTATCCCCCATTCCAAACTTACGATGACAAAACATTAGTAAGAAGGGATTTATACAAAAGAAATTTCCAATTAGGTATTAGATACAATTTTTAAACACTAAACAAAGGGTTCATAGTTATGAAACACTTAAAACAATACTTTCTATTTTTGCTTTTAATAGTTGTTCTTGCAGCTTGTAAAGAAGATAATCCCACTGATTCAAATTCGGGATTTACTATTTCTAAATTCGCACCTTCTTCAGCTTCAATTGGAGATGAAGTAGTGATTACTGGGAACAACTTCTCAGCAATAACAACTGAAAATGTTGTGAAAATAAACGATAAAGTAGCAACTGTTAAAACTGCTAGCATAACAAGCTTGACTATAATAGTTCCAACTGGAGCTACAACTGGCAAAATAAGTGTTACTGTTGCAGGTAAAACAACTACATCTTTTGGAAATCTTTCAATCAGAGAAATTTCTGAATTACCTACTGAATTATCAGGAACTTTAGAGCAAGGTGAATATCAATTGAAAAGAAATGCTGTAATCCCAGTTGGTAAATCATTGACATTAAAACCAGGTGTAAAAATAGTAGCTTTTGGCAATGGTACAAGTGCGAACGATAGCCCTGAAATTACTGTGAAAGGTAATTTATACTCATTAGGTACTGAAGATAATCCTGTTATTTTCACTGTGCCTGCTGATAAAAGAACAGATGCAAATTTATACAAAGGTTTCTGGGGTGGATTGCAAGGGGACTCTACTTGTACAGAAATGATAATTAAATGGACTAGATTAGAATATGTTGGTGGTCCAGCCGATGGAAGTAATATTAATTATGCTTCTGGCGACCCTCGATACGGAGTTCATTTCCAAAACGTAAACGGGGTTTTCGTATTTGAAGATTCTTGGATTTACAGCTCTTCAGATGATGCTATGAGAGTAAACGGAGGAAAAATTAATATTTCACGTAATACATTTGAACATTGCTGTGGAACTGGTGGCGAAAGTGTGAATATTAAATCTGGAACAGTTGGAAATATTTCTTACAATATGATTATTGGTTGTGCTACTAATGGTATCAAATTATCAAATAGTGGTGGAAAGTTAATACAAGCTAATTGCGATGTGTATAACAACACTATTTTGAATAGTGGTTTTAGACGTGCAAAAACTGGGCGTGGAGGTTCTTTGAACCTTGAAAATGGTGCTAAAGGTAGATTCTACAATAACTTAATTGTGAATTGTAAATATGGATTTAGAATTGTTGGTGGTGTGGATATCGCTGATACTGCGAATTCAAAATATGGCTACAATTTACACTACGGTTCTTATGAAACAATTGTAAATGATTTTAATCCTGCAGGATCTTTAACAATAAAACAAGCAAATGATATTATGGGTGTTGCAAAAGCAAACAATCCTGGTTTTGTAGGTTATAACGTAGATCAATTTACAGAAAGTGATTTGAGATCTGTTCAACCAACTATGTTGAATAGAATTGGAAACTTTAATTTTAGATTGTCTTCAAATTCTCCAGCCAAAGGAAAAGGATATACTGGTTTTAACCCAGTATTGAATTCTATTATTCAAGGTACTGTTAATTTACCTAGTTCAGATTTAGGTGCTTACCCAACAAGTGGAATGGGCAATAAACACAACTAAATAGATTCATATAGTTTTTGAACAAAAACTATCAAAAAGAGAACCTATATCAAGGACGATATAGGTTCTCTTTTTTTATATATAAAGCTATAAATTTATTGTCATAAGCTTATGGAACAAAAATGTAGTTTAAATTAAAAATATTTTTCATAGTTTTGTATCTACCGTTGGAGGTGCTAAGCAGAAATGTTTGGCTGAGATTAGACTCCCGAACCTGATCCGTGATAATACCGGCGTAGGAAAACGGAAAATCCTTTGTGATTTTTTCATTACTACATACAGGCTTCAACGGAAAATTTTATAAATTTTCTAGAGGCATTAATGCTAAATAAAACCATCCTTTACGCATGTATTTGCGTGGCTCTGAGCTTAAACTCTTTTGCCATAAATCAAACCAAAGATACAATCAAAGTGCAGCAAATGCCTGTGCTAACCGTTACATCTAACAATGCAGTTTTTGGCAAATCCGCAGTGGCATTCTCAGATATCACTTCGGAGCAAATCAAACAAACAAACACCACTTTCGATTTGCCAACTCTAATGAGCAATGAGCCATCGGTGCTAACTTATTCCGAAAATGGAAACGGAGTTGGCTATTCCAATTTCATTATGCGTGGCTTCGACCAACGCCGAATTTCTGTGATGATTAATGGAATTCCACAAAACGACCCAGAAGATCACAACGTATATTGGATTAACTTTTCGGATATTGGCGAAAGTTTAGATAAAATTCAAATCCAAAGAGGTGCTGGGCTTTCCAATTATGGCTCTGCTGCAATTGGAGGAAGTATTAATTTAACTACTTCAAACTTTGTAAACAACCCTGGTGTTAGACTTTATACAGGGGTTGGCTTCCAAGAATTTGGAGCAAATAATTCTATAGATTCCAAAATTTCTAAATTTAAATTTGAATATTCATCTGGTTTAGTAGGTGAAAAATATGCTTTCTATGGTAAACTTGGGCGTATTAATTCATTTGGTTATCGTGAGCACTCTTGGGCTTTGATGAATAATTATTTCCTTTCAGCAGTAAGATTCGATGGAAACTTTAGCACTCAAATAAATATATTTGGTGGTTCGCAAGAAGATGCTTTGGCTTATAATGGTTTGCCCAAAAGTTATATTGGCGATGCAGCATTAAGACTCTCCAATTTAGCTTACTTTGGCTATGATTCGACAGGAAAAAATATTGCTTATACTGGTAAACGTATCTCTCGAGAAGTTGAGCAATTCCAACAGCCGCATTATGAAGTATTGAACAATTGGAAAATCAATGACAATTGGGAAATGAAATCTTCTTTATTTTACTATTCTAGCGAGGGCTATTTCGATTATACTGGCGATGGTTGGACTTCAAGCCAGAGCTTTGGTTTTGGCGATACAGTACCAACTCCAAGAAATCCTATCATACGTTCATTTGTAGGAAATAAACACGGCGGCTGGATTCCGAGATTTATTAATAATCATGAAAATGGCGAATTAACAATTGGTGCTGAAATGCGATTTCATCGCTCAGAACGATGGGGTAAATTAGCATATTCAGAAAACTTTCCAAGTGGATATGATCCTGATTATAAGTTTTATACCTACGATGGAATTCGAGATATTTATTCAGCATTTGCTCGTGAGCTATATAATGTAACCGACAATTTAATACTTTCGGCAGATGCTCAGTTAGTGCTTCAGCGATATGCAATTGGCAATGAAACTTTCGGCGGCAAGCCCACAAGTTATAATTCAACAAATGGAATTATAGCAAATGGCTCAAATATTTTCCAAAAAGATTATATTTTCTTTAATCCAAGATTTGGGGCTAATTACAGAATAGAGAAATCCCAAAGTGTTTTTGGCTCTATTTCAATCACAAATAGAGAGCCACGTATGTCTAATTTATACGATGCTACTTTTGCATTCTCTGGCTTGAAACCACTTTTTGCTTCCACTACAAGCGGTACTATTACTACTTACGATTTTAATAATCCATTAGTTAAACCAGAACGAATGCTTGATTTGGAAATTGGCTATTCTCTCAAAAATGCAGACTATGCTTTCGATGTAAACTTATACTATATGAGTTATAGCAATGAGTTAGTAAAAAATGGAAGATTAGATGCATTTGGCAATCCAATTGATGGCAACGCTCCAAGTACCTTCCACGCAGGAATAGAGCTGGCAGCAAGCTATATGCTTTTGAGAAAAGGAACAACTAATCTTAAAATATCTGGCAATTATACTCAAAGCATAAATAAAATAATAGAGTATAACTATGCACTTTCTAACACAGAAAATATTTCACTTAAAGATAATGATATTGCTGGTTTTCCAAGTTCAATATCAAACTTTATTTTAGATTTAAATGTAAAACAACTAAACTTGCGATTGAATGCAAAATATGTAGGCGAAATGAATACTGATAACTTTGGTGATTATCTAAAATCAAACCCAGCATTACTTTCCAAAATTGGATATATTGACAACAAAATGGATAGTTACTTTGTGATGAATATGAATGCTAGTTACTTAATTGCTGACTTCTTCGATAGTGCAGATTTGAGGTTGCAACTCCAAGTAAACAATTTGCTAAATAAGAAATATGCTGCTTATGCAATTGGAAAAGAATTTTTCCCTGCGGCAGAACGCAATCTTTTCTTTGGTATTCAATTAGAAATTTAATTTACAAAAATAAGGAGTGATTAATATTCACTCCTTATTTACATTTTTATAATTCTGCCATCTTCCATTTCTATTATTCTATTTGTCTTTTCTGCAAACTCAATATCGTGAGTAACTATTAATAGCGATTGATTATAAGTTTGAGCCAATTCTTGGAATATTTCAAACACATTTTCACCATTTTTTTTATCAAGATTGCCCGTTGGCTCATCGCCCATAATAATCAGTGGGTCATTTATTAAAGCTCTTGCTATAGCTACTCTTTGCTTTTGTCCGCCTGAAAGCTGGTTAGGTCTTTTAGTAGCTTCTTTTTCTATACCAAGTATTTTTAATTTATCAAAAGCTCTAGATTCAACTTCTTTTTCATTGAATTTATTTAGCTTTAATCCAGGGAGCATTACATTTTGCAACACACTAAATTCATTTAGCAAGTAATGAAATTGAAATACGAACCCAATCTTCTCATTTCGAACCTTAGCTAATTCAATTTCAGTTCTATTCTTCATACTTTCATTCTCAATTATCAAATCCCCTTCGAAATCAGTATCCATTGTAGAAAGTATATATAACAAGGTAGATTTACCACAACCAGATTTACCTATTACTGAAACAAACTCCCCTTTTTTTATTTGAAAACTAATTTCTTTCAAAACAGGAATTGTAATTGGGTCGTGAAAAGATTTACTAATGTTTTTTGCTTCTAATATAATATTATTCATATAATTATTTACCTCTTATAATTACAACAGGGTCAGATTTGCTAGCTTTTCTAGAAGGCAAATATCCAGCAAAATAAGTTGTAATTATCGAAAATATTATTCCAATAATGTAAAATTTAGGATTATAATTAACAGGATAAGTTTTAACAGTAGGCAATGCGGCAGTATTAAATGGAATATTGTCAATTATTATAGACAAACCCAAGCCACCTAATAGTCCAAGTATTCCTCCGAATATACCAATACTCAATGCAATGGTTATAAATATTCTTTTCACATCTTTCCCAGAAAATCCTGTGGCTTTAAGTATAGCAATAGTATCTATTTTCTCATAAATCATCATATTCAAAATATTATAGATTCCGAATCCTGCAACAATCAATAAAGTTATACCAACTGCATAAGAAATTAATGATCTTACCGAACTCCCAGTTTCAAATTGTGAATTTGCCGTTTGTATATCTAATGCTTCCAAATCAAATAAATTTGCATATTCAGTTGCCACAATTGGAGCAGTTTCCATTAATTTCAACTTTACCTGTATATCGGTGATATAGCTATTTGATACCCCTAATATTTTTTGAGCAGTTGCAATAGATGTATAATTTTGTACTTTATCAACTTCTTGAATACCAGATTGGAAATACCCAACTACTTTCAGCTGCAATCTATCGCCTTTTGCAGTTGTCACCTGCACTATATCTCCAATTTGAGCTAACATTTTATCGGCGGCACCTTTGCCAAGTATTATACTATTTGGAGTATTATTCAAATCTATATAATTACCATCTACCACATAATCTTGGAAGAAAAATAATTTGCTTTCAGCTTCAACATCTACTCCATTGATTACACCAGTCAAATCAATAGCACCTACATTGAAAAATACTTGTGTTGTAACCTTGGGAGCAATACCCATTACTCTAGTATCCTGTTTCAATTTATTAATTATAGCACCGGAGTTATAAATTTCTAATTTTTCATTTTTGGGCTTAACTGTACTTATAAAATTATAACTTTTTTTATATTCTTCAGAATAATCAATTGGTTGGATTTTTGAAGCTAATATTTCATTATAAAGGCGAATATGAGGAGTTCGATTTAAGACTAAACCATCGAGCAAATCATTCAAACCAGTCATAAATCCCAGCAAGGTGATAAACATAGTAATCCCAAACGTTACCCCAATAGCAGCAACCAAAGTTTGTTTCCATCGAGCTAAAAGCAAAGCTATAGAAATACTTGTTATTAATTTAACTTTCATTTAATTGGCTTGATTAATTCAGTATTTTTATCAATACCAGAAAGTATTTCAACTTTATTATAATCTTTAAGACCTGTTTTTATAACTATTTTATCTTTTTGGGCAGTCATTACTGTAGAATCATTCAGCAAGTATATTCTAGGAATTAGCAAAGCATTTTGCTTTGTGTTAATCACAATACTGGCTTCAAATGAAATATTTGGGTAGAGTATTTCTGGTTTTTCACTAAATTCAGCTTCCACCAAAAATGTCTTACTTCTTTCATTCATATAAGGATTTATTTTACTCACTTTCGCTTTAAATACTTTTCCTTTATAACTATCTAAAGAGACTATCACAATTTGATCTTTACGTATTTTCAAAATGTCATATTCATCAACTTGCATTTCCAAAATAAAATCACTAGAATTTCCAAGCACTGCCAGACTTGTTTGTGGATTGACAATATCACCTTTTGACTTAGTAATATTATATACCATACCTTCTACTTCACTTCGCAGTACATAGTCATTTTGAATTTTACTGCTTAAACTTAGATTCTTTTTAGATTGCGAAGAGTTAAACTCAATTTGCCTTTTTAAATCGTCGAACCTTAATTGAGATGCCATCAAATTATTTTTAGATTCAGTGTAAGCTAAATCTTTTTTTTCTAAATCAAATTTGGTGCTTGACTTTGATTCAAATAGACTTAATTGTCTAAAATATAAAATTGAATCATTACGCAATCTATTTTTTGCTTGTTCAATTTGGATTTTAGCTTCATTTAGTTTACCGCTGTTTGCACCGAAATCAAAATATTGGGCAGCAATTTGAGCATTCTCTTTATTTAATTTTTGCAACTCATTGCCAATTGAAATAAGAGGAGTACCCTTTTTTACCAAGTCACCTTCTTTGACGAAAATTGTATCAATCACACCACTAACTACTGGGAAAGCCAAATATTGATCTTTACTTTTGATTATTCCAGAGGCATAGACCGACTCGGAGATTGATTCGATAGTGGGTTTGATTTTCTCAACCTTGCCATCGCCGCAGCCAATAGCAAAAAGTAGAGCGAATAAATATATTTTTATTATTTTCATACCACAAATTAAGCATAAATTAGTTCAAATAATTATGAGATTTCTCATTAATATTTATGATATTATGAGTCTTTTACTTAAATGGGAAGAAATTAGAAGTGGTTAAAAAACAACCAAAGTATCACAAATAATCAGAATGTGAGCAATAGGGAGGAGGAGACTTTTTATGTAATTAATCTTTAATATCATTTAACATAATTCGGTCATTGAGATTTTGGTCTTTGATCTTGTCAAATGTCTCAAAGCCGAAAAAACAAATTATTTTTTAGTACTTTTTGAACTAATCCAAAAACATCTCAAAATTAATTACTGCAAAAAAAACAGCTCCATTCAATAAAGAATG